>Ga0335077_10002586_pt1 | contig 21651 bp, 19 predicted proteins | sample Lox_Sample_31_FD_207151 | JGI IMG/M metagenome (GOLD analysis project Ga0335077, IMG submission 207151) | Soil microbial communities from Loxahatchee National Wildlife Refuge, Florida, United States - Lox_Sample_3.1 | ecosystem: Environmental > Terrestrial > Soil > Wetlands | place: USA...
ACGAGACAGTTTTTCAGTGGAGATCGAGTTGTAGGAAGACATGCTGCGTCCTTTCGTGAAACAGGACGCGATTCTTGGGCATGTCGCCTCGCGGGGGGATCGCAACCCCCGTGGTCCGAATAAACCGGCTGCGGCCTCCGCTGTCAACCGTCTCAAAACACCAGGGTCACGCCTGAGACCAACAGCAGAGCCTGCACGATTTTGCGGAAGGTTGCCTCGTCAATCCGGCCGAACAGCTTGAGGCCGAGCCAGGTTCCCGCGAGCAGACAAGGCAGCCCCATCACAAAGAATTTAGCCGTCTCCGCCGTGACGGTTCCCCCGGCGCCAAGCCAGAGCGCGCTCATCAGGAAGGTTGCAACCGCGACCGGCTGGAACACGGTGCGCTGCACATCCTTGGGCCAGCCGCGCAGATTGCACCAGATGGTGACGAGAATGCCGGCCAGTCCAGTCAAGCCACCGACCGCGCCGTTGAGAAAACCGACTGCCGCATCGCTTGCGCGGCCGCCCCCGGAAAATTTCGGCGCGGGGCGAAAGAATGCGTAGAGGCTGTAGACGATCAGGATGATTCCAACCGCAAGCCGGACGCTGCGCGGATCGGACCATATCAGCAGTGTGACGCCCGCCGGCACGCTGACGGCTGCACCCCAAAGTCTTCCCCAGTCCAGGGCCTCGCGCAGCTTCCGGACCGAATAGCCCTGCACGAGCAACCCGAACGCGATAATGAGCGTCGCACTCTGCACGGGGTCGAGAATGTACAGCCACAGCGACGCGGCCACGAGGCCGAAGGCAAATCCGGAAAGTCCGGCGACGAACGCGCCGGCAAAGGTCGCTAACAGAAACAGCGGAATGTCGAAGGTGATCCCATCCATGGCTCGCTCCATAAGAAAGCGAGCAGCGCTTGCATGGGGTCACCCACTTCACGGGGGGCCGCGACACCCCCGAAGCAGCGACAATAGGGCCGACTGATTTGCCCGACAAGTGAGCGATTTAAGCGCGACGTGGTGCCGATCCGACCCAAAGGCGCGGAATAAGCCTTGCGCGCAAAAGGGAAATTCATGAGACGATTCAGACTGCTCGCGCCGCCCGCCGCGATGCCGTGAAAATTTATCTTCCGTTTTACAGTATTTTCTGCTTATCATAAACACATCCCGCCTCCGCGAGAGGGGCGCTTCGCGATCGTCACGAGTGCAGGAAGCGGGATGCGATGGACGCGAAGGCATCGTCGGACGTGCGATGCATTTGCGGACGGCCAAGTCGCGTGGTTCTGGCGCCCCTGGGCTGGCGCTAAGCCCGCAAGCGATGATCTTGCGGGCGACGGTGACTATGAGGTCACGGACACCGGGAAGAGCGCGAAGCAGCCGTTAACACCATCGCGCGGGGAATGTCGATGTTTCGGCTTCACCTGTAGTGACTTAAGCTTGTGTGCTTTCTCACTTCGCACACAAGGCTGCGGGTGCAGCACAACACTCGGCATTCCCTGCGCCCTCTTCTGTTTGAGGGAGGAGGTTGGTGCAAAACTCGGGCACATTCTGCCGCGAGATCGCTACAACATGTCTCTCCGCTGTCATGCCCGCTTCCCGTCTCCGCCGAGGCTCCGACGTGGCAACGAGTCCAAGGGCACGCCGGAGCTTAGCGAAGGCGGCAAGCGGGGCATCCAGTATTCCAGAGGCCTTTCATGCAACCACTCCCTTCTCTGGAATACCGGGTCGCCCGGTCAAGCCGGGCGACGACATCGCGATCGTAACGACGGGTCGCATGCATGTGCCCTCACGCCGCGAGCGTATTCTCCACGAGCTTGATCCAGTACGACGTGCCGTACACGATCGCTTCGTCGTTGAAATTGTAGGCGGGATGATGCAGGCCTGCGCTGTCGCCGTTGCCGCAGAAGATGAAAGCGCCGGGACGCGCCTCCAGCATGTAGGAGAAATCTTCCGCGCCCATCAAGGGCGGCGTCTCATGGACATTGGCCTCGCCCGCGACCTCCTGCGCGATCTTCATCGCAAGGTCGGTTTGCGCCGCGTGATTGACGGTGACGGGATAGCCACGCTCGTAATTGAGCTCGATCCTGGCGCCGGTGATCTGGGCAACGCCGTTCACCACGTCGCGCACGCGCTTCTCGACCAGTTCGCGCACCTCGGCCGTCAGCGTACGCACGGTGCCGTGCAGCTCCGCAATCTGCGGAATCACGTTGCGCGCGGTGCCGGCATGGAATTCGCAGATCGAGATCACGGCCGATTCCAGCGGATCGACATTGCGCGACACGACCTGCTGCAGCGCGGAGATCAGCTGCGCACCGACCAGCACGGAATCGACGCATTTGTGCGGCCGCGACGCGTGCCCGCCATAGCCCTCGATCCTGATGTCGATCGCATCCGTCGCCGCCATGATGGGACCGGAACGGATCGCAAAGGCGCCGATCGGAATGCCCGGACCATTGTGCATGCCGTAGACCTGCTCGATGCCAAAGCGGTCCATCAGCCCGTCCTTGATCATGGCGGCTGCACCGCCGCCGCCCTCTTCCGCCGGCTGGAAGATCACGACCGCCTTCCCGGCAAAATTGCGCGTCTCGGCGAGATAACGCGCTGCTCCCAGGAGCATCGCGGTGTGGCCGTCGTGGCCGCAGGCATGCATCTTGCCGGGCGCTTTCGAGGTATAGGGAAGGTCGGTCTCCTCCTCGATCGGCAGCGCGTCCATGTCGGCGCGAAGGCCAATCACCTTGACATCGCCGGTGGCAGGTCCCTTCCTGCCCTTGATGACGCCGACGACGCCGGTCTGGCCCAGGCCGGTCGCCACCTCGTCGCAACCGAATTCGCGCAAGCGTTCGGCGACAAAGGCTGCGGTTCGATGCACGTCATAAAGCAGCTCGGGATGCTCGTGGATGTTGCGGCGCCAGGCCTGGATATCGGGTTGCAGATCGGCGACGCGGTTGACGATGGGCATGGGTTTTCTCGGTATCCTGGCTCGGTGGACCATCTCTCTGTAGCATGTCGCGAACGCTCCGCCCAACAAGCTCGTCTGTACAGGGCCGTCCCGCGGCCCTATGGCGTTAAAAAATCCGAAATTTGAGGGAGTTATGAAGCGTCTTGAAGGTGATTTCGACTATGTCGTCGTGGGTGCCGGCACCAGTGGTTGCATCGTCGCCAACCGTCTTTCGGCCGACCCCGCAAAGCGCGTGCTGATCCTGGAGGCCGGCGGCAACGACAACTGGATCTGGTTCCACATCCCGGTCGGCTATCTCTTTGCGATCGGCAACCCGCGTTCGGACTGGATGTTTCGGACCGAGGCCGAACCGGGCCTCAACGGCCGCTCGCTCGCCTATCCCCGCGGCAAGGTGATCGGCGGCTGCTCCGCCATCAATGCCATGATCTCGATGCGGGGCCAGGCCGCCGACTACGATCACTGGCGCCAGCTGGGTCTGACCGGCTGGGGCTATAACGACGTGCTGCCGGCGTTTCGGCGGCTGGAAGACCACTTCCTGGGCGAGAGCGAACACCACGGCGTCGGTGGAGGCTGGCGCATCGAGGCGCCGCGCCTTTCGTGGAAAATTCTCGATGCAGTCGCAGATGCCGCAGAAGAAATGGGGATCAGGAAAATTCCCGACTTCAACACCGGCGACAATGAGGGCATCAGCTATTTTCATGTCAACCAGAAGCGCGGGCTGCGCTGGTCCGCCGCGCGCGGCTTTCTGAAGCCGGCGCTGGCCCGGCCAAATCTGCGCCTTGAAACCAATGTGGTGGTCGATCGGCTCATCATCGAGAACGGCCGCGCGGTCGGGGTGCGGTTTACGCGAGACGGCGAGATGATCGAGGCGCGCGGCAAAGGCGAAGTGGTCCTTTGCGCAGGCGCGATCGGATCGGTGCAGGTGCTGCATCGCTCCGGCGTCGGACCTGCGGACTGGCTCGGCTCCCTCGGCATCGACGTCGTGCGCGACGTGCCCGGTGTCGGGCGCAATCTGCAGGACCATCTGCAGCAACGCGCGATCTACAGGGTTTTCGACGTCCGCACCCTGAACGAGACCTATTGGTCGCTGCCGCGGCGCGCGCTGATGGGTCTCGATTATGCGGTCCGTCGCCGCGGGCCGCTGACCATGGCGCCGTCGCAGCTCGGCATCTTTACGCGTTCCGATTCCAGCCGCGAGCGCGCCAACATCCAGTTTCACGTGCAGCCTTTGTCGCTCGACAAGTTCGGCGATCCCCTGCACCGCTTCCCTGCGATCACCGTCAGCGCCTGCAATCTGCAACCGACCTCGCGCGGCACCGTGCGGCTGCGTTCGGCCGATCCCGCCGAGAAGCCGGCGATCGCGCCGAACTATCTTTCCACCGACGACGATCGCCAGGTCGCGGCCGATGCGATCCGCACCACGCGGCGGCTGATGCGGCAAAAGGCGCTGGCGCGTTATCGTCCCGTCGAGTTTCTGCCCGGGCCCTCGGTCGGGGACGACGATGCCTCGCTGGCCAAGGCGGCCGGCGACATCGGAACCACCATTTTCCATCCGGTCGGCACCGCGAAAATGGGCACGAAAAGCGATCCTTTCGCCGTGGTCGACGAGCGGCTGCGCTTCTTTGGCGTCGCCGGGCTTCGGGTCGCCGACGCCTCGGTCATGCCGACCATCACCTCGGGCAACACCAATACGCCGACGGCCATGATTGCGGAAAAGGGATCGTCCATGATCCTTCAGGATGCGCGGTAAACCAAAAAAGGGAGCCCCCGCATGAGAGTCCGCCGCTCATTGCTGAAACCGCCTGGCCGCTGCGCTCCTCGGCGGCTCGGGTCGGGCGACGGCCGAGAGAGCGAAATCGGTGACAATTGCCTATCTCGCCCTTCTGCCCGGTGAGGATCGCACGAACCTCGTCACGATGTTCATGCGCCAGCCTCAACGAACGCGGTTACATCGATGGACAGAACCTGCGCTTCGTCTATCGCTCTGCGGAAGGCCGACCGGAGCTGTTGCCGGGACTTGCCTCCGAACTCGTCTCGATGAAGCCGGACGCGCGCCGACAGCATCACGACAGAAATTGTTGCGGACGGGCTTCCCGGGAACAAAGGGAGCGTCCCGGTCCTCACGGAATCGTAATTTACCGTGTTTTGGTTCGTCCAGACGTCGTGGGAATAAACCCCCTTCGTTCCCGATCTCGTCCGCGGAACCCAATTACGGGTCCAAGGAGAGAGCGCGATGAGCCATCACGATCACGACCATCACGACGAAGGCAATGGCGTCAGCCGTCGCAAGGTTCTGGAATGCATGACCTGGGCGGGCACCGGCCTGCTCTGGACGGTTTCAGGCGGCATCCCCCGGACGCTGAGCCTTGTGGACGCGGCGAACGCTGCCGAGGCCCCCGGCATGACCTTCCTGCAGATTTCCGACAGCCATGTCGGCTTCGACAAGCCGGCCAATCCGAACGCACTCGGCACGCTCGAAGAGGCAATCAACAAGATCAACGCGATCCCGAACAAGCCGTCGTTCATGATTCACACCGGCGACGTCACCCACCTGTCGAAGGCGGCCGAATTCGACAACGCCGAGAAGATCATCTCGCAGGCCAAGCTTGACGTGCACTATGTGCCGGGCGAACACGACTTCCTCGACGAGGAGCGCAAGTTCTACAAGGACCGTTACGGCAAGGGCACCAAGGGCTCCGGCTACTACTCCTTCGACGCCGGCGGCGTGCACTTCGTCGGCCTTGTCAACGTGCTCGAACTCAAGGGCGGCGGGATGGGCAGTCTCGGCGGCGAACAGCTCGAATGGCTCGAGGACGATTTGAAGGGCAAGTCGAAGTCCACGCCGATCGTGCTGTTCGCCCACATTCCGCTCTGGACGGTTTATCCGGAATGGGGTTGGGGCACCGAGGACAGCGCCAAGGCGCTCGAATATCTCAAGGGCTTTGGCTCCGTGACCGTGCTGAACGGCCACATCCACCAGGTCATGCAGAAGGTCGAGGGCGCCGTCACCTTCCACACCGCGCGCTCGACGGCGTTCCCGCAGCCCGCGCCTGGCACCGCTCCCTCGCCGGGGCCGATGAAGGTCGAAGACGCCAAGCTCCGCAGCCTGCTTGGCATCGCCAGCGTCAACTTCAAGCAGGGCGACCAGCGCCTTGCGATCATCGACACGCCGCTGCAGGGCTGAGGAGACGTTGACAGATGACGTTTGCAAATCTCCGCGGCCTTGGCCTCGCCTTGGCCATCGCCGCGGCCATCTCGCTTCGGTTCGGCGTTGTTTCGGCGCAGGCCCAGGAGGTTCAGATCACGATCGACAATTTCACCTTCAGCCCGGCCGAGATGAAGGTGAAGGTCGGCGACACCGTCACCTGGACCAATCACGACGACATTCCGCACACCGTGGTGTCGGCGGGCAAGTTCAGGTCGAAGACGATGGATACCGACGACAAGTATTCGTTCACCTTCACCTCCGCGGGTGACTACAAGTATTTCTGTTCGTTGCACCCGCACATGACCGGAATGATCAAGGTTGAGTAGCAGCCAAATCCAAGGCATCACATGGGTGTCCGGCCGGTTGGTTCCAGCCGGCCGGACACGCGCGTTTTCCGCAAAGGCGGAGCAAGAGGCGATGCCGGTGAGCAATTCGAACGACGACCCGGACAGGGCCAGGCGTTTTCGCGAGGCGGCCCTGCCCTATCTGGACGACGTCTACACACTCGCGCGCTATTTGCTGCGCGATCCGGCGGACGCCGAGGATGCGGTGCAGGAATGTTATTTGCGAGCCCTGAAACATTTCGACGGCTATCGGGGTCCGGCGATGAAACCCTGGCTGTTTGCGATCCTGCGCAATGTCTGCCGCGCGGAATACGCGCGCCGCGCAGCCTCGCCGAGCAAGGCGATCGAAGACTCGCCCGAGGCAGCCGAGCAGCCGCCGCTGTGGCACGAGGAACAGGAGACGCCGGAAGCACAGATGCTGCGCGACCGCGACGCAGTCACGATCAGGCGGCTGGTGGATGCGCTGGCGGAGCCCTTTCGGGAGACCTTCGTGCTGCGTGAGATCAACGACCTTTCATACCGCGAGATCGCCGAAACGCTCGGGGCGCCCGTCGGCACCGTGATGTCCCGTCTCGCGCGCGCCCGCGCCATGCTGCGATCGGCATGGATGGCGGAACAGGAGTAGGAAGATGACTTGCGACGAGGCTGAGGTTCTGCTCAACGCGCTGATTGACGGCGAGCTCGACGCCGGACATGCACGCGAGGTCGAGCAACACATTGCGGAGTGCCCGCGCTGCAGCGCCGCGTTCGCCGCCTATCAAAAGATGAGCCAGGCGATCGCCGCCGCCGATCTGCGCTACACCGCGCCGGCCGCCTTGCGCCGTCGCATCGAGGCGGCGCTGCCGCAAGCGCCGGCATCGAACGTGCAGCCGATGCCGTCCCGGCGTAGCGTGTTGCGCGGATTTGCGATGGGATCGGCAGTATCGGCGCTCGCCGCGACCGGCCTCGTCGCCATCGTGCTGCGCAACGACGCCGAGCAGCGCCTCGATTCCGAGCTCGTCTCGGCGCATCTGCGCTCGCTGCAGGCCGGCCATCTGACTGACGTCGTCTCGACCGACCAGCACACCGTCAAGCCGTGGTTCGCCGGCAAGCTCGACCTGTCGCCTCCTGTGATCGATCTGGCGGCCCAGGGCTTCACGCTGGTCGGCGGGCGGCTCGATTATATCGATGGCCGTCCGTTCGCCGCCATCGTCTATCGTCGCCGCGCGCACGTCATCAATGTGTTCGTGGCTCAAAATGCGAACACCGAGCATCGTGCTGCGGGGATCGATTCCATTCAAGGATTCAACATCCGGCGCTGGAGCAATCGCGGATTGAATTGCTGGGCGATCAGCGATCTCGGCGTCGACGAGCTGAACGAATTCGGGGAGAAGTTCGAGACTGCGGCGCGGCTCAACAGCGAGGGCTGACTGCCGCTCTCAGGCCGACTTGCGGACGGCGTTGTCGACCAGCGTCTTGCCGAGCGACCAGATCGCGCCGGGGACCTTGTGGCTGGAGGCGATCACCGAATCGAAGGCGGTCGCAATCCAGTTGCAGTCGTCCTCGGTGATGGTGAGCGACGGCAGGAGCTTGATGGTGTGGCTGCCGTGGCCGGAGACCTGGGTCAGGATCTTGTGATCCTTGAACAGCGGCACGGTGATCAGCTGGCAGAACAGACCCTTGTTGGCGGTCTCCAGCACGTTCCACGATGCCTTCAGCCGGAGCGATTTCGGCGGGCCGAATTCGACGCCGATCATCAGCCCCTTGCCGCGGACTTCTTTCATCAGCTCGTAGCCCGGTACCATGCGCGTCAGCGCGAGCCTCAGCTCGGCGCCGCGCTTGGCGGCCGCCTCGACCAGTTTTTCGGACTTCAGCACTTCGAGCGTCGCGATGCCCGCCGCCATCGCCAGATCGTTCTTCGCAAAGGTCGAGCCGTGCACGACCGCGCGGTCCATCTGGTTGAAGATCTTGTCGAAGATGCTCTTGCGCGTCAGCAGCGCCCCGACCGGAACATGTCCGCCCGACAGCGCCTTCGACAACAGCACCATGTCGGGCTCGACATTCCAGTGCTCGACTGCAAGGAACCGCCCGGTTCGCCCCATGCCAGTCTGGATTTCGTCCGCAATCAAGAGCGAGCCGTATTTCCTGCAGAGCGCAGCCGCGCCCGGCAAGAACTCGTCGGTCGGCATGTTGACGCCCTTGCCCTGGATCGGCTCGACAATGAAGGCGGCGACCTGGCGCGACGACAGCGCCTGCTCGAGGGCTGCAAGATCGTTGAAGGGGATCGCAGTGCAGCCGGGCAACAGCGGCTCGAAGCCGGAGCGGAAGTTCGGATCATCAGTCAGCGACAGCGCGCCATAGGACAGACCGTGATAGGCATGCGAGCAGTAAACGATGCCGGGCCGCCCTGTGGCGCCGCGCGCGAACTTGATCGAGGCTTCGACGGTCTCGGCGCCGGAATTGGCGAAAAACACCTTGTCGAGATAGGGCACGCGCTCGATGAGACGTTCGGCGAGCACGCCGGCAAGCGTGGAGACGTCAAGTTGCACAAGATTGGGCAGGTCGCTGTCCAGCACGCTTTTCAGCGCCGTCCGCAGCGCCGGGTGGTTGCGGCCGATGGCGAACACACCGAAACCGCTCAAAAGATCGAGGTAACGCACACCCTCGCGGTCGTAGAGGTACTGGCCCTGCCCCTTCTGAAAGCCCACATCGTAGCCGATGGTCTTGAGGACACGAACCAGCTGCTCATTTAAGTGGCGCGCGTGCATGGAGCTTCGTTGCGCCTGCCGCTCCACAAACATCTCGGAAACGTCTAGATTCGAACTTAGCATCAGCTAGATACTTCGGTTGATGGCCGCTTCGTCAACTGAAAACGCCCAATGCGTCGATTTGCCCTCATTCGGGTGGTCAACGCAAGCACAGGTTTGAGCCATGTTGCAACGCCCACGCAAACTTTCGCCGATAACACTTTTGGCGGCGGTGATATTCCTCGCAAGCGGCGCTGGCCACGCCGTCGCGGCCGATCCGACGGGCGATTGGCGCGTCGCGGACGGCGTCGCCAATATCAGGGTTGCACAGTGTGGCGGCAGTATGTGGGGCGTGGTGTCGTGGGAGCAGGAAACGGGCGGCCGCGACGTCAATAATCCCGATGTTTCAAAGAAAGACAGGGCCACGCTCGGCATGCCGATCCTGATCGATATGAAGAAGAAACCCGGCGTCGATCAGTGGGAGGGCCAAGTCTACAACGCCAAGGATGGCAAGCTCTACAGCTCGACGATCACGCCCGCCGGCACCGACCAGCTGGAAATTCGCGGCTGTGTGCTCGGCTTCCTCTGCGGCGGCGAGACCTGGACGCGCGTCGGCCCGCCGATCCCAGCCAGCACCGCAGGCACTCCCAAGGGCGCGCCCAAGACGGTCGGTGCGGCGAAAGCTGCAGCCAAGACGGCCGGCCGCGGCCAGCCGGCCGACGCAATCGGCGATATCTGCCTACTCGGCGATATCGCGCGGTTTGCCCATTAGCGCCGGCTGGAACAGAAGCACCGCTGCGAGAGTCGTGAGCAGCGACAACGCCAGCAATTTGCCCATGCTCGAGGTGCCGGGGTGGCTCGACAGCCACAGGCTGCCGAATGCGGTCGCCGTCGTCATCGCGCTGAAGAAGATCGCACGCGTGAGGCTCGTCTGCAGCAGGTTGGTCCTGCCGGAGCGCCAGGCCACGACGTAGTAGATCTTGAAGGCGACGCCGATGCCGAGCAGAAGCGGCAACGCGACGATGTTGGCGAAGTTGAGCGGCAGCTTGATCAACACGCAGATTTCCAGCGTCACCGCGCCCGCAACCAGCAACGGCACCAGCGTCATCGCCACGTCGGAGATCCGCTGCAAGGTGATCCACAGCAGGAGGCTGATCACGACCAAAGCATAGATGCCGGCGTGGATGAACGCCCTCACCACGGTGTCGCCGGATTTGAGGATCGAGACCGGTCCGCCGATCGCGGTCGGCTCGGCCGCGAGCACCGCGCTCGCAAACCTGCGCAGATTGTCGTTGTCGTTCGGATCGCCCTTCGGCAAGGCCTCGACCCGCATCAGGCCGTCCTTGGCCTTCCAGGACGAGACGATGTCGGGCGGCAGGGTACTGAGGCTGACGGGCTGCGCTTGCAATGCGGTCTTGAGCTGATCGAGCACCACCTTGAGCGGAGTGACAAAGATCTCCTGCGCCTTGTTGCGAGTAGCCTCATTGGAATCGGCCAGCTTCTGCAGCGCGTCGGCAAGCCGCCTTGCACCGACTGCGCCGACGCTCTTGGCGTCGGCCGCAACCTTGCGCAGGTTTTCGGCCGTCGACTTCAGCGAGTCCACATTTTCCTGATCCGTCGGCGGCTCGTCGATCGATTCCGGACTGAGCGCCGGATCGAGAACCCTTGCCGCCTGCGCGAGCAGCTTCAGCTTGGCCGGCTGGTCCTCCGGCACAAAACTGTCGAGCCATTGCACGCGCAGCACTTCCGGAAGCTTCTCCAGCCGCGCCGCGATCGTCCTGGCATCGGCTTCCGAGTGCGTCAGCACGTTGATCGCGTTGGCGCCGGTGTTCGGATCCTTCCTGAGATCGAGGAAAGTCGCAATCGATTCGACATTTGGGTTGCGCAGGTTCATCGGATTGAAGTCGAATTTCATGAAATAGAGCAGCGGCAGGCCGGCGGCCGCGAGCGCGAGCGTGCCGACGACGATCGGGATACGGTGATCTTCGAGGAAACGGTCGACCGGGGCGAGGAAGGCGTAACCGACCGGCTCCTTTTCCCCGGGCGGGTTGAGCAGCCTCAAGAGCGCCGGCAACACCGTGATGCTGGAGAGGAACGCGATCACCATGCCGGCGCCGGCAATCTCGCCGAGCTCGGAAATGCCCTTGTAGTCAGTCGGCAGGAAGCACAAAAAGCCGGCCGCGGTCGCCATCGCCGCGAGCGACAGCGGGATCGCGGAACGGCGCGCCGCCTCCTCCAGCGCCAGCGCGAGGTCGTCATTCTTGAAGCGTTCCGAGCGGTAGCGGACACTGAATTGGATGCCGAAATCGACGCCGAGGCCGACGAACAACACCGCGAAGGCGACCGACAGAAGGTTCAGCGAGCCAACCATCGCAAGCCCCACCGCCGTCGTGATCGACAGGCCGATGAAGAGATTGACGAACACCGCGAAGATGATCTTCGCCGAATGCAGCGCAAGCCACAGGATGACAAGCACCACGATGATGGTGCCGATGCCGTTGATAATCGCCCCTTCCTGGACCGTCGCATATTCCTCATTGGCGATCGGGATCGGCCCGGTCAGCCTGACGCGCGCCTGGTACTTGCCGGGGAAATCGAGGCTGGCTGCCGCGCTGCGGATCGCATCGGTGGCCTCCTTGCCGGGCTCGAGCGCGCTGTAATCGATGACAGGCTTGAATTCGATGAAGGCGCGGCGGTCGGTGTCCGTCAGCGGCGTCTTGCTGGTCAGCTCCCGCCAGGAGAAGTTGGCGCTTTTCTGGTTGACGATGTCCTCGACCGTCTGCGCGATCAGGTTGAACGGCCGCGCAGTGTTGTCGAGCTTGACCTCGCCGCGCCGGACGCCGGCCAGCCCGGTTTCCAGCGCGCCGGTCAGGCCGCGGATGGAGGGATCGCCCGCCATGATCTCGATCAGAGGAGCGGCCGCCTCGAACTGGCTGGCAATCTGGGCAAGCTCGGGGGTCGGCAGGAACAACAGTCCGTTCTTCTCGAAGAACTCGCCCGAGCCGAGTGCCTGCATCGACACAAAGTTCTTGCTGTCGCCCTTGAGCTTGTCCAGCAAGGCTGCGGCCGCCGTCCCCGTAAGCTCGGGGGTCGGCGCCTCAACCACCGCCAGGATCGTGCTGTCGCGTTCGAACGCCCTGTCGAATTGGACATCGCGCTGACGCCAATCGAGCTTGTCCGAGATCAACGTGTTGATGTCGGTGTTGATCGCGAAATGGCGAGCCGTGTAGACGCCTGCGGCCACCGCAAGGGCTAGTCCGACCAACAACACGAGAGTTGCAAAACGGGTACACGTCTTGACGATCGAAACGACGACACTTGTCAGCACATCAATTCTTTCTAATCTTGATAGCCCGGCGGAAACGCCCGTTGTCTAGCCGAGTTCCGCGGGCCGGGCTAACCTTGTTTTCGATGATTTTTCCGAGGGAACACAGACACATAGCGAAAACAGGGCGATGCGGCGGGCACGGCTGTATAGCCGGGATTGTCGGGTGGTAAAGTGACCAACGAGTGGGGGACTTAAAGACTTCATCTTGCTTGGCTTATCGTAGAGTATCTTATTACCAGCAAGATACCCGGCAGATGCGGGCGACCTGCCTTTCCTGGCCGATGCATTTTTGACACAAAGCCTAGTTCTCCCATCGCTTGGTTCGAGGGTGTGAGAGCCGGAAACGTCAATGGTGCGGACATTGCAGAACCGTTGGCGGACATCAGGCAACGAAGTGAGACACGAGGCTTAAGGCAGTAGGTGAGGCAAATTGAATAACGGACGTCCCATCCAGGTCTTTCTCGCCCAACCGCGCGGCTTTTGCGCTGGCGTGGTGCGCGCGATCGAGATCGTCGAGCGCGCGCTCGAGAAATACGGCCCGCCGGTCTATGTCCGGCATGAGATCGTGCATAACAAATACGTCGTCGAAAGCCTGAAGAACAAGGGCGCGATCTTTGTCGAGGACCTGTCCGAGGTGCCGCCGCGGGCGGTCACCGTGTTCTCTGCCCATGGCGTGGCGCGGACGGTGGAAGAGGAAGCAGCCGCCAGAGGGCTGCCGGTGCTCAACGCCACCTGTCCGCTGGTCACAAAGGTTCACAATCAAGGCAAGCGCTATATGTCGAAGGGCCGCGCGCTGATCCTGATCGGGCACGCCGGCCATCCCGAGGTCGAGGGCACCATGGGTCAGGTCCCCGGTCCGGTGCTGCTCGTGCAGAGTGTCGAGGATGTTGCGGCGTTGACGCTGCCGGAACAGACGCCGGTCGCCTACATCACGCAGACCACGCTGTCGGTCGACGACACCAAGGACATCATCGCGGCGCTGCAGGCGCGTTTTACGGATATTCAAGGCCCCGACATACGGGATATCTGCTATGCGACACAGAACCGCCAATCTGCGGTAAGGGACCTAAGCAAGCTCGTGGACGTTATACTGGTGGTGGGCGCCGCCAATAGTTCCAACTCGAACCGGTTGCGTGAAATCGGCACCGAGGCCGGTGTCGCCAGTTATCTCGTTGCCGACGGCAGCGAGCTCAACCCGGGCTGGTTGGATGGCGCCAGGACCGTCGGCATCACGGCCGGCGCGTCGGCGCCGGAGGTCCTGGTGGACGACGTCATCGAAGCCTTGCGGCGCATAGGACCGGTCACAGTGTCCGTGCTGCCGGGTCGGGAGGAAAACATCGAATTTCGGCTGCCCGCGGAACTCGCGGCTGGCTGATCAACATCTCGAGCCAAAGGTCCAGAAAGTAATCCGTAATGACCATACCGTTCTTCAAGGAATTGAGCATCGGCGGCTATCTGATCAAGCAGAAGCTGCTCGGCCGCAAGCGCTATCCGCTGGTTCTCATGCTGGAGCCGCTGTTTCGCTGCAATCTCGCTTGCGCCGGCTGCGGCAAGATCGACTATCCCGATGCGATCCTCAACCGCCGCATGACGGCACAGGAATGTTGGGATGCCGCAGACGAATGCGGCGCGCCGATGGTCGCGATCCCCGGCGGCGAACCCTTGATCCACAAGGAGATCGGCGAGATCGTGCGCGGGCTCGTAGCGCGCAAGAAATTCGTCTCGCTCTGCACCAACGCGCTTCTCCTGGAGAAGAAGCTCGACCTGTTCGAGCCCTCGCCATATCTGTTCTTCTCGGTGCACCTCGACGGGCTGCGCGACCACCACGACAAGGCGGTCTCGCAGAAGGGCGTGTTCGACCGCGCGGTGTCGGCGATCAAGGCCGCGAAAGCACGCGGCTTTACGGTCAACGTCAATGCCACGATCTTCGACGGCCATCCGGCGGAGGAAATCGCGAAATTCCTCGATTTCACGAGCGAGCTCGGCGTCGGCGTATCGATGTCCCCGGGCTACGCCTATGAGCGCGCGCCCGACCAGGAGCACTTCCTGAACCGCACCAAGACCAAGAGGCTGTTCCGTGACGTGTTCGCCTTCGGCAAGGGCAAGAAATGGAATTTCATGCATTCTGGCCTGTTCCTGGACTTCCTTGCCGGCAACCAGAGCTTCGAGTGCACGCCCTGGGGCATGCCAGCGCGCAACATCTTCGGCTGGCAGAAGCCGTGCTATCTGCTCGGAGAAGGCTACGCAAAGACCTTCAAGGAGCTGATGGAGACGACCGATTGGGACTCCTACGGGACCGGCAAGTATGAGAAGTGCGCCGACTGCATGGCGCATTGCGGCTATGAGCCGACGGCGGCCATTGCGTCACTGAACAACCCGTTCAAGGCGATGTGGGTGGCTCTGCGCGGCATCAGGACCACGGGTCCGCTGGCGCCGGAGATCGATCTGTCAAAGCAGCGCCCGGCGCAATACATCTTCGCCGAGCAGGTGCAGAAGAAGCTGTCAGAGATCCGCCGCGACGAGACCCTCACCGCCCAGCAGAAAGCCTCGACAGCCGCGTAGACTTTTCAGCGCGCGACTGAAGTCGATCCCGGTCGAGACCAATCCGCGCAGTGCGCGCGGATTGCGCGCCAGCCCGCGCAGGATCATGACGAGGTCGACTTCGCCATTGGGCTTGATCGCGCTGCGGGCCAGCGCCGGCAGCGCACGACCGGCGGGGTCGCTGATGACGCGGAGCGCGGCGAAGGGCAGTCCGGCTTCGCTCGCATAGGCGGCCGCGATGTGGCTTTCCATGTCGACGGCAAGCGCACCGGTCTCCGATCGAAGCGCAGCCTTGCAGGACGAACCTGCGATCACCTCTTCGGCGCCGGCAAGGCCGCCACGGACGACGCGACGCCGCCCAAGCGCGATGCTCGCGATCTGCGCCTCGCTGAGCGAGATGCCAGCCAGCCAGCGGGCGTCGCCGGCAACGACCTCGGTCGCCACCACGATGTCGCCCGATCTCAGGGACGGGTCGAGGCCGCCGGCCACGCCGAACGACACCACGCCACGGATTGTCTCGGGATCGAAGACGCTCAGCAGCGCCCGCAGCTGCTGCGGATCGCTGGCGCTGCAGACCACGGCCATGCCGGGCCCCGCCGCGATGCGGGCCTCCTGGACGAGACCCGTCACGATCAAAATCGGACGTCGGTCGATCCTGTCCCCGGATGGACCGTCCCCCACCCCAAATCTCACATTCCGACCCCTACCACCCTGCTGTTGGTCTTTTTCAGATTTCGATACCGCGCCAGCGCCCACAATGGAAAGAATTTCGAATAACCATGGTAGCGCAAGTAAAACACCCGAGGGAACCCCGTAGCGGTATAGCGATGCTCGTCCCACAGTCCTTTTTCGGTCTGTGTGGCCATTAGGCAAGCCACGCCACGCGCCACCGCCGGGTGTCCAACCTCGCCGGCTGCCATGAGACCAAGCAAGGCCCATGCCGTTTGGGAGGCTGTGGTGGGCGCTTTTTGGAGGCCCCTGTAATCCAGCCGGTAGCTGACAGCGTCTTCGCCCCACCCTCCGTCGGGGTTCTGCACCGAGACCAGCCAGTCCACCGCTTTTCGGACCATGGGATCCTGATGGCTGATGCCGGCCGCGTTCAGGGCGCAGAGCGCCGACCAGGTGCCGTAGATGTAGTTGAGTCCCCAGCGACCGTACCAGGAGCCGTCGGCAAGCTGGGTCCGGCGCAGGAAATCGACCCCGGCGGCGACCTGCGGGTTACGCTCCGCGCTCTCGCCAAGCTGGGCCAGCATCGAAACGCAGCGACCGGCGACGTCCTCGGTCGGCGGGTCGAGCAGCGCCCCATGGTCCGAGAACGGGATGTTGTTGAGATAATATTCGAGGTTGTCGACGTCGAACGCGGCCCAGCCGCCATTGCGACTCTGCATGCCCTCGATCCATTCGCGGCCGCGTGCGATCGCGTTGTCATACTGGTGGCCGCCGCTCGCACGCTGCATCCGGTCCATCGCCATCACCACGACCGCGGTGTCGTCAAGATCGGGGTAATGCGCATTGTTGTACTGAAAGGCCCAGCCACCGGGGCGTACGTCCGGCCGCTTCACGGCCCAGTCGCCCTTGACCTCAAGCTCCTGCCGCGGAAGCAGCCAATCGAGCGCCTGCCTGGCCGACGAGGTCGCCGCCGCATCGCCCACATCCATCATCGCATGGCACGCCAGCGCCGTGTCCCACACCGGCGAGACGCAAGGCTGGCAATAAGCCTCCTCCTCGCCGATCACCAGAAGCTTGTCGATGCCGCGTCGCGTGACGGCACGCGGCGGATAATCTTCGCCCTTGCCGAGCGCGTCATACATCATGACGATGTTGGCCATCGGCGGATAGATCGCGCCCATGCCGTCCTCGCCGTTCAGCCGCTCCTCGGTGAAGGCCAGCGCGCTCGCAATGGCGCGTTCGCGCATGCGTTTCGGGAACAGCGGCTCGGCCACGCGCAAGACGCTGTCGAGCGCGCGGAACAGCAGGAACCAGCCCCAGCTTTGATGCGGTGCTTTTGCCGTCATGCCAATCGAGCGCGGATCCTGCAGAAACAATTCTTCGATGCCGACGCCTTTCGGATTTCTGGCGCGCGGCTTCAGTGCCGCCAGCACCATCAAGGGGACCATCGTGGTGCGCGCCCAGTAGGAGATCCTGTTGAGGTGGAAGGGCGACCACATCGGCAGCAGCATGATCTCGACCGGCAGCACCGGCACGCTCTTCCAGGTCAGCACGCCGAACATCGCAAGGGTGAAGCGTGTAAAGACGTTGGAGTGGATGGCGCCGCCGCGTGCGAGGATCGCTTCGCGCGCGCGAGCCATGTGCGGCGCATCGATGGAATCGCCGATCATCTTCAGCGCGAAATAGGCTTTCACGCTGGCGCTCATGTCGAAGTCGCCATCGGCAACCAGCGCCCAGCCACCGTGCACGCCCTGGGTCCGGCGCAGATATCTTGCGATCTTCTGCTCCAACACCGCATCGACGGGCTCGGCGAGATAATGGCGCAGCAGAATGTATTCGGAGGGAATGGTGCCGTCGGCCTCAAGCTCGAACACCCAATGTCCGTCGGCGCGCTGAAATCCGCGCAGCGCCTCCGTGGCGCGGCCGATGCTCGCCTCGAGCGCATCGCCCGTACTCTCGATGTCCAGAGTCTTGTTGCCGGAAAGCATGCTCTCCACGTCTCCCGTACTCGAACTATCCCGTACTCATCATTTTTTGGCCGGCGGAAGCCGGCCGCAGCGCGCGAACATCAACCCTGAGACAGGGCCAGAACGTGATCTGCCGCACGGTCTCCCGAGCGTACCGATCCTTCGATGGTCGCCGGCAATCCCGTATCAGTCCAGTCCCCGGCGAGAAACAGGTTTTTCAGGCGCGTGTCTGTTCCCGGTCGCAGGGCGTTCTGCTCTGGCGTCGCCTCAAATGTGGCACGCCGCTCGCGCACGACCTGCCAAGGCGGCAATTCGCCCGAAACCCCGGCGGCCTTGCAGACATCTTGCCAGATCGCCTGTGCCAGCTCTTCGCGCGGCATATCAACCAGACGATCGCCATTGCTGATGGTGACCGACAGGCGCTGCGGAAACGCGAACAGCCACTCGACCAATCCGCCGACCACACCGAGAATCGGCGGCGCATCGCGCGGTGGCGTGATGCGGAAATGTGCGTTCACGATGGCGCGGAATTTGGTCGGCGTCTTCACGCCGGGCAGAAGCGAAGCCGCCGCACGCGGCGGCACGGCCATCACGACGCTATCGTCGAGGTCGAGAGCGATGGTGTCGTCGCCGAAATCGAGTCCGGTGACGCGCTCTCCGGCGGTCGCGAGCGCGCGCAGCTCGTGGCCGAGGCGAACCTTGGCACCCCTCTCCTGCAAAAGCTTGACCGCAGGCTCGACCAGCACTGCGCTGAGACCGTCACGGGCAATCAACGGCCGGCAGGCCTCGCCGCCCGCGAGCAGCGTCTCGCGCACGATTGCGCCGGCAAGCCCCGCCGATCCCTCCGGCGGATCGAGGTTGAGCGCCGCGAGCAAGAGCGGCTGCACCAGCCGCTGGTACAGCGTTCCCTCGCAGCGGATCGTCTCGCCGATCAGGCGGTTCCTGCCGGCCCAGATCAGCGGCATCAATCCGAGATAGTCGAGCAGGCCGGTGTCTGGGACGCGGCGGCTCTCGTCGAGCACCCAGAGCGGCAGCTTGCCGTCGCCGAGGTCGAGCAGCCAGCGCTGGCCGGTCGTCAGATCGACGAACGGAAACTGCGCGACTTTCGGGCCGACCAAGCCCGCTTCGGTGCCGATCGATCTGGCATAGGCCAGCGCATGGCGGTTGCCGGAGAGAAGCAAATGATTGCCGTTGTCGATGGTGAGATTGGTCGCCGCGTCGAAATAGGAGCGGCATCGCCCGCCTGCCTGCTGCGTGGCTTCATGCACCTCGACGCGACAGCCTGCATTGGTGAGCCGCACGGCTGCGGAGAGCCCGGAGAGGCCGGCGCCGATGATATGTACTGTTTTCTGCATCAGATGAAAGCGTAGCGGAGCACGATGACGAGTTTTGCAAACTTGCCGACGCGGACCGGCGCGCGCGGCGCCGCAAAACCCCGGGCGACAAGCAATTCAAGGATCGCGTGATAATATTTGCCCATGATGCGCGGGGCGCGCACTGCGCGGCGCGAATTGCGCGCCATCACCTCGTCGGCCTTTTCGAAATGCGTGCGGGCCCGTGCCACGATTCCCGCGCAGACCTTGGGCAGCGCGCGATCGGCGGCGACCTTGAGCGGATCGTCGCTGGTGATTCCGGCAAGCAACAATCCCTCGCGCGGCAGATAGAGCCGGCCGAGCGCCGCGTCCTCGTCGATGTCGCGCAGGATATTGGTCAATTGCAGCGCGCGCCCGAGATGATGTGCAAGCAGGATACCGTCCTCCTGCGGCAGGCCGAACACCCGCACCGACAGACGCCCCACCGCACTCGCAACGCGGTCGCAATAAAGATCGAGCGTCGCAAGATCTGGCGCGCGGATATCCTGCGGCACGTCCATCTCCATGCCATCGACGATGGCGAGGAAATCGGCGCGCTGCAGGTCGAACCGCTTGACCGAAGCGACGTAGTCGGCAAGCCGCGCCGGCGGCTGTCCGCGATAGAGCGCATCGATGTCATCGCGCCATTGCTGCAGCGCCTTCAACCGCTCCGGGCGCGGCCCGTCGGAATCGGCGATGTCATCGACCTGGCGACAGAAGCTGTAGATCTGGAACATCGCCTCGCGCTGCTCGTGCGGCAGGATGCGCATCGCCGCGTAGAACGAGCTGCCGGACGCGGCGGTCCCGTAATTGGTGCTGGCGACCGCGTCCAACGTCATGCGCCGGCCGTGGAGCTGGACACGCCTCGCCGCCCGGCGGCGCGCCGCAAGGTCTCGCTTGCGATGCCGCCGAAGCTGCGCAAGATCAGCTCGAGCGGGTTCAGATGCACGCGTTCGCTCAAGGGGTCGCGCAGTTTCAGCATCCGGACGATGCGGTGGGCAAAGGCCTGTATCACCGAAATCTCGAGACCGAGACGAAAATCCCTGACCTCGCCCGCAAACGGCTTGCTTTCTGCCAGCAGCTGTTCATTGCGCGCGGCAAGGATCTGCAAACAACGCAGAAGGTTTGGCGGCGCCTTCGAGAGGCCGAGTTGCTCGACCGAGGCGCCCGCTTCCTTCAAGGCATCGAGCGGCACGTAGACGCGATTGAGATTTCTGAAATCCTTGCCGCAGTCCTGCAGATGGTTGTTGATCTGCAAGGCGGCACACAGCGCATCGTTCGCCGCCCAGCTCGACGTGCTCTCGCCGTGCACATCGAGCACGAACCGTCCGACCGGCATCGCCGAATAGCGGCAATAGTGGATGAGCTCGTCCCAGTTTTCGTAGCGGAGTTTCGTCACGTCCATCCGAAACGCGGTGAGGAGATCGAGCGCGTGACGCGGCGGCATCGCTCGCTCGGCCAGCGCCTCACGAAGATTGACGGCCTCCTTCTGGCTGTCGCCATTGCCTGTCAGCTCCGCCTCGAGCAGGTCGAGATAGGCAAGCTTCTCCTCAGGGCGAAGCGTCGCGTGATCGGCAATGTCGTCGGCGGTCCGGACAAAATTGTAGAAAGAAAGGATCAGCGCCCGGTGGCGCGGATGGATAAGCCACGACGCCACCGGAAAGTTCTCGTCGCGGTGGCCCTTGCCGGATCGAAATTGGCTCGCGGTGGTCATCGGAAATTGGCTGTCTTCAGGTCAATTCGGCGCTGGTGCTGGCGTTCCCCATATAGGGGAATGGGCCGCCAAAACCAATGCCGTCTCCTTGTCCCGGCCCGTCCCCGATCGCGTATTTGCCGCGCTTATTGGCCGTGAGACTTCAGCACCTGATCGCAGGCTTCGCTGATCTTGGCGCGGTTTTCCTTCAGGCAGGCCAGAATGGTGAAGTCGCCCTGGTCGATCACATGACGGCAGTGACGCTGCACGTCGCGCGTGCAGGCCTTCTGTTCCTCGGGGGTGCCGCTGCGCTGCGCCTGAGCGAAGGCCATCGTGGAGAGCGACAACAGGGTGAGAGCGAGGAGAAATTTACGCATCGTGTTCCTTCATTTCCGAATTCTGACAAAGAATTCTCGCTCCGGATTGCGCAAGGCACCGGCACGGATCTTTCTGATTGCAAGCGCAGCCGCGCCGCGAGCGGTGGACGACAAAAGCACAAGCGCCGGTAAATGCGGCCAAATTTACGACGGCCCAACCAATTTGCGCCCCAGCCTCGGGCGGCCGCTTCATTGGCACATATAAGAGGCTGATACTAGGCCGTAATTTGCCGCATATTGCTTTTCACCGGCGCCTGTTGCAAGCAAGCACAAGCGGCTGTTTGGGTTCCTTGCCGAAGCGGCGGATTCCCCAAAATTTTCCGGCGCACCGCCCGGTGAGTCGGAGTTGCGCGTTCGACCAAACCGGCGCGATTCGTCATTTGAACCTAACAGTTGACGGCGACACTAACCCTTCGATGCGGCGAGATGCGTCTTCACCGAGAGCGTCATTTTCACATGGGAAACTCAAGATGAAACGGTTTGGCTTGTTTGGACAGGCAATCGCG
>Ga0335077_10002588_pt1 | contig 21640 bp, 16 predicted proteins | sample Lox_Sample_31_FD_207151 | JGI IMG/M metagenome (GOLD analysis project Ga0335077, IMG submission 207151) | Soil microbial communities from Loxahatchee National Wildlife Refuge, Florida, United States - Lox_Sample_3.1 | ecosystem: Environmental > Terrestrial > Soil > Wetlands | place: USA...
CGCGTTGTTCCCATCGCCATTTCAGGCCGCAGATCTCCTCCTGTCTCGCACCGGTGTTGACCGCAAAAAGTGCCATGCGTTGCAGATGGCTGGTCAACTCCGGAAACAACAACAGCCACGGGGGCAAGTACCTCTTTGTTCCGCCCAGCTATCAGGGAGATCTCCCACCTTCGGGCTACTTCGTTATTCGCATGCAGACGTATGGCGGCTGGTTTCTGGCACGAGCGTTTCTGACCCCGGACGGTGACGCTACTCAGGCAAACGCTCTGCTGAGGAAGGTCCGGATCTATCCCCTGGCAGCCACAGATAGCCCACCGCCAATGACTTACGTCGAAGCGACCGGAAAAGTGTTCGACAGTACGGCACCGAACGACATCCGTTACTTTGAAATGCTGGCCGATTTGGTTACCCACGAGCACCCGCAGGTCATTGATGCAGAAGTCTCAGGGATGATGAAAACCATAGGGATCGAACCCGCCAAGGCCTTCGCACCCGATGAGCGCTTGAAGGGCATTCTCGAGGAGGCCGCCAAAATTTCGAGTTTCATGGCCCTTACGATCAGTTATTCACCGCGCAAACCTGAGCGAGTCCGCTCTGGATCCCAATGGATGGCAGGTCTGGAGGGCTATCCGAATTTCAACGATGGGCGCAGCACCCTCATTGATCCAATGATTTATATGACTTGGTTTGCCACGGGCGCTGCAAAGGCCATGAATGCGCCAAAGCCAGGTACCGGGTCGCAGTATGCGTGGACCTATCACGACAGCGACGGAAAGTGGCTGTTGGGTGAGAAGAACTATCGGTTCCGCATTCCAGCCAACCCACCGGCAAAGGATTTCTGGTCCATCGTCATCTACGACAACTGGTCGCGCGCCATACTGGCCAATGGCCAGAAGGTTGCGAGCAAGAACTCGTACGACAAGTCGATCAAGCCCAATGCAGATGGGACCATCGACATCTATTTCGGCGACAAGCCGCCGCTCGGAAACGAGAGCAATTGGATTCGCACAGTACCTGGCGTTGGCTGGTTTGCGCTTTTTCGCCTGTATGGTCCGCTGCAACCTTGGTTCGACCGAAGCTGGGTCCCCAACGATATTTGTGCTGTGAAAGACTAACCGACTGACTCGCAGAACTCAGTGCGGCGTAACCGTGAGAATCGGGCCACGCGGAGGTGCCGTGAAGGTGTCAGGAGGTTTGGCTGGAGGCTAAATCATTGATACCGCAAGCGGTCTAGCTTATGTTGGTCCAATCCATTATGGGAGCGACTGACACGCGGCGATCGATTTTTCCACGAGAAAAATCGCCTGAAATGCCTATTCTTTCAGGCTTTCCGAGCTCAGACGTTTCTGCGGGATTTCTGCGTATTCCGGTGCGTTTAGCGTTTGCAGGGGTGACATAAAGGTGACAAGAATAGCTTGTCACCTCCGAGGTCAGCATGGCAACGATCCGTGCACGCAGACAGGCAGACGGCTCGACACGCTACGCCGCCTACCTTCGCATCCGAAAAGGCAAAGCCGTCATCCATACAGAGGCAAAGCCCTTTTCGCACCGCTCCGCCGCTCTGAGCTGGGCGCGGCACCGAGAAGTGGCGCTCGAGGATCCGAATGAGCTGGCCCGCAGTGGCGCATTCACCATGACGTTGGCGGAGCTCATTCGCTCGCACATCGAATCGTTTCAGGAGATCTCGCAATGGCAGCGAAGCAAGCAGAAAGTCCAAGAAGCGGATAAGACGGCCCACAACGGAAGAACTCGTGAAACTCGATGCTTTCTTTGCAGCTCGTGACCGCCGGTCAAAGATCCCGATGCGAGACATCGTGGCGTTCGCCATCCACTCTGCTCGATGCGAGGCCGAGATCTACCGCCTCGAATGGCGGGATAACGACCCGGCGCACCAGACTGGCCTTGTGCGCGATGCAAAGCACCCCACCCTTTTAGGCCATAAACCCGCGCCGTCGCCGCAATGAGCGCATCCGTGGCGTGAATCGGCTGGCCGCGCGCGCTTCGCGGCGGGCGATCAGGCGCCCCCATTCATCGGCGATGGCGCCATCTACTCCGACGATTCGCGTTTCGAACCGTAGCGGCGGCTCGCCGCGGAGCCATTCATCGTTGATCGCGCGGGTGACCGACGGACTCACTGTGCAGGGGTCGAGTTCCTGGAACAGTTCGAACCAGACGAACCCACCGTGCCTGAGATCAGCAGGAGTTAGGCCAGCCACTCCGAACAATCCGACTCCGGCCGGTCGGTGCATCACGGTCGTTTTGGGCCTCCCCTACATGAGTCCATTCGACACGCCCAACAGCTTGCTGCCCTTCTCGGCGTCCCTGCTATTCAGCCTGCGGGCGCGTTATGACTGGCCTGCCGGTGCCTACAAGCCGTTCGCCTAGATCGGGGCCAGCCACTTCGGCTCCATGCACTCGGAGCCGGCCAGTTTCCCGGACGGCCTCAGCCCGCTACAGAATCCTCCAACACACGGTTGGGACCGATACAAGATACGCGCTTACACCACCTATGATGCGGCGGTTGGCGTGTCGAAGGAGACCTGGACCGTTACAGCTCACCGGCAGCAACCTCTCGAATTCCAGCGCTGTCACGAACATCGCGCAGTTGATCAAAGCTACGATTACACTGCGTCCGCGGGTGCTGATGGCGAGATTCGCCTACCGGTTCTGAGTGACGCGCCTTTGGCACAAACGCCGCGAGCGTGCGCTCCTCACTCCCAGCGCAGGCGTACTCCGGCCCACGCGCCGATCGGTGCGCCCGGCGATACGTCATTCTCATTCGTCCAGTCGTCGGGATCCGGCTTGAACGTGCCGTTGGGAGTGAACACGTTCGTGCTGAGGAATCCAGCCGTCGAGTATTTGCGATCGAACAAGTTGTTGACCCGCGCGAACAGATCCAGATGACGGGAGGCATGCCAGGTGGTGAACAGGTTGACCACCGCGTAACCACCGATGGTGCCGCTGCCGATGACATAGGCTCCCTCGCCGTTGGTGCCGCCGGCCACGTTCTGATTGTTCTCATTGCCGTGTAGGTAGGAGCCTGAGGACACTACGACTGTTCCGCCGACGTTCCACGAGTGCGTCACGTCGTACTCGAGCACCAGGCGTCCGGTATTGCGCGGGATGAGCGGAATGCGCGCACCAGGATTTACTACGATATTGCCGTCGGCGTCCGCGGTGCTGTTGGACTCCGAATTGATCAGGAAACTCGACTGGTAGGTCGCATCGATGAAACTGTAAGCCAAATGCCAGGACAAGTTGCCGAGCTTCCCGCCGACGGCGGCATCCAATCCCTGGCGGCGGGTGTCGCCGACGTTGGCAAAATAGCCTTCGCTGACGCTGGTCGCCACGAACTGGATGTCGTTCTTGTTGACCGTGTGGAATAGATCGACCGACCACTGCAGTTGCTCCCCGAGGGCACCGCGCGCGCCGATCTCGAAGGTTTTGGACACCACCTGCTTGAGATCCGGATCGCTGGCAAAGTCGTTGGGGAGCCCGCAGGGCGTGTCCGGGTCCGAGCAGCCCAGCTCGATCACCGTCGGGGCGCGGCTCGACTCGGCATAGTCGGCGTAGAAGGTCAGATTCTTGTTCGGCGTAACCGTGAAACCTACTGAGGGGTTCAGACGGTTGAAAACGTGGTCGCCCGAGACCGGGATCGAGCCGTCAAAGTCCGGATAGTCGCCGACGTCGGTATCAAGGCTGTAGCCGTTCAGCGTCTCATGACTGTGGTTGTAGCGTGCCGCCACGGTGATGTGCAGCAGGTCGGACGGCGACCACGTGTCGGTGAAATACACGCCCCAGATATCGTTGACGCCGCTCACCTGATTGACCGTCTGGAAGGGGTTGGGGGGGCTGATAGTCGAGACGACGCTGCGATCCGGCGTGAGCGTGCCGTAGACGAAGCTCTGCATGTAGTCGTCCTTGGCGTGTGAGTAGTCGCCCCCGATCACTGCCTGATTCTTGCCGCCGAAGAGGTCAGCAGAGTTGGTGAGCTGCACACCGACACCGGCGGTCTGCTGCTCGAGGTGCGAGTGGCGGTTGATACCGTTGGAGCAGTATGCGTAATCCACGTGCGTGGTCAAGGCGGCGTCGCAATCGATCGGCGGTCCGGAGTAGTCGTCCGACAGATAGTTGTCGTCGTTGATGTCGCCATTGTTGGAGTTCGTCTCCAGATCGCGATAGTAGACGTTGCCGCTCAGCAGCCAGTGCTCGGCGAGGATCTGCGTTAGCACGAGGTTGCCGAAGTTCAGGTGGTTGTGGGTGTAGTCGGGAGCGCTGTAGATCGCCGCGTAGTTGTAATCCAGCATGCTCTGTGGCGTCGTGCCGTTGCCGATCATACTGTTGTCGGCGTACGTGTAGCTGAGGTCGATGTCGGTATGATCATTCTGCCAACCCACCTTGCCGAACAGCTGCCGTGCGTGCGTAGGCGACAAATCGCGCCAGCCGTTTTCGTCCAGAACGTCGCCGCCGAAAAACCAGTCGAAGCCGTTGGCGGCGGCCCCGCCAGTCGAGAACTCGGCCGCGGTACGGCCGAAGGAGCCGGCGTAGCCCTCGATTTCCGTACCGGGATTGTCGTGGCCGCTCTTGGTGTGCACCGTGAGCGCACCGCCCAGCGTGTTGAGGCCGAAGACGGGGTTGGATCCGGGCACGAGACTGATGGTCGAGATGGCTGCTTCCGGAATCAGGTCCCAGTTGACGGTGTCGCCGAATGCCTCGTTGACACGCACGCCGTCGACGTACACGGACAGGCCCTGTGGCGTTCCCAAGAGCGGCGAGGCCGTGAAACCGTGGTAGTAAACGTCGTCCTGCAGCGGATTGTCCTGACTCTGGCTGATGGTGATACCACTGAAGTTGTTGTTCAGGTAATCGGTGATGTTGATCGTCTGCTGACGCTGCATGTCCTGGCTGTTCGCAGTCTGGACATTGCCCGGTACCTGGTTCGGCGGCAGGCCGAGTCCAGGCAAGGGCGCGTTGCCAATCACCAGCACGGTCGGCAACTCCTCCACGGTCGCGGGGTTGCTGAGGGGCTTCTCGCCGGGTGCGGTTTGCGCAAGCAGGGCACCCGGCATTGTGGCGGCAACCAAACATCCAACGAGCTGCCAGCCGGGTAGCGCGTTCAGAACGGACCTGTGCATTCGAGATCCCCTCGCGGTTATCCGGCACGAGGCTAGAAGATCGCGCCCGCGCCGCATTGATTCCACGTATCATTTCCCCAGTCGTGACGTCGGATCAATCCGTTCCGCGGGCGCAGATCGAGATTGTGATGTTTTCCCGAGCGCAGTCGGGCTGGCGTCCCGATGCACAGCTGCGGCGGCCGACGCCGGTGCAGGGGTGCAACGAACCGATCCGGTGCTCGGACGGCAACTGAAAGTCACCCTCGCGACGCCGACGTGGCGCATGCGTTGCGGAGATAGACCCGCGGTGCGGGGCTCAGCGTAAGTGGGGTGGCCTAGCTGATGTTGCGCCGCTGCGCCAGGAGCACGAGCTCGACATCGCTAGCGATACCAAGCTTCTGCTTGATGAGTGAGTGGTAGTTGGCCACGGTTTTTACGCTCAGGCTAAGGAGCGCTGCGATCGACGAAACGGTCTGTCCACGTGCAATGAGCCGGAAAATTTCGAATTCACGTGCGCTGAGCGCTGCGAGAGGATCACCCTCGCCCGTCACCTTCGAAACCGCAAGCGACTGTGCAACATCCGGGCTGAATGCAACCCTCCCGGCCATCATGTCCGCAACCGCGGAGGCGAGCACCTCGGGTGCACTGCTCTTGGTCACGTATCCGCGCGCGCCAAGTTGAATAGCGCGCTCAGCGAGCTGTGCGTCTTCGTGCATCGTGAATACCAGGACCCTGGCGCTCGGCTCACGTGCGGAGATGCGCCGTACGAGGTCTAACCCACTCACCCCCGGCATCGACAGGTCAAGAACCACGACGTCGGGGCGATGCTCAACAAAGAGAGCATAAGCGGTCTCTGCATCCCCCGCCTCGGCGACTACCTGGTAGTTGGCCTGTTGTTCGAGGAGACGCCGAAAGCCCGCTCTGACGATGGCGTGATCATCGACCAGCATGATTCGGGTGGTAGCCTCAGGCATCTGCCATCTCCCGCTGCCTTACGAGAGGCACCGAGACTTCAATACGCGTACCCCGGCCCGGTTCGGACACGATGTAGCACGAACCGCCCAAGGCTTGTGTTCGCTCCCGGATTCCCGTCAGTCCCAGGCCACGGTTTGTCGTCAATTGGAAGAAGCCCGCACCATCGTCGACGATCGTGACGTCGATGCGACCGTCTGCCACATGGTCCGCGCGCTGCACCTGCAGCTCGATTGAAACGCTCCGCGCGTTGGCGTGAACCGCGATGTTGGTGAGCGACTCCTGAACTACTCGATAGATCGTGATTCCTACCTCCTCATCGAGACCAGCCAGGTCGCCCCGCACGTCCAGCGCGCATACAACCATGGGGTTACGCTGCCTGAATGCCGCAACCTGTTCGTTAATTCCGGCCTCGAGCCCGAGCTCTTCGAGGTAAGCCGGTCGGATACGTCGCAGCATGCTGCGGACACTTTCCTTGATCTGAGCGACGACTTGCACGATCGCTTCGGCGCTCTCCTGTACCGCGCTTCCACCGCGTCTCTTGATCGTCACCGCGTCGGCATGAATTGCGCTTACACACTGCGCTATCTCGTCGTGCAGCTCATGCGCGAGATGACGTCGCTCTTTCTCCTGGGTATTGAGAAGCTCGCGGGTCAGCCGCTGGTTCTCGCTTACGCTTTGCTCCAGCGTCTCCGCCATGTGGTTAAAACCAACGCCGACACGCGAAAGCTCCGGCAATTTGAACCGTGGTAGCCGCACCGCCAGATCGCCCTCTTTGACCTTCTGAAGTGCGCGGAGAATCTGGTCGATCGGCTGAAGTGCGCGGGACACTGACCACCACACCGCTGCGTTTACCACAACAAAGAACAGAGCCAGAAGTGCAAGTAGTCCGCGCGAAGTGCCCCACATCTCCTCGAGCTCGTAAGTCGGATCGGGAGCCATGACGAGTTGTCCCACGGTCAAGCCGTCGAATGACACGGTGCGCGTCTGGGATTCGGCCGGCAGCGAGGTGAAATGCACCAGCCACGTAAACCAACGCGGCGCGCGGGGACGTCGATCCGCGGTATCTTCGTTACTATCGAGAAGACGACCCTGGTTGTCATAGAACCTCAGATCGACGTGTCGCACATCTCCGAGGTTTCGCAGTTGAAACAGCGGTACGGCATAACCGCGCGTTACCCAGCGATCTCGTAGTACATCGAGCTGCGCATCGAGAAAATGACCAGTAAGAGTAAGGGTCGAGCGCACCTCGTCGCGAACGTCGTCACGCGCCTTGCGAATCACGTAAATGCCGTCTGCGACGGTCAGCAGCGCAAGCAGCACTGTGATTATCAGACAGACCCGCAGCCTCAGTGTCGCATCTGACCAAGCATCCGATGCGGCTCTCGGCACTGTCACGCTCGGCGTCACGCGCTCGGATCCAGTACTTTCTGTCGACGTGTCCACGTCCACCTCTTTACCCCAGGGCCGGATCCCCTCTGGCATTCTCCGACAGGTAGCTCGGGATTTTGTCCCGACCGCATCTGGGAAGTTATCCCGTACCTCAGCCGCTCCGCGGCACCTGAACGTCGCCAGCGCCGCTTGTGATTGCTCTGCTGAACCCTGCCCCTAGACTAGGCATCCCACCAGGGGATCTCTTCCGAGGAACTGCGCAATGCTGGTGCATCACGGTCGTCTGTCCTCACTCCTTGCAAGCGCCTGCGTTGCGGGCGGAACACTTGCCACTCTCGCACCGCAAACGGCCAGCGCCTCGCCATACGAGATCTTTGTATCAAACGAGAAGTCGGGCGACGTCACGGTAATAGGCAGTGGAGACTTCAAAGTTGTCGCTACCATACCCGCGGGGAAGCGACCTCGGGGCATACACGCCAGCCCAGATGGGCGCACCGTTTACGTCGCCTTGAGCGGCACACCGATTGAAGCCCCGCCGCGGCTCGACGCCAAGGGTAACCCCATACTGCGCGAGCACGAAGAAAATGAGGAGGAGGAGGCCGCCGCCGCTGACAAGTCCGCCGACGGCATCGGCATCATCGATGTCGCGGGGCGCAGGCTCACCGGCAAGATCAATGCCGGCTCGGACCCGGAAGAATTCGCCCTCAGCAAGGATGGGACGCGCCTTTATGTGTCCAACGAGGACGTGCGAACGGCGAGTGTGATCAATATCGAGACTCGCAAGGTCGAGCACATCATCCCGGTCGGCCAGGAACCCGAAGGCGCCGCGACCTCACCCGACGGCGCTCGCTTCTACATCACCTGCGAGGCGGGCGGTGACATCTTCGCCGTCGACACGACGAGCTACAAGGTTGTCGGTCACTTCAAGGTTCCCGTAAGACCCCGCAGCATGGCGTTTCTACCCCAGGGCACCCTCGCCTTCATTCCCTCAGAGTCAACGGGGCAATTGAACGTGATCGACACCGACGACCTCAAGGTGCTCAAGGTCATCGATCTGCCCGAGGGGTCGCGACCCATGAGCGTTAAGGTCTCGCCGGACGGCAAGAGAGTCTATGTTTCCGACGGCCGTGCCGGAAACGTCTCCGTCCTCGATTCGCATACTCACGCGTTGCTGAGCACAATCAAGGTGGGCCAGAGGCCCTGGGGCATTGTCCTGTCACCTGATGGAAGGTACCTGTTCTCGGCCAATGGCCCCTCGAATGACGTTTCCGTGGTCGATCTGACGCTCAACAAGGAAATCACTCGCGTCCGGGCGGGCGAGCGCCCGTGGGGAGTCACCACCGTAGCCCGACCCGACTGAAGCCGACTCGAGCGAGGCGATCAAGACCGAAATGCGTCGCGACAAACCAGGGAGCAGCATACGGAGTCTCGCAGTGAGCGTCGCGCGGAGTGCGCGCATCCTGGGTGCGCGAACCCTGGTCGCGTTAATGATCGGCACGCTGGTGCTGAGCGTCACCAGGGGCCTCTCCGCAACCGACGTTGTTCACGGTGTTTCTGCACCGCGCGTGATCCCCAAGGCATATCTCAATATGCCGCAGCGTTCCTCGGTGCAGCCACCCGCGCTTCTCTCGCAGACCGGTGTCTTCAGGGACCTGCACACGCTTACTCCCCTTCCCGGCCTGATCCCGTACGACCTCGTGGTTGCCTTCTGGTCCGACGGGGCGGTGAAGTCGCGGCTGGTGGCTATTCCGAAAGGCAAGATCGCCTTTTCCTCGAGTGACGAATGGCGCTTCCCGCCCGGCACGGTATTCGTCAAGACATTCGAGCTGCCGGTCAATGAAGCCGATCCGAGCGTCAAGCGACGCCTGGAGACGCGGTTACTAGTCTGCGCTGCAGACGGGGGTCTTTACGGAGTAGTTTACAAGTGGCGGGACGACGGGAGCGATGCCGATCGGCTGCCGGGAAGCCTGATCGAGGACGTTCAGATCCGGACGCGGAGCGGGGGTACTCGTACCCAGCGGTGGTACTACCCCAGCAGGAAGGACTGCCTCGCTTGTCACAATTCCCGGGCGGGCGGGGTACTCGGGGTGAAGACGCGCCAACTCAACCGAGACTATGACTACCCCTCCGGCGTCGCCAGCAATCAGTTGGAGGTCTGGAATGACCTGCAGCTGTTCAGCCCCTCCCTCGCCGGCACCGACCCCTCCACCCTGCCGCAGCTCGCCGTCCCCGGCGATACGAACCGCAGCCTCGAAGATCGTGCCCGCTCTTACCTCGACGCCAACTGCGCGCAATGCCATCGGCCGGGAGGTACGGTCGCGTACTTCGACGCGCGCTACACAACGCCTCTCGACCACCAGGGTATCGTCGACGGGCCGGTACTGATCGATGAAGGGATCGATCACCCGCGTGTGGTCGCGCCCCACGACATCTGGCGTTCGATCGCCTACATGCGGGTCGACACCCTCGACGACATCAAGATGCCACCCCTGGCTCGCGAGACGATCGATGCCAAGGGAGTCGCTTTGCTGCGCGCCTGGATCGAATCCCTGCCGGGGAAGCCCGTACTTGCGCCACCGGCAATTTCTCCGGCGGGCGGGAACTTCCCTTCGGCCATCGAGGTTAGACTGACCGCCGCTGAGCCGGGCGCCGACATCCACTACACGCTGGATGGGAGCGAACCCGATCGCAATGATCGGGTTTACACCGCCCCGATCCGTCTCAAGGAGACCTCGATCGTGCGAGCGCGGTCATACAAGAAGGGCTTCCTCCACAGCATCACAGCCCAGGGCGTCTTCGTCCTGGGTAACTAGTAAATCGACACGTAAATACCGGAACATGTATAACGCGCATCCCTGGGATCGGGAGGGATATCAGGCATGCGACAGACAGAACTGAGCTTGAACAAGCGGGACCGTAGGCGCGTGGACGAGTTTCGCGCCAGAGGACTGCATATGGCCCGAGAGTTCAATCGGGCGCACATCCTGGCGGCACTCGATCGCAAGCTCCCGGAACGGCAGATCATGGAAGTCCTCAACGTCGGGCGCACCGCGCTGTGGCGTACCCGTGCGGCGTACCTCAAGGGAGGGCTTGCTTTCGCACTCCATGATGAGACGCGGCCGGGTAAGCCCAAGATATACGAAGCAGATGTCGAGGCGCAGGTGACGGCGCTGGCCTGTTCAGCTCCACCCCCCCCGGGGCGCAGCGCTGGACGGTCGTGCTGCTGACGCAAGCCGCACGACGCCAGCCGAAGATGAAGAGCATTAGCCGCGAGACGATCCGACGGATTCTAAAAAAAACCTCCTCAAACCTTGGCGCAAACTGATGTGGTGCATTGGCGAGCTCACCGCAGAGTACCGTCGGCGCATGTATGAGCTGCTGGATCTGTATGCGCGACCGTACGATGCGCGCGAGCCGGTGATCTGCGTGGACGAGAAGCCCAAGCAACTGCTGCGCGAGACCCGACAACCCTGCTCGCGGGCGAGGTCGCGGCCTGGCAACGACGACGCAACGCCGCTCGATGCGGGATCGAGTGGACGTTTACGCGTCGGGACACGGGATGCTGATCGGAAGCTGCACCATCATTATGTTTCGTAATTAACGTGTTGTGGTAGTAACCCATCCACCGGCAGAGCCGGTGGCTTTCGCGTCGCGGGGCCCCTCAAAGGGGCCCTTTCCGCGACGTAAAGAGATGGGAGCCAGACTTGCGCTCACGATTCATGTGTGAAAGCGTCCGCGTCCGTCCATCGTCGTGAAGCTCCTCTGCTTGTGCTTGGCGGCTCACGCGGTCGAGTTTCACGGATGGACTCCCGGATTCGTCAAACCTCTAGTGCCTCCCCGGCAGAGCCGGGGGGTCTCCCTTTCTACTAGCCGTCGGACCGGAAGCACGCAGCGGCGCACACTCAGCTTACAGCAGTAGCCTGAGCCTCCTGAACACCTCGAACGGTGGCGCGGTACTCAAGAAACGGTTGTCGACTCGCGAGCCGCCCTGAAACGGAATTTGAAGGCGAAGGGACGACGGATGCCGATTGCAAGGTCGCCTGCACGAGGCTGTAATTCGCGTACGCCGAGAACCGTGATCCCGGGCAGTTGCTCAGACGCGTCTCTATCCCTGCCTTACGGTTCTTCGGCGGCACGTGGATCAGGGGACATTATCCCGATAAAGCCCGGGAATAATTCCCATATCTCCCCGTGGGCTTTGCCAGTCCACGAGATACAGCGCGTCCCCTGTAACATCCTGTAAGCGCACGCAGACTCCGACAGTGGTTGAGGTGTAGGTTCTGCGGAAGCATCACAGCTCACGGATACGAATGCCTTCCATCGACCATCATCGTTCTTTCGTATCCACATCTCTGCGGGCGCGCCTGATCGTTTCGATCACGGTGGTGCTCGTTCTGGTGCTGCTGCCCTCGAGCGTGCTGGTGTACTGGCATGCAGTTCACAAGGTTGATGTTGAGTTGCGCGCCGCTGCGGCGGTTGGAGCCAACACCATTCACAATGCCGTGGACGACGCCGAGGAAGCTGCGACGCCACGGCGTCATCTGGAACTCCTCGTTGCCGATTTCAACGGGGACCGCCACCTGCGTGTCACATTGCTCGACTCTACCGGGCTCCTGCTGTACCAGTCCACGCCCCTTAAACCGAGCGAGCCCGCGCCCGAGTGGTTTTATCGGCTCTTGGCACGGCGTTCACCCGACGTTCCAGTCGCCCTTCCAGCGCCCTTCAACCGCGTAGGAACCATTCTTCTGCAGACCGATGCGCACAATGAAATCAGTGAGGTCTGGGACGATGCAGTACTGACGCTACTGATCCTGGCTCTGCTTTGTGGATTGAACGCGGCGCTCGTCTATTGGGTCACCGGACGTGCGTTGCGCCCGCTCGAGACGCTTGCGACGGCCTTTGACCGTCTCGGCGCGGGAAACTACAGCACGCGCGTCCCGGAGCTCGGGCCGCGAGAGTTCACGCAGGTAGCTCGCGGGCTGAATCGCCTCGCCGGCCAGCTCGCAGACGCCGAAGCGCGCCGCCTCAGGCTCGAACAGCAGCTTTCCGACGTCCAGGAGGAAGAGCGCGTCGAACTGGCTCGAGATCTGCACGACGAGATCGGACCTCTGCTGTTTGCCGTGGGCGTCGACCTCTCGGTGATTCAGCACGACGAAGCGGTTCGCGATACCGACCTCGCGATCCGCATCGGGGCCGTGCGTGAGTCAATATCGCGGATCTATGGGGATATCAAACGTATTCTGGGACGTCTCCGCACGGCTACAGCCAACGAGCTCGGCCTGTCGCAAGCGGTCGAAAACCTGCTGTCGTTCTGGCGCGCCCGCTACCCGACAGTCGGGTTCAGGAGTGACCTTCCCGATGAGGACTTCGGTGCCGCGGTCGACGACGCCGTCTATCACGTGATGATGGAGGGCCTCAGTAACGCGCTTCGCCACGGACATCCGACCCGCGTAACGGTGGCGGTGACCCGTGGGGAAGGGCACGTCGTTGCCAGCGTGCGCGATAACGGCCGAGGGTTCGCTGCAGCTGGGATCAGTCGCGGCTTTGGGCTCGCCAGCATGGAGCAGCGCGTGCACGCGCTCGGTGGCACTCTGGAGGTCACCCCCTCTACAGACGCCACCGGAGTGACTGTTATCGCGAGGATTCCGCTCTCCCGCCCCGAGCACGACCCGGTGGCACCACTGCTGCGTGCGGTGTCGTCATGAAGCTCTTGGTTGTGGACGACCACGTGATCGTGCGCGAAGGCGTACACCGCCTGCTCGCTCCCTACCCTGACATCATGGTGCGCGACGCCGCTGCCGCAGCACAGGCACTCAGTATGTTCAGGGCTCAGAAGCCCGACGTCGTGCTTCTGGACCTCAATCTACCGAACGCAAGTGGCCTCGAGCTGCTGCGACGGCTTCTCAAGGATGACCGTAACGCCCAAGTGCTGGTGTTCAGCATGCACTCCGAGCCGCTGTACGCGTCCCGGGCACTGAATGCCGGTGCTCGCGGATACATCAGCAAAGGCGCAGCGGCCGAGGAGCTGGTGACGGCGATACGGCGCGTCGCTGAAGGCGGTCGCTATGTTGAGCGTGAGATTGCTGCCCAGATCGTTCTCATGCCGAGCGCAGGAGCCGATCCTTTGCAAAGCCTCTCCACGCGCGAAGCCGATATCCTGCGGATGCTTGCCGAGGGCAAAACCCTGGCGGCGATCGCCATTGCGCGGGGCGTGACCTACAAGACGATTGCGAACTCCTGCGCAGCCCTGAAGGAGAAACTCGGCGTGGCGCGTACCGGTGATCTCATTCGACTCGCGATCGAGATGCGCGAGGAGTGCTGACGCGCCGATCGTCACGGAGCTATGGCAATCCCCCAGGGCAGCTTCCCTACCGTGATCGTCTGTCGCACACTTCGTGTCGGGACATCGATGACGGACACATCATTCGTGAGTCCGTTGACCGCATAGAGCGTTTTCGCATCCCTGCTGAGACCAATCTGCCACACGCGTCTGCCAACCTCGATGTACCCCTGGACCTGGTAGTCCTGCAGGCCAACCACAGCCACATGGTTGGCGCGCCCCAGTGCAACGAAGACGGTGTTGGTCGCCGGCACGAAGCGAATGCCTTCTGGCTGGATAAACTCACTGCGGACACTGGGTATGTCGAACGATATCTTTCGCTCGACCGCCTTCGATGCACTGTTGATCACTGCTACGGTACCGCCCACTTCGGAAGCGACCCACACGTGGCGCTGATCCGGGGTGAACTCCACCACGCGCGGCCGCGTATCGACCAGGACGTTCGCGATGAGCTTTTGAGTATGCGGATCAAAGAAGTGTGCCATGCTGCTTGATTCGGAAACGACCACTGCCATGGTCTCATCGGCATTGATGGCAACCCCTTCCGGCTCGATGCCCACCGCGATTCTGCCGATCAGCTTGCCACTCGCTCGATCGAGCATCGACAGCATGCTGTCATCCTCGTTGGCGATGTATACCGTTTTTCCCGAAGGTGAAAGCCCGAGCGTTTCCGGATCAGGGCCCGGATTTAGGCTGCGAGTGATTGCCAGCGTCGCGGTATCGATGACGTCGATGCGATTGTCGTCGCCGGCACATACGAGAACTTCTTTGAAGTCCGGCGTGATCACGATGCCACGCGGCCGCCGCCCGACCGGAATCGCTTTCACGATCTTGAGGCTCGTGCCATCGAGCACGGTGACCGTATTGTCACGCTCATCACTGACGAAGAGCGTGTCCGCGCACGCCATCCCTGTTCGCATGCCTATCGCCGCGACGGTCATCAAGACCCGAGATAACCTGGTCATGGAGGCTCCTAACCTGTAGACGCCGCTCCCAGATTGCAGGGACTGCGGCCCGCGGCTCCGGCCGTCTCTCCGTGAGTGTCCGCCGGCGTGAGCCTCAGGAGCACCTTCGACCCGAAGAGCAGGATGGGCTGCCGGAGCTGCTGGTCCGTTGAGCGAAAATTCAATGGCTCCCCCTTGAAGGCTGCAACCGAGAAGCGACTGGATCGCAGGAACGCCCGGACAGCCGCGGGCTCAGTAACTCCACCGCGCAGTACCGCCTCGCCCAGAACGTTTACCGCGAGCCAGTTACCGTAGTCTCGCTCACTCATCTCGCGAGCTGCGAACTGGACGAAGCGATACTCGAAACCCCGGGCAGCAAAGTCGTGGAACTGCGGGTCCCAGGCAATGGCGCGAAGACCCTGGGTGCCCGCAACCAGCCGAGAGAAAGCGGTGTTGAACATCACGCGCTCACCCACCGCTCCGGCGAAGTCGGTGACGAGCACCACGTCATAAGGAGAGACAGTGCGCGTCACGCTTTCCAGGCGCGTGTCGACTTGCGCCTGTGTCAACGAGCTCGCGGCGTCGGAGGCAGGCAGGGACGCCTCGCTCACGATGATTGCCCCGGCGGCCCGCGCCGTGCGGCGCAATGCATCTGTGTAAGCGAGGTCATCGGCGGTCGAACCGTTGAGCAGCAGCCACCGTCGCCACCCCTTGCCCACCAGGAAATCGGTCAGTGCGTTCGCGCGCATCTCCCAGCTCGGCAGGACGTGAAAAACGCTGCTGCGGCATTGGCTGCCACGAAGGGCATCATCACTCGTGCGGGCATCGATGATCACGCTGCCCTTAGCCTCGTTCAGATCGGCTACGGCCAGCAGATCCGCAGAGGCGAGGTCTGCCACCATGAGAGCAGGGTGTGTGTTCAGCACGCGGCGTACGCGGCTGCGGATGTCCTCCTGGGCCGACACGATAATCTTGAGCAGTTCGAAGCGCTTGCCGAGGAAGCGGCCGTTGGTATTGAGCTCGGACACTCCAAAGCGTGCACCGAGCCAGCCATACTCAGCGACAACGGGCTCGGTGAGCGAGACGCGCGGGTCCCGTGGCGACTCGCGTGACAAATACACAAGGGTTGCCGTCGGTGGCTGCGACGCCTCAGCTGCGTTCTCCACGTGCACGGCGACAGCGGCCATCAGCGCCACCGCGGCTGCCACCTGCAGCGAGCAGCATCGCATCACCAGTTCTTCTTCTTCGGATCGCCCGCGTAGATGCTGCGAATCCACGCAATGATCTTCCACAACTCATCGTCACTCTTGATGATCCCGCCAAAGGGCGGCATTTGCAGTCCGGGCCCTCCCAGCCGATCAAATCCGGCTTTCTGCAGATCGACGCTGCCCAGGGTGATCAGACGGAAGAGAGTGTCGTCCTCGAGGCCATAGAACCAGACGTCGCCGTTGATCTGCGGACACATGCCTCCGCCGCCCGTGCCGCCGTGACACCCGTTACAGCTATAACTCATGAAGAGCTCGTGACCGGCGGCGATCTTGTCGGCCTGGCCGGTGTACGGGTTCTTCAGAGTGCCGCGCGGTGCGCTCTTGACGAGCTCCGCGGGACTCATCGCAGCTTTAGAACTCGCGCCAGAGGCAGCCTCCTGAGCGGTGCAGACCGGTGACGCCCAGACCACCAGTATTCCGATCAGCATGATCACTCCCGCCAAGCTGCCGGATCCGCCTGCCATACGACATCCCTTGCGGTTGATATCTAAAACGCGTTGGAGCGCCCACGGCACTTCCCGAGGTTCCCAACAAGCTCAGCATCCGCGCGGCAGCCTCGCTGCCGTTTTGCAGGGCGATATCCATCGCCGTCTGCCCTTCGGCCGATTTCATGTCGGCCCTCGCGCCCGCGCTGCCGAGCACGCCGACCATCGGCGCATTATCGTGTGCGGCCGCAATCATCAGGGCGGTGACGCCTCGCGTAGATGTTGCGTTGACCTCCGCACCGTGCGCGATCAGTTGCTCGGCGAGTTGCACGGGGCTGACCTTCTGCATGACCTGGACCAGCCGCCTTTCCGGTGGCTTTTGGGTTGCAACCGCCATGAGCAATGTCAACTGCTGGGGCCCGAAGCTACCGCGGCACTTGGCGCCAGCGCTGATGAGTAGTGCGGCGCCCGCGAGCTTGCCTTCGGCGGTGGCTATGAAGAGCGGCGTGTAACCGCCAGGAATCGGCGCCTCGATATCAGCGCCGCGCGCGATCAACAATTTGATAGCACCCGTCTTGTTACGGGCGGCAGCAAGTGCCAGCGGCGAGTAGTTGTCCGAGTCGGGCTCGTTGATGCGCGCACCGTGATCGAGCAGGAAGATCATCATCTCGGTATCGCCATTAATCACGGCAAGATGCAGCGGCCTCTCTCCGTCGTCACCCTTGCCGTTGACGTTCGCGCCCTTCTTGCTCACAAGGTAGGTCACACGACCGAGGTCCGCGGCGAGCGCTGCATTGTGAAGCTCCTCGTCGGCCGACGCGCCCCCTGCCAACCGCGCTTCCAACTGGCTGAGCGGGGCTTGCGTGCGCTCCGGAGGCCGATCGGCCGATTCATCTTCAGTCGCCGCGAGGATGTAGTCCCCATGAGCCGGCAGACTCCCGGAGACCAGGCAGTCACTGCATTGAACCAGAGGGACACCGAACGATCTCAGGATTGCCGCAATGTCGTCCTTCTTGGCCTCCATGGCGTATTCCAGCGCGTATTTGAGAACCGCATCGAATCGGCGGACGCCAATCGCGACGCTGAACTCCATGGGCACGGTGTCATCCATGAGGTTTGTTGGCGTCAGTGTGAGCGGTGCATGCTGAGTGACGACAACCCATCCCGCAAACGGACCCCACACCCCGGCGATGTCCAGCTGTCCCCGCACGACCTCTTCCACTTGCCGCCACGGCTGATGCTCCGGCACGAGATCCGAATCGTGACTGGTCCCCATGACCACGACGTTGCGCTTGACGCCGTGAGCAGCGAGCGCGTTGCGCAGGCCGGAAGTCTCATAGACTCCAATCCGCACCTTCTTGAGGATCGGATCGTCGAGATTCTCGATGTGCATGTCCCGATCGCTGTGGTACGCCAGGACGTAGGTGCTGCGGTAGAGCGGTGTGGTCGTCAACAATGCCTCGAAGTCACTGGGCACACCGACCATGACGTCGCAGATGTTGAGGTCGGTCATTGGCTGACGGGTCAGACCCCGCTCGAATGTGGGGCGCCACGCGTAGCTGACCCGTGCGCCCATCGTCGCGGCAAGCGTCTCGGCGATTTTGTTTTCGAAGCCCTCCGCATGCGTATTGGAGAAGGGCATGTTTCCAGGGTCGGCGCAGACTCGCAGCACTTCGAATTTGCGTTCCCGCGCCGCGCGCTTGGCGGCGTCCTTCTCCTGCTGCGTCATGTCCTCGAAGTCCTTCTCCCCGCCGAGGCGGGCCCCCTCTGTCGGAGATGGCTGGGGCGGCTCGGGAGTGACCGCCTGGGAGAAGACAGACGCATGCGGCAGCAGCGCAAGCGCCAGCACCAGCAGCGGCACCCGTGCCGCCGCCCGAGTGTTCGGGTGATTCACTGCTTCAGCAAGACGCTTGAATTTACCGCGGCGCGCCAGCGCACATCCCTGTGCGCTCGACGCCAGCTCTCACTCGAAGCTACATCACGCGGAACGTGTAGAGCATTCCACCGGAGGGTATGTTGAACAGCCCGGTGGCTTTGGACATGGCTGTCGCCCCGATGGCACCGAACTTATCGTTCGGGTCAAGTCCGTAGGCATAGTTGGGCGATGCGCCAGCTCCCGCAACCGCTGGCAGACCGATCCATCCTCCGATGCCGCAAAACACCGATACATACTCGTGGCCGCCGGCCTTCCAGGCGATGGGATTGCCGATGATTCCGGACCCGAGTCGGCGGTGCCAAAGCACCTTGCCCGTGCTGCGATCCACTGCACGGAAGTCTCCACCGAGGCTCCCATAGAACGCCAACCCACCGTCCGTCACCAGCGCCCCGCCCCAGTTCGGGTAGGCATCCGGAATCTCCCAGTCTGCTTTTCCGGTCAGCACGTCGAATTTCTTGAACTTCCCGGAAATCCCCGGCTTTTCCGGATACATGTAGACATTCGCAAACACGTACACGGTACCCTGCTGGGTGTGCGTGCGCGCCTGTGGCTCGTCCTCCATGCACCAGTTGTTGGTCGGTACGTAGAACTTCGTCGGATCGGAGGGATCCACTGCCACCGGCTGCTGATCCTTGCCACCCATGGCAGACGGACATGCCTGCGTGTTTCGATGGATGTCGAAGGGCGAATGCTCCTTCACCTTCACCGGCCGCCCGGTCTTGAGGTCGACCCGCTCAGCCCAGTTCACCGTGACGAACTTGTTGGCGCGCAGCAGCGTACCGTCGGTGCGATCGATGACATACGCAAAGCCATTGCGGTCGAAGTGCACCAGCGTCTTGCGCGGCGATCCGTCGACCGTCATGTTGACGAGCACATTCTCGTTAACGCCGTCGTAGTCCCACTGGTCGAAGGGCGTCATCTGATAGGCCCAGACCACCTCGCCGGTGTCGGCCTTTCTCGCGAAGATCGTCATCGAGAACTTGTTGTCCTGGTGGCCGTCATTGCACTTTTCGTGCGTGTCGCTGTCGCATCGAGTTGTCGGACTCCAGTTCCCGGGATTGCCCGTTGACCAGAAAATCATCTTGAGTTCCGGATCGTAGCTGCCCCACGCCCACGGAGAGCCACCGCCGCGCTTCCACTCATCGCCGGGATAGCTGTGCAAACTGATATCGTGGCCGTAGGTTCCGAATTCGGGATGCTTCTTATTGCTCTGTGGCGTCAGACACACCTCTTTATCCGTGCCGTTGCTTTCACAACTCCAGACCTTCGTACCGTCGCTAATCTTGTACGCCGTGAGTCGACCTCTTGCCGCAAACTCGTCACCTCCGAATCCCGCCACGACCAGGTCCCCGGCAATCAGCGTGGGACCGGTCACCGTTTCGCCGTGCTCCGGCCACGCGTGCTTGACCGACCAGATCTCCTTTCCCGAGCGCGCGTCCAGCGCAACGACGAATCCGTCCAGCGTATGGAAGATCACCTTGCCGTCCGTGTAGTTCAATCCGCGGTTAACCGTATCGCAGCAGGCGCGCGGCACCGCAGAGTCATCGCGATCGGTCTTCTTGACGTAGTTCCACACTTGGCGTGGATTGTCCGGATCGGAAAGGTCCAACGCCTGAACGATGTTGGGCCACGCGCTCACGAAATACATCATGGGCTTGCCGTCAACATCCACGACGATCGGCTGGCCCTCGTGACCCCGCAGGGCTCCGGTCGATTGCGACCACACCATCTGCAGACCCGCGACATTCCCTGTATTGATGTCGCTCAGGGTGCTATGTCGGGTGAGCGATAAGTCTCTGCCCGGTGCAGGCCAGAGGTCCTGATTCTTGGCTTCGCTGATGATCTCGTCACTGCCGGCGAAGATGGACGTCGCCGAAAGCATAATGACGGCGCCCAAGCCTAACGGCAGTACGCGCGCAACACCTCGAACGGTTTTCAAGATTCGCATGGAAAGCCTCCCCCGGCTGATTCGGACCTGATCTTATGCCCATCACTTCGCGCGTAGGCCACTGCCAGCGCGCGTGCAAGGCGCCGAAACGGACGCATGATCTTGACCGGACCGGCCGCAGTTGGAATGGGATTTTGTCCTGAAAGCAGAGGAATAAATGCCCGTACTGATCAGCATATTTCGAATTCCTTGAGGTACTCGGGCCGCGCTCCCGGTGCCCGAGTAGCTCCTGTGGCATTCGCCGCTTCGAAAGGGAGTAAGACTCCCGCGCATTTCCGGGAACTTCTGCCCTAGCGTCCGAACGAGCCGCACTCCTACACTTACTCCCGCAGTAAATCTCCTAGACAGAGGGACCGGGCGTGTCAGCACAACACCCCGGTCCTTTTTTCGTGGTGTAGCCCCACGAGTCACGAGGCGTTGGCGGTGCTTCCAAGAGTGTCTCCGGTTCGGCTCACGCCGAGCGCACATTCGGGTAACGCTCACAACGTTCGACGGGAGCCGGTCCCGAGTCTCTGCGGTTTTCCGCCGGTACCATCGACTCCGACCGGTCGATCAATCGCCGTGCGCGCCGTCACTCATCATGCGAGGTCCGTCGTGGCTCAGACTAGCCTCGTTGCGGTGTGCATCGCGGTCACAACCGCGATCGCAGTCGTGTGGGTGCTGCGAGCTCAGCGAGCTGATCCCCCATCCCTGGCTGATGCGAGCGCCTGGCTATGGATTTCAACAGCACCGGGTATCAACGTCTACATTCACGAGCGATCCCGAGAGCATTCAACGCAGCGCGTGAAGGCCTGGGTTGCGTTTCGCTACTCTAATAGTCCCGTTAGCGTCAACGCGGATGTGATCGAGCTACGCGAGTTCGACTGTCGTCAATTTCTGAGCCGCCGCCTCGGCGGTCCTTTCCGTGGCTCTACCGCGAGCGAGATTGCGCCCCGAACCCAAGCAGTCCCATTGTCTGCGTGGCGTCACGATGCCGCCGAATCCATGGCCGGCAGGATTCTCGAGCGAATCTGCGCGACGTCGGACTGAGCTCTGCGGACCGTGCTTATGCACTCGGATTCCGAGGCGGAGGCGCGACTTCCTCAAGTAGCATAAGCTGCTCGGTGAGGTGCTCGTTCTGCTGCTGCAGCCGCTGGAGCTGCTCATCGGAGAGCTTTACTCGGGCCGCCAGTTCCGGCCTGTAGATCCCGCGCTTGTTTGATCGGCTCCAGCACGAGGCAGATTCTAACACGCACTCACCTTGAGCACATCAGCTCACGTGTTGGAATTTGAGCATCCGATGCGGTTGCGTGAAGATGTCG
>Ga0335077_10002589_pt1 | contig 21638 bp, 21 predicted proteins | sample Lox_Sample_31_FD_207151 | JGI IMG/M metagenome (GOLD analysis project Ga0335077, IMG submission 207151) | Soil microbial communities from Loxahatchee National Wildlife Refuge, Florida, United States - Lox_Sample_3.1 | ecosystem: Environmental > Terrestrial > Soil > Wetlands | place: USA...
GTGCCCGCCCGGCCCGGTCACGCTCACTTCAAAACGCCGCGAGGCAATGCCCTGCGTCGTGATGTGGTCGGTCGAGGGGCCATCCACCGCGATGACGGCGGCGAGACGCGAGCCGTAGCTTTCGACAATCGCGCGCATGCCGCGCAGATTTCCTTCGCCCTCTTCGCCCACGTCTCCGGCGAGCACGATTGTTTTCGTGGTGCGAATTTTCGATTCCGCGATCGCGCGGGCCAGACCGGCGAGCGATGCGAGACCCACGGCGTTGTCGGAAATTCCCGGCCCTGCCAGGCGGTTGCCGTTTCGCTTCACATGGACGTCAGTGCCAGCAGGAAAAACGGTGTCGAGGTGCGCGGCCAGCAGGATGACGCTTCTCACGTCGGAGCCGGCGCGTTCGGCGATCACGTTGCCGGCTTTATCGGTGCGAACTTCGAAGCCGCTCGCCGCGAAAAGTTCCTTCAGCGCCTCACCGCGGCGCGCTTCGTCGAATTCCGGCGCGGGAATTTCCGAGAGGCGAATCTGCTGGTCGGTGACCCATCGCGCATTGCTCTCGATCCATTCGAGGCCGCGGGCGCAGCGCGGATCTTCGGCGTTTTTCGAGACGGAATCGTCGGTGGCGCGAGCGGAAAGTGTGGCCATCAAAATCAAGATACAGCAGATAGGGATGAGTTTCACGTGTTTCGTGCGGCGGATTCTATCGCCAGTCGTCGAGAATATACACGCCGGCGCGGTTGTAACCGGAGGCGGAATCGCCGGTTTCCATCGCCACGCCCTGCATCTCCGTGCGGAATCCGCGCGCAATCATAGATTGAAACGCTTCGCGGCGCGCGAGGTTCACGCCCGCCGTGACCTTTTGCGCGGCTTTCCCTTTCGCGAACGCCTCCACTGCGCTGAGCAGGCGCGCGAAATTCTCGTCCGCGTGCGGCCCGGGACGCACCGCCGCAAACTTCACGTAGCAGACGCCGCTGCCTGCCTCGCTGCCGGCGCCCGCGTGGCACACCGCGAACGCAGCGAGCCGGACTCCATCCCACACGAGAATCGTGTCGCCGAGTTTCTGGTCGGCGACGGAGCGGATTTCGAGCCCGAGATCGAGGCCCTCGAAAATTGCGTCCGTCACTTCGCGGCACGCTGCGAGGATTTGGGGCCTGTCTTCCGGCTTGCATTCCGAAAACAGAGACGTATCCGGCGGAGCATCCGTCGGCGCGTCACCGATCGGCTTTGCCATGATCGCGACCAGATCGCGCGGCCAGAATCCGTACTTCTGATACAGCGCCATGTGCTTCGGGCTGTGCGGAAACGTGAAGAGGCCGCGATGCGCCGTGCCCCAGCGGCGAAAGATCTCCATCGTCGGCGCGAGCAGCTGCTGCGCGATGCCGCGATTCCAGTATTCCGGCACCACGGTCAGCGGCCCGAAAAAGCCGAAGCTGCCCCAGTTTGCCGCGAAATTCGAGCCGATCAGCTTGCCGCCCTCTTCGGCACCGACGGTCGCGGATGGATCGGCCGTCCAGCGCGTGCGCGCGTAGTCGCTGTCGGCGGGCCGGCGCGGGTCCTCGGGCGGCAGGCCGAGAAATGTCGCGAACGCGACGCGGATGATTCGCGCGGCTTCGGCCAGGTCGCTCTCGACGAGCGGCCGGATGACGATTCCGGATTGGCGTTGCGGTGTGGCCACGCTGATATTAGAGCCTCGACTGTTCTCGCAGGCAAGCAGGCGGCTGACTTGCCGGCTCGGCTCGCGCGAGTTCACTCCATCTCAGATGCTAGGAATCCGCGGCGCGGCGGCGCGATGCGAATGCCGCCAGCGAATCCGTGGGATCGGGAAATTCGAGCGAGACGAGGTACAGCCCCTCGGCGGGCACCGTCGGCCCCGAACGCGACCGGTCGCGCAGCGCGAACAATTCCGGAATGTCCCGCGGCGCGAGCCTTCCCTTCCCGACTTCGAGCAACGTCCCGACGATCTTGCGGACCATGTAGCGCAGAAACGATTTCCCGCGCACCACGTAGGCGATCTCTTCGCGGTCAGGCTCGCGCACGATTTCCGACGTGAAAATCTCGCGGACCATTTCCCGGTCGCGGTCGTCCTCTTCCGAGCCGGACGATGCCGCGAACGAGGAAAAATCGTGCTCGCCCTCGAATTGCCGCGCGGCTTCGGCCATCGCGGCCTCATCGAGCGGCCAAGGATAGTGCAGCGCGCGGCGATGCTCGAAGGGCGGCAGCACGCGCCCGCGCCAGATCCGATACCGGTACGTTTTCGCCTGCGAAAGCCAGCGCGCGTGGAACTCGTGCCCCATCTCCTCCGCGGCGACGATGCGGATCGCGGGCGGCAGCAGCGCGTTTAGCGCGCGCTGAAATTCGGCGGCCGAAAGCGAGGATTGCGTCTTGAAATGCGCCACCTGCCCGAGCGCGTGGACACCCGTGTCGGTCCGGCTCGCGCCGTGGACCACGATTTTTTCCTGCGTGATTTTCCGCGCCGCGTCGTTAAGCGCGCCTTGGATGGTCGGCAGGCCGGGCTGGGTTTGCCAGCCGTGGAAATCCGCGCCATCGTATGAAATTGTGAGTTTGATATTGCGCATGCGCCTGCGGGCATTATCGCACGTCGCGAATTTGTAGCGTAGTTCGGCGAGGAATCGGTCGTGGGTCAGTTCGAACAATCCCACCGTGGTCAGCGTGCACTTGTCCAGTCAGCGCGTTGATCAGGAGTTTGGGAGTTTGGGAGTTTGGGCGGTAAGGGCCGTACAGCCCGATGGAAAGTTATCCTCTCAGGTGGAGCGGAGAGATTCCTATGTCTGCAGATGTGCCCGCAGCCTGATACTTTCCCGCAATTCTAAGGTGCTCAATGCGTGGATAGTTCGGTGAGCGGAAAGGCTTGCGTGCGGAGGCAGCCACAGCCAGAGCCAGACCGGTTCCAATAGTCAACCAAAAGCCACCCTGCGCAATGATCGCGAGGATCGTCCCACTCGTCCCGTACGGTCTTTCAAAAACCGCCCAAAACGCGAATACGCAAAAGGCCAAAAGAATGACAGAAAGGACCGTCACTGGTAGGGCGTACCTTTTCACGGTCGTTACCTCCATTCCTGGCGAGACGCCGAGCCATCCATTGAGAAAAGAATTGGCTGGACCGATTATACCCCTATACCGACATGTTGAGTAACCGGTAACTTAGGTACGAGAACCCACATGTCCGGTTACCGCGTTGATCAGGACTTAAGGCGTGTCGTCTAACTTGGAAATCGGGGTGGCTCCGGGTGATATTCTTCGGACTCTTTGACCGTAACAAGGGACAGCATGGCTGTGCGCCACCGGAATACGAATTGGTTAGAGCGAAAGAGGCAGGCCCATGAAAGCCGTACGTCGAGTCCTGTTGACACTGGTTGGACTGGTTGTGCTGGCTGCTGTCGCCGCATTGTCGTACCGCGCTGTATGGCAGCATCGCATTGCGGGCAAAACGAGAATCACAGCACCGAATGGAATCGACGAAGCGAAATTCATCAGCATCAACGGCGCCGAAGAATGGATCACCATTCGCGGCGACAACAGGGACAATCCCGTCATCCTGTTCTTGCACGGCGGCCCTTCGGAGGCGAACTCGCCGTTCGTCGAATTCTATACGCCGTTTGAGAAGGATTTCGTATTCGTCCAGTGGGACCAACCCGGAGCCGGAAAAACCTATATCCGAGCGGGCAGCCATCAGCCCCAGCTGACGATCGAGAGCATGGCGGCCGACGGCATCGCCGTAGCGGAATACGTGGAAAATGAGCTGCACACGCCGAAAATCATCCTGATCGGCCAGGATTGGGGAGGAGTGCTCGGCCTCCGCATGGTCGAGCAGAGCCCGGACCGATTTGCGGCCTTCGTCGGGACCGGCCAGATCGTCGGCATGCCCGCCACGCAGGATGTGCTGTATCAATACGCGCTGAGCCATGCGACCGCGGCTCACGACGACAAAATGCTGGCCGCGCTGAGCCAGCTGGGCCCGCCGCCGTACAACACCCTGGACCGCTACGGACAATTTCAAGATTGCTGCCGGAATCCCTTCTGGCCGCCCGATGACGTTGCGGCGATCGATCGCATGAGGGGTCTATTGGTAGTCACTCCAAGCCTCTCCCTTGGTGAGGTGAACGGCTGGGTCAAGGGGTTGCGAACCGGCGAGCAAGAACTCGATGCGATGCTGATGACCATGGAAGACCTGCGGACGGCACATGCGGCATTTTCCGTGCCTGTGTTCTTCATCCAAGGCGAGAATGACAACGTCACGCCGACGAGTTTGGTGGCCGATTACGTCTCAAAAGTCCAGGCGCCTGTGAAGAAACTGGATATTGTGCCGGGGGCGGGCCACTTTGTGATGTGGACGCACCCAGGTGAGTTCCTCAATTTCTTGCGCGAAGACGCACGATCTGCGTCGACTAAGCCTGGCGTTGCGAACTGACGGACACGACTCCCGATAAGTCGGATAACCAGACAAGTTCCTCCTAGTACCCAGTTGTCCGGTTACCGCGTTAATCAGGCAAGTGGATGACTGCTGGCTCACCGCGTTAGCGATATTCGCAATTGCGGACGAGTTACTGCGAAAACCATTTAGCCAGCGCGGGCATCCATCGCGGCAGGAAGATTCATGGCCAAGCATCTATTGAGTGGGTTCGTCACTCTCTTCGTCTTGGTCTGCGGTTTCGCAGAAGCTCAGACGCCGGAGGCCCATCCCTCGCAGGTCCCGGTGCAGCGTCCTGCGCAAAACTGGGGACCGACCGTGAAGGGTGTCCGGGCAGGTCTTTCCATAGACAAGACCACTTATCTCGTCGGCGAGGATATTGCGCTACATATCGTGTTCGAAAATGTGTCGGCGGCCGACCCCATTTACGGCGAGCCCTTTCGCCCGCGGACTGCTTCTGACAACTTCTTTTCCAGCGCCAAGATAACGGTTCAGGATGAGGACGGCCCTCTGGTTCCGACCAGAGGAATCCAAGTGGAAGACCTCCCTATGGGTGGCGGTCCCTTAAGTTGCCCCGCTCCCTATTTGCCGGCCGAGCCGGTGCGAACGGAAAAGAGCTTACATTGGGTTCGGCTCCTCCCTCGCGAGCCCGGTACCTACAAAATTACCGTCACGTGGAGTCCGTATACGAAGGATGTTCCGAGCTGCGTTCCTTATCTGATTACGACTATCGGTCCGCCACCCAAGAAGCCTGCGCCTTATGTTTCGGTCACATCCAATCCGGTGTTCATCAAGATCGAAGGCGAACCGTCCTCGCCGAATGAGCTCGATTACACGGGATGGAAGGGAGACTTTTCGCTAACCGATACTTCGTTTGGAGAGAAAACGGCCCTGCTGGATAGGGCAACGAACCTCGAATGGCTGCGGCTCAATTTCACGGTCGCACTTTCCTACGATCGGATCGTGAAAGAACTTCGGCCCGACGGAGCGTTCGAAGGTTGGCGGATGGCGACGTTTGGCGAGGTTCACACCTTCTTTGCGCACTTCACGGGCACAACGGACAATCATCCCAAGGACCCCGCCATCGAACGAAAGCTCCAGCGTCTGCTCGGTGGCCCGCTGGAGGAATTCTCCAACACCTCGACGGGCTGGCACCGCAGCGATACGAGAGGGTACGCGTTCGACCCAAAAGGGCCTGTCAACAATGAGATCCACTTTCACGAGAGTTACATCGCCGAAGACTCGGGCCCGTTCGTAACGGTTGATCCTGACGTCGGAGAATCGGAGATGCCGACCAATGCTTGGAATCAAGGCACCCTCAATGGCACCTTCCTGGTTCGAAAGCACTAAAGTGGGGGGTGCAATCGTAGTGCCTGATAAGTCGGATAACCGGAGAAGTAAAGTACTAGCCCAGCACTTTTCCGGTTTGGGCGTTAATCAGGAGTTGACCAAGAGTGTGGTCTGAGAATCTCTCTTACTTGCTGCCAAGCCATCCGATCAGGTTGATCTGTGGTCCAGCAGGGCGCGTGTCGTCGTGTGGGAGAAACGAAATCACGTTCCATTCCTTGGCCGATGCCAAGTCCACGACCCGAATATTCAGCGCGGATATTGCTTTAAATCTTGGCTTCTGCTGGTATTCCGTCTTTATAGTCGTAAAGACCAAGCGATCGCTTGCGGGCGAGAGGTGAAAGTTGTCCGGAACACCGTCCAGGTGCAGCGGAAAAATCCGCTGCGTTTTCCTGGCGAGGTCCAACTCGTAGAGGCAGGCGTGCATGTTGTTTGCGAGGCTCGGTTCATAGACGCACGAGTCGCTGTCACTGCGCGGGCCGCTTTGGTAGTCCTGCAATAAATATCCGCCGTCGGGGAGCGAGGCGATGAAAAGGGCCGGTGAATCACTCGATGGCTGTAAGCCGGCAATTTTAGGATGAAGCGATGCTTCCGGCACCAGGCGCTCCGAAGTGCCAGCTTCACCCAGCACATAAGTCCCCACAGGTGAATTCGGCGTGGTCCACTCTGCCAGGGGATCGTCACCCGACATATCGCCTGTGAAGAAGATGCGCTTGTCGTCCGCCATCCAACCGATGTTTTGCACGGTCCCAAATTCCCAAGCGACGAGTTCAGACTTGCGCAGCAGTCTGCCGGTTTCGGTTTCGTAAACAAAGAGATACCACTTCCCGGCGACATCATTGATGTTGCCGAACTTCGTGCCTGTGGAATTGAAGAAGAGTTTGTGGAAGTTTACGTGCGGGCCGGCGCTTCCCATGTCCAAAACTTTGCGAGCCTGCCCCGAACCATCCGTGGAGAGTTCATAGATGGCCGCAGCTGCGCTGAGGTCGAGGTATGGCGTGTGCGCCAAGGTCTGCACCGGCACGACGCCCTCGGCGAAAATTTTCCCGCCTGCGGCGAATATGCCACCTGGAAATCCGCCGCCGCCGGGCATGAGCAAGAAAGGGACATTCGCGTCCGAGAAAACCAATCGCTGCTTTCCCGTTTCGGGGTCCACGGCGAAGATCTCTGTCTTGGAGAGTTGCGTTTTGTCGATGGGGGCGCCGGAGCGAGCTTCGCGAGTCGTCACCGAATACAACACTGATTGGCCGCTCTGGGCCCTCGCTGTTGTCGGCAGAATCCAGCACGCCACGGCAAGAACGATCAGCCGTGCTGCATTTGCGGCCAGCCTGTCCTTATGGCCCATATCTACCTCACGTTAGCGTGGGGTTTACAAGAGAGCAATGCACCAATGGCAGAAGGCGTCCAATCGCTAAACCACTCACCGGTAGGAATAGAGATCCGTTGATCGGCCGCTCGCACGTGATTCTACTTGCCTGATTAGTCGGATTACCGGACAAGTGGCTTCTAGTACCCACTTGTCCGGTTACCGCGTTGGCTAGGAGTTGGCAGTCGTTTCCTCGGAGATTGAAACCATTTGGACTCAAACGTCGATTGACCGGAGCTAAGATTCTTGGCAGGCTGGGCACCGAAATTTCACCGTCAGAGAGTACCGATGCCAAAGGTGATCCGCATTCTCGAAACCTGCCTGCACGTAGAAGACGTCGAGCGGAGCGCGCGTTTCTACGAAACACTTTTCGGGTTTCCACGGATGGATTCCAATGAGCGTTATTGCGCCTTTGATGCGGGCGGCGGCACTGTGTTCCTGCTTTTCCGGGAAGGCGGCACAACTGAGCCGGTTCACACGGCGGGAGGGGTGATCCCTCCACATGGCGGTAGTGGCGATCTGCATCTTGCGTTTTCAATTCGCGCGGAGGATTTCGCCAGCTGGGAAAAGCATTTAGGTACACATGGCATCAAGATCGAGAGTCGGGTGCGTTGGGATCGCGGCGGAAACAGTCTGTATTTCCGCGATCCCGATCACCACCTGGTGGAACTCGCCACACCGGGAATCTGGCCATCGTACTAATCGCTCCTACCAATCCCGACATGTCCGGTTGCCGCGCTATCAGCTTTTGAGTCCATTACGCCGTGGGAATCGAGCTTATCGAGGCCCTCTGGGAAGTGGGCTTCAGCAGACTGCGGTGAGTAGCCGCTCGATTGTCCGAAGGCGCAGGCGGTCGGACCGTCCGGCAAAGTAGCGAGCGTTGAGCTCGTCGGTACGATGGTGGATAGCGTTGTGGAACCCTGCTGCGCGCACCAGAGCCTCCATTTCCGACTCGTGGTAATAGCCGACAAATCTCTCCCCGGTAGCGTCAACAACGGGAGATACCTTGTCATACGTCTCTTGGACAACGGGGTCCGTTCCGTCGGGGGGCGATTCGTAAGTCAATATGACCTCGGATCCTGGGGCGAGGGTCGCCAGTTCGGCCAGCGTCGCCTTGGTGGCCTCTCGCGTGACGTAAATGATCACTCCGAAGAGGGACACCAGAGCTGGCAGTCGGCGTTCAAACCCAGCGGCGGTGAGGGCGCGCAGCAAATCCTGATGTTCGAAGTCACACGGGGCGAAGACAAGGTTGGGCGGCACCTTCCAGCCAACGTCCGTGATTCTCTGCCGCTTCCATTCCTGCGTCGCAGGATGGTCCACCTCGAACACGCGCCACTTGTCTCCCCACTCGGGCAGCTCGAATCCGGTGGTATCCAGACCAGCTCCTAGGATCACGAGCTGACGCACGCCTCGCTCGTGTGCTGGCCGAAGTCGGTCAGCGAGGATCCGGTGGCGGATGGCTGTTAGCAGGATCAGCGCATCGGATGCCTCCCGCGAAAACCGTGCCATTTCCGAAACAACTCGCCCGAGCGCCTGCTCGGAAATCAGCTGGACGCTGCGCGTGTCGGAGAAGATTGGCGAAGGGTGGACCGTGGCATGGGTGTTTCGGGCCCACGCGCACCACATGGCGGTGAATGAAGGCTCCCGGGCGTCAACGTCAGGACCATTCTTTTCCATAGCAATCTCCTCCCCAACTGACAAATGCGCACCGAAGGGAGCGGCCTCTGCCGGTCGGAAAGAAGAGTACTTTATCTGATTCCGCTTCAGGACTCATCACAGAGACATCCTAGGTGATTTGAGGGAGGAATCAAGCGAGCCGGGTTTCTCTCGGCAGTCGATGGCTAGATCCTGATTAGTCGGATTACCGGACACGTTGTTCTCAGTACCCACTTGTCCGCTTACCGCGCTGATTAGGAGTTGGTGGCAGTCAGAGGCTCGGAGTTGTTCTATCTGGCGTTTTCGTCGAGCTGAAACAGCCCGAAAGTATTCCCCGAAGGATCAAGAAAATAGCCCTGCCAGCGAACACCTGGAACGGCAAACTTCTCCATTGCCACCTGGCCGCCGTTTTTCAAGACAGCTTCTGCCGTCGTATCGAAGTCTTTCACTTGCATCGAGCACAGGTATGCATTCGTGCCTGTCCGAGGAGGCGGCGCACTTGCGGGCCGTCTCAGGAGTCCACCGCGGATATCTTCAGTTTGAATACGCCAGTAGTCGGTCGGAAGGCCAACCTGTTTCGTAAATCTCCATCCGAAAACGGCGGTATAGAAACCGATAGCCTGATCGGGGTCGTCGGCTTGGATTTCAAAGTACGCTGGACTATTCATGCGGTTACTCCATGGGCCAAAACTGCGCGCGATGATACATCGGGATGATCGCGAATCGTCGAACTTTGGTAAGTCGGCTTGCGGGAGAAGTTCGCCTTGCCGATTCAAGATGTCCGGTAACCGCTGCGTTAATCAGGGGGGTGGCAGCGTCCATTCGCTTGCTTCGACGTATAGAATCCACCCGGATTACCGGACAATTTCGTTCCATTACCTGCGTGTTGCGGTAGGCGGGTTACTCCGCCATGCCTACATCGGTGCGGAGACAGTTGAGTACGCACCCTCCGAATCCACGAATTGCGTGAGCATTCTGCCCCATTCCTGCTTCGTTGGGGGTCCGGTGAACCTCACCCCCTTCTCGGTCATCTCCTGATGGAACCTTGAAAGATCGTCCGCGTCAAAGCCCAGTTCGACGGTGCCTGCGGGCTTGCTTTGAGATGCCGGATGCAGTGCGAGACCCGTGGCGCCGGTGGCAAACTCGCTCCAGCCGGGCGACTGGAATTTGAGTGGCAGTCCGATTACGTCGCGATAAAACTTCACAGCGCGGTCCATGTCCGCCACAAATTCGATCACGTGGGTGAGTTTCAAGTTCGCGCTCATATTCGTGCCCTCCTGAGAGCCGCAGTCTATCTCAGGCCGACCCTCGAATTCCACGCCCAGTGATGGGGCGCTTGGGCTGGCTGCCGATTACTCGAGTAACCGGACAACTTCGCACGGGGACCGACTTTTCCGGTACGGGGTTGATCAGGAGTTGGCCTCGGGACCGGCGGTGCATGGGCACCGGTATCGAGTGATATGATTTGGTACAAGGTATGGGTGAGACTAAACATCGCCAGAGCACCGCACCCGACGCCATGAACACGCCTCCCAGCGCTTCCGGGGTCGAGATGTTAGTCACATGGGTTGGCATAATGGTTGGGGCGCTGACGATATTCCTTCTTAGTATTCTTTTGGTCGATAAACCGTTTGGAATACAGATCATTTCTCTCGTTGCAGACACCGAGCTCGTTTTCTTCTGGGTCTTTTGCGATTCAAGAGCGTGGCGCGGATACAGCTTGCGCAACAAGCTGGTTCGGCAGGAGCTGCCCCGCCTTTTAGGTGTCCACTGCTTGTTTCTTATCCTGATATTTGCGTTGCTAACCGACGCACTTTCCGCCCGGTCTCGGTTGCCCAGTTCGTGGCTCGTGGAAAGTGGGCCAAAGCATGATTCTCCTTTTGCACTCGGACTCATCGTGATTGGCACCATGACTGCAATGGCTCAGGCGTGGATTTACCGAAAGATATTGAGGCGCGCCATAGAGGTTCGAGACACAACGATCCGGTGATGGCTTCGCAATACACCTCGCCTGCGCGGATCGCGAACTGACCTTCTGCCCTAATCTGGGTCAGCGGAAAAAGAAAGAGGGGGCCCCAGCTTGGGATCCAGGGCCCCCAAAGGTCGCGCTCCTTTGATCCGGCCTAGGCGTGACCGGATCATGGGGTCATCCATCCTAGCTTCCCTCTCAGAGGCAGGTGGGAACGATATGCGCCATCTTGTGAACGGGCCCCTTCCTCCCCATTCACTCAACAACGCCGATCGTGTAGGAACGCGACCCGCACGCTGTCTTATGCAAGTCGATGGCCGATTTTTTCGCAGCGTCGCGCTCTGAGTCCCGCCACTTTTCAACGACTTGCGGCGCTCCCGTCGGAAGCCATCCACTCCGCAAATTCAATTCGGGAATCCGCCCCCGGGATCGGTGCCGCTTTGACTCTGGCGCCTCGCAGCACCCTCTTCGCTTGTCCTGCGTCTAATCTTCCAGGCCCCTCGTTGTGTGGCGCGACGGTCTGCCGCATAATGGATCAGGTGGCGCGGAAGGCATGAAGAAATACCTCCTCATCGTCGTGGCGGCGGCCGCAGCGCTTCTGGTGCTTGTGGCGGCGCTGGCGACCCCGCATTTTGGCCACGTTGCCGCAGCGGCTCGACGCTCGCTCGCACGCCGCGCGCCGGTCGCGGCCAAGGGCGCGCAGGACGAGGCGTCCGACGACGATCCGCCCGCGGTGATCCGCTTCGCGAGCAATCCCGCGCCGGTCCCGCCGTTCCTGGTCAACGATCTGGATAACAACTTCATCTCGACGGCGAGCTGGCACGGCAAGGTCGTGCTGCTGAACTTCTGGGCCACTTGGTGCCCTCCCTGCCGCGAGGAAATCCCCATGCTCATCGAGCTTCAGGGACGCTTCAAGGACCGCTTGCAGGTGATCGGCGTTTCGGAGGATGACGCGCCGCCGGAGGAAGTTCGCGCGTTCGCCCAGAATATGGGCATCAACTATCCGATCGTCATGGGAAACAACGACATTCCCGCCGAATACGGCGGAGTGGCGGCACTTCCGACTTCGTTCGTCGTAAACACGGACGGCCGCATCGTCCAGAAGCATGTGGGCCTGTATCCGATCGAGGTTTACGAGCGCGAAATCAGCGCCCTGCTCGGCATGAAGGTTGACGTGCCGATCGAGACGTTCGAGGACCAGGGCCAGATCTTTCTGAAGAACGCCGCGCTCGCCACCACGCTTCCCGGCGTGGAATTTCGCGGGCTTACGGCGACGCAGAAGCGCGCGGCGCTGAAGCGCATGAATTCGGAAACTTGCTCGTGCGGCTGCAAGTTTACGATCGCGCAGTGCCGCATCAACGATCCCACGTGCTCCACCAGCCAAAAGCTCGCCACGGAAATCGTGCACGAAATTCGTTCGCGCGCGCCCGCATCTCCGTCCGCAGCCACTGCCGCAGCTACCGCTACTCGATAGCGCTCATCGTTCTTTCATGACGGCGTCGAAGAGGGGTTCTTCGACTGCGCGTCCCGACCGAAAAATCTGAACAACGATTTTCGGGAGGAGTAAGGCGTCGGGACGCTTCGCTCAGAATGACGATCCCGGCGCGGAGTTGCGAAACGATTAGGTCGGCACTCGCGAGAAACAGAATGCCAACAGAGCCGGACAGAGTTTAGAAGGGCTGACCCAGCTCGCAGCGCCCGCTGCGAGGGACAGGCGCCGCAAGCTGGGCCGAGATGGATGGCTCTCTAGCGGTCGTACTTCAGACAGGTTTCGAGTTGACCGATCGCTTCGTCGATGGCCCTGATCGCCTCGACGCGGTGTCCGCCGAAATCGTGGGCCGCATGGTCGAGATGCTCGCGGGCGCGACGCAGCGACGCGATCGCCTCGCGGATTTCAGGATGAGGTTCAGGCGCGGCCGCTGGATGGGCCGCAGGTTGCGGTTTCGGAACGGGCGGGGCCGCGGGCACCGCCACCGGGAATGCGAACATGAATACCAGTGCGACGATCGCAACGATGCTGACGAGCGATTTCATCACTTGAAATTCCCTTCTGCCCCGGCTCAAACCGGAGCGGCACCGATTTTCTCTGGCGTGCGGGCTGGGCGCTGCACGCCGGAGCACCCCGATGGTATCGCCTCGCCCTGATCGGCAAGCGGCGCGATTCGGAGCGTGTCGTCAAAGAATCAAGCGTCCGCCGTGGAGACCAGGGGATCATGTGGCCATCACATTACCAAAGGCGGTGCGGGAGCAGATATGTGAATCCCACGAACGATTCCCACTGCGTCGAGGTGTGCGTGAAGCCCCGATTGAGCCCGATATCGAACACGAGATTCTTTCGTGGAGTGTAGGTTACGGCCCACAGCGTATCGACTGCATTGCTTCGAAGGAATGGCTGCGAGAAATGATAGATTTCGGCCGTAAGACCGAAGCTGCCCGCGATCGGATGCGAGATGGAGAGTGTCTGTGCGTATTGCGCGCGGCGCACCGGCCCTTCGGAGACTTCGTTGAAGAGCGCGTTCGTGTCGTAGTGAAATCCCTTCACGTCGGCGCTCACAAGAATAATCACGGTGTTCGTCGGGCTGCCGATGTCCAGGTCGGGCGTGTCTCCGCCATACACGGAGCGAAAATAGCTCACGGCCAGCGTCGGCTTCGCGCCTTCTCCGCGCAGGACCACCGCCTGCGCGCCGAGCGATACGCCGCCCGTGCCGGAACCTGTGACTCCCGTGTCCGTGTAGTACGTGAAAGGCTGCGTGGAGGCGATCAGCTGAAGCCGCGGCGCAACCGCCAGCTTGATCACCTCGTTGAAGTTGTACCACGTGGAGAATTCCGGCGAATCGGTGGCGCCGAGGACGCCCGACTCGAATTGCAGGTAGCCAACGGGCGTGAGTGTGGCGGGAGTGGAAACGGTGGGCCGGGCGGGATTCGCGACAGGTTCGTCCGGGGGCTGCGATTGCGCCGCGGTGGACCGTGCAAACGCGCTCAGGACGATGATGCACAGGCAGAGTGAGGCGCGGCTCATCGACCGGGAATTTTACCATCTCGCACAGCGGCAAATGCAGGTCTCGTGATTGCGCTGGCGTACCGTGCGGGGAATCCTACCGCAGCTTCAGGATTGCGGGATCGAGGACGGGGATGAGCGAAACGAAATCACGCATCAGCAGATTTCGAAGCTCCGCGAAGTCCTCGGTCCGTAGCGAAGGAGCGAAAGGCAGGGGCACTCCGCGAGGCGCGAGCGCGTTCGGCGAATCGAGACCGAGGCAGCGCAGGAAGCTCGCGAGATAGAGCGCCTCGGGACTCCACGTTTGCGGAGCGTCCGCGGGGACGGGCTGATTTTCCAGCGCGCCACGGGAACCGCCGTCGCCGCTCGCGATCCGGGCGCCGTCTCCGGCAAGACCCTGCAACACGGACCACATGTAGATCAGCACTCGCAGGCGGTGCGTTCCGAGCACGACGAGGGCGTCCTCGATCTTCGGCGCGGGCCCTTCCGGTGAGAGCACCAGCGAGGCCGCCATGCGCTGAACGAGCGCTTCCAGATCGGGTTGCGCACGAATCTCGCCGCTCACGCGCGCGAGGTCCACCGCTTCCGCGCTGAGCAAGCTGGTCAACCGGCGCAAAGAGGCCGGAGCGTCGGACGCATTTCTAATGTGGGCAACAGGATCGAGTTCGTGACCGCTTTCGAGGGCGGTTGACTTGCTCTTGGAAATCGACTCGCGCGACCGCTCCTGAGATGCGGCAGACATTCAAACCCCGGGGCCCGTGACATTGCTGCAAGGAATATATCGGCTGCGTTGGGGAGCGCTTTAGGCGGAATCGGCCGCGCACGGTGCGTGCCGCGAAACGGCGCCTGGGAGGAGCGGTGAGCGGAAATGGAGGCGGGTCAGGCCGTCTTCCACGCCGCAACGGCCGAGTACGTTTGGCGGCGCATCAGTTTGCCCGCGCGGAGCAGGCCCGGCTTTTGCGGCGGCGTTTTCGAGAGCAGCTGCGGAAGCCGCGAACGCAGACGCAACAGCGCGGACGTGTGAATCTGCGAAACACGCGACTCTCCGATGCTCAGCAGCGCGCCGACTTCCTTCATGGTGAGTTCTTCGAAGTGGTAGAGCGCCAGCACCTCGCGCTCGCGGTCCGGCAATTCGCCGATTGCCCGGTCGAGCAAGGTCTTGATTTCCGATCGCAGCGCCTGATGGTACGGGTCCTCATCTTCGGAGCCGGCCCGCGCGGGGATTTTCTCCTCGCCGCCGTATTCGTCCGTTTCTGCTTGCAGGCTTCCGATGTCGAGACCGCGAAGATCGCCGCGAAGCCGCTGGAGGCTTTCGAGGCTCATCTGAAGCTCGGCCGCGATCTCCGCCTCGCTGGGATCGCGCCCGAGCCGCGCCTTGGACTCCGCAATCGCCTGATTAAGGCGCCGGGCCTGCCGGCGCAGCGTGCGCGGACCCCAGTCGATCAGGCGCAGGCTGTCGAGGATCGCGCCGCGGATGCGAAATTCGGCGTAGTGCTTCAGCTGGACGTTTTTGCTGGGATCGTATTTCCGCACCGCATCCATGAGGCCAAGAATTCCGGCGTGCACGAGGTCCTCGAGCAGCACCTGTTGGGGCAGGCGCCCGTGAATTCTCCGGGCGACGTGATGAACCTGCGGTAGATGGTCGAGCAGAATCTTCTCGCGCTGCGCTTCGTCCAGCTCGGGAATCGCCATAATCAGCGTGAGTCTGCAAGACGGATTCCACGCCCGCGCCCGCGTAATTAGAATTCCTTAATCTCGCGCTTCCTCGGCGAGAATCGACAGGTCCGCCGCGCCGATCTCGTCATTCGCCTCCGAGAGCACGAACGCCCGCTCGACCCTGTGCTGGAGCTCGCGCACGTTGCCCGGCCAAAGATATTTCTGAAGGGCCCCCGACGCTTCGGCGCTGAAGCCTTTTCGCGGCACACCGGCCGACTCGCACAGTTTTTCCAGAAAATGTCGCGCGAGCGGCAGGATGTCTTCCCATCGGTCCTGAAGCCGCGGCAGCTCGATGGGAAAGACGGCGAGGCGGTAGTAAAGATCCTCGCGAAACTGTTTTTCGCGGACGCGCTGGAGCAGGTCGGCGTTCGTCGATGCGATCAGCCGCGCGTTCACGCGAAAAAGGTCCGCACTTCCGAGGCGCTGCACTTCGCCCTCCTGCACGAAACGCAACAGCTTCGCCTGCATGCTCAGCGGCAATTCGCCCACTTCATCCAGCAGCAGCGTGCCACCATGCGCCGCGTGAATGCGGCCGAGGCGCGATTGAAATGCGCCGGTGAACGCACCCCGCGTGAACCCGAAAAGCTCCGCCTCGAGCAGGCTTTCGGGTATCGCCGCGCAATTCACGACGATGAACGGCCCCTGGCTGCGCCGGCTGAGATCGTGGATGCCGCGCGCGACCAGCTCCTTTCCCGTGCCCGTTGCCCCCACAATCAGCGCCGCGGTGTCGCGCGGCGCGACGAGCCGCGCCAGCCGGTAAACTTGCTGCATCTTCTGGCCCGTGCCGATCATTTTCGGCAGCGCATCAACCATCGCGGCCGGGCCTGCCGCCGCGGCTTCGTCCGGATGGGCGACACCGCGCAAATCGAGCGAAAGCTGTTCCGCGTTGCGCTCCCGCTGCAACACGACGACGCTCATTTCGGGAAAGCGCGCGCGGATAATTTCGGCCAGCTCTTCCGCGTCCAGGTCCTCGAGCTGCGAATCGAGCAGCACCGTGCGGAACTCCTCCGATTCCAGCTTGATGAGCGCGTCCGCGCCGCCCGTCGCTTCTCCGGTCGGCAGGGCGGTCGGCCCGAAGCCCGCGAGAATGCGCCTTCGAAACTCCGCGAGCGAGCTCGCCACGAGCAACTTCCCTTCCCGGTCTTTGCTCAGGACTGCGCCGGCTGCCGACATGGATCGCCTCCTCTTTCAATTGCGGATCGCAACCGCTCGTTCACGCGCGGATCTCCCCCGACGGGCTTCGCGCCTGCAACTGATAGCCGACGCCGCGAATCGTGTGAATCAGCTTCCGATCGGACGCCGCATCGACTTTCTTGCGCAGATAGTTGATGTACACGTCCACGATGTTGGTCATCGTATCGAAGGAAAGATTCCACACATCCTGGATGATCTGCGTGCGCGTGACGCGCTGGCCGCTGTTGCGCATCAGGTACTCGAGCAGCGCGAATTCCTTCGGCGTGAGATCGATCTTGCGTCCCGCGCGCTTCACCGACCGCTCGACGCAGCTCAGCTCCAGATCGTCGATGCGCAGCAGCGAATCCGCGTGATGGCCTCCGCGCCGCAAGAGCGCGCGCACTCGCGCGGACAGCTCGGAAAAGGAAAACGGCTTGAAGACGAGATCGTCGGCGCCGAGGTCGAACACCTGCACGCGATCGGTGGGCCGCGTGCGATTCGCCAGAATCAGCAGCGGCAGCTCGGGGCGCTTCGCCCGCACGCTGCGCAGCGTCTCAAGCCCGCCCTGCTCGGAAAGATTCAGGTCCAGGATCGCCGCGTCGTAGTGGCGTTCGTGCGCCATCGCTTTCGCTTTGTCCGCGTCGCTCGCGAGATCGACCGCGTAGTGCGCGGCCTGGAATTCGCGCTCGAGAAACGTGCCGAGCGCCGCGTCGCCTTCGGCGACAAGAATCCGCATCGATGCTCCTGCGGAAGGGGGAAACCGCGAGAGGTTCCCAAGGGGAGTTCAATTTTATTGGCCGCGGAAGATCAGTCAAAAGAAAACTTCATTGGAGCGCGCGGAGTTTCGAAGAATGAGAATTTCTCCGCGGAGTGACGAAAAATGACATCGGAAATTCTAAGAATTGGACCGAAATGAACCGCGAGAGAAGAGTGAGTTTCAGATCAGGAAGCATCTCACGGATGAGTCATTTTGTCGGGGCGCACGATCTCGTCGAATTCCTTTTCAGTGAGGTAGCCGAGCTCGAGCGCGGCTTCGCGCAGGCTGAGCTTTTCGTGGTGCGCCTTTTTCGCGATCTCGGCGGCCTTGTCGTAGCCGATTTTCGGAGTGAGCGCGGTGACGAGCATCAGCGAGTTGTTCACGTCGCGCTCGACGCGCTCGAGGTCCACTTCCATTCCGGCGACGCAGTGCTCCCGGAACGAGCGGCAGGCGTCGGCAAGCAAGCGCACCGAATTCAGAAAATTGTGGATGATCACCGGCTTGAAAACGTTGAGCTCGAAATTTCCCTGCGAGCCGGCGAAGCCGATCGCGGCGTCGTTGCCCATCACCTGCACGGCGACCATCGTCATCGCCTCGGACTGCGTCGGGTTCACCTTCCCCGGCATGATCGACGAGCCGGGCTCGTTCTCGGGAAGAATCAGCTCGCCCAGGCCGGCACGCGGTCCGGAGCCGAGCCAGCGAACATCGTTCGCGATCTTCATCAGCGAAGCGGCCAGAGTCTTCAGCGCGCCGCTCGCAAACACGATTTCGTCGTGCGCCGAAAGCGCCGCGAATTTGTTCGGGTGCGACTTGAACGGCAGGTCGGTGAGCTGCGCAATCTTCTTCGCAGCGCGCTCCGCGAATTCAGGAGGCGCGTTCAATCCGGTGCCGACGGCCGTGCCGCCGATCGCGAGATCGTAAAGCCCGGCGAGCGCCGTCTTCAGCCGCTCGACGTCGCGGTCGAGCAGGCTCACCCAGCCGGACATCTCCTGCCCGATGGTGAGCGGCGTCGCATCCATCAAATGCGTGCGGCCGATCTTCACCACATCCGCGAACTTCTTCGCCTTCGCGTCGAGCGCGTCGCGCAATTCCTCGACGGCCGGAATCAGCGCCTCGGCTACGCGCGAAGCCGCCGCAATGTGCATCGCCGTCGGAAACGTGTCGTTCGACGACTGCGACATATTGACGTCGTCGTTCGGGTGCACGGGTTTCTTGCTGCCCATCACGCCGCCGGCGATTTCGATCGCGCGATTGGAAATCACCTCGTTGGCGTTCATGTTGGTTTGCGTGCCGCTGCCGGTCTGCCAGACGCGCAGCGGAAAATGCGCGTCGAGCTTTCCGGCGATCACTTCTTCGGCGGCCTGCACGATCAGCCTGGCCTTTTCCGCGGGAAGCTTGCCGAGATCCTGATTCACCAGCGCTGCGGCCTTTTTCAGGATTCCGAACGCGCGAATTAGCTCGGGCGGCATGGTGTCGCGTCCGATATCGAAGTGGATCAGCGACCGCGCGGTCTGCGCGCCGTAGTAGCGGTCGATCGGGACCTCGATCTTGCCCATGCTGTCGGATTCGAGCCGGGTTCCGGCTTTCGGTGCAGGCGACGCTTTGGCGTCCACGTTTCCTCCCCCGTACGCGCATAGGATACTGCGGAAACTCGCCCTCGGGCGCAGGAAAAGCGTGAGTGGTGAGTAGTGATCAGTGGCTGGTGATTCGTATTGAAGGGTTCTCGTGGCACAGACACTCTTGTCTGTGCTCTTTCTGAGAAACGTTCAGGGCCGCATCTGTTCTATTTGGCGCGCTTGGATTTTCCCTTCTTCTTCGCGAATTTCGCGGACCACTTGAAAGCCGCCTGCGAGGCCTTGTAGGCCTTGGCCGAGTGCTCCATGGCCTGCTTCGTCATTTCGTGTCCGGTCTGGTGATCTTCCCTGCCGTGGTGGACCGCGGCAACGCGGTGCGCGTGTGCGGCCAGCTCGTGGAACTCAGCGGCCCTGACGTGTGAATCGCTTGGCATGATCGTCTCCCTGAAATTCTCGTGCCGTTTCAACTCTTCTGACCAAAGGACTTGTCTCTGGCTGGCGCGCAAAGAAGCTACCGGGCTGGCAACCGATCTTCCTGAAACGAGTTGGAACGGTACTGGCTGACGACGATAGCTTGTCGCGCGCCCGATGTCTAGACGGGGATCGTTGACCGTTCAAGGTCTTGACCTGCGCTGCGCATACGAATATTGTGTGCAGTCACTACAAGGTGACGTAACGCATGCGGACCGCACGAAGAATCGCTCTCTCGTACCTGTCAGCCGCCACGCTGGCGCTTTTGGCCGCCGCCTCGCTTGGGGCGGCGCCGGCTCAGCAGGTGGGCGCGGGCCAGACGCAGGGGCACCCGCCTCGGTTTCGAGTGGTCCGCTCGATGTGCGGCAGCAAAGCAACTTCCCACGGAACCGAATACCAGATACAGGATCCCCGAACCACGTTCCATGTGCCTGACGACCACCAGATCATCGTGTAGTTCGATCTGACGTCGCAGAGCACGCACTACATGGGCACCTGGACGCTCGCGATACCCGACTCGATCGCGACAGGATTGTGGGCGCTCGAGGCAGCCATCGATGGCGAGCCGGCGGGAACCCAGACGTTTGCGATCGTTTCCGACCGGAACGCGGCGCTGACCAGCCCCGGGGATGCGCCCACGCCGACGCCCTCCGAAATCTACCAGCGCGCCGCAGCCGCGAGCGTCTTCGTCACAAGCCTCGACGGAAACGGAGAGGCGATCTCGCGCGGCTTCGGCTTTTTCGTCGAAAAGAATGTAGTGCTGACCGCTTTCCAGGCGATCGATGGCGCGAGTTCGTTGAGGCTGGATCTCGCGGATGGATCTCACGTAACGGTGAACGACGTGGTGGCATGGAACCGCAGCCGGGATTGGGCGGTCCTGCGAGTGAACACGGGGAATGTGCAGCCGCTTGAGAAGGCCGCGCCGAACTCATGGAAGGTGGGCGACATCTGCTACGTACTCGCGTCGCAGGGGCAAGGTAGCCGCACGATTCAAAGCGTCAACCTGACGGGCCTTCAGGGAACGACGCCCGGCACGCAGAGGCTGACCATTTCCGCGTACGGAGGCCAAGGGACACTGGGGGCGCCGCTGCTGGACAGCTATGGGCGGGTGATCGGCGTGCTCAGCGGAGGGCTGACGGGAATGGGAAGCGCGCGGATGGGAAACTGGTCCAGTTTCCTCGATCCCGGAGAGGGCGCGGCGGCAATTGCCGACCCGACCGTGTTGCCACTTTCGATGATTCCGCAATCAGCGATGACGCAACAGGCGGTGACGCTGGCCGATCTCGCGGCACAGGGCGCGCTGATGATGCCCCTGGCGATCGACTCTCAGGCGGGGACGGGATCGCTCTGTCAGGACTTTAGAAGGCTCGGCGACCAAGCGATCCTTCCGGTGGGCCCGGGCCGGGAGTTTTCGCACAAGCAAGGAAATCTCGCGGCGGTTGTCACGTGGGGCCCCAGTAAGAGGATAAAGGGCATGGAGCGCCTGCGGATTTACAACGCCGACAACCGGCTGGTCGCGGAAACAGCGCCGGGGAAAATCAGTCTTCAACCTCGAGTTACCGCCTTTTCCGCATGGAAGGTTCCCATCGGCTCACTTCAGCCGGGCATTTACCGCATCGACCTTTTCCTCGACGACGAGCCGCAGTGGAGGGCGTACTTCCGGCTCGTTGATTAAACATCAGGCGCGATCCATGGGAGCGCAGGCAGGATCGCCTGCGCCACACGCACGCGGGACAAAGCGCCCACCTGCCTTTCGTCCGCCGCGGATTCAGGACAAGAAGGCGGGCGCTACGTAACCAGAGTTAGCAGCGCCCTTCCACGACCCCACCTACAGCCCACTTGCCCCCCGAACTCACCTTCGCGTAAGCGTGGAACTTGCACTTGCAGCTGTTCGTGATGCCGTCGTAAAGCGTCCTCACGCGCGCGTGCATCGTGCCGCGGGCGTCGACGCGGCCAGTTCCGGCCGCGAGAGCCTTGCCCCTGCTCGTGTAGACGATCATTCCGAACGTCTTTCCGCCGAGCGGCTCGCTGTGGATGACCCAATCGTGTCCCAAGGTGCTGATGCAATGCGCTATGAGCTGGGGACGGCTCAAAAACTGGGCCCGTCCGGCGCCGCCCTCGCTGAGCAGTCGCCGATCAACGAACACCGCCATCGAATGCTTCGGAGTCAGCGCGAACGAGAATCCCGACG
>Ga0335077_10002590_pt1 | contig 21632 bp, 19 predicted proteins | sample Lox_Sample_31_FD_207151 | JGI IMG/M metagenome (GOLD analysis project Ga0335077, IMG submission 207151) | Soil microbial communities from Loxahatchee National Wildlife Refuge, Florida, United States - Lox_Sample_3.1 | ecosystem: Environmental > Terrestrial > Soil > Wetlands | place: USA...
TCGCGCCGTCGCAGTGGCAGCCGGCAGTGCCCGCGCTCACCGAGCATTTCGCCGTGATCGTGCTCGGCGGACCCAAGCTCGGCGGCGTCGCCATGCTCGAGGATCGCGCCCGCGCGCCGACCTACCAGGCGATGTTCCGCACCCTGATCGACCTCATCGCGCCCGCGCCGGGGGAGGCGATCCTGGATGTCGGCTGCGGCTCGGGCGCACTCGACCGTGCGCTGGCGCGCCGCCTCGCCGGCGCCAACCCGATCACCGCGGTCGACGCCAATCCGTTCCTGCTGCGCGAGGCGGCCGCGCTGGCCAAGTCCGACGGCCTCGACGGGGCGATCCGCTTCGCACCCGGCAACGCCGAAGCGGTGCCGTTCGCGGACGCCGCGTTCGGCGCGGCGTTCTCGATCACCGTGCTCGAGGAATGCGACGCCGACCGCGCGCTCCGCGAGCTGGTGCGCGTGGTCCGCCCGGGCGGGCGGGTCGGCGTGGTGGTGCGCGCGATCGACTTGCCGCAATGGTGGAACCTCGACGTGTCCGAGGCGATCCGGCGCAAGGTCGATCCGCCGCCCCCGTCGGTTGCGCGCGCCGGTGTCGCCGACGCCAGCCTCTATCGGCGCCTGCGCGCGGCCGGCCTCACCGATCTCATCGGCTACCCGTTCCTCATCACGCTCGACGATCCCGACGGCCCGTTCTGGCGCTACCGCGAGGATTCCGCGCTGTCGCTGCTGTCCGCAGAGGAGACGCGCGCCTGGCTCGATGCGCGCGCGGCGGCCCGGCGCGACGGCGTGCTGCTCGCCGCGCACGCGCTCCACTGCGCCGTCGGCACCAAGCCAAGGCGATAAAACGAGCTCACCGCTGCGCCCAAAACGCCTATCCGTTCCCGAGCGTCCACGATAAACTGCGCAGTCTACGACGCGTTCGGGCCGGCGGAGATCGGGAGAAGGCCATGAAACTCGAAGGCAGATGCTATTGCGGCCAAGTGCGCTACGTCGCCGAGGGCGAGCCGATCATGAGGGGACAATGCCACTGCCGCGAATGCCAATACATCACCGGCGGCGCACCCAATATGTTCGTCCTCATGCCGGCGGACGGCTTCCGCTACACCCAGGGTACGCCCAAGCAATTCGCGCGCAGCGACATCGAACGGCCGGTGACGCGCGAGTTCTGCCCCAACTGCGGGACGCACGTGGTGACGCGGCCGCGTCCGTCTGTCGTGGTCGTCAAGGTCGGGACGCTCGATGACCCCAGCCTTTTCGGCAAGCCGGACATGGCGATCTATACCATCGATAAGCAGCCGTACCACCATATCCCTGACGGCCTGCCCAACTTCGAGCGACTGCCGCCTCGCCGTTAGCCGTCGCTGGACGAGCCAACCGCCGCCGCCGATCGTCGCTCGGTTTACTCGACCACCGCGATCATCTCGATCTCAACCATCGCCTCTGGCTGAGCAAGACCGCTGATCCGGATCGTCGTGCTGGTCGGACTGGCTACTCCGAAGTAGCGCATGCGCACATCGGAGCACCGCGCGAACGCCTGGTAGTCCGTGACGAAGGTGTTGGTCTTGACGACATCAGCCCAAGTCGCACCGGCGGCCTTGAGGCAGGCGTCGAGGTTCTTGAAGGTCTGTTCGAGCTGCGTCCGCATGTCGCCCGGGCCGACGATGTTGCCCTCTGCGTCGCGTGCCAGTTGGCCGGCGATGAAGACGGTCTTACCCGGGCCTGTGACCGTGACGACGTGCGAATAGGCGGGCTTCCCCTGCTGCATGCGGACGTTCATGCCCGCAGGCTGGATCCGGTCGATCTTCATGGCCATTCTTCTCCCGTAGCAGTTGCTCCGCATGGCTCAAGCCTGGTTGCGTGCCCATTGCGTGCGCAGGCGCGACAGCCAATCGGCGACGGGCTCGCCGCTGCTCATGTCGGCCTGAACCAGCCCGTCGATCATGAACGTTGGCGACACATGGATCCCGTTCTGGCGGGCATATTTGCAGTGCCACTTCACCTCGCGGTCGAGGTCGGGGATGGCGAAGGCCTCGGCAAGTTTCACGCCACTGTAGCGCTCGATCCGCCTGATAATGTCGTTGGGCGTCGCGTCCAGATTCGACCCGCCGCAATGGCGATCGAATTCAAATTCTTCACGATGCGCGGCGACCGCCGCCATGACCGATCTCGCCGCTACCTTCCCGCTTTCGAGGGTCGAGGCGGCCAGGATACAGCGCACGATCACGCCCGAGTACATGTGCCAAGGCTGGGAGTGAAGGCGAATCTTGATGGTGATGCGGTCCTCGCCGGCTTGGCCGAGCAGGTCGTCGAGTTTGCCGAGCGCCCTGACTGAAAATGGGCAGGTCGGTTCCAGGAACACCTCGAGGACGCCAGGCCCGTGCCCCCAGACAAGCGGATCAGCGCGCCACACATTCTTCATAGGATGTTTCCTCCATCACCTGATTCTTCCCGCCGACGATCGTTTTATCTCGTTCGATGCTGGCACTCCACTCCCTGCGCAGGGGCCCGGGCGGCTCGCCGGCGCGGTGCGGCTTAGGCGGTTGCTGGCGCAACTTGCCATGCAAGTTCGCCGAGCGCCTAACACATCCTAGCAACGTCTAACGTGCCAAGCCCGCATTGCTCCTTCATGGTGACGCTGGCCTCGGCTGCACGCGATGCGCCGAGCGCGGCCCTGCAAGGGAGCGGCTCGCGACATGTCGAAGGGAAAGACGGCCAAATCGAGCAACGCTGACGTGACCCCGAGGCGCGCCGGGCGGGATGAGGCCACGCCGCCTGAGGCGCTGCGCCGGCGCGGGATCGACGCGCTTCTGGACGCCGCCCTCGAAGCCACGTTTCCCGCCAGCGATCCGATCGCGATCGAGGTCGATCGGTGATCGACGACTGCCCCAGAAACCCGCCCAGAGGCACCCATGTCAGAGGTACGGCCGCCGCTTCCGCCCTTTAGCCATGAAAGCGCCGTCGAGAAGGTCCGCCTCGCCGAGGACGCCTGGAACAGCTGCGATCCCGAACGCGTCTCGCTCGGCTACGCCATGGACAGCTATTGGCGAAACCGCTCGGAATTCCTGCAAGGGCGGGCGGCGATCGTCGCTTTCCTGACGCGCAAATGGGCCGAGGAGCTCGATTATCGGCTGATCAAGGAGCTGTGGGCGTTCACCGACAACCGCATTGCCGTGCGCTTCGCCTATGAATGGCACGACGATGCCGGCCAGTGGTTCCGCTCCTATGGCAATGAGAACTGGGAATTCGGCCCGGACGGTTTGATGCGGCGGCGCCTGGCCAGCATCAACGATCTGTCGATCGGCGAAGCCCATCGCAAGTATTTTTGGCGCCAGGGCCCGCGGCCCTTGGCTCATCCCGGCCTGTCGGAGCTGGGACTTTGAAGCGGGCCGGCGCGTTGGCAACCGGCGCGCAACTGTCATGATGCGCGAGCTAGGCTTTGTCAGGCGAGGCGACATCTTCGCCTTGACCGCAGCGCTATGCCTATGGGGAGTGCATGCAATGGCGGCGGACGGGTTGATTACGCTACGGAGCAGCCACGGGCCGAAGGATACGATGGCGAGGCTCGAGTCCGCGGTTACGGCAAAGGGCCTCACCATCTTCGCCCATGTCGATCACGCGGCGGGCGCCGAAGCCGTCGGCCTGAAGCTGCGGCCGACCGATCTGCTGATCTTCGGCAATGCCAAAGGCGGCACGCCGCTGATGCAAGCCGAACAGACGGTCGGCATCGACCTGCCGCTGAAGGCGCTGGTCTGGCAGGACGCGTCCGGCACCACCTGGCTTTCCTATAATGATCCGAGCTGGATTGCGAAGCGGCACGGGGCGAGCGGCGCCGACGCAGTGATCGGCGCTCTGACCGGCGTCCTCGACGCGCTCGCGAAGGCCGCGACCTCTCCTTGAAGGAAAAGGCTCACCACAGAGACGATGAGGCAGTGAGAAAGGAAGCTTCGGCGCGCTTCGCGCGCCCGTGCCTTTGTCTTCTCACCGCCTCATTGCCTTCTCTGTGGTCCCTCTTGGTCAGCAGCCGAAGCGCGCGCGCAGCGGCGGCAGCAGGTCGAGCAGCGCCCGAGCCGCGCGCAAATCGGCCGTGTCGAAGCCCTCGGTGAAGCGGTCGTAGACGGGCGCGAGCGTCTGTCTTGCCTCTTCCTTGCGGTCCTGGGCCATGCGCAAGCGGGCGAGGCTGCGCGCGGCCCGCAATTCCCAGGACGGGACCTGCTGGCGGTTTGCCCAGTCGAGCGCGCGCCGGAAATGCGCTTCGGCCGCGGCGCTGTCGCCGTCGGTCCCCTCCAGCAGCAGAAGCTCGCCCTTGATGCGCAGCAGCTCGGCGATGCACCAATGCTCTTCATGGCGCTCGCATCGCGCCAAGGTCTCGTCGATCGTCAACAGCGCTTTGCCGGTCTCCCCGACATGGCCGAGCGCCTGCGCCTGCTCGGCGGAGAAAGACGTGTAGTGCAAATGGAACGCCGCTGGGGGCAAGCTCGCCAACGCGGTCTCTAAGCGCTGAAGCCCCGCGGCGATATCGCCACGCCGGATCAGCAGCACGCCGTTGAAGCATTGCCCCCAGACGTTCCAACCTTCCATCGCATGTCGGACGGAAAGCTCGAACAGCGTCTCGACGAAGCGCTGCGTCGCAGCGAGATCGCCGGCGAGAAGCGCGATGGGGCACGCCGCCAGGGCCAGCGCATAGAAGAAAGACACCGGCTGATCGAGGCCGCGCGCCTCCTCGACGGTGCTCGCGGCGGCCTGCATGGCCTGATCGGGAAAGCCCTGCAGCCACAAGATCCGGGCATGGAAGCTGCGCGCCGCCACCCGCTGGTCGAATTGAAAGCGGATGACATCCGAGCGATCGGCCGGCGCGATGTAGCGGCCGAGCATATATTCGATGCGCCGTCGCGCCTCGGACTGCTCGCCGAGGATATGCAAGGCGGTGCCGATCATGCGCTCGCCGACGAGCAAATCGGCGGGATCGGCGCTCGCCGCGAGGCGATGAAAGCTTTCGGCGAGCCGCAGCGCCGTCCGATGCTCGCCGCGGCTCATGTGATCGACAAACAATCCCCACAGCGCCCGCATGCGATAATCGGCATCCTCGAGGCGTTCGGCGATCGCGAGCGCGCTGCTCCAGTCGGCAGTGGTTTCCGGGCCGGCGCCTCGCGTCAACAGCAGCGCCGTGCCCAGCGCCCAAAGCAGCTGCATCTCGCGCCGCGGATCCGGGCTCGCTCGGGTGGTGAGGCCGCTCAGCGCCTGCTCGATGCGGCGGCGGCATTCCTCCATCAGCGATGCGTGCGCCCAGAGCGGCACGGCGGCGACAGCGATGTCCGCGCCGACGGCCGCGTCGCCAGAAGGCGAAAACGACCAGTCGAGCGCTGCCCGGATATTGTCGATCTCGCGATCGTAGCGCGCGATGTCGTTCACGCCGGCGGCCACCGGCGAGCCGATCCCCAACGGGGCGATGAGATCGCGAAAGAACGCGGCATGGCGCCGCGCGGCCTCGCCGGCTTCGCCGCTCCCGACCAGCTTCTCGAGGGCATAAGCGCGTATCGTCTCAAGCAGCCGCCAGCGGCCGGCGGGCGCCGACGCATCCAGCGCAACCAACGATTTGGCGACGAGAGTGGCGATACCCTCCAGAACAATCGACGCGGCAATACCGGCATCGCCCATAACGGCGGTTGCCGCTTCGAGCGTGAACCCCGCCGGAAAGACGGCCAGGCGGCGCAGCAAGCGCCGTTCCCCCTCGGGCAAGAGCTCGTAGCTCCAATCCAGCGTCGCCCGCAGCGTCTGATGCCGCGGCAAGGCCGTGCGGCGGCCATCGGTGAGCAAGGCGAAGCGATCATCGAGGCGCGTTGCGACCTGCTGAAGCCCAAGGACGGCGGCGCGCGCGGCGGCAAACTCGATGGCGAGCGGGATACCATCGAGACGCCTACAGATGGTGGCGATCGCCGCAAGGTTCTCGTCCTGCGGCGAGAAGCTCGAATCCAACGCCGTCGTTCGAGCGACGAAAAGCTGCACGGCGCTGCGTCCCAGGAGAGTGTCCGGCGCCTCCTCCTGCGGCGGCACATCGAGCGGCGGAACGCGGTAGACATATTCACCCTCGATTCGCAGGACCTCGCGGCTCGTCGCCAGAACCGTCGTGTGGGGACAGAGGCGCGTGATCGTTTCCGCCAATTCGGCCGCCGCGTCGATGACGTGCTCGCAATTGTCGAGAACCAGGAGGAGCTTCTTCCCGCCGATGGCCCGGGCGACGGCTTCGGCGGAAATCTCGCTCCCGCCCAGCTTGAAGCCGAGGACGCCGGCGACCGCGGAGGGCACCAGGCGGGGATCCGACAGCGAGACCAGCTCGACCAGCCAGGCGTCGCCGTCAAAGTTCGGGACCAGGCTCCGGGCAACCTGCAGCGCCAGCGCGGTTTTCCCGATCCCTCCCGGTCCGGTCAGCGTGACCGTGCGATAAGCCGAGAGCAGATCGCGCAGCTGCTGCAGGGCAATCGCCCGGCCAATCAAGGTGGACCCCAGCGCGGGCAAATTGGTCAGAGAGAGCTCGACAGGCGCGCGCGCAAGCGTCTCGACCGGCGCCCCTTCCGGCTGGATCGTCCACTTCCCGAGAAGGCGATAGCCGCGCCCGGACGAGGTCTTCAGCAGGCCTCGATCGGGACCCAGCGCCTTGCGCACCGCCGATATGTGAACCTGAAGCGTATTCTCCTCGACGATCGAGCCCGGCCAGACACGATCCATCAAAGCGTCCTTGCTGACGAGCTCCCCGGCTGAGCGAACCAGAACCTCGATGATCTCGAAGGCGCGGCCGCCAATGGCGACGGGAATCCCCCGCGCGCGCAGCTCGCGCCGCGCGAGGTCGACTTCCCATTCGCCGGACTCGTATACCGGCCCTCCGCCCTGTGCAGGCACCCGCACACCCCTCTTCAGGTTTTTTCAGCTTTAGTTAGAAACTCGACCCCGCGCGTGCAAGAACTCGATCGGGACGAACAGCCCGAAAGGTTGTTTGCCTCGGGCTCGATTGCTGCCGCGGACCGGGCGGGCGCTTTCCGGGAGAGTGGCTCAACCGCGACGCGGAAGCCCCTTCGGCGTGAAGGGCCGGCCGAGGCGATGCGGCTTCTTCAGGACAATTCAGCACTGCCCCAAGGATCGGCGGCGCGGACTGGAATAAACCCGTCTCGCCAGCCTCGGCGGCGAGCCCGGCTGGCCGATCGGTGCGTCAACGAGCGTGCGGCCGCGGAATACCGCGGCGCCTCTGGAGGAGAATCCGATGGCAAAAACCGTCGCCGATCAATTCGCGGAGATTCTGGCGGCAGCGGGCGTCAAGCGCATCTATGGCATTGTCGGCGACAGCCTCAACGGCATAACCGACTCAATTCGCCGCCAGGGCAAGATCGAGTGGCTTCATGTCCGGCATGAAGAGGTTGCCGCTTTTGCGGCCGGCGCCGAGGCGCATATGACCGGTGCGCTTGCGGTCTGCGCCGGGAGCTGCGGGCCCGGCAATCTGCACCTCATCAACGGCCTCTTCGATTGCCACCGCTCGCGCCTGCCGGTGCTCGGGATCGCCGCGCAGATTCCCTCGCCCGAGATCGGCGCCGGCTATTTCCAAGAAACCCATCCCGAGATGCTGTTCCAGGAATGCAGCCATTACTGCGAGCTGATCTCCGGCCCGCAGCAGATGCCGCGCACGCTCGAGCTGGCGATCCGCGCGGCCGTCGGCCAGCGCGGCGTCTCGGTTGTCGTGATTCCCGGCGACGTGGCGCTGCGACCCGCCGCCGATGCGCCGCTTCCCAAGCTGGGCGGCCTGCTGCCGCCGGCACCGGTCGTAACCCCGGCGCAACCGGATCTCGAGCGGCTGGCGGCGCTGCTGAACGGCGATGGCCGCGTCACGATCCTGTGCGGCTCCGGCTGCCAAGGCGCGCATGACGAGCTCCTGGCCTTGGGCGAGCGTCTCAAGGCGCCGATGGTGCATGCGCTGCGCGGCAAGGAGCATGTCGAGTGGGAGAATCCCTACGATGTCGGCATGACCGGGCTGATCGGGTTCTCCTCCGGCTATTATGCGATGCTCGACTGCGACATGCTGCTGATGCTCGGGACCGATTTTCCCTATCGGCAATTCTATCCGCAGGGCGCGGGCGTCCGCATCGCGCAAATCGACATTCGGGCGGAGAATATCGGCCGCCGCGCTCCGGTCGATCTCGGCGTGGTGGGCGACGTCAAGGCGACGCTCGCCGCGCTGCTGCCCTTGCTCAGGGAGAAGCGCGACGGCACGCATCTCACGCAAGCGCGCGAGCACTACGCCAAAGCGCGCAAGGGCCTCGACGATCTCGCCGCCGGCGGAAGACGGCTGATCCATCCGCAGCAGGTGGCAAAGGCGATCAGCGACCAGGCCGCGGCAGATGCCGTGTTCACCTGCGATGTCGGCCTGCCGACGGTATGGGCCGCGCGCTATCTCGCGATGAACGGCCGGCGGCGGCTCATCGGCTCCTTCTGGCACGGCTCCATGGCCAACGCCATGGGTCAGGCGATCGGCGCGCAAGCGGCGTTCCCCGGCCGTCAGGTGGTCTCCCTCTCGGGCGATGGCGGCTTCACCATGCTCATGGGCGACCTCCTCAGCCTGGTGCAGCTCGAGCTTCCGGTGAAGGTCGTCGTTTTCAACAACGGCGCGCTCGGCTTCATCGAGCTCGAGCAGAAATCGACCGGCTTCATCGAGTTCGGCACCGACTTCCAAAACCCGAATTTTGCGGCGATGGCCGAGGCCGTCGGCATTCGCGGCATCCGCATCGAAAATCCCGCCGATGTGAAGGAGGGCATCGCCGACGCGCTCGGCCATAACGGCCCGGTGCTGGTCGATGCGGTCGTGAACCGGACGGAGCTCGCCATGCCGCCCGCGATCACGACGGAGATGGCGAAAGGCTTCACGCTCTATATGGTGAAGGCCGTGCTGAGCGGAAAGATGGACGAGATCATCGATCTCGCGAAAACCAACCTGTGGCGCTAGCGGGAGGTCGCCATGGACCTTACGGCACTTCTCCTGTCGCGGCTCCAGTTCGCGTTCACCATCTCGTTCCACATCATCTTCCCGTCCTTCACCATTGGCCTCGCGGCGTGGCTGACGATCCTCGAGGCCTTGCATGTCGCGACCGGGCGCCCGGCCTACCGCTCGGTCTTTGAATTCTGGCTGAAGATCTTCGGCGTCGCCTTCGGGCTCGGCGTCGTTTCCGGGATCGTGATGGCCTTCCAGTTCGGCACGAATTGGAGCGTGATGGCGGAGAGGTCAGGGCCAATCCAGGGCGTGCTCCTCTCCTACGAGACCTTCACCGCCTTTTTCCTCGAGGCCAGCTTTTTCGGCATCCTGCTCTTCGGCCGCCCGCGCGTCCCGCCCTGGTTCTATCTGTTCTCGACCGCGATGGTGGCGCTCGGCACCACGCTCTCGGCCTTCTGGATCATGGCCAACAACAGCTGGATGCAGGTCCCGGTCGGCTATGTCGTCGAGAACGGCGCCTACGTCCCGAACGATTGGTCGAAGATCATCTTCAGCCCGGTGCTCTGGGTACGCTTCCCGCATATGCTGCTGGCCTCGTATCTCACGGGCGCCTTCTGCGTGGCCGCGACCGGCGCGTGGTATCGGCTGCGCGGCGAATTCGCCGCCGAGGGCCGGATCATGCTCCGCATGGGTCTCGGCCTCGCGGCCATCCTCGTGCCGGTTCAGCTCTTCTTCGGACATCTCAACGGCGAATATGTCGTTCACGACCAGCCGTCGAAAATGGCGGCGATCGAGGCCCGCTGGCATGACGAGACGCCGGCTTCCGAGGTGCTGCTCGCCTGGCCGGATGTCGACAATCAGCGCAACCGCTTCGCGATAACGCTGCCGGCGCCGCTCGGCAGCCTCATTGACTCCGACAGCCTCTCCGCGCGAGAGGTCGGGCTCGACAGCATCCCGCCGCAGGACCGGCCGCCGGTGCTCATTCCGTTCTTCGCCTTCCGGATCATGGTCGGTTGCGGCCTGATCATGCTGATGCTTGCCTGGGTCGGCAGCTATCTCAGCCTCAAGCAGCGTATCGAGGAATACCGCCTGCTGCTGTGGGCTGTCTTTTTGAGCTTCCCGCTCCCCTTCATCGCCATCCTGACGGGCTGGTTCACGGCCGAAGTGGGGCGTCAGCCCTGGACAGTCTATGGCGTCTTGCGGACCGCCCAGGCGGTGACACCCTTCCTGACGGCCCGCGCGGCGATGACCTCGCTCGTGGTCTTCTGCGCGGTCTACAGCTTCATCTTCGCCTTCGGGGTCGTTTATATCCACCGGCTGCTTCGCATCGGCCCGGCAGGCCGCCTCGTGCAGCCGCCGACCGGCGCGATCCCCAACCGCCCGATGTCGGTTACCGACGAGGCGCTCGCCTCGGGCCCGCATCACCTCGTTGCCGGGGAGTGAGCAATGATCCTGTTCTGGGTGTTCGTCCTCGCCGTTGCCATGCTGCTCTACGTCCTGCTCGACGGCTTCGATCTCGGCATCGGCATTCTCTTCGGTCTCACCCGCGCGGAGACGCGACGGCACGCCATGTTGAGCGCCGTGGCGCCGGTCTGGGACGGCAATGAGACCTGGCTCATCGTGGCCGGCGTGGTGCTCTGGGGCGCTTTCCCCATCGTCTATGCAACGCTGCTGTCGGCGTTCTACCTGCCGCTGCTGCTCATGCTCGCCGGCCTCATCCTGCGCGGCGTCGCGTTCGAGTTCCGCTACAAGGCGGAGCGGATGCGCTGGGTCTGGGATGCCGGCTTTGCCGGCGGATCGCTGTTCGCCGCGTTCGTCCAAGGCATGACGGTGGGCGCCCTCGTCGAGGGGCTGCCGATGGTCGACGGGCACTATGTGGGCGGCACCTTCGGCTGGCTCAGCCCCTTTGCGGTGCTGTGCGGCATCGGACTCTGCCTCGGCTATGCGCTGCTCGGTGCCTGCTGGCTGGTCAAGAAATGCGACGGCGAGGTGCGCGATGCCGCTTATCGCCTCATCCCCGCGCTGTCGCTGGCGTTGCTGGCCTTCCTGATCGTCGTCTTCGCCTATGCGCTCGCCGAAAACCTTCGAGTGATCGGCCGCTGGCTGGAGCGCCCCTATCTCTTCGTGTTTCCCGCGATCGGCATCGTGGCGGCCATCGTGCTGGCGACGAGCGTCCGGCGCCGCCGCGACGGCGCGCCGTTCTACATGGTTGCCCTCATGTTCGCTGCTGCCTTCGGCACGCTCGCGATCTCGTTCTGGCCCTACATGATCCCCTTCGCCATCACCATCGACCAGGCGGCCGCACCGCATGCCAGCCTTGCCTTCATGTTCTGGGGCGAGGGTCTTTTCGTCTTTCCGCTCATGCTGGTCTACGCCGCGGTCAGTTACAGCGTCTTCCGGGGGAAGGTCCGGCCGGCCGCCGACCACTACTGAAACAGCCGATGAAGGAGTGTGTCGATGATACGCTGTATCCGGCTTTGGACAGGTGACGACGACAACTCGCACTTCGAAGAAGGTATCATTGACCTTCCCAGGGGGGAGCGCGGCGATATCCTCAGCGGTAAAGTCGGCGTCGTCAGCATCTCCTTCCGCGAGACAAGAGCGGGCGGCGCCTTCGAGTGGCACGACGCGCCGGTCCGACAGTTCGTCGTTACGTTGAGCGGCACGCTTGACTTCCAGACCCGCACGGGCGAGCACTTCTTGCTCCACCCGGGCGACATCCTGCTCGCCGAGGACACCGCGGGAAGCGGGCACAGCTGGCGGCTGGTCGACGACAATCCCTGGCGCCGCGCCTACGTGATACTGGCGCAGGGTGTCGAGGTACCGTTCGTCGCCAACACGCAGCGTTCATCACGTCACGAGGGAGGCCCGCTATGACCCAGAGGCAAAACGGTGGCGCGCCCCATGTCGTGCTGGTCGGCGCCGGCATCATGAGCGCGACCCTTGGCACCCTGCTCAAGGAACTGGAACCCGCCCTCGAGATTACGATGTTCGAGACGCTGTGGGATTGCGGGCAAGAAAGCTCGCACGCCTGGAACAATGCCGGCACCGGCCATGCGGCCAATTGCGAGATGAACTACACGCCGCAGCGCGAAGACGGGAGCGTCGACATCGCCGAAGCGCTCAAGGTGAATACGGAGTTCGATTTGTCGCGTCAGCTGTGGTCCTACCTGATCCGCAAAGGCGCGATCGCGGACCCGCGCCGGTTCATTCATCCCTGCCCGCATATGAGCTTCGTCTGGGGTCAGGACAATGTCGCCTTCTTGCGCCAGCGCTTCGAGGCGATGTCCGCACACCATTGCTACCACGGAATGGAGTATTCGGAGAATCGCGGCAAGATCGCCGACTGGGCGCCGCTGATCATGGATGGCCGCGGGACCGAGGAGCCGTTTGCGGCAACGCGCATCATCACCGGGACGGATGTGGACTACGGCGCTTTGACGCATTTGCTGATGAAGCATCTTTCCGCTCAGCCCGGCGTTTCGGTGCGCTACAAACATCGTGTCGTGGGCCTCGATCGCGAGGGCGACGGCGCCTGGCGCGTCGGCGTCGAGCATGTCGACACGGGGGAGCGCGACGCCGTGACCTCCGCGTTCGTCTTCATCGGCGCCGGCGGCGATGCCATCGAGCTCCTCCAGAAGTCGCGGATTCCCGAAGGTCACGGGTATGGCGGCTTCCCCGTCAGCGGTATCTGGCTGCGCTGCGACGAGAGCGCCGTCAACGACCGCCATCATGCCAAGGTCTACGGCAAAGCCGCGCACGGCTCGCCGCCGATGTCGGTGCCGCACCTCGATACCCGCATCATCGACGGCAAGAAGTCGTTGTTGTTCGGGCCCTATGCCGGCTTCTCCACCAAATTCCTGAAGCACGGTTCCCTCGCCGACCTTTTCGAGTCGATCAAACCCGGCAACATTTTGCCGCTCATGGCGGTGGCGCGAGACAACGCGCAGCTGACGGAGTATCTGATCGGGCAGGTCCTGCAGAGCTCGGCGCACCGGTTTGCCGCGCTTCGCCAATTCTTTCCCAAAGCGGCGCGCAGCGACTGGCGCGAGGCGATCGCAGGGCAGCGCGTCCAGATCATCAAGCCGGACCCGGGGCGGGGCGGCGTGCTGGAATTCGGCACTGAACTGGTCGCCGCAGCGGACAAATCCATTGTCGCCTTGCTCGGCGCGTCGCCCGGCGCATCCACCGCAGCCTTCATCGCTTTAGCCGTGCTCGAAAAGTGTTTTGCGAACGAGCTCAGCGCCAGCGGTTGGCTCCCCAAGCTGAAACAGATCATCCCGACCTATGGGATCGATCTCACGCGGGACGCCGACGCCTGTCGCAAGACCCGGGCAGAGACTGCGGCGGTTCTGAAGGTGGAGAATATCTGACAGGCGGATAAGCAGAGACATTGTTGCTGCGCTGGTCGCTTCGTTGGGGCTACCCTCGTCAAAGTGCGCGCCGCTTTGGATGCTGCGGTCGCTGCCTGAGCGTTGCTATGGGCCGGCGATAGTTGCGTCCTGGTTGCGCGGACGGAGGAAGTCGATGCGATGACCGAGCTTCACGGCAATGCCATGAGCGACCGGCCGGTCGGCGCGGAGCACACCGTGGCGCGCGCCATCGAAGATCCGATCGCGCGCGCGCCGCGCGATCTTCGGACCCCGTCGCGCAGCTCGCGCTGGACGAGCCTCGGCATTCGGCTCCTCATTCTTCTGCTGGTGGGCGGGCTCGTGGTCGTCGTGGCGCGCGGGTGGGACTGGTGGGTGAGCTCGGCGGTCTACCAGAGCACCGACGACGCCTATCTCACAGCGGATCTGACGCCCATGGCGGCGAAGGTCGCGGGCTATGTCCGCAGCGTGCCGGTGCAGGATTTCCAAAGGGTCAAGGCGGGCCAGCTGCTGGTGCAGCTCGTCGACGACGATTACCGCGCCACGCTCGCCCAGGCCCAGGCGAACGTCGCGGCGGCGCAGGCGGCGATCGAAAACATCAAGCAACAGAAGCTGTTGCAGCAAGCGACAATCAAGCAGGTCGAAGCGACCATCGCAGCGACCAAAGCCGACCTCACGCGCTACCAGCTCGAGGCGGTGCGCCAGCAGAGGCTGCTCGCCCAAGGCCTCGCCGGGACGCGCCAGATCACCGAGCAGGCGATCGACAACGAGAAGCACACGGCGGCGACGCTGCAGCTCAACGAGGCGCAGCTCCAGCAGCAGCGCCAGCAGATCAACGTGCTGGACAGCCAGGAGAAGCAAGCGGAGGCGACGCTGAAGGCGCAGCAGGCGGCGCGTGACCTCGCCGCCATCAACCTCGGCTATACCCGCATCACCGCACCTGTCGACGGCATGGTCGGCCAGCGGCAGATCCAGGCCGGCCAATATGCCGCCGTCGGCACCCAGGTGATCGCGCTGGTACCGCTGCCCCATGTCTGGGTCATCGCCAATTACCGTGAAACGCAGATGACCCATGTTCGCCTCGGCCAGTCGGCGCGGGTCACGGTCGATGCCTTTCCCGGCGTGGTGCTCCACGGCCATGTCGACAGCTGGTCGCCGGCCTCGGGCGCGGACTTCTCCTTGCTGCCCCCCGACAACGCCACCGGCAACTTCACCAAGGTCGTACAGCGCATCCCGGTCAAGATCGTGCTCGAGCCCAATCCGCAGATTGCCGACCTGCTGCGACCGGGCATGTCCGTGATCGCTACCATCGACACCGACTCCAGCCCGGCCAAGACAAGCGGCGACGCCCGAGCGGCTGCCCGGTGACTCCGCCCGGGAGTATCGCTCCGCAAGCCGTGCCCGGCGCCGCGCCGCGCCCCGTCGTCCATAGCCTGTGCCATGAGGCCGATCGGGCGGCGCAGCATCCTCCGGTCATGTCGACCCGTCCCTACATCGGCGTGCTTGCGGTGCTCCTGGGCACAATTATCGCGACCTTGGACAATCGCATCTCGTCCTTCGGCCTTGCCGATGTCCGCGGCGCCGTCCATGCCGGCTTCGATCAGGGCGCCTGGTTCACCACCGCCTACACTGTCGCCCAGATGGTCGTCGGGCCGGTCGCCGCTTGGCTCGGCACGGTGTTCGGACCGCGCCGCGTCCTGCTGATCTCTTGCACTGTCTTCGGGGTCTCCAACTTCCTTCTGCCCTTCTCGCCCGACCTTCGCTCTGCCCTGGTGTTCCAGACAATCAGCGGCCTTGGCTCGGGCACTTTCATCCCCCTCACCATCGGCTTCGTGGTGCAGAACCTGCCCCAGCGGCTGGTCGTCTATGGCGTCGCGATTTATGCGATGAACCTTGAATTGTCGCTCAACATTTCCGCTTCAATCGAAGGCTGGTTCAGCGACAACGGAGTGTGGCAGTGGATTTTCTGGGACACGGCGCTGATGTCGCCGCTCATGCTCGTCTGCATCCATTTCGGCATGCCGCACCAGAAGGTGAACCGCGAGCTGCTGAAGAATGCCGATTGGTGTGGAATCCTCTACGCATCGGCGGGCTTCGGCGTTCTTTATGCCGGCCTCGACCAGGGCAATCGCCTCGACTGGTTCAATTCGGGGCTGGTCAACGGCTTGCTGCTCGGCGGCGTGATCCTTCTTATTGCCTTCGTCGTGCATGAGCTCCGCCACGACCGTCCCTGGATCAACCTGCGTTTTGCGACGAGCGGCAACATTCCGCTGTTGTTTCTGCTCATCACCTTTTTCCGCTTCGTCCTGTTGTCGACCACCTACATCATCCCGCAATACCTGACGACGGTGCAGGACTATCGAGCGATCGAGGTTGGCAGCGTGCTGATCTGGATCGCGCTGCCGCAGTTTCTCATCGCGCCGACCGTGGCGACCATCCTGCGCTTCGTCGATCCCCGCGTGCTGACGGCCTTGGGCTTTGCGCTCGTCGGCGTGGCCTGCTTCATGGCAGGGCAGCTCACCGATAGCTGGGTGGGTATCGACTTCCTGCCCTCCCAGATCGTGCAGGCGATAGGCCAATCCGTCGCGCTGACCTCCGTGGTTTGGTTCTTCCTCAAGCATCTGCAGCCGAGCGAGGCAACCACCTTTGGCGCGATACTGCAAACCGGCCGCCTCTTCGGGGCCGAGCTCGGCACGGCTTTCATCGAGACCTTCATCCGCAAGCGCGAGCAGACCTATTCGAACCTCCTCGGCCTTCACGTCACGACGGGCTCGGTGTTCACCGACCAGCGATTGCAGGATTACGCACGGGCCGTGGGAGGACGGTCCATCGGCCAGCCGGAAGCCAACGCGCGGGCCACCGCCCTCCTCGCCCACGCCGTGCAGTCCCAGGCTTATGTCCTGGCCTATATCGACGGCTTCATGGTCGTGGGTTTCGCCGTGATCGCCGTCCTGCTGCTGATGCTGCTGCTGCGCGATCCGCCGGCGCAGCTTGCGCCGGGTGCGCCGCGCGCCGCACCGTAGGCGGGCCTTCAGGTTTTTTCAGATTATTTTGGAAGTTTCCGCCTCGGCATCGCGCGCTGGGCAAGACCCATTTTTCAGGACTATTCAGCACTGCCCCAAGGATTCGACACCGGCCGCCGGCTAAAACGGGGCAAGGGTGAGCGACGTGCCTTGCCGGGGCCGGGTTGTGATGATCCGCGTGTCGAGCGCCGTCAACACGGGAATTTGATGCAGCGGGCTGGATGCCTGTGCCGGACGGCGAGCTCTTATATAGCAACCGATGAGCGGCGCATGGGAACCTCGCCGAGAGCAGCACGGATGGTTCGAAGAGAGCGCGCTTCGCGGCGCGCGGGACCAGGAGCGCTAGCCGGCCCGTCGAGGCAAACGCCAGCACTTTCGGTTTTCTCGATCGCCAAGAGGGTGGGAATGCCGAGAAGCGAGCACGACGAGGAAGGGGCCGTATCGTTCGGTCCCTTCCGGCTGTTCCCGGGGGAAAGACTGCTCGAGAAGGACGGCGCTGCGCTTCATCTGGGCGGGCGAGCCCTGGATATCCTTATTCTTCTGGTGGAACGCGCCGGCGAAGTCGTCGGCAAACGCGAGATCGTCGCCCGGGTCTGGGCGGATGTCACGGTCGATGAAGGCAGTCTTCGCTTCCACGTGGCGGCGCTGCGCAAAGCGCTCGGCGACGGTCAATCAGGCGCCCGGTATGTGACCAACGTTCCCGGCCGGGGCTACTGTCTCGTCGCGCCGGTGTCGCGCGCACACACGCCGGACGCCGCGTCGGTCGAGAAAGCCGCCTCGGCTCAGCCACGAACCCTGCCGGCAAAGCTGGCGCGGATGGTCGGTCGCGAGGACACCGTCCGGAAGATCGCGGACGACATCGCGGCGCGGCGCTTCGTCACCGTCGTCGGTCCCGGCGGCATCGGCAAGACCACCGTCGCCATCGCCGTTGGCCATCGGCTGCAGGCCAGTTTCGACGGCGCGGTTCATTTCCTCGATTTGGGCGCGCTCAGCGATCCGCGCCTCGTCCCCATCGTCCTCGCCTCGACGCTCGGACTCGTGGTGCATTCCGACGATCCCGTTCCCAGCCTGCTCGTCTCGCTCAAGGACAAGCGCATGCTGCTTGTCCTCGACAGCTGCGAACGCGTCATCGACACCCTGGCGCCCTTGGCCGAACGCATCGTCGCAGCGGCGCCGCAGATCCACATCCTGGCGACCAGCCGGGAAGCGCTGCGCGTCGAAGGCGAGCAGATCCATCTTCTGCCGGCGCTGGACTGCCCGCCGGCGGAGGCGAGGCTGAAAGCGTCCGCCGCGCTCGCCTTCCCGGCAGTCCAGCTCTTCGTCGAGCGCGTCGCGGCCGGCTCGAACCGTTTCGCGCTGAGCGATGCCGACGCGCCCGCCGTCGCCGAGATCTGCATCAGGCTCGACGGGATCGCGCTGGCGATCGAGATCGCGGCCGGCCGGGTCGGCGCCTACGGCATCCGCGGCATCGCCGCGCTGCTCGACGGACGGTTCGGTCTCTTATGGCAGGGCCGGCGCACGGCGCTGCCCCGTCATCAGACGCTGAGCTCGGCGCTGGATTGGAGCTACGATCTCCTCTCCGACGTCGATCGCGCCATTCTGCAGCGGCTCGCGGTGTTCGTCGGCGTTTTCACCCTGGAAGCGGCCCAGGCCGTCGCGGCGGGCGACGGCATCGACGCGGCACAGCTCGTCGAGGCGATTGCCGATCTCGTCGCCAAGTCGCTCGTATCGTCGGAGATCGGCGCGACGCCGGTGCGTTATCGGCTGCTCGATACCACGCGCGCTTATGTTCTGGCCAAGCTGATCGAGAGCGACAAGGCGGACGCCATCCAGCAGCGGCATGCGGCCTATTATCGCCAGTCGCTCGAACGCCTCCTGGCGGAGGCGCCGGGCGGGCTCGCCGCCGGCATGGCGCTGCCCCGGGAATTCATCGGCAATGTGCAAGCGGCGCTCGAATGGAGCTTCTCGCGCCAGGGCGATCCGGCGCTCGGCATCGGCCTTGCCGCTGCGGCGGTGCGCTTTTTTGCCCAAGCCTCGTTGCTGACCGAATGCCATCGCTGGAGCGCGCGGGCGATCGCCGCGCTCGACGCGGCCGCGCGCGGCAGCCGCGGCGAGATGGAGCTTCAGGCGGCGCTGGGTCTCTCGCTGATGTTCACACGCGGCAACACCGAGGACGTCCGGACGGCGTTCGCCAGAGGGCTGGAGCTGGCCGAAGCGCTCGACGACCCCTCCTATCAATTGCAGATGCTGAGCGGGCTGCACATCTACTTGACCCGGATCGGCGATTTCCGCGGCGCGCTGAAGCTCGGCGAGCGCAGCGAAGAGATCGCCAAGCACCTCGCCGATCCCGCAAACCTCATGGTCGCGCAGTGGATGGTGGGCGTCGCCCAGCATTTGCTCGGCAACCAGGCGGCCGCCCGCGCCGGCTGCGAGACGGCCCTCAAGCCGGCGCCGATACCGCCATGGGCGCGCGTCGGTTACGACCGCCGCATCATCGCGCTCGTCGCCCTGACGCGCGCGCTCTGGCTCGGCGGCTTTCCGGAGCGCGCCATGAAGGTCGCGCGCTATACCATCAAGCAAGCGGAAGCGCAGGGGCACCCGCTGACGCTCTGCATCTCCATGATCTGGACCGTCCACGCCTTCCTTTGGGCCGGCGACTGGCAGAGCGCCGAGGAAATCATCGAGCAGATCATCACCCATGCCGCCAAACATTCGCTCGGGCCGTACCATGCCGTCGGACTGGGGCTCCGCGGGGCGCTGTCGATCAAACGCGGAAATCCGGAAGCCGGAATGGGAATCGTCCACGCTTCCCTCGAAGCCTTGTACGGGAACCGCCACCAGATCCTGACCACGGTATTTGCCAGCCACCTCGCGGAAGGCCTGGCGATGACCGGACAATGGGACGAGGCGCTCGTCACGATCGAGAGCGCCATCGCCGAAATCGCCAGCAGCGAAGGGTCCAGCGACATGCCGGAAATGCTGCGGATCAAAGGGGAGGTTCTCGGCCGCTTGTCGCCGAAGGACGGCACCAGGGCCGAAGACTGCCTGCGGCAGTCGCTGGATTGGGCACGCCGGCAATCCGCTCTCGGCTGGGAGCTGCGGACCGCGACGAGCCTCGGGCAGCTTTGGTCCAGAGAGGGCCGCGCCGGAGAGGCGCTCGCTCTCCTCGCGCCGGTCTATGCACGGTTCACCGAGGGTTTTGAAACCGCCGACCTCCAGGCCGCACGCAAGCTGCTCGAGGAGCTCGGAAGTGCGACGGCGCCCTAAGCGCATGATGAAACGATGCGCTGCAAATCCAAGCTGCGTCCTTCGACAAGTTCAGGATGAGGTGAATTCTTGGTGGCACGAAGAAAAGTTCCTCAGCCTGAGCCTGTCGAAGCACGCACCGCGCTGACAACTCCTCGCAAGATTTAACGCGTCAAAACGGCGCCCCTCCATCACCCTAGCGCTGTGTCCGCTTCCCCTTCGCCCGTCCAGAGTCCCGAAAAAGGAGACGATTATGCGTGTTGACGTAACGAGCCGTCCGACCATGACGGTGATGCTGGTATCCGCTCTCTTGTCGCTTGCGCCGGCGGCGGCCTTGGCCGACCCGCCCGGTTATGACTTCATGATGTTCCCGGACCGGATGGCGCTGGTCGTCGGTGACGCGAACCAGGCACCGAAGGCCGTCATCTCGGAAGAGGATGCCGCGGCGCTCACGGCCGGCGTCCAGCCCTTGAGCGGCCGCAACATCGTCCTGATGTATCACGGCAAATACTACATCGTCCCGGACAAGCAGATGCCGAACGGAGAAATGGCCTCACACAAAGTGATGTCCGCGGCGGCGAGCGCCAGCAAGTGATCACGCGCGGCGTGGCGGACCCACGTCCGACGCTAACACATCCTACCAAGGTCTAACGTGCCGCCGTGTCGCCGTTCCGTCATTGTCATCGGGCGGCCGGTCGTTCCATCCGCCGGCCGTCGCTTCCGCGCCCGCGCTGCGGATCGATGTCCATCGAGGAACAAGGGCCATGACGCGTCCCCAACAGTTCAGCCGCAGTCGCACCCGCCGCCTCCGGACCGCCGGCATCCTCGGTGCGATGGCCGCCACCTTCCCAGCCTGGGTCGATCCTTTTGTCGGTCTCGACCTGCCGGACGGCCCGGACCGGCGCGATCCGACGAAAGCCCTTCTGCAGCAAGGCGCAGCGCGCGCGGCCGTTGCTGGAAAGGCCGCGCGACGTGTTCGCTCGTGACGTGTTCACATACCATGGGCACGATGACGACGAAGGACGGAGCCGAGATCTATTTCAACGATTGGGGCGCGGGACAACTCGTGGTTTTCAGCCATGGCTGGCCGCTCAGCGCCGACGCGTTCGAGTCAGCGCCGATCTGCTGGAGTTCTTGAAGTAGCGATCGACGGCGTCAAGGAACCCAACAACAGAGGAGAAAGAGCTCATGGACACCAAGACCGCGCATGCCCGGCGCACCGCGTCGACCAACCCGCCTTCGGCTTTGGGAGCGGCCGCCGTCAAGGATATTTCCGCGTCGCTCACCGCGCTGCTCTCGGACATGTTCGCGCTCTACGTCAAGACGAAGAATTTCCATTGGCATATCTCGGGGCCGCATTTCCGCGACTATCATCTGTTGCTCGACGAGCAGGGCGAGCAGATCTTCGACGCCACCGATCCGATCGCCGAACGCTGCCGGAAGCTCGGCGGGACGACCTTGCGCTCGATCGGCCATATCGCGCGCCTCCAGCGCATCGAGAACAATGACGCGGAGTTCGTCACGCCGCTCGACATGCTGGCGGAACTGCGCGAGGACAACATGCAAGTGGCGGCGGCCATGCGCGAGACGCACGCGCTCTGCGACGAGCATGGCGACGTCGCCACCGCCAGCCTCCTCGAGAACTGGATCGACGAAGCCGAGCGGCGCGCCTGGTTCCTGTTCGAGGCGACGCGCCGGGGTAATACCGGGGAATAGCAAGCGAGCGGTTGTCGTCGCCCCACCTCCGCGGCGCGGGTCCCTCCCCTCTCCGCCCCTCAGGGGCGGAGAGGGTTGGGGTGAGGTGGGGCGGTCGCGACGTACGCTACTACGCCGCCACCCGCTTCCGATTGACCGCAAGCCGAGCGTCGACCAGCGCCACGGTCTCGTCGAGGACGGCAGAGCGCATGCCGCGCTGCGCGGCGATGCTCTGCACCAGGCGGTCGACGCGCTCGATGTTGGGCGCGCCGGCAAAGAGGGCGCGCGCCGCCGAGGAGGGCCGCACCAACCCTTGCGCCGCCGCGGCATATTTCTC
>Ga0335077_10002591_pt1 | contig 21629 bp, 22 predicted proteins | sample Lox_Sample_31_FD_207151 | JGI IMG/M metagenome (GOLD analysis project Ga0335077, IMG submission 207151) | Soil microbial communities from Loxahatchee National Wildlife Refuge, Florida, United States - Lox_Sample_3.1 | ecosystem: Environmental > Terrestrial > Soil > Wetlands | place: USA...
CCGCGGGCACGTACAGGCCGTCGTAGCTGACCTCGCAGGACGCGACGGCGTTGCGGCCGGTCTTGGGGATGGGCCGGATGCTGACCGCCGGATCGCGCAGCCTGGCCAGCAGCAGTGTCAGGCCGTCGGTGCGGCGGGCGCAGTCCGCGGCGGGCGTCGTGCGGGTGAGCAGGAGCACCCGCTCTGATTCCAGTGCCTTGGAGGTCCATATCTTGCGGCCGGTCACCCGGTAGCCGTCGCCGGCCGGCACCGCCCTGGTCGTGATCGCCGTGGTGTCCAGGCCGGCGTCGGGCTCGGTCACGCCGAACGCGACGTGCAGGTCCCCGGCGGCGACCCGCGGGAGGTAGCGGCGCTTGAGGTCCTCGGACCCGTGCAGCACGACCGGGTGCATGCCGAAGATCGACAGGTGAATGCTGCTCGCGCCGTTCATGCACGCGCCGGACGCGGCGACCTCGGTCAGCACGGTGGCCGCCTCGGTGATGCCGCCGCCGCCGCCACCGTAGTCGGCGGGGATCGCGACCCCGATCCAGCCGCCGGCCGCCATCGCGTCATAGAACTCCCACGGGAACTCGTGCCTGTCATCCAGGCCCGCCCAGTACTCGTCGGGGAACCGGGCGCAGATCGACCGGATCGCCGACCGGATCCGCTCGTGGTCGGGATTCTCAGCGAAGTCCACGGCACTCCGTTCTGCGAGGTTTGCAGGCCAGCCTGCCGCATCGCCGCGCTCACCCGCCAGGCAAGGCGGCCTCGTGCCCGCGGCGGCCGGCAGGTCACAATTGTGGTCATGCGAGCCAGGGCCACCGCGGTACTCGCCGCCGTCATGCTCGGGCCGGCGGCGCTGGCCTGCGCGGGGTGCGGCCGGTCCGGCGGGCCGCCGGCCGCGAGCGGCTGCTGGCAGGACGGACTCCGGGCGATCGAGCGGCACGACGTGATCCGGTCGGTGCCGCCGGCGTGCGCCGGGCTGTCACACGCGCAGCTCAACGAGGTCGTGGCCAGCGCGGTCCGCGCCGCGGCCGGGCCGCACCGCAAGGCCGTCGAACGGCGCATCGCCGCCGCCGACGGCAGGTATCTCGCCGCCCTGGTCCGGGGCACCGGCCCGCGGCCGCCCGCCTCGGCCGGCTCGGTGCCGGGCTCCGCGTCGGCCGGCTCAGCGTCGCCGGGATCAGCGTCGCCCGGCTCCGCGGCGCCCGGCCGTGGACTCAGCGTGCTCGCGCTGGCGAGCTGGCTGGCGACCGTGGCCGCCGGCGGCTATCTGCTAGCCGGGCATCGCGGCCGCGGCCGGCGCCTGCCCGGCTGGCCGCCCGCCATCGCCGCCGGGCACGCCGCGGTGGCGGTGGCCGGCCTCGCCGTCTGGGTAGCCTTCGCCATCGCGCGCGGCGCGGCCCTCGCCTGGGCCGGCACCGGCCTGGTCATCGGCGCCGCGGGCCTGGGCATGGCCGTGCTGCTGACGTCGGTGGCCGGGCCCGAGCTGCCGGGATCAGCCGGCGGGCCGGCGGCCCGCGCCGCGCCAGCCCCGCGCCGGGTGCTGGCCATCGCCAGTCACGTGACGCTCGCCGTCCTCACGATGCTGCTGGTGGTGCTCGCGGCGACGGGGGCCGGCTGACGACGCGCTGCTAGGCAGCCCAGATCTCCGGCCACGCCCCCGCGCTGACGGGCAGGCCGCTGATGTGCAGCAGCGCCGCCCCTGCCGCGGCGAGCGCAGCGCGCGAGCGGCGGTAATGGTGCGCGCACAGCAGCACGTCCACCGCTCGCAGGCGGCTCTTTGACGGCGGGACGACCGCGATGATCACTGGCCTGGCCGGGCAGCAGCAGGCCCGCGGCGCGCGGCGCGCGGCCCGCCAGTTGACCTGGCGGCTGAAACTGAGGGCAGGCCCGGTCCAGGACGGAAGCTGGACGGCAGGCCGGTCCGGCCTCGGCGCCCGCCCGCTGCGGCCCCCGATGCGCCGTAACACTCTCGCTAACATGCGACCAGTCTCTACCGCCGGAACGCTAGCCGTGGCGGCTAAGGTCAATCTCGCGAGCAGACCGTATGACCTGCCCGTTATTGCCTGAACCGGGAGGCTGCACAGGCCGCAGCAGGCACCCGCGTCACGCCCGGTTCCCGGACCTGAACGACCACCGGCCCATCCTGGCGCGCGCCCGCGGCACGTCGAGCAGCAGCGCCAGGGCCAGTACGACGCCGGCGGCGACGCAGGCGCCGCCGACGGTGTCGGTGAAGTAGTGGTACTGGATCCCGATCAGCGACACCGCCACCACGACGCCGGCCGCGACCGCGATGACGGTCAGGCCGGCCCGCGCCCAGCCGGGCAGCCGCGGGTCCGGCGGGGCGGCCAGCAGCACCGCGACGACCGCCACCAGCGTGAAGACGTTCGTCGTGTGCCCGCTCGGATAGCTGAGCACGCCGGGATGCCCGATGGTCTCGCCGACGGCCGGCTTGAGCACCAGCTCGGTGAGGACGTTGGCCAGCAGGATCGCGGCGACCATGAGGATCGCGCCGTTCACCCGCCGGACGACCAGGCAGGCCAGGACCACGATCACGGTGAGCGCCAGTACCGGGGTCGGGCTGCCGAGATCGGTGATCTGCTTCATGCCGTCGAGATGGGTATGGAAGTGGCCGATGACCCAGCTGTCGACACGGCCGTCGAGCGCATTGCCCTGTGACCGGCCGGCCGCGACAGCAGCGCCCGCAGCGAGCACGACGGCGCAGCACCCGGCGATGATGGCGGCGGGCCGGCGAGCGCGCTCGGGCAGCAGCGGCGAGACGGGCCTGGCTGCCTCGTCGGACACGCTGGCACCGCCCGTCGCTCGCCGCTGAGGCTGCCATCTTAGGGGTCGGACGGGGGGCGGCGGGAACGGGCTACCTGCGCAGCAGCACGCCGCGGACGTACGCTGCCTGCCCCGCGTGCTGCAGGTCGTCGCTGATGACGCTGACCAGCCGGACACCGAGAGTGACGGGCGGATCCCAGCGGGTGTCGACGACGGCGGCGAGGTCGGCGTCTCGCAGCCCGCGCACGAACGAGAGCGTCTGGGCGTGCGTCGCGTCGTAGTAGCCGGCCAGGAACTCGGTCGGCAGGCGCACCTGCGGCACGACGGCCGGGTCCTGACCGTATCCGATCTCGGTCTCGGCGAAGGGCAGGCCCGCGCGCTGCTGCCAGCCCTCCAGCCACACCTGGTCCAGGCCCGCGGCGCCGGCGATGTGGTCGTCCTGCACCCGCGTGAGGTGCCAGATCAGCCAGCCGATCGAGTTGGCCTGGTCATCAACCTGGAACGTCAGGTCGTCGGCGGTCAGGCCGTCGAGTACCTCGTGCACTACTTCCTGCACCCGGCCGAAGCCGTCTACGAGCAGGTCCGAGACTGACATGTGCCGTATCCCTCCGCTGCAGCACCCGATGCTGGTCCCCAGTCTGGCCCGGGCCGGCCCCGGGCCGGGCCAGACCTGGCCGGCCGGTCGGGCCTCGGGCGTGAGCCAGCGCGTCGCCAGCGCGGTGCCCGCCGCGACGATCGCGTAGATCACCGCCGGGAGCTCGGGGCCGACGATGGCCAGGCCTGGCGCCGACCCCAGGAACAGGACGAGCTCGGCCGCCAGGCCGCCGCCGCGCCCGCCCGGGCGCCAGCGGCGGCGACTACTCTAGGCCCGGTGCGAGTGGCTACCTGGAACGTGAACTCGGTCAAGCAGCGCGTGCCACGGCTGCTGCCCTGGCTTGACCAGCGCCAGCCCGACGTGGTCTGCCTGCAGGAACTCAAGCTGTCGGACGAGGCGTTCACCGAACTGCTCGGCGCCGACCTGCAGGCCAGGGGCTATCAGGCAGCCGTGCACGGCGAGGCGCGCTGGAACGGCGTCGCGATCCTGTCGAAGGCCGGCCTGACCGACGTGCAGAAGGGCCTGCCAGGGGCGCCCGGCTTCCCCGACCCCGAGGCGCGCGCGATATCGGCGGTCTGCGACGGCATCCGGGTGACGGCGGTATACGTGCCGAACGGCCGGTCGCCGGGCTCGGAGCACTACTTCTACAAGCTGGAGTGGCTGGCCGCGCTCGAGCGCTTCGTCCGCTCCGGCCCCGAGACCGCGCTGGTCTGCGGGGACATGAACATTGCCCCGACCGACGCGGACGTCTTCGACCCGGCGGCTTACGTCGGGCAGACGCACGTCACCGAGCCGGAGCGGGCCGCGCTCGCGAGCCTGCAGTCCGCCGGGCTGCACGACGTCGTCCGCGATCGCTGGCCAGACCAGCGGGTCTTCTCCTACTGGGACTACCGCGCCGGCATGTTCCACCAGGACCTGGGCATGCGCATCGACCTGGTCCTCGCGACCGCGCCCGTGGCGCAGCGGGTCCGCGCGGCGTGGGTCGACCGGCACGCGCGCAAGGGCACGGGACCGAGCGATCATGCCCCGGTGATCGTCGACCTGGACGAGGCGCCGGACGGCGACATCGGCCCGGTGGTGCCGCCGCCGTCGGCGGGCGCGCGCAAGCCCGGCTCGGTCAGGCTCCCGCAGTCTCGCTGAGGTAGGCGTCGACGTAGTCATTGCGGAACTTCGGCCCGGCACCGGGCGCGCCGACCAGCCGCCGGAAGTCGGCCAGCCGCGGATAGCGACGTGCCACCTCCGCGGGCGGGATCGAGCTGATCTTGCCCCAGTGCGGCCGGGGCCCGAACGGCGCCAGCGCGTCCTCGACGCTGGCCAGCACCGGCGCGACCGCTGCGGGGTCCGGGATCCAGGTGAAGTGGACGGCGGCGCTGTCGCGCCGGTACGCGGGGCTCAGCCACAGGCCGTCGGCGGCCACCGTGCGGATCTCCGATACCTGAACGACCGGTGCGAGCCGGGCGCGCAGCCGGTCCAGCGCCGCCAGCGCGGCCGGCCCGTCGCCGCGCGCGATGAGGAACTCGGACTGCAGTTCCGCGCCCGCGCTCGGGGTGAACTCGGGCCGGAAGTGCGGCAGCCGCTCGTGCCACGGACCCGGGACGCCGCGCTGTGCGGTGGCGCTGCCGGCCGGCTGCCCGGCAATCGGGTGCCGGCCGGCCGGCGCCGGGCGCCCGCCGAGCCAGCCAGCCGGGGGCGCGGCCGACGTGGTGCGCTTGACCCAGATCCGGTCCCGCCTGGCTTCGTCCCAGCCGGTGAACACGCTGACGCTGTAGCCGGCGCCGGTCACGGCGCCGAAGTCCGCCGCGATCGCCTCGGACGGAACGTCCTCGACCACCCACTGCCAGACCGTGAAGGCCGGGACGAGGCCGAGCGTGAGGCTGGTGACGACGCCGCAGGCGCCGAGCGAGACGACCAGGCCCGCCAGCCGGTCCGGATCGGTCTGCGCGCTGACGGTCACCAGGTCGCCCTCGGCCGTCACGAGCTGGAGGGCGCGGACCGCTGCGGCGAGGCAGGGGTTGCCGTCACCGGAGCCGTGCGTGCCGGTCGCCACCGCGCCCGCGACGCCGATGTGCGGCAGCGAGGCCAGGTTCGCCAGCGCCAGCCCGGCCGCGTCGAGCCGCGGCGCGATGTCGCTGTAGCGCAGCCCCGCGCTGACGGTGGCCAGCCGGCGATCCTGGTCGATGTCGATCCGGGGCGGCAGCCCGGCGAGCGAGACCAGCTCGCCGGCGGTGTCCGCGACCGTGCTGAACGAGTGCGCGGTCCCGAGCGCGCGGATCCGGTCCGCGCCGGCGACGAGCCGCTGCAGCTCGGGGATGCTGCGCGGCCGGTGCACCGCCGAGGCGCTGAACTCGACGTTCCCGGCCCAGTTCCGGAGCATCTCAGCCGGCCGAGCCGTATTCGGTCAGGATCAGCGCCGGGATGCGCAGCAACCGGGCGGCGTTCCTGCGGTACAGGTATCGTGCCTCCGCGAGCACCCCGTCGAGCGGTCCGGCCATGACCAGATACTAGGTCTAGTCACCGGTCGGCTAACCCAGTGAACGGAGCCCGATGACCGCTGCACTCATGGACGGCACCGCGCTGGCGCGCAAGATCCTGGCCGACGCCGCCGCGCGGGCCGCGGACCTGACCGCGGCCGCAGGCGTCAGCCCGTGCCTGGCGACGGTGCTCGTGGGCGAGGACCCGGCGTCGGTGACGTACGTGCGGATGAAGCAGCGGCGGGCCGCGAGCACCGGCATCGTGACCCGGCATGTCGGGCTGGCCGGGCAGGCCACCACCGCGGAACTGGTCGACGTGCTGACGGGTCTGTCGGCCGATCCTCAGGTGCACGGGATCCTGCTGCAGCATCCGGTCCCGCCGCACATCGACGAGCGGGCCGCGTTCGAGGCGATCGCGCCGGCCAAGGACGTCGACGGCGTCACCATGCACTCGTTCGCCGCGATGGCGTTCGGCGCGCCGGGCTTCGCGTCGGCCACGCCCGGCGCGCTGCTCCGCCTGCTTGACGCGTACGACGTGGACCCGGCCGGGTCGCACGCGGTGGTCATCGGCCGCAGCCCGATACTCGGCAAGCCCGCCGGGATGCTGCTGCTCGGCAGGAACGCGACCGTGACCTACTGCCACTCGCGGACCCGCGACCTGCCCGCCATCGTGCGGACCGCGGACATCGTGGTGGCGGCCGTCGGCAGGCCTGAGTTCGTGCGCGGCGACTGGCTCAGGCCGGGCGCCGTGGTGCTGGACGCCGGCTACAACCCCGGTCCCGTCGGCGACGTCGCCGCCGGGGCCCGCGAGGTCGCGGGCCTGCTGACCCCGGTTCCCGGCGGGGTGGGCCCGGTGACGATCGCCGTCCTGCTGGCGCAGACCGTGGACGCTGCGGCCAGGCAGGCCGCCGCCGGCGCCGAGGGCACCTGCCGGTTCTGGCAAAATAGTGCTACGTGACTGTTACGCGCCTTATCTCCGTTGCCGACGCCTCCGAGCTAGCCAGCCTGGCGGTTGCTAACCGGGAGTTCATGCGGCCGTTCGAGCCGCCCAGGACCGACAGCTTCTTCACTCCCGATGGCCAGCTGGCCGCCATCGAGGACGCACTGGACCGGCACGCGCAGGGCACCACGCTCCCGCACGTGATCACCGACTCCGGCCGGATCGCGGGGCGGATCACGCTGAACGGCATCGTCCGCGGGCCGTTCCTGTCCTGCAGCGTCGGCTACTGGGTGAGCGGGGACGCCAACGGGCGTGGCCTGGCCACGGCGGCGCTGGGCGAGATCATCGGGATCGCGTTCGGCCGGCTCGGGCTGCACCGGATCCAGGCCGAGACGCTGCTGCACAACGCCGGCTCGCAGCGCGTGCTGGCCCGGCACGGGTTCGAGCGCATCGGGATGGCGCCTGCCTACCTGCACATCGGCGGCGCTTGGCAGGACCACATCCTGTTCCAGCTGCTGAACCCGGCGATGAGCTGACGGTCAGGCCGCCTTGCGCCAGGCCTCCGCGAGCGCCGTGTAGCTGGCGGAGCGGCGCGCCCGGTCCAGGCTGGGCGTGACGACGACGATCTCGTCGGCCTGCGCCTGCTCCCGCATCTCCAGCAGCCGCTGCGCGACCGCGGCCGGCTCGCCGGTCACCATCCGGCCGCGGTCGGCGCGGTCGGACCGGAACTCGGCCGACCGGGCCAGCTCCTGCACCTGCTCGGGCGGGATCGGCTCCCGGATGCCGCGCCTGATGTTGCGGATCGTGAGCGTCCAGGCCGCCTCGAAGGCCAGCACGGATTCCTCGTCCTCGCTGGCGAAGGCCAGCACTGACATCGCCGAGTACGGCTCCGCGCCCGGCTCGCGCGGCTCGAACCGGTGCCGGTAGTCGCGCAGCGCCGCGAAGGCTATGTCGGGGCTCATGTGATGCGCGAACACGGCGCTGAACCCGTTGACCGCCGCGAACCGCGGGCCGTAAGCGCTGGAGCCGAGCACGAACAGCTCCGGGCGCTCGGGCACCAGCGGCGCCGCGATCAGCGGCGTGTACGGGTGGCCCTCGGGAAACCCGTCGCCCAGGAACGCCAGCAGTTCCCCTACCTGGGCGGGGAACTCGGCGGCGGCATCGGCGACCACGCCGCGGCGCAGCACGTGCGCGGTGAGCGGGTCGGTGCCCGGCGCCCGGCCCAGGGCGAGGTCGATCCGGCCCGGGTACATGGCGAGCAGCGTCCGGAACGTCTCGGCGACCTTCATGGATGCGTGATTGGGCAGCATGATGCCCGCCGCGCCGACCCGGATCCGGGACGTGAACGCGCCGATGTGCGCGATCAGCAGCTCGGGCGCGCTGCACGCGAGGGTGCGCATGTTGTGGTGCTCCGACACCCAGTACCGGCGGTACCCGGCCGTCTCGACCGCCTGCGCGATGCCGACCGCGCCGGCGACCGACGCCGCCGCGTCCTCGCCGTACTCGATGCCGACGAAGTCCAGCACTGCCAGCGGGAGTGAGTCCATGATCACTTCAGCGCCGGGATTAGCGCCGGCATTCCCGCGATCGCCGGCCCGCCGCTACTGACCCGGCAGCATCCGCTCCTCATGGTCGAGCTCGCGCTGCAGCTGGCGCATGCTCTCGTCCGACAGCCGCCCGCTGTCGCGCCAGCGCACGAACTCGTCCCGCTGCGCGGCGATCAGCCGGTGCTGTGCGCGGACCGACATCTGCAGCTCCGGCGGCCACCCGTCATCCGCGTCGGCCTCCTCCAGCAGGCTGATCCTGGCGCGGAGGCGCCCCTCGCGCTGGCGCAGCGCCTCGCGCAGCGAGCGGGCGATCGGGGCCGGCAGCCCCTCCTCGGCCTGCATGTCGCCGACGGCCTCGGCCGCGGCCGCCAGCGACGCGAGCCGCGCGTCGTTGCGGACGGCGACGGCCTCGGCCTCGTTCTCGTGCAGGCCGAGGCGGCGCAGCAGCGGCCCGAACGTCAGGCCCTGGCCCACGAGCGTCACCAGCACGACCATGTACGCGCACAGCAGCAGCAGGTCGCGGTCCGGGAACGGACGGCCGTCGGTGCGCAGCACCGGGACCGTGAAGATCGCCGCGAGCGTGATGACTCCCCTGGTCCCGGCCCAGCTGAGCGCCGTGACCTCGCGGCCGTTCAGGGTCGGCGCGTAGTCACCGAGCCGCCAGCCGAACCAGCCGGGCACGATCTGGGTGAGGAACAGCCACAGCGGCCGGACCGCCAGCACCGCGGCCAGGGTGACGCCGATGGCCGCGGCGGTGCGGCCGGGCGGCTCGTTCCCGAGACCGCGCAGCACGGCGGGCAGCTGCTGGCCGATGAGCAGGAACACGACGCCTTCCAGCAGGAAGTCCACGAGCTGCCAGACCGCGCTGGTCTGCAGCCTGCTCGCGCCCGACTCGCCGCTCGGCGGATCGTGCCCGGCCATCAGGCCCGCGATCACCACGGCCAGCACGCCGGACACGTGCGCCTCCTCCCCGGCCAGGTAGGCAAGGAACGGGGTCGCGAGCGAGGCGGTATTGGCCACGAGCGGGTCGCGCAGCAGGTGCCGGCCAAGCCGCAGCAGGTAGCCGATCGCGAGGCCGATGGCGAGCCCGCCCGCGGCTGCGAGCACGAACTTGCCCGCGCCGGCCGCGACGGAGAACCCGCCGCCGACCGCTGCCGCGACCGCGACCTGGAGCGTGGTGAGCGCGGTCGCGTCGTTCAGCAGGCCCTCGCCGCCGATCAGCGCGATCAGCCGCGGCGGCATCCCGGCGCGGCTGCCGATGGACAGCGCCGCGACCGGGTCTGGCGGCGCCACGGCCGCGCCGAGCACCACCCCGGCGGCGAACGAGATACCTGGCGTTACGAGCGAGACGAGCGCGGCGACGGCGAAGGCCGTCACCAGGACGAGCACGACGGACAGGCTCGCGATCGGCCGCCAGTTCGCCCGGATCGCCAGCAGGCTCGAGCGGCGCGCGGCGCTGTACAGCAGCGGCGGGATGATCAGGACCAGGACCAGATGCGGGTCCAGCCGCAGGTTCGGTCCCGGCAGGGCCGCGTAGATGAGCCCGCACACGGTCAGCACGATCGTGTAAGGGACGTTCGCGCGGTCGGCGACGAGCCGCGCCGCGATGATCACGGCGACCATCGCGAGCACGAACGCGACCTGCCCTAACACCCGGTCATTGTGGCAGAGCGGCGGATGACGAGTGCGGCGCTTCCCGGCGCGCCAGGCGCCGGGCGCCAGGCGCCGGGCGCCGGGTCAGTAGCGCTCGGCGAAGACCGGCTCGCCGCCGGTGGCCGTGTAGATCTCGCGGCCGTCCAGGAACGCGCGCTCGACGCGGCTGAGCACGTCCAGCGGGTCACCGGACCAGATCACCACGTCGCCGTCCTTGCCCGGCTCCAGCGACCCGAGCCGGTCGGCCACGCCGATGATGCGCGCCGGGTTGATGGTCAGCGCCTCGATCGCCGTGTCGCGGTCGAGCCCGTACTTCACCGACAGCGACGCCTGGTGCACGAGGAAGTTGATCGGCACCACCGGGTGGTCGGTGGTGATCGCGATCGTCACGCCCGCCGCGGCGAGCTTGCCCGGGTTGGCGAGCGACCGGTTGCGCAGCTCCACCTTCGAGCGGGAGGTGAACAGCGGGCCGATGATGACGGGAACGTCGCGGGCGGCGAGCAGGTCGGCGACCAGATGGGCCTCGGTGCCGTGGTCGATGACCAGCTGGTAGCCGAACTCCGCGGAGATGCGCAGCGCGGTCGCGATGTCGTCGGCCCGGTGGCAGTGCTGCCGCCACGGGATCTCCCGGCGCAGCACCATGCCCAGCGCCTCGAGCTTGAGGTCACGGTCGACCGGGCCGCGCTCGGCTTCCGGCTTGCCCTCCTCGGCGGCGATCCTGGCGAGGTAGTTCGCCGCCTCGACGAACGCGCCCCGGATCACCGCGGCTACCCCCAGCCGGGTGCTCGGGGTCTTCTTCTGCTCGCCGTACACCCGCTTGGGGTTCTCGCCGAGGGCGGACTTCAGCCCGGCGGGCGCGCGCAGCACCATCTCGTCCACGGTCCGGCCCCAGCACTTGAGCGCGCACGTCTGGCCGCCGATGGGATTGCCGGAGCCGGGATTGACGTTGACCGCCAGCACTCCCCCGCCGATGGCGTCCCGGAAGCCGAGATCGGCCGGGTTGATCGCGTCCAGGGCGCGCACGTGCGCGGTGACCGGGTCGGTCATCTCGTTGGTGTCAGATCCCGCCCACCCCTCGGCCTCCTCGTGCACGCCGACGTGCCCGTGCGCCTCGATGAAGCCCGGCAGCACCCACTTGCCCGCGGCGTCGATGACCTCGGTGCCGCGCGGCACGGGCACGTCAGCTCCGACCGCGGTGATCTTGCCGTCGGCTACCAGTACGGTGCCGGTTTCCAGCACCGGCCCGGTCACGGTGACTACCCGTCCGCCCGTGATCGCTACCGACCCGTCGCCCATCTGCACTCCCGCCTCCGCCGTCCGCGGCACAGCGCCGCAGTGTCACAGTAGCCAGGACTGCCGCGGGGAGCACAGGGCGGCTCACGGGGCGAACGCGACGGCGAGAGCCCGGTAGCCGGGCGCCAGGACCCGGAGCCGATCGGCGCTGCGGCGCGGCCGGTGACGAGGCTGACCGGGATCACCCGTGCCCGCGGCGGCCCCAGACCCACGCGTACGCAACGTCGTCGGGCGCAATGCGGACGTCTGTCACGCCGCTGGGCAGCCCGACCGGGCCGGGCAGCGCGCCGGTCGCCGCGTCGACGCGGAAGACCACGCTCACGAGCTGGGGCTGCTCGCAGATTGTGCCGCACGGCGGCGGCGGGATCGGCCTGTCCGCGGTCCTCGTCGCGACGCTGACCGGCACGAGCGTGGTCTCGGTGAGCGCGTACACGGTGCGGCCGGACGCCGCTGCTTCCAGCGCCAGGCCCGGCGAGGTTGCACTCCGGCCGCCCGGCCGAGCGCTAGAGCGGCATCCGGCCCAGTTCGAACGGCACGTCGGCGAGCCGGGCGGCCTCGGCCTGCAGCTCGGCGACCGTCCACTTACCGTCCTTGGAGATGCTGTCGACGAGCGCGAACGGCTGGAACAGGTGGATGCCGCCGCCCGCGACGAAGAACACCCGGCCCTTGATGGGGCACCCGGCGGTCGCCAGGTAGGCGACGAACGGCGACACGTTCGCCGGGTCCATCGGGTCGAAGCCGTCCTGCGGCGCGTGCAGGATCGAGTCGCTGATGCCCGGTGTCGCGAGCGTCAGGCGCGTCCTGGCCGCGGGGCAGATCGCGTTGACCTTGACTCCGTACCGGTCAAGCTCGCGCTGGGCGATGATCGTCATCGTCGCGATGCCGGTCTTGGCAGACCCGTAGTTGACCTGGCCCGGGTTGTTGAACAGGCCGGACGTCGACGAGGTGTTGATCACCGAGGGCCGCAGCCGGTCATTGCCGGCCTTCGACTCGGCGCGCCAGTACTGCGCGGCGGCGCGCAGCGGCATGAAGTGGCCGCGCAGGTGCACCCGGATGACGTCGTCCCACTCGGCGTCGGTCATGTTGACGATCATGCGGTCGCGCAGGATGCCTGCGTTGTTCACCAGCACGTGCAGCGCGCCGAACTCGTCGATGGCCTGCTGCACCAGGCCGCGGGCACCGTCCGCGGTCGTGACGTCGTCAGCGTTCGCGACTGCGTGGCCGCCCGCGGCCCGGATCTCGTCGACGACCTGCTGCGCGGGCGTCGAGTCACTGCCCGAGCCGTCCGGGCCGCCGCCGAGGTCGTTCACGATGACCTTCGCGCCTTCGGCCGCGAACAGCAGCGCGTGCTCGCGCCCCAGGCCTCTGCCTGCTCCGGTGATGACGGCTACGCGATCGTCGAGTGCGCCCATGTGCGGTCCCTCCGGCCCTGGGTGATATGCACGCAGCGTACCGACAGATCGGGCCGCTGATCAGCCGCGGCGGCCGTGATATCAATGGGCCATGAGGAGCCCGGCCGGACCCGATGCCGCCGTGGTTACCGTCGCGGCCGGCCGGGTACGCGGCAGCGAGCATGACGATCTGCTGGTGTGGCGGGGCATCCCCTATGCCGCACCGCCTGCCGGGTCGCTGCGGTTCCGCCCGCCGCAGCCGTCGCCGGCCTGGAGCGGCATCCGCCCGGCAGTGGCGCACGGTCCCGTCGCCTGGCAGAGCGACGCCGTCAATCCGTTCACCGGGGCGCCGGTCGAGCTCAACCGCGACGAGGACTGCCTGCACGTCAACGTCACCACGCCGGCCGCGCCGGCGGCGCAGCCCGGCGGCTACCCGGTGCTCGTCTGGGTACACGGCGGCGGGTACGTGCAGGGATCGGGCGCGAGCGACCTGGTGGGCGACGCGGCCGGGATGGCCAGGCGCGGACTCATCGTCGTCACGTTCAACTACCGGCTCGGCTCCCTCGGCTTCCTGCACCTTGGCGACACTGCCGGGCCGGGCCTCGCCTGGTCGGGTCAGGCGGGCTTCCTCGACCAGATAGCGGCCCTGCGATGGGTGCGGGACAACATCGCGGCGTTCGGCGGCGACCCGGCCCGCGTATGCGCGTACGGGGTGTCGGCGGGTGCGAAGAGCATCGCGAACCTGATCGCGTCTCCGCTGGCGGCCGGCCTTGTCAGCCGCGCGATCTCGGCCAGCGGCGGCGGCGAGCATGTCGCGACGCTGCAGCAGGCCGATCAGGTGCGGCAGCTGCTGCTGGCCGCGCTCGGCGTGCGCGAGGACGCGGTGCATCGGCTGCAGGCGGTTCCGGCCGCCGAGCTGATAGCCGCCCAGGAGAACTTCGCGGCGGGCCCGGCGGGCACCTGGGCGTGGCGGCCGGTGCTCGGCGGCCGCGGCATCCCGGTGCTGCCCGTGCAGGCGGTCGCGGCGGGCGCGGCGGCGAATATCCCGCTGCTGATCGGCAGCAACGGCAGCGAGGGCGTGACGTATCAGCTCATGGACTCCTCCGCCGCCGCGCAGGCACCGCGCGTGCTGACCGAGCTGTTCGGCGCCCGGGCAGCCGCGGACCTGCTGAGCGGGTACCGGGCGGCCCGGCCCGAGCTGGACGAGGACGGCATCAGGCTCGCGGTGCTCAGCGCCGAGCGGTACGGCATCCCGACGAACCGGCTCGCGCTCGCGCAGGCTGCGCACGCGCCCGTCTGGCGGTACCGGTTTGACGGCTGCCCGCCTGGCCTGCCCGCGCAGCTGGCAGCCGGGCATGGCATGGACATGTTCGCCGTGTGGGCCGCCGGCAGCGTCGCGCGGCCGGCCGACCCGGCCGACCCGGCCGACCCGCAGGCCCGGCTGTGCGTGCAGACAGCCGACGCATGGGCGGCCTTCGCCCGCGGCGAGCCGCCCGCGGCGGCCGGACTGCCCGCCTGGCCGCGCTTTGACGCCGCCGCCGAGCTGACGATGATCCTCGACACCACATCGCAGGTCGAGCAGCATCCGCGGCGGGCTGAGTTCGAGCTCTGGCGGGACCGTACCTGGCAGTCCGGCACCTGGTGGGAGCTGGGCGGCCCGGCGTGCGCAGGCTGACAGGAGGGCAGGGCAGATGGCCGAGCTGGTGGTGCGGACCGAGCTGAGACCCGGCGTGGTGCAGCTGACCCTGTCCCGGCCGTTCCGGCTGAATGCGCTGACGGCGCCGCTGGTCGCCGAGCTGCACGAGCAGCTGCGCTCGCTGGCCGGTGACCCGAGCTGCCGGGTGCTCGTGCTGACGGGCGCGGGTCGCGGCTTCTGCGCCGGGCTGGACCTCGCCGGGTTCGGCACGGTGGCCGGCACCGAGGACGCGGGCCAGGTGCATCGGTCCTGGGCGGTGCAGCGGACGATCGCCGAGCTGGTGCAGGAGATCCGGCGGCTTCCGCAGCCGGTGATCGCCGCGGTGAACGGGCCGGCCGCCGGCGGCGGCCTCGCGCTTGTCTGCGCCAGTGACATCCGCATCGCGGCGACGTCCGCGGTGTTTGCCACGTCGTTCATCCGGATCGGGGTGACCGGCTGCGATATCGGCACCTCCTGGATGCTGCCGCGGCTGGTCGGCGCGGGGCGCGCGCACGAGCTGATGCTGACCAGCCGCAGGTTCGACGCTGCCGAGGCGCTCCGGATCGGCCTGATCACGCAGGCAGTACCGGCAGAACAGCTCGGATCGGCCGTGGACGCGATGCTGGATGCGCTGCTGCAGGCGCCGCCTATGTCGCTGTCGCTCACCAAGCAGGGCATGTGGCTGGCGCTGGAAATCCCGTCGTTCGACGCGATGATCGAGGTCGAGAACCGCCAGCAGATCCTGACCAGCCAGACGGCTGACGCCCGCGAAGCGATGGCCGCCTACACCGCCAGGCGGGCGCCCGAGTACGGAAACCGGTAAACCCCGCATGAGCCCGCTTGCGCTGGGCAGTCGGTAAGCCTGCCCAGTACAGGGAGGCGTGCAGATGGGTTTCATGGACAAGCTCAGGAACAAGCTCCAGATGGGGCGCGGTCGCGTCAAGCAGGAGGCTGGCCGGGCGAGCGGCGACCCGTATCTGGAGGCTGAGGGCAAGACTGACCGGGCGGTCGGCAGCATCAAGCAGGTCGGCGAGCAGGTCAAGGACGCCGGCCGCAACATCAGGGATGCCTCGACGCGACCGATCAGCTAGCACGTCAGGCGGGATCGCCGCCGTCAGCTCCTAGCCGGCCGCGAAGTCGGTGATGAGTCGCGTCAGCGCGAGCGGCTGGTCGCTCTGTACCGCGTGACCGGAGTCCGGCACGACCTCGATCCGCACGTCCGGCTGCAGCTCGCGGAACCGCTGCGCGTCCGCGTCCGGAACGAACCCGGAGGCGCCGCCGCGCACCAGCATGACCGGCATCGGCAGCCTGGCGACGTCCGCCCACAGCGCGGTGAGGTCGGTGCCGCTCAGCGGGCAACCGCGCAGGTCGTGGCGCCACGCCCAGCTGCCGTCCGGCCGCTGCACGGCGTTGTGCCGCACGCCGCGCTCGACCGCGGATCGCGGCCGCCGCGGGCTCGCCGCGACCGCGGCGTGTGCCATCTGCTCGAATGTGTCGTAGCCGGGCGGCTCGCTCATCGGCGCTACCGCTCCCCGGTCCGGCTGGCTGAGCTGCCGGGCGCGCTCGTGCGCCTGCGGCGTCACGTCCACGACGACGAGCCGGCGGACGAGGTCCGGTCTTGTCGCCGCGAGCCGGATGGCGGTGACGCCGCCCAGCGACGTCCCGACCGCGGCCAGCCCGCGACCGGGCCATCTGCTGTGCACCTGGTCGAGCACGGCGGCGACGGCGTCGGCGTTGCGCCAGGGCCCGTAGTCCCGGTCGGCGCGGCGATCGGAGTGCCCGTGCCCGGGCAGGTCGATCGCGATGAGCGGCCGGGCGAGCGCCAGCGCGACGGTATCCCAGGTGTGCGCGTTCTGCCCGCCGCCGTGCAGCAGCACGAGCTCGGGCAGCGCGGAATGCCAGCTGATCGCGCTGACGCGCTGGCCTGCATGCACCGCGAACGAACGCCGGGCCACGACGGGCGCGCGGTCGAACCGGATGCCGGCCTCGGCGGCGTTGTCCCCGAGCATGCCGAACTCGTCGTAGTCCGCCGCAGCCACCGGCCTGCACCTCCGCCGTGCGCTCAGCTCAGCCAGCCGGCCACCGTGCCGACGTCGCTGACCCCGTTCGGGCCGACCGGCTGCACATTCAGGATAGTGACGCCCGCATCCGCATACGCAGCGATCCGGTCCCGGACGAACCCTTCGGTGCCGATCAGCGAGATGCCCGCGACCAGCTCATCGGGTACCAGCGCGGCCGCCGCGTCCTTGTCGCCGGCCAGGTACGCGTCCTGGATCTGCCGGGCCGCCTGCTCGCATCCGTACCGCCCGAGCACGTCGTTGTAGAAGTTGCGGTCACGTGCGCCCATGCCGCCGAAGTACAGGGCCAGCTGCGGCCTGGCCAGCTCGCGCAGGCGGGCGACGTCGTCGCCGATCGCCAGCGGCCCGCCCGCCACCACTTCAAGCGGGCCGAGGCCCGGATCGCGGCGGGCAAGGCCGGCCCGGAGCGCGGCTCCCCACGCCCGGCCCGCGCGGTCGGGCCAGAAGTGCAGCGGCAGCCAGCCGTCCGCGATCGCGGCGGTCATCTCCACATTCCTCGGCCCGAGCGATGCGATGTAGACGGGGATCCGATCGCGCACCGGGTGGTCGATGAGCTTGAGCGGCTTGCCCAGGCCCGTGCCGCTGCCCTGAGCCAGCGGGATCTCGTAGTGGCTGCCGTGATACTCGAGGCGGTCGCGCCGCCACACCGACCGGCAGATGTCGATGATCTCGGCGGTTCGCGCCAGCGGCGCGTCGTAGGGAATGCCGTGGAAGCCCTCGATCACCTGCGGACCGGACGCGCCGATGCCGAGGATGAACCGGCCACCCGACAGCTTGTCCAGGCCCACGGCGGTCATGGCGAGCACGGACGGGGTGCGGGTGTACAGCGGGAGGATCGCGGAGCCCAGCTGTGCCCGGCGGGTGACGGCGGCGAGGAAGCCGAGCGCGGAGACGGCGTCCGCAGTGTACGCCTCGCCGCACCACAGGTAGTCCACTCCCGCGTCCTCCAGCCGCCGGGCATGCGCGGCGAACGCCGCCGGATTCTCGCGCCTGCCGACGCTCGCGCCCAGTCTCATTCCGGCGTCCCTCCAGGTGCCTGCTCCTGGGACATAGTAGAAACCGCCGCCGCAATTGACCATGCGGCGGCGGTTTCCGGTCTCATACAGCCGGGCCGGCTAGCCGGGAACGACGGCTCCCTTCGCGGCCGGCTCGGTGGCCGGCGCGAGCTCGGCAGCCAGCGCGGGCTCCGGGTCCGGCACGTCGTGGTCGCGCACCGGCCCGCGCACCGGCCCGCGCAATGAGACGTAGCCGACGACGGCGCCGACGGCGAGCAGGACGACGGTGACGAGCAGCCCGTCGTGGTAGCCGTCGATAAACGCCCGCGCCGGCGCGGCGCCCTGATGGAGCGCGCTGCCCTGCCGGGATCGCAGCACGGCGCCGATCACGGTGATGCCCAGCAGCCCGGCGAGCTCCCTCGACGCGTTCAGCAGCGCCGACGCGATGCCGGAGCGCTCGGGGGGCATCGAGTGCAGCACCGAGTTCGTCAGCGGGACGTTCATCAGCCCAGCGCCGGCCCCGAACGTCAGGAAGCCGGGCATGAGGCCGGCGAACGTGGCATCGCCGCCGAGCCTGGCCACCAGGTACAGGCCCGCCGACATCGCCGCCATGCCCAGCGCCACCGCGCGGTGCGCGCCAAGCAGCGGGGTGACCCGCGGTGCCAGCGACGCGAACACGGCCAGCATCAGCGCCATCGGCACGAAGGCCAGTCCTGCCTCGGTGGGCGAGAAGCCGAGGATCGTCTGCAGGTAGATGGAGGTGAAGAAGTAGATCCCGAGGATCCCGAACGCCCACAGCATCATCACGGTCGTGCCCCCGGTAAACACGCGGGAGCGGAACAGGCTCATCGCCACCATCGGGTACTGCGCTCGCGCCTCGATCCACCCGAACGCGGCTGCCGCGAGTGCGGCGACAGCGAAGGCGGCCGTGATCTGCCCGGACGTCCAGCCCTTGTCGTGTCCCTCGATCAGCGCGTAGGTCAGCGCGAACAGCGCCACGGCGGAGCTGACCAGGCCGGGCAGGTCCAGCCTGCGCGCCGCGCTCGTGTCGTGCGACTCGCGCATGGCCGGCACCGCGATCGCCGCCGTGCTGATCCCGATCGGCACGTTGATGAAGAAGATCCAGCCCCAGTGCACGTGCTGGGTGATGAAGCCGCCGATCAGCGGCCCGAACGCGAGCGCCATCGCGCCGATCGCGGTCCAGATGGCGATCGCGCTCGTGCGCTCGCGCACGTTGTCGAACGTCGCCAGGATGATCGCCAGCGTGGTCGGCACCAGCAGCGCGGCGCCGAGCCCCTGCACGAGCCGGGCGCCGATGAGCTCGGGCCCGCTGCCCGCCAGCCCCGCCGCGAGCGACGAGACGGTGAACACCGCCAGGCCGATCATGAACAGCCTGCGCCGGCCGAACAGGTCGGCCATCCGCCCGCCGAGCAGCAGCAGGCTGGCGAACACCAGGATGTAGCTGCTGACTACCCACTCCAGGCCCGCGATCGACAGGTGCAGGCTCCGCTGGATGGTCGGGATCGCGACGTTAGTCACGTTGTTGTCGAGATAGGTCATGAAGGTGGCCAGGCTCACCGCCACCAGGATCCACCAGCGTCTGTGCATGGGACTTTCCTCCGCCTGCGCCGCGTTACTGTACTTAGTCCGTGTACGCCGTTCCTGTACGTCGTACATGTGGCCTAGTCTTACTTGTACGGCGTATAGTTGTCAACCGATGAAGGCAGCGCAGATGGAAGAGCCCGAGCGCCCCCGGCTCAGCAAGGCGGCAGTAGTGCGGCGCGGCATGGCGCTCGCCGACGCCGAGGGCCTCGACGCCGTGACGATCCGCAGGCTCGCATCCGAGCTGGGCGTCACGCCGATGGCGCTGTACTGGCACTTCCGGAGCAAGGACGATCTGCTGGCCGGCCTCGCCGACAGCGTCTGGGCGGAGATCGACGTCAACGTGGACCTGGCGGCGCCGTGGCAGGACCAGATGCGCGCGCTGCTCTCCTCGCTCGTGCGCGTGCTGCGCGCGCATCCGGCCGCGTCGACGCTGCTGATGGAAGGCGAGAAGCGCACCAGCGAGGCGGCGCAGGTCGCTACCGAGACGGCGCTGGCGGTGCTGCATCGCGGCGGCTTCGACCCGCAGCACGCGGCCACGATCGCGCGCAGCGCGCTGTTCACAGCCATCATGCTCGCGATGAGCGAGCCGGGCTTCATGCCGGGTCTGAGCGACGCCGAGCGGGCCGAGCACCTGCGCCAGAACCGGCTCCGGCTGGCGCTGCTGCCGCCGGACCGCTTCCCCCGCACGATCGAGGCAGCCGAGCCGCTGACCGCCTGTGACAACCCTGACTTCCACTACAAGCTCGGCATCGACCTGTTCGTCGCCGGCGTCGAGGCGCTGTCAGGGCGCTAGCGGCCGCTCCGGGCCGGCCGGGCGGCGGGCGCGCCTTCCTTTACCCGGCCGGAGTTTTGCCTTGGCGCAGCGGCGGCCAGACTGCCGCCATCGCGTCCCGCCGACCCGGCCCGGGACGCCGGCGCAAGGTAGGGAATGTCGGCTTCACGGTGGATTACGGCCCGGCACGCGGTGCCGCGTGTGCTGATCGCGCTCGTCGCGGCCGTTACCGGCGTGACGCTGGGCGCGCCGGTCCGCACGGTGGCCGAGGCGCGTGTGCTCGTGGTGCCGTACGGTCAGACGTCGCCGGTCGGAGCCCTGTTCGCGATCACCACGGCGGGCCGGCTGGGCAGCCACTTCTGCACCGCGAGCGTGGTGGACAGCGCCGCCGGGGACCTGCTGGTTACCGCGGCGCACTGCGTTCCCCGGCACGCCGCCGGCGAGCTGGCGTTCGTGCCCGGCTATCGCGGCGGCCGGCGGCCGGACGGCATCTGGCGGGTCAGCCGGGTACTGGTCGACGAGCGCTGGCGGGCTGCACGCGATCCCGACGACGACTTCGCGTTCCTCACCGTCCGGCGGGCTGGCCGGAAAGCGAGCCTCGAGGCAGTGACCGGCGCGGTGGCCCTCGCGGTGGGTGAGCCGGCCGGCCTGCGGATCGTCGCCGCGGGCTATCCCGACACCGAGAGCAGGCTGGTCAGCTGCAGCAACACCGCCAGGGCGTTCAGCGCCACCCAGTTCACGTTTAGCTGCGCGGGCTTCGCCGACGGCACGAGCGGCGGCCCGCTGCTCGCCGACGTCCGCCCGGCCGCCGGGCTCGACACGGTGATCGGCGTGATCGGCGGCTACCAGCTCGGCGGGAAGACCCCGTCGGTCTCCTACGCGGCCAGGTTCGGCGGCCGGCTCGCCGCGCTGTACCGGCGAGCGCTGGCCGAGGCCGGCCGGCGGTAGCCGCCGGCCGGCCTCGGGCAGACTGACCGCATGGGTCCTGATCTGATCGTCATCGGCGCGGGCGCGCTCGGGCTTTCCACCGCGCTGCACGCCGCACTGCTCGGCCGGTCGGTTGTCGTCCTGGAACGGCAGGTGGCCGGGTCACAGGCATCCGGGCGGGCCGCCGGCCTGTTCAAGTCCGTTCAGGCGGACGAGCTGCGCACCCGGCTGGCGCGGCGCAGCATCGATCGTGCGGCCGGCTTCGCCGGCTGGACGGGCACCGAGCTGGACGTGAAGCGCTCGGGCAGCTTCCTCATCGCCAGGACCGCAGGCCACCAGGAACTGCTGCGGCGCGAGCAGCGGCAGTCCGCCGGGTGGGGCGCTGACGTGCGCCAGGCCGGTGCCGCGGAGCTGCGCGCCGGGCTGCCCTACTACCGGTCCGCCGGCGATGACCTGGCGCTGTGGTGCCCGGAGGACCTCTACATCGAGGAGCCGATGAGCCTGATCGCGGCCTATCTGGCTGCGTGCGCGCGGCACGGCGTCGAGGTGCTGGAACACGAGCCGGTGACCGCGATCACGACGGCCGGCGGGCGCGTCGCGAGCGTGCACACGGCCCGGAGGACGATCGGGGCGACGGCGGTCGTGGACGCGGCGGGCGGGTGGACGCGCCAGGTCGCGGAGCTGGCGGGCTGCGCCGTCGCGGTTGCCCCGGTCCGGCATCAGCTGATGATCACCGAGCCGGTGCCCGACCTGGACCCGGCAGCGCCGATCGCGCGCGTCGTGGACGCGGCGGTCTACCTGCGCCCGGCCCGCGGCGGGCTGATGGTCGGCGGCTTCGAGCCGGACCCGCTGCCAGCCGATCCGCGCGCGGGGGCCGCCTCCTTCAGCACCGACGATGTCCCGCTGGATCCCGGCGTGCTG
>Ga0335077_10002594_pt1 | contig 21612 bp, 17 predicted proteins | sample Lox_Sample_31_FD_207151 | JGI IMG/M metagenome (GOLD analysis project Ga0335077, IMG submission 207151) | Soil microbial communities from Loxahatchee National Wildlife Refuge, Florida, United States - Lox_Sample_3.1 | ecosystem: Environmental > Terrestrial > Soil > Wetlands | place: USA...
GCGCTCGGCCGCCAGCATGAACTCATCGGTCACGCGAACCGAGTTGTTGGCGTTCTGGAAGAAGATGGACGAATACGCTTCGGAGTCGGGCGAGGAGCCGTCGTAGCCGGCCTGCACCAGGGTCCATGCCTTGGCTTCTTCTTTGGCCTTGCAGTCGATGAACTCGATGATGTCGGGATGGTCGATGTTGAGGATCACCATCTTGGCGGCGCGACGGGTCTTGCCGCCCGACTTGATGACGCCGGCAAAGGCGTCGAAACCTTTCATGAAGCTGAGCGGTCCGGAGGCGATGCCGCCGCCGGAGAGGCCTTCGGTCGAGCTGCGCAGCGGGGAAAGGTTCGTGCCGGTGCCCGATCCCCACTTGAAGAGCATGCCTTCGGTCTTGGCCAGGGTGAGGATGGAATCGAGCGAGTCTTTCACCGAATTGATGAAGCAGGCCGAGCACTGCGGCGTGCGGTAGCCGGTCATGCCGAACTCGACGCGGCCGACTTCGGGATTCCAGTGCCAGTTCTGCGCGTCGGAGTTGGGCTCAATGCGGTCGCAGCCTACGTTGAACCACACCGGCGAATTGAACGCGGCCATCTGGCGCAGCAGGATGTGGGCGAGCTCGTCGTGGAAGATGGCGGCATCTTCGGCGGAGCGGAAGTATCCGTCGGCCATGCCCCAATCCTTGATCGTCTCGGCCACGCGGCTGACGAGCTGGCGGACGCCGGTCTCGCGCTCAGGCGTGTCCATCTTGCCGTGGAGATATTTGCTGGCCACGATGTTGGTGGCCGTCACCGACCAGTCCTTGGGGACCTCGACGTCTTTCTGCTCAAAGATGATGTTGCCGGCGGCGTCGGTTATTGCCGCTGTGCGCTTCTCCCACTCGACTTCGTCGTAGGGCGAGACCCCGGGCTTGGTGAAGAAACGGCGGAAGCCGAGGCCGGGCGCTTTGCGGGCGGCGCGCGAGTTGGAAGCGACGGGAGTCAAAGCAGCAATCTTGTCGGTAACGTCAGCCATGTTCAGTCTCCTGGGTGTCTGTTGCCAATCCGAACAGTGGGGGAGGGCCCAGACCTTATTTATATGAAGCCGACGCCTGCGATTCCAAGCGGAACAGGCAGGCGGCGTCACCGCATGAAAGCCTCCCGGGTCACCTCTGCCAACCGGGAGCGAACCGCACAATATACCTGCTAATGGTGCTTGTCAAGAGGCAACCACAACATATTGTACACCTGTTTATTGTCGGCTGCGGGGCCGCAGGCAGCCCGTTTGGTGCCCTTCCGCGGAAAATGGGCGGGTTCGAGCTCCACATAAACGTCCTCGAAGATGGGCGCGGGGGCGATGCGCTGCGAGCCGTCGGCCGCTTCCACCAGATAATCGCCGGGCCTGCCTTGCTGCTGCTGGCCGCCGATATCGATGATGGTGCAGGGCTGGTCGAGACGCCTGGCCTTGGCCAGAAAACGCGTGCGATAGAGCTTCCAGTCATCCACGGGCGAATCCTCTGGGGCCGTAGCCTGGCTGGGCGGCGGGATAGCAAAGTTTTCGAGTGGCAAAGGACGTTGCAGTTGGAGCAATTTAGCACGGGGCGGAAAAATGTCGGCTTGTGCATTTCTTGCGAAGTGTGGAAAAGGGAGGCGCGCGATAGCGAGGCGAATGCAGGGGTGCTAGATTACTAGGATGAGAACGACGGTTGACATACCCGAGTCGCTCTATCGTCGATTGAAGAGACGTGCGGCTAGCGAACACGTTCCCGTCTACCTCGACAATGCGATGATTTACGGAGGCATTGATTTTCCTTGATTTAAGTTGGGCTGCTTTCGCTTACCAGTTGTGCCGCATAGGCTACGCGTAACAAGCTGTGCCGCCCCTACGGGGCTCACGTCCTTATTGCACTTTACCCGGCGCTTATGCGCCGGGCTAACCCCAATGCCGCCCTGCGGGCTGGATGCTTGGCGCACTTATACCACTCTCTTACTCTGAAAGCGGCCGGCGCGCCGACCCCTGTACGCCGTGCCCTGTCACGCGTCCCGAGATAGACACGTCGACTGTGGGCCAGAGGTAGACGCATTCTGGTAGACTCGCGGGCCGAAAAGCAGTTTCAAGTTGCGAGGCGGTCATGAAGAAAGCTGCGATTGCTACTCTGATGCTTCTCTCTGCTCTAGCCGTTGGGCAAGTGGCGCCCGGAGCGCCAGGACGCACGATCGGCGATTTCGCCAATGTACCGGAGCCGCCGGCGCAGACGTTAATCCGCTGCGGCACGCTGATCGATGGACAGTCAGGGCCGCGGAAGCAAATGTCTATCGTGCTGGACGGAACCAAAATAAAGGAGGTGCTACCCTCCATTCACGACGGGCTGGGGCCATCGGGCACCATCGGCCACTTAATCAGAGGGGAGGTCATAGATCTCTCCAATGAAACCTGCCTCCCCGGCCTTATCGACGTCCATACGCACGTTCTCCTGCAGGGCGACATCACCGCGGAGGACTACGACCGGCAACTGCTGAAGTGGTCGCCCGAATATCGCACCATCCTGGGAACACAATCGGCGCGCAAGGCGCTGGAGTATGGGTTCACTACCATACGCGATCTCGAGACCGAGGGCGCGGGCTATGCCGATGTGGACATCAAGAAAGCCATCAACGGGGGCGTGATTCCCGGCCCGCGGATGCAGGTGGCAACGCGCTCGTTCGACGTTACCGGAGCGTATCCGCTGCTGGGTTATGCGCCCAACGTTCCGGTGCCGCACGGGGTGCAGGTGTGCGACGGCGCCGATGAATGTCGCAAGGCAGTGCGCGAGCAGATCATGTACGGCGCCGACTGGATCAAGGTGTACTCGGACCGCAGCTACTACATCGACCCCAAACCTCCGGCGGGTATTACACCCGCACCGGCCCTGAATGACATCCCGACGTTCACCATGGACGAGTTGCGCGCGATGGTGGACGAGGCCCACCGCCAGCGCCACAAAGTTGCGTCGCACGCCACGGCGTACAACGGCGTGCACAACTCAGTCGAGGCCGGCATCGACACCATCGAGCACGGCGATTACATCTCCGACGCCGACCTCAAGCTGATGATCCAGAAAGGCACGTACTACGTGCCTACGCTCTACGTCGGTGAGTATGTCGCCGAAGGCCGCGCCAAAGCGGGGGCGCCGGTGTGGCTCGACATGATCAAGATCAGCGCCGACACTTTTCGGCGCGCGGTGAAGGCGGGTGTAAAGATTGCCTTCGGCACGGATGCCGGCGGCTTCGACTGGAACATCAATCCCGCGATCGAGTTCGAGCTGCGGGTGAAATATGGCCAGACGCCGCCCGAGGCGCTGCGCTCGGCCACTGTGACCGCGGCAGAACTGCTGGGAATGCAGAAGGACGTCGGCAGCATCGAACCGGGCAAGCTGGCGGACATTGTGGCGGTGAAGGGCGATCCCCTGGCCGACATCACCGCGCTCGAGCACGTGGATTTCGTGATGAAGGGCGGCGTGGTCTACAAAAAACCCTAGCCACGGATCTACACGGATATTAACGGATCAAACCAGCAAGAAAAGATCCGTGATTATCCGTGAAAATCCGTGGCTGATTTTTGCGCTGGTGCGGCGCCGATCAGGAGGAAGCGCCCATCGTCGCTCTTCTCGGAAAACTCCACGCGGAAGCCGCCGCGCTCGACGCGCTCGCGCAGCGCTGGTTCGTCATATTTGAGCGAGCTGCTCATGCGAAGCGGCTCGCCTTGACGCAGATGCAGTTCACGGCCGGCAATGTTCAATTCCAAATCGCGCGCTGGGACAAAGTACTTCACGACCTCGTGCAGACCCGCCGATCCCGGACGCAATTCGAAGCGCAACTCGCCGTCGGATTCCGTCAGCCCGAGCGACGCCAGCGGTGCGAAGGCGAAGCGGCGGTTGGTGGGATGATCGTAGCCGCGCAGGGTCTCGTCTCCGGCAAAGATTTCGCCGTCGAACAGGACGCGGTCCTCCGGGCGCATCAGCCGGCGCAGGCGCGCGGGGAAACGGTCTGCATCGAAGGCGCCCAGCGTGTTCCCCAGGACGGTGAAGACAGCGGAACGCCCGGAATCGTGCGCCGCTGCGCCAACGGCCGAGAGTTGTTCGTCCGCGCCAATGTCGAGCTTGAAGCCGCGGACCGCACGGGCGGACGGCGCGGCATCGAGGAGCGCAAGTTCGAGCAGCCCCTGACTGAAATCGGCCCCTATATATAAAGGAGATCGAAAGGCATCGAGCAGGATGCGATCTTTCGAGCCATCTCCGCAGCCGAGACCGCAAAGCGTGTCCGCCGCAGGCCAAAGTGCGGCCAGGCGAGAAGCCGCCCGTGAAAGCAGCCTGAGCGCGCGATCAGCATTGCGGTACTCGGGCGAGCGGCAGAGCGCCACCCAGGCCTCGACCGAGAGCGGCAGCCAGTAGAAGAACTGCTCGCCCAGATATCCGGCGGCGAGCGCGTCGGCAAATTGCCGCGCGATCTCGTGCTCCGAGAGCAACACGGTAACAGGGAGCGGAATGGGGCCTGCAGCCATGGGGCGGGTAGGATAGTCGAAAACTGCCCAAATTTTAACGTCCTTCGCCGCCCCTATATGCATCTATCACAGGGTTACAGTGTTACATCCCTAAGGAGGCTTGCGCAGATGAAGATCGTCGAAACTGCTGAACTGGCTCCCACCTGTCACGCCAGCTACAAGCTGGTGGAAACGGCGGAAGTCGCACCAACCTGTCACAACCTCAGCGTGGTGGAAACGACGGAAGTCGCGCCGACCTGCCACTGAGTCCACCCGTCGTTCGCTCCCGCAGCAGGAAGTAGAAGCCTGCCGCGGGAGCCGCACTTATGCCGTCATTCATTGCAGATCAGCTCTCGGTCGGGACCTTTTACAATCCTCACCTGGCCGAGGCGCTGCTGTCGGGAGGCGATGCCGTCGATCACCTCTCGATGGCCGATCCTCCTGCCGCAGACGATGCGGCCTTCCCCCGCGTTCGTGAACGGTTTCCGCTCCTGTTGCACGACTATCTCGGGCAGCTCGCCGATCCTCTAAGCGATCACGCGCTGGAGCGTGCCCGCAATTTGCAGCTGCTCTATCGCGGGCCTTGGATTGCCGAGCACTTCCAGTGCCTGCACACGGAAGACGGCAAGTACACGCTGGATTACGTCTTCCCTCCCCTGTACACGGAAGACTTCCTGCGGCGGTTCGTGGCCAACGCTCGCCGCCTTGCGGAGTTTGTCGGCGCGCCGCTGCTGATGGAGAACATCCCCGGCTTCTTCTCGGTGGAGCATGCGCAGATGAGCGAAGGGGAGTTTCTGCGGCGCTTCTTCGAAGAGACGGGCTGCGGATTTCTTATCGACGTGCCGCACCTCTGGCTGGCCGCCCATTATCAGCAGCGCAACCCGCACGAATATATCGGCGAATTCCCGCTGGATAAGGTGGTCGAGATCCATGTGGGCGGAGTCGATGAGGACCGCGATCTGGGCGGGCCCTGGGTGGCGCCCACGCTGCCGACGCGCGAAATCCTCGAGCTGGGCGTGTGGATTGCCGAGCGAGCGCCCCGGTTGCGAGCCGTGACTGTAGACCAGTTCTCTCCAGCGCTCGCGGCTGACGTGATGTTCGAGTCGGTGGAGATGACGCGCGAAGCGTTTGGGGTGACGAGAGCGCAGAGAAAAACGGCGTAATAGCCACGGAGGCGCAGGCTTTGAACAGGTTCTTCTCTATGCCTCTTCGTGACTCTATGGCAAAAGCATGAGCGATCGCGGAGTACAAGACGAAATCATCCGCTATCTGGCGGATGCGGGTGCACGCGGGCACGCATCGGCGCCAATCCCGGCGAGCGAAGCGGTGAAGGCGGCGCGTTTCGCGCATTTTCTGGCACGGCGCTACTATCGCGATCGTCTGGCCCGTTCGTTCCGCTACTCACATCGCTTTTTCGGACAGACTCGCAGGAGTGCGGAACAGGTAGTGGACAGCGCAGAGTTCGACCGCTTCCTGTCCGCCTGCGTTCTGGGATCTTTGAAGTCGGCGCAGCGCGTTGGGGAAATGGCGCAGGCCCACCTGGCGGCGAGCATGCCCGGTCCGTGGTGGCCGGATCTGCTCGACTACGAGTGTGCCTACTTCCTGCAGGCGGCGACAGCGGAACAAGGAGCGAGCGCTGAACGGCCGTTGCCGGGAGTGAGCGCAGTTTGCCGTCGCTTCGCGTGGGCGCTGCCCGGGATGCTGCCGCGCTTGCGCGAGGGGAAGGAGATCGGCGATGACCTGCGGCGCGAGGTCACGCTCCTTTTTTCGCGAACGCATACCGGACGAGTCTACGTTGTCGAAGTTGAACCGGAGTTGGAGACACTCTTCCGCGCCACGGACGGCCGGCGTAGCATGGACGAAATCGCGGCGGCCACCGGCATTCCCGCCGAGCAAGCCCGTGCGCTATTTGCATCGCTGCAGGGTATCGGGGCAGTCGAGTTCCCATTCCCGTCCTGAACCCGGCCAGACCTGCGTATACGCGATTACATGGGTTCGCCCTTGGACAGCCAGGCGGGTTGGCTGATAGTATGACGCGGTTTTGGGCTCTTGGGAGCCGGGCTCGGGTCCCTGTCGCGTGAACTCCCCCGTCGCTCGATAGAAACGCTGTCGCCAGTGGTCACCGTTAGCCACCCACTGGAAAATGCAGGAGAGACCCATGTTGCCGGCTTCCCCCGCCGCAACCCAGCAGTTATCCGTACGCTTGTCCCCAATTCTAGGGACGCTGCGCATAGTCTTCGTACTGGTTCTGGCAGTCGCATCACAGACCGCTCAAGCGCAAAGCACGACGGCTACCTTTTGGCCAACCTCCACCGTGCCTTCCGTCCCGGACTCTGGGCCTGACAATGCGGTCGAGCTTGGAATGAAGTTTACGTGCAGCCAGGCGGGCACGGTTACTGGACTGCAGTTCTACAAGGCCGCAACCAATACCGGCACTCACACAGGCCACCTATGGTCGTCAGCCGGTGTGAGCCTCGCCAGTGTGACGTTTACCGGAGAGACGGCTTCCGGGTGGGAGCAAGCCAATTTTGCGACTCCGGTGGTCATCACGGCCGGAACTACTTATACGATCAGTTACCACACGAGCGTGGGGCACTATTCGGATACAACGGAATTCTTCAGCTCTGCGCTCAGCGTTCCGCCGCTATCCGCTCCGGTCAACGCGGGTGTCTACGCCTATGGCTCCGGCTCCAGTTATCCCACAGGTGCTTGGGAAGCCTCGAACTATTGGGTACAACCAATCATTAACACCGGGCCGCTGCCTCCGCCAGCGCTCACCGCTGTAAGCGTGAGCCCGGCTTCTGTGGTAGGCGGCAACTCGTCGACCGGAACCGTAGCCCTGAGCAGCCCGGCTCCCGCCAGCGGCATCATTGTGGGCCTGTCGAGCACCAACGCAACGGTTCCGCCAAGTGTCACTGTAACGGCGGGTGCGACCACCGCCACGTTCACGGTAACCACATCCGCCGTCACCAGCACGACGTCGGCCGTGATCACCGCTTCTTACAACGGCGTCACCGAGACGGCAACGCTCACCGAAACCTCGGCGCCCGTGATCGCTGTCAGCATTTCGCCGAAGTCAGCGACTCTCGCTGAAGGCGCCAAGCAGACCTTCACGGCCACTGTAACCGGTACGACCAACACCTCAGTTACATGGTCGGCCACGGGCGGCACCATCAGCTCTAAGGGCTCGTACACCGCGCCGGCGACGGCTGGAACCTACACCGTAACGGCTACCAGCAAGGCCAACACGACAGTATCGGCATCCGCCACAGTCACGGTGACGCCTCCCGTAGTAACCGTCACCATTTCGCCGACGGCGGCGTCGCTCGTTGTGGATACCTCACAGCAGTTCACAGCTAAGGTCACCGGCACATCTACGACCACCGTGACCTGGTCCGCGACGGCTGGAACCGTCTCCTCGAGTGGCGATTATTTGGCGCCGAGTACGACCGGCACCTATACCGTCACGGCGACGAGTACGGCGAACACCGCTGCGTCGGCGTCAGCAACCGTCACGGTCACGGCACAGCCGACCACCAACGTGATCTTCTACGACAACTTCGCGGGAACCACGCTCAGCTCCGCCTGGACGGTTATTTCGCGGCATGGGGAATACTCTCAGGACGAGACGGAATGCAATGTTCCTTCCATGGTTGCCGTCAACAATGGTCTGACGATCACCACCGAAGCGCAGAGTGCAAGTTGTGGAGACTACTTCACCGCGCCCAGTTCGTGGCCTTACATCACCGGAGACATCCAGTGGGCCAACTTCAATTTCACGTACGGGACGGTTGAGATCGAGGCCAAGTTCCCATCCTCGAACACCAGCTTGTGGCCTGCCACCTGGATGCTTACCAGCAGTTGTCAGTTCACCAACCCGCTCACCGGAGAGACCGGCGTAACCATCGATGGATACACCTGTCCCAACCTCGGTCAATCCGGGTACCACGAAATCGACATGACGGAGTGTTACGTCTCGAGTGGCTTTTGCCAGTTCCACGTCGCTAACCCTAGCTTCGGCATCGGCAATGGGTGCGACTACGAAGCTGGGTCTTACACCGTCGACACCAACTGGCACCTGTTCACTACCGTGTGGACCGCTTCGAGCATCTCGCAATACATGGATGGCAACCTGATAACCACCTGCAAACAGAAGATCAGCACCCCAATGTTTTTGATCATCCAGACCCAGACGGGCGGCGCTGGCGGTACACCCAACAATGCACATCTACCAGCAACGTTGCAGGTTAGTTACGTCAAAGTGACTCAGCCCTAGTGGACTAACGAGGGCTGGCGCAGCTACCCCTCGTCTCGGCAGGAGGAACTAGCAGCCTGCGACTTCGCGGATCGAATCCAGGATGTAGTCCTGCTCCTCTTCGGTCATCTGGTGGAAGAGCGGCAGGATGATGGTCTCATCGGTGGCGCGGTTGGTCTCCGGCAAGAGCGCGTCCCAGTTGCCGGCGGCGTAGGGCGGCTCGCGGTGGCTGGCCATGATGCCGCGGCGCGTGGAGATGCCGCGGTCCAGCAGGTTCTGCATGAGTTGGTCGCGGCTCACCGGCGCTCCAGGCGCGACGCGCGCGGCATACGACTGGAAGTTGTGTCGGCACTCCGGCGTTTCTTGCGGCGGCAGCAGCCATCCCAGAGGAGCGAGCGCTCGCGTGTAACGCTCGGCCAGCATGCGGCGGCGGGCGATGAAGCCATCCAGGCGCTGCAGTTGCACCAGCCCCAACGCACCCTGCAGGTCGGTCATGCGGTAGTTGTATCCCACCTCGGCGTAGCTCTCGATCATCACCTTGCTGGAGCTGTGGCGCGCCAGATCTGATACGGTCATGGCGTGCTGTCGCAGCGTGCGCAGGCGAGCGGCCACCGGTTCATCGTTGGTCGTAATCATCCCGCCTTCGCCGGTGCTCAGAATCTTGCGTGGATGAAAGCTGAAGCAGGCCAGCGATGAATGCGGACGTCCGATGCGCTGGCCGCGATACTCCGAGCCGATGGCGCAGGCCGCGTCTTCGATCACCACTAACCCTCTGCGCGCGGCGATAGCGTTGATCTCGTCCATCGCAGCCGGCAAGCCGATCTGGTGGACAACCAGGATGGCGCGGGTACGCGGCGTGATCGCTTCCTCAATTCGATTGGGATCGAGGTTGAACGCGACCGGATCGATATCGACAAAGACCGGCTGGGCGCCAACGTAGCGCACCGAGTTCGCGGTAGCGATAAAGGAGTAGCTGGGACAAATAACTTCGTCGCCTTCCTTGAGGCCGCTGACAACCATCGCCAGGTGCAGCGCCGTAGTACACGAAGAAACGGCAACCGCGTACTTCGCACCCACGTATTCGGCGAATCGTTTTTCGAACTCGGCAACCTTGGGGCCCTGGCTCACCCAGCCGCTGCGCAGGGCTTCGAGCACAGCCTGCTCTTCTTCCTGGCCAAAACAGGGACGGGCAACGGGAATCATCTTGTTCAGCGGACGGGCGGCGGTGGTCATCGGGCAGCTCCTGCAGCCAAGGCTGCGACGGCGGCGTGGCGCCACGCGATCAGGCGCCGCAAACCTTCTTCCAGATCGACTTGCGCGCGGAAACCCAGCATGCGGTCCGCCTTCTCGGTACAGGCGCGGCGCACTTGCGCGTCGCCCAACTTGCGCTCTTCGCGATACACCGGCTTCAGCGGCGAGCCCGCCAGGTGCAGCAGGGTCTCACAAAGTTGTTTCAGGCTGGTCTGCACGCCGGTGCCGACGTTGAAGGCTTCATCGGTGACGTCGCTCTCGAGCGCGAACAGGTTGGCGCGGGCGATGTCGTCGATGTACACGAAATCCATGGACTGGCTGCCGTCGCCGAAAATCTGCGGCGGCTTGCCGGCCTCGATAGCGTCCAGCCAGCGAATCAGTACTTCGGTGTAGACGCCGGTCAGGTCCATGCGCGGGCCATAAACGTTAAAGTAGCGAAAGGCCACGTAGGGCAGCCCATACATGGTGTAGAACGCGCGCAGCATCTGCTCGTTGGCGATCTTGCCGGCGCCGTAGAGCGTGCGGTTGTTGAAAGGATGCCCTTCGTCGATGGGCAGATACGAAGGATTTCCGTATACCGAGGCCGAAGACGCCGCGACGATCTTCTTGACCTTGTGCTTGACGCAAGCTTCCAGCACGTTCAGCGTCCCGCCGATCAGGACTTCCACACCCTCGCGAGGAAATTCGGCGCAACGCGTGATGCGCAACGCAGCCTGGTGGAAGACATAGTCCACGCCGTCAACCAGGCGATCGACCAGTTCGACGTCGCGAACATCGCCCTCGATCACACGCACCCGGCCGCTCTTCTGCGCCTCGGCCACGTTGGCCCAGGTGCCGCGGATGAAGTTATCGAGGATGCGAACTTCGGCCGCACCCGCGGCCAGAAGTTGGTCCGTGATGGTGCTGCCGACGAAACCGGCCCCGCCGGTCACAAGAAAACGCGCTCCCTGGATCTGGTTCATTTTCCCCTTTGCTTACGGCACGGCTAAAGCCGTGCCCTCCCAAGAATCTATTTGTCGCGCCGGTCGCGCAGCACACGCGCCGGAACTCCGGCGGCGACCGCAAAATCCGGCACATCGTGATTCACCACCGCGCCAGCGCCGATGATGGCATTGGCGCCCACGCGTACTCCGGGCAGAATTACCGAGCCTGTTCCGATATCCGCTCCAAATCCAATCACCACCGGCGCAATCACCAGCGGCGTGGCGATAATGGGATCCTCCACGGGCTCACCGGTGTGCGCTGAACCCAGCACTTTCGCGCCCGGCCCCCAGCCGACGTAATCTTCGAGCACAAGGCAGCGCGCGTCGAAGTAGGCCTGGGGCCCGATCCAGACGTGATTGCCGATTCTGCAACTGCCGTCGAAGCGTCCCTGGATCATGCACTGGGCGCCGAGGAAGACGGCATCGCCAAATTCCATTGTCTCCGGATGTTTGAGCACGACGTTGGCCTCGACCTGAAGATCGTTGCCTACCGACTTGGCCAGGGCGCGCACCAGCACGCGCCGCATCAAGCGGTCGAACGCGCTCTCGCCCGAGCGAAAGCGCCCAAACAGATCCAGCAACTCCTCGCGCGACTGCTTCTCGCGCAGCGAGGCCGCGAAATCCCGCTCCCACTGAGGATCGAGACGAACCTGCTTGCTTCCGAAAACCGCGGCTACTTCGCGAACGCCTGCCGCGTCGCTTCCGTGCGACATTGCGACTCCTTGATGACTGAGGCTACGTACTCCACCTGCTCGCGGCTGATATCCGGGAACATGGGCAGCGAGAGGATGCGATCCGCCAGACGCTCGCAAACCGGGAAGTCTCCCGGCTTATAGCCCAGCGACTTGTAGGCTTCCTGCAAGTGCAGCGGGCCGGGATAGTGCAGGCCGGTCTCGACGCCGGCGGCGTTGAGATCTTTGCGCAACTGCTCGCGATCGTCCGCCTGGATGATGTACAGATGATACACGTGGTGCGCGTAGGGCATTTCCACCGGCGTGATGATGCCGTTGCCGCCCAGCAGGTTCTCGTAATACCGGGCCGCGAGGCGACGCCGGTCGTTCCAATTATCCAGGTGCGGCAGCTTGACCGCCAGGAAGCCGCCCTGCAGTCCCTCAAGACGGAAGTTGTAGCCCGCAACCGAGTGCTCATACTTGCGCAGCGAGCCGTGGTCGCGCAGCACCTTCATCTTCGCCGCCAGCTCGGAATCGCTGGTGACGACGGCGCCACCTTCGCCGAGGGCTCCCAGATTCTTGCCGGGATAAAAACTGAAGCAACCGGCGGCGCCCATGCTGCCCGCCTTCTTGCCGTTATACTCGGCGCCGTGCGCCTGGCACGCGTCTTCCAGCACCTTGAGACCGTGGCGCTCGGCGATCTCCAGCAAAGGCTCCATGTCCGCCGTCTGGCCGTAGAGATGAACCGGCAGCAGCACGCGCGTGCGCGGAGTGATCGCACGTTCCACCAGCGTGGGATCCATGTTGTAGGAGACCGGGTCCACATCCACGAACACCGGCCGGGCGCCTACCGCGCTGACCGCTTCCGCGGTAGCGATAAACGTATTGGGAACCGTGATGACTTCGTCCCCCGGGCCGACGCCCATGGCAAGCAACGCCAGTTCCAGCGCCACCGTGCCGTTGGTCACGGCGATGCAGTGGCCGGCGCCCAGATACCGGGCGAAAGCTTCCTCGAAGCGGCTTACCTCCGCACCGAGGATGAACGACGAATTCTCCAGCACGCGCTCAAACACCTGGCGGAATTCATCCATCAGGGGAGCATGCATGGCGTGGAGATCTACGAATTTGACTTTCATACCGTCACCGCCTTGTTGACGATGCGAGCCGGAACCCCGGCCACGATCGCATTGTCCGGAACGTCTTTGGTTACCACGCTGCCGGCGCCGACGATGGCGTTCTCGCCGATGGTGACGCCGCAGAGGATGGTCGCGCTGGTGCCGATGGAGGCCCCACGCTTCACTCGCGTGGGCACCACCTTCCAGTCGGCCTCGGTCTGCAACTGGCCGCCGCCGGCGGTGGCGCGAGGATACTTGTCGTTGATGAAGGAGACGTTGTGGCCGATGAAGACGTCGTCTTCAATGGTCACGCCTTCGCAGATAAAGGTGTGGCTGGAAACCTTGACGTTCCTGCCGATCAAGGCGTTCTTCTGGATCTCGACAAAGGTCCCGATCCGCGAATTGTCGCCGATGGTGCAGCCGTACAGATTGACGAACGCGTGAAACACCACGTTGCGTCCCAGCTTGACGTCAGGCGCGATACGGCAATAATCCATAGCCCTGAACCTCTCTCCTTTGCCCTTATGCCCGCATCGAGACCACCTTGGCTGCAGGCCGGCCGATCTCCGGACCCAGCAAGGTGACTTCCCTGCCGTTTTTCTCGATGGATTGCTGCGCGGCTTCGAGCAGACGCACCACGCGATACCCGGAAACTGCGTCGCTCAATGGCTGGCGGTTCTCCAGGATCGAGCAGACGAAATCGCGTGCCATCAGGCGCAGCGCCTCGGTAGTCTCCAGGTTGGGCGCCAGCATGTCGCCGTTGCGATAACCGGTAAGCAGGCGCTCGCGGCGCTCGGGATCGTGGTTGACGGTGAAACCGCGGTCGTAGACCTTGATCTTCTCACTGCTCTCCATGTCGTCATAGACGATCATCTTCGAGCTGCCGCCCACCAGCGTCGTGCGAACTTTCACCGGCGACAGCCAGTTGACGTGGAAGTGGGCGATGAGCGACGAATCGTAGCGCGCGGTAACGTACGCAATGTTCTCGTAGGGACAACCGAGATGACGCGCGCCCACGGCGGAGACGGCAACCGGATCGCTGTCGCACAGATAATTCAGAATGGCGAAATCGTGGGGCGCCAGGTCCCACATGACGTTGATATCGCTCTGCACCAGGCCGAGATTGATGCGTACGGAGTCGAAGTACAGCATCTCGCCCAGGTCACCGTGGGAGATCATTTCCTTCATGCGGCGCACCGCGCTGGTGTACAGGAAGGTGTGGTCCACCATCAGAAGCTTGCCCTGTTGTTCGGACAGATCCATCAGGTCCAGAACTTCGGCGGTGCTGCGCGCCAGCGGTTTTTCCACCAGAACGTGCTTGCCGGCAAGCAGCGCCTGGCGTGCGAACTCATAATGGGTTGAGACCGGGGTAGCGAGCACGATGGCGTCCACCCGCGGACTATCGAGCAACTCGCGATAATGACGCGTCACCTGCGCGGTAGGATAACGGCGCTGCGCGCGAGCCAGCGCCTTGGGATCGAGATCACATACGAAGGCAAGTTCGCATTCGTCGACTTCCCAAAAATTGCGGATCAGATTCTGCCCCCAGTAGCCACCGCCAACGATAGCCACTTTGATCTTTTGCATGCGTCGCCTCGGTTGGGTTTGTTTCTCCCGCCGTGAGAGGATGCAACCGGCATTCCAAGCAGGCCCGAAATGCACTCCGGTAATTAACCCGTAAACCATTGAAAGCATTAGGTCAATCGTGGTTATGCTGGGATCGGAGGAAGGGGCCAGAGGGACCTTGCAAAAGTTTGCATATGTGCCTGCGGCAACTTACTTCCGCGGGCAAGTTCCGGGTCTCCATTAGATTACCGGCCCTCGGCCACATCCCAGGCTGTGCGGAGAAGTTTTTGGAGTATTCTGGCAGGAATCCAGCGAATCCATGGTTGAGGGCGAGTCTGTGCGTTTAGCAATCATTGGCTCCGGTTATGTAGGTTTGGTGGCAGCAGCATGCTTCGCCGAACTGGGACACGAGATCGCCTGTGTTGATAACGACTGTCAGAAGATCAAACGGCTCCAGGCCGGCGAGGCGCCAATCTACGAGGAATTCTTGCCGGAGCTGCTGGCAAAGCATCGCGGACGGAGCCTGGAGTTCACCACCGACCTGAAGCAGGCGCTGGCGGGCGTGGCGGCCGTGTTCATCGCGGTGGGTACGCCTCCCACCGAGGAAGGCGAAGCCGACATGTCCTACGTCGAGGAAGTATCGCGCGCTGTCGCCCAGACCCTCGACGGTTACAAGGTGGTGGTGGAGAAGAGCACGGTGCCGGTTTTCACCCACGACTGGGTCCGCAAAGTGATGCTGCTGAACGGGGCTGAGCCGGCATCCTTCGACGTCGCCTCGAACCCGGAATTTTTGCGTGAGGGCTCGGCGGTGCGAGACTTTCTCTATCCGGATCGGATTGTGCTGGGTGTGGACAACCAGCGCTGTTCCCGCGTGCTGCACAAAATCTACGAACCGCTCTCGAGCGGTCGCTATTACAAGGAAGCATCGCGCATCCCGGGGCCGGCCGAGCCCAAAATCCCGCCTGTGATCGTGACCAGTGCTAAGAGCGCAGAGCTGATCAAGCACGCATCGAATGCGTTTCTGGCGACCAAGGTGTCGTTCATCAACGCGGTGGCCTCGATCTGTGAGGCGGTGGGCGCCGACATCAAGCAGGTCTGCGACGGAATCGGGGCCGACTCGCGCATCGGACGGCGCTTCCTGAATCCCGGCATCGGCTACGGCGGCTCCTGCTTCCCCAAAGACCTGAAGGCATTCCACGCGGTAGCGCGGGAATGCGGCTACGACTTCCGCATGCTGGAGGAAGTCAGCCGCGTCAACGAAGAGCAGCTCGTGCGCTTTGTGCGCAAGGTGAAGGGAGCGCTGTGGACGCTGCGGGGCAAAAAGCTGGCGGTGCTGGGGCTGGCCTTCAAGGGCGGCACGGATGATATTCGCGAGTCGCCGGCGGTGACGGTGGTGGAGATGCTGCTGCGCGAAGGCTGCGAGATCCGGGCCCATGATCCGGCGGCGATGGAACGCGCGCGCGCGGTGCTGCCGGAGCGAGGCATCAGTTATTGCGGAAGTGTGTACGAGGCTGCCCGAGAAGCCGATGCGCTGCTGATCCTGACCGATTGGAAAGAATTCGCTTCTCTGGATCTGGAACGGCTGCGCTCTCTGATGGCCTATCCTATCGTGGTGGACGGACGCAATCTTTACGATCCCACCGCCATGTCAGCCGCAGGCTTCAATTACTACAGCATCGGCCGGGCGGCGCTGGCAGGCGAGACGCGCATCGAATCCCGGGTGGCAGCGGCCGCATCCTCGCTACGGAGAAAGTAAGCCGCCTCCAGAGCGCCCGGCGCTGCGCTGCGCAGTTTAGCGAAAAAACAAGTAATGCTGCGCCGCCAGGACGGCGATCCCGACGAGGATCTGCAGCACCGTGGAGCTGGCGATGCGGACTAGAAGCGGCCGGGAGAGGCGCTTGAACACCAGCGGCACATTGGTGAGCGCGCTTCCCATGGAGGCGATCACCGCCGCCGTCCCCGCCAGTTCCGGCGTGATCTTGCCGCTGGCGCTGAGGTTGGCGGCGGCTGCGGTAGCACTGGCGCTGCTGGCAATCCCGCTGATCCCGCTGGCGGCCATGAATCCGATGTTGCCGAAGACGCGCTCGGCCAGGGTGCCGATCACTTCGATGGCGATGAATAGCAGCCCGTAGGAAAGCACCCGGCGCAGAGAAATCGGAGAACCCAAAGCCAGTTCTCGGCCGGGCTCGTCATCCGGTTTTCCGGTGCGCAGCAACAGAGCGACACAGGCCATCGCAAAGATAGGTCCGACCGCGGTGAGCAATGCTCGCGGCGCGAACAGCGCCAGCAGCACGATGTTGCGGATGAACATGGCAAGCGTCACCAGCAGGACCACCATGGTGGTCCGGGCACCGGTACCGACCGTCATGAGCTCGGCAACCGCGGCACGGCTGTTCACCAGCCCACCTAGGATGGCCGTCCAGTACAGTCCCCGCGTGCTATACAAGCGCAGCAGCACGTAGTTGACGAAGGCGATGCTGGCGATCACCACTACCGTCACCCAGGATTGCCGCAGGTTCACCAGCTCCCAGCGATCTATAAAGCGGTCGGGCAAAACCGGGTAGATGACCAGACCAATCAAGCCGAGGAGGACGGCGCCGCGCAGTTCGTCCATGCTCACGCCGCCGGCAAACTTACGCAGCTCCACCTTCCATGCCAGCAGAAGCGTCATCAGGATTGCCGACGCCACGGGCGTGAAGGTGTGGCCCAGCCCGACCAGCACGCCCAAGACATAGGTCACCAGGAGCGCGGCGGAGGTAGTAATTTCCAGCGAGCGATTGGCGAGCATGCTGCGTGCATTGAGGAAAGCGACCAGCACGATCACTGCGATCACGCCCACCAAGCCGTAAGAAGGCGAGATCAGCACGCTGAGCGCCCCGAGCAGCGCCGTCAGCCCGAAGGTGCGAATGCCGGCATCTTTATTGGCAGACTCGCGCTCGAAGCCGACGAGCATGCCCACGGCCAGCGAGATGGCGATTCTGACCGCAACCGCTGCCGGTGGAAATCGCGTCGCTTCCTGCAATGCTGAGGACATGTTCGTGAAAATTCGCTCCGCGCTTGCTAAGCTAGCACTTCTGTGTACACGTCGCTAGAGCCGTGTTTCATTCAAAAAGAGTTGGATGAACCCGCATTCTCTTTGAACGCTCAATCCTTCGCGGGCAGCGGATCATTCAACGCAACCGCAGCACATGGAGCGTGGAATCATGAAAAAGAGGAAGCTGGGCAATCAAGGGTTGGAGGTTTCCGAGCTGGGGCTGGGCTGCATGGGGATGACCTGGGCGTATGGGTCCGCCGATGACCAGGAATCGCTGGCCACTCTCGCCCGCTCCATTGAACTCGGCATCACGTTTTTCGATACCGCGGAGGCTTACGGCCCATTCAAGAATGAAGAGCTGCTGGGAAAAGCTTTCAAGGGACGCCGTGAGCGCGTGGTCATCGCCACAAAATTCGGCTTTCGTTTCGAGAACGGCAAGCTCGTGGGCACGGACAGCCGGCCCCAGCACTTGAAGGAAGTTGCAGAGGCCTCGCTGCGCCGGCTCGGCACTGATCACATTGACCTCTATTACCAACACCGCCTCGACCGTACCGTCCCCATCGAAGAAACGGTGGGCGCCATGGCCGACCTGGTGCGCGAAGGCAAGGTGCGCTTCCTCGGGCTCTCGGAGGTGGGCGAGAACACTATCCGCCGCGCTCACCGTACTCATCCCATTTCCGCGCTGCAGAGCGAGTATTCGCTCTGGGAGCGGAACCTGGAAGCGCGCATCATCCCGGTGCTGCGCGAGCTGAAGATCGGCCTGGTGCCGTTCTCGCCGCTCGGCCGCGGATTCCTGACCGGCGCCGCGAAGCGGGCGGAAGAGTATCCGGAAAATGACTATCGCCACGGCGATCCCCGCTTCCAGGGCGAGAACTTTGATCGCAACATGCAGGCGGCAGCGATGGTGCACGAGATAGCGGCGCGGAAGGGCGCTACGCCGGGGCAGATCGCGCTGGCATGGCTGCTGCACAAGGGCGACGACTTGGTTCCCATCCCCGGCACCAAGCGGCGCAGCTACCTGGAGGATAACGTCGGCGCGGTGAACGTGGCCCTCAGCCGCGATGACATGCGACAGCTCGACGAGGTGCTGAAGCCGGAGGCGGTCTCTGGTCCTCGTTACAACGCGCATTACCAGGCGTTCATCGACCGCTGAAGCGTCGCCTTACGGCTGCGCTTTTGCCCAGGCGAGCGCACGCTGCTGCGCCTCCGACAATTGCTGCGCCGTCAGGCGCGGGGCCAGGGAGTTCATGGCCGCAGCGCTCTCCTTGTCGCCGGTCGCGGCGGCGAGCGCGAACCAGGAGTAGGCTTCCACGGGATCGCGGTCCTGGTACAGACGTCCGATGGCGAGCTGCGCTTCCGTCAACCCACGCTGAGCTGCTTTCAGCCACCACACCGCGGCTTCGGCTTCGCTGGCGGCCGCGCCCAGACCTTGCTGATACATCAGTCCCATCTGGTACCAGGCCTCGGGAGTATCGACGCTGCGGAAAATGCGCATGGCTCCCGCGTAGTCGCGCGCGACGCCGGCGCCCGCCACGTACATCCTGCCCAGCACGAGTTGTGCCGGCGCGTAGCCTTGAGAGACCGCGGCTTTCAGCCACTTCAGCGCCTGCGCGTCGTCGCGCGGGACTCCTCTTCCGTTGGCGTACAGCGTGCCGAGAGCGTATTGCGCTTCGGGCACGCCGAGCTGCGCCGCGGACGATAGCCATTTCGCACCCAGCGCGTCGCTCTGCCCCACGCCGCGTCCTGCGATGTACATAGAACCGAGATTGTTCTCACCCCCGGAATCGCCGGCGTTGGCCGCCTTCTGGAACCAGTCCACCGCCTCGGCGTCGCTCTGCGGCACGCCCCAGCCGTTGGCATAAAGCACGCCCAGGTTGCCGGCGGCAACCGCGTGTCCTTGCTGTGCGGCGGCGCGGTACCAGGCCGCGGCTGCGGCAGGATCACGGGCCACGCCGCGGCCGGTCATGAAAAGGTCTCCCATCTGAAATTGCGCATTGGGGTCACCATGCTGCGCCGCTGGCAGCAAGGTATCGGGATCGCCGAATGCGGCGGCGCCGATTCGCGAGGACAGTCGGCTGTCAAAAGGTGCGACCGATCCGGCGGGAACCGGCGCTGCGCCGGCAGGCGCGGAAATTGCCACCCGCGTAAGTGCCGGATCGGACGGTGGCTTCGCCACGACAGGAGCGGCGGGCGCCGGCGCGACGACGATTCGGGACTGGGTCAGGGCAGCAGTACGCGCGATCTCGACCACCAACTGCGGTGGGTCGGCTACGAACGCGGCTGAATACGGCGCCAGCCGATCCACGTCCAGCACTACGCGAGTGATCCCCGGTTGATATTGCGAGACACGTATCCGTCGCAGTGGAGAATCGCTGACCGCAGTTCTGGCGAGCACAGTGTCGGCGGGACGCGTGTCTTGCAAGTCGAAGAATATGCGGTCCGGATCGGCGGCAGTTCCCTCGACGAACCGCACCGGGCGGTCGAAGTGCACGATGACCCGGATGTGATCACCCGTCGCGTGATGCTCGACGGCGATGACCTGCGCGGTGTCGCCCGTCATCTGCGCCCAGGCAGCGTCCGCAAGTACGATCACGACAAGGAGGGTGGGGATCAGCAGGGTCCGTCGAAGGACAAAAGCAAAATACATCGAAGCCTGTGGAAACCTGTCCGAAAGAAAATAAATCACACCCGAGTGTAGCGCGCAGCCGCGTGCCACCAAACCAAAAATCTCCATCCCGGTAAAACCTTGGTTCCATTCCCGTCAGGCCAGTGGTTCGACGGAAAACCAGCCGAAAATTACGTCCTCACTGACAAAACTTCACAAGTCGGACGGGGTAGCCCCCTGCTCGCGGTCACCGTATCTTCGCCGCTGCACGCTACTGCAACAGGATAGAGGCGATCTGTTCCACAGGGCAGGACTGGCACGCGGCTTGCAGCCTGCTTGTTGACAGCCTAAATCCAGCCTGTACGAGCGGGGCGCAGCCTCGACCGCACCCGTTCGAGTTCGGCAAGAAAACCGTGGCACCAACTTCGATCCGGTCCACGGACGCAAGATCAGCGCTTAGCAAGCAAGGACGAGGTCAACGACGGCCGGGCGAGCGTCGCTTCCTGGAGTCAGGTGCGGCGGTTTGTTTGCACGATCGTCAGCCATAGCACTTCTGCTTTCATCTAGTGCAGGGTTCTCGCTGATTGTTGCCTCTCCTTAAGCCTGGTGAGACCGTCGCCATGGGCGGCGTTAGCGCTGGCGCGTCACATTCCAGGCTCCGCACGCAGGGAACCTGATGCAAGTCAATTTGGCCAGAAAAAGCTCCTGCACGAGCTCGCGCAGGAGTGTGCCCGAATGCCAGGAGGATCGTAGTGAGAAAGTACGTATCGCAATTCTTATCGATTTGTTTTCTGCTGTTCGTTGCTTGTGGCTTGATGTGGGCTGATGTATTGATCGGAGACCAGAACGTTGAAAGCATGCTCGACTCGAACGCTGCCGGGCGCGCGCAAGCCTTCCAGGCACTGGCGAACACCAGCGGCGTCGTGAGCTCACTGACCTTGTACGTGGACCCGACCTCCACCGCGAGTCAGATTGCGATCGGGCTCTACAGCGATTCCGGTGGGCATCCCTCATCTCTGCTGACGCAAGCGTCCTTCACACCCCAAGCCGGCACCTGGAACACGGTGAGCGTTCCCGCGACGGCCGTAGTCGCCGGGGCGCAGTACTGGATCGCCGTGCTGGGATTGGGCAGCGGCCGCCCTTATTTCCGCGACACCCCCAGTCCGTGCACCAGCGAAGGATCGACGTCCAGCACGCTGACCACGCTGCCGACGGTATGGTCCACGGGCGGGATATGGGCGGCGTGTGCGCTCTCCGCGTACGGGTCAAGCGACGGAAGTGGCAGTGTGGCGGTCGCGGTGGCAGTCGCGCCAGCCTCGGCAACTCTGCCCGCGGGCGGCACGCAGCAATTCAGCGCAACCGTGACCGGAACCAGCAACACCGCGGTCACATGGTCGGCGACCGGTGGAAGCATATCGAGCAGCGGCCTGTACACGGCTTCCAGCGCAGCGGGAATTTATACCGTGAAAGCCACGAGCGTGGCCGATACCACCAAGTTTGGTTTGGCAATGGTTAGTATCAGCGCTCTAACAGCATCGTCGGCCAGCCTCTGGACGCCGGGTACTTTGCCCGGAACTTTTGACTCTGGCGACGGCAACCCAGTGGAACTCGGTGTGGAGTTTACCTCCAGCACGACCGGCGCCATCA
>Ga0335077_10002595_pt1 | contig 21609 bp, 19 predicted proteins | sample Lox_Sample_31_FD_207151 | JGI IMG/M metagenome (GOLD analysis project Ga0335077, IMG submission 207151) | Soil microbial communities from Loxahatchee National Wildlife Refuge, Florida, United States - Lox_Sample_3.1 | ecosystem: Environmental > Terrestrial > Soil > Wetlands | place: USA...
ACGTCGATTATTTCACCGCCCTCAGCGCGATTCGCGTCCGCAACAACGTGCAGAAGGAAGTTTCCGCGCAGCCCGTCGACTTCATCGCGGTTCCTCTAAAAGACGCCGTGTGGCTGCGCAGCGGCGAAGATCGCCAGGCCCTCATCTTCACTCGCCACGACGCCTCCGGCAATCTCGAGATTCATTACGTCCCCGTCGCGCACCTCACCCAGGACGCAAACGGCGAGTTGCATTACGACTGCCCGCCGTGGGCTCCCGGATTCCCGCTGGACATTTACGAAGACCCCATGTTCAATGTCGAGGGCGACCGCGCCCAATGGCTCAACGCCTGGCACACCGATCGCGAATGGCTCAAAGCCGTGCATCGCACGCGTTATTCCAACGGCGTGATCGGCATTGTGGAGGCGCTGCTGCGCGACCCGGTCGCCGATCCGTACCTGGAGCGCAAACGCGAGCTGCGCGGCTTCGACATGATCGTTTTCGCCAATGACCATTGGAACTTCAACGTCCGCAGCTTCAACCCCGGAGGAAATCACGGATCGTTCCTGCGCGTCTCGACGCACAGTGTGTTGATGTTCGCCGGCGGCGAGGAAACCGGAATCCCCCGCGGCCTGCGGGTCCAAACCCCCTACGACAGCCTGAGCCTGGTCCCGACCATTCTCACGCTGATGGGCAAACCCGAGCCGTCGCTGCCCGGGCCGGTGATTCAGGAGATTGTTCGTATTCCGTAGTTCGTGGTTCGAATCCATGCCGGGGAGCCAACCTTTGGATTCAATAGCTTGAACGAGGACTGTCGTGCTTTTGTACAGATTTTGTACCGAAGGTTCGAGATGCGCAATCGAACTCATTGCTTCTCCTGCATGAGCACGTTGGGCATGGATTCGAGACTCGAATCCATTTTCGGCCTTTGCGGATTGAGGGCCTATTTGCAGGCAACCGAGGCGCTCACTGCTTGTTCGATATCATCCCGCGTAGATATTCCGTGTGTGAACGAAATGAAGTTCAACAGACGAACTGGTCGCCCAGATTGACGGGCGGCGCAGACCTTGTGATGCCCGTCAACCAGGAAGTGCGAGAAAACCCAGTGTTCTGTTGGATCGATCTCACCTTGCCAGGTGGCGGGGCCTTTGATGTCGAGCAGCGAGATCGAGACTGCGGTCGGAGAATCGCCAGCTTCGAGCCGCTGCACGTATTCCGAAACGACTTTCTTGTCTAACCAGTTCTCGGGAAACATCGGGATGACAAAATGAAATAGCCTTTTCCGATCTCCGAGGTTCACTTCTCCAGCCCGGTAGTACGGCACGCGCGGATCATGGGGAAGATTCCAAAACTGATCGATCCCCCATAGCGCCACCTGCTCATTCACGAAATAGTCGTCCGGTTGTCCGGGAATCACGAGCTGCGGCGTCGCTTCGGACAGGCACACCAGGTAGTCGTCATTAGGCAATCCCGCTACAAGTTGGGCGACAACGGGATCGGCAATCGTCCGAACACCAGCGGTGAGCGCGCCCACTGCGCTCTCGATATTGACAGAGGTGTTTGCTCCGTCCAGACGCTCGAAGAGAAACTGACAAGTTTGACAGATGTTGCCCAGGTGGTAGACTCTTTTTCCATCGACCGTGAGGAAGCGGTCCCATACCTTCCATGCGCCGCCGCCCTCAGTGGCAAAGCCAATCCGTGAATCGGGCGCGCCCGCGCTCATCGCGACCCGATCGAGAATTCGGAGCATGGGTTGAATATAGCGAATTCAAGCACTGCTCGCGCCAAAAGTCGTTTGTACCGATTTTGTACCGGGTGCCTGCTTTTGATGCCTTTGACGACTTCAGTGACTTTGCAAAATCAATAACTTCCGCAAACTGTGAAACCTGTCAATAATGTGGTTCGAATCCATGCCGGGGAGCCAATAATCAACACCCCAGGCTGGATTCGAAACCTGTTTGGCGCTCTATTTATTGGGATCGGCGAGGCGCATTCGAAGGAAACGCTGAAATTGGTTAAGCTCCCGAACAATTTCTTCGTACACGCCATCGACCTTGGCTACCAACGGCGATAGCTTATCCCAGCGCATCAACGCAATCGACGCACCACGAAACAGATGTCGAAATGCCAGCAGTTCGGCCAAGCGCGTGACGAGCTCCGTGGTGATAACCGCCGGTCGCGCTTCAGTCGCCGCCGCCATTTGGCTCAGCAGATCGCGATGCCAGGATTCAGATGACGGGATCTTCTTGTCGAGGTCCAATGCAATGAGTTTAAGGATCTTCTCAATTTCGGTGTAAAACGAATGCAGCATTGTACAAGCTGCAGCGGTTTCCATCACGGGCAATTCCGGCTCGCCTGTCCGTGCGATCAGCGGAGACATCATGCCCCTGATTACAGCAAGCTCATCGAGTCCTAATTGGATCTTCTCCGCGAGATTAACCGACACGGACCAGTTCTCCGCTGCTACGGAGGTACCGCACCAGCCCTGAATCGTCGTCCAAATCCACCAAATCTACAGGGCGTCCGATCAGGTCGGACGCCTGACTGACCGCCGAGAAATAGACGCGCGGCGGTAAGCCGGAAACAGCCATATCAACATCTGAATTGGGTCGAAGTTGGCCCCTTACGGCCGACCCAAACACGAACACCTGGGATGCTCCAAGCCCAATGAAGAGCTTGGCCGCCTTCGAAACGGCTTCGTGTTCGCGGGTGGTCATGGGTGACATGCGCTCCTGAACCATCGACATCGGCCTCTCGCCTTCATTTTACCGAACATCACGGCGGGCGCACCGGGATCGTAGAGCTATCCACGTAACTGGTTGTTTGGCAGGCTCGCCTCTATCCCGCCTACGTCGTCGGAGTTCGAGACGTGTCCAGACTGGGTGCCCGGCATGGACGCGGGTCAAGGGCTAGCACCGATCACTTTGAAAATAATACGCGTCCGTGGGTCCGATCACACTGCCAATTGGAAGGGAAATGTTCGAAACGTGTCCAGGGTGGGGAGCCAACCTGTGAATTCAATAGTTTGAAAGACGGCTGCCGTTTTTCTGTACGGATTTTGTACCGATGCCTCGATGTCATGCGGCCGAACGGCTTGATGTCGTTACATGAGAACGGTGAGTATGGATTCGATGTTGAAATCCATGCCCGGATAAGCGATTCGTTCTCAAAGGTCTCCGGCACCCCTGGTTTGCGCCCACACCGACACCAAACGATAAACTGATCGAAGTTGGTGGAACACGTTCAATTCCCGTGTTCGGGCGAGATGCTTCACGAGCGTCCACCAAGATGGCACGATAATAATTAACGGATCCGAATCGGAATGCGAAAGGTGATAGTGTTCTAGGCAGATCTCGGCGTTAACGCGCTCGGCGCTGATAAGCAGCTGCAGCAAGCTGTCTACTTGTACGACACGGTAACCAACTCGTGCCATTGGGACTGCTGGTTCGTTCCAGATCACTTCTGGTTTTGCTTCGCGACAAACGACAAAGCGCTGGTCGGCCAAACCATCGCGTGGCGATGGGAGTATGACCCTACAGAGATGTTCAAACTAAGGAAACAAGTCATATCGCTGCGCTATTCAGACACGAGCATATGGGTTGTGCGAACGGATGGCAAGGAACTAAAGCTGAGGCGAGATAATTCTTATCCGGAGTTTACTCAGGGCTGTCAGAAGATGGCCTCCGAAACTCGAACCCTTCTCCGCGCTAAACTGCATCGCCCTCCGCTGTGGACACCCAAAGTACCCGGAACTGGTTGGAGGGAGAATGTACCGATTTTGTACCGGGTGCCTGCTTTTGATGCTTTTGACGACTTCAGCGACTTTGTGAAATCAATAAATTACAGAGTTTCCAAAACCTGTCAATAATGTGGTTCGAATCCATGCCAGGAGCCATTCTTTGAATTCAACACCTTAGAAAAGGACTGCCGTTTTTCTGAAACGGATTTTGTACTGCGGATCGACAGCACGCGGGGCCACCCACCGCTGCCCATTCGCCGAGTGCGCTGAACATGGATTCCGAGATTTGGAACTAGGAAGCCGGGTGTCCCAGCCTTTCCGCCGCCCGCCCGCGGCTAACATCCATCCGATTGAAAAACTAAGTAACCGTGTGCGGAGATTAACGGCACATTCTCCGCACGCCACGCGGAGAATGTCTGGACAGATGCGGAGATTGCGAGGTATAATCTCCGCATGAGGTGCGGAGAATGTATATCCACGAGCGCAAGGACTGGCCTGACTTCCATTGGAATATAGAGAAGCTTATGGAGCCTCTCGCCTCTGTCCGTTACCGGCAGGGCGGCTTGATCGGGCAGATGAAAGGCCTCGGTTTCCGCCTTCAGCAGGAAGCCGTCCTCGAAACCTTGACCAAAGACGTTTTGAAAACCAGCGAAATCGAAGGCGAGAAGCTCGACGCAGAACAGGTGCGCTCCTCGGTGGCGCGGCGTCTGGGCCTGGACATCGGCGGCCTCAAGCCCGCGGATCGCAATGTCGAAGGCGTCGTCGAAATGATGCTCGACGCCACCGGCCATTACGACCGGCCTTTGACGGATGAGCGGCTGTTCGGCTGGCATGCCGCGCTGTTCCCGACGGGACGCAGCGGCATGACGAAAATCAAAACGGGAGCCTGGCGCGACGAAAAAGCCGGACCGATGCGAGTCGTCTCCGGCGCCGTGGGCAGGGAGAAAGTGCATTTCGAAGCGCCGAAAGCGAACCGCCTCAAAAAAGAGATGGCCACCTTCCTGAAGTGGTTCGAAAGCAACGACGCGATCGATCCGGTCCTGAAAGCCGGCCTCGCGCATCTCTGGTTCGTCACCATCCACCCGTTTGAAGACGGCAACGGCCGCATCGCGCGCGCTATCGCTGATATGGCGCTGGCCCGTTCCGAGCACAGCTCGCAGCGCTTCTACAGCATGTCGGCGCAGATCAAGCTGGAGCACAAAGAGTATTACGGCATCCTGGAAGCCACACAAAAAGGCACCGTGGACGTGACCGGCTGGATGCTATGGTTTCTGGACTGCCTGGGCAGCGCCATAGACGGCGCTCATTTGACCTTGAAGGCAGTCATTGACAAAGCACGTTTCTGGGACCGCATCAAAGACGCGCCGCTGAACGACCGGCAGCGCTCCGTGATAAACCGCCTGCTGGACGGGTTCGAAGGCAAGCTCACGAGTTCAAAATACGCGAAGCTGACGAAGTGCTCGCAGGACACCGCCCATCGCGATATTCAAGCGCTGGTGGAGCGGCGCATTCTGGTTCAGAACCCCGAAGGTGGACGCAGCACGAGCTACTCGCTCGCACCGCTGCGATAATCCCAAAGCTTTGCAGGCACTACCGCGCACTACGAACCACGAACCGGTTACCCTCAAATCGTATGGACCAGGACCAACTGCGCGCGCTGCTCGAGCAGGTGCGCGAGGGAGCCGTCGGCGTCGACGCCGCAATGGAGCGCATGCGCCATCTGCCTTTCGAGGATCTCGGCTTCGCCAAGGTGGATCATCATCGCGCGCTGCGCCATGGCATGCCCGAAGTCATCTTCGGAATGGGCAAATCGGCCGATCAGATTTCCGCGATCGCCGGCGCGCTTCTGGCCAAGGCGCCCAACGTCCTGATCACGCGCGCCAGCGCCGACGTCGCCGCGCGCCTGCGGGAAGAACATCCGGAAGCCGAGTATTTCCCCGCATCCGGCGCCCTGCGCGTGTGGCGCGAGCGCAAGATCCACGGCAAAGGAACCATCGCGGTGGTGTGCGCCGGCACCAGCGACCTGTTTGTCGCCGAAGAAGCGCAGGTGACCGCGGAGGTGATGGGGAACTGCGTCGAAACCACCTACGATATCGGCGTCGCGGGCATCCATCGCCTCATGCAGAATCGCGAGCGCCTCACCTCGGCTCGCGTAGTGATCGTCTGCGCGGGCATGGAAGGCGCGCTGCCGAGTGTAGTGGGCGGGATGGTCGCCGCGCCGGTGATCGCGGTCCCCACCAGCGTCGGCTACGGAGCCAGTTTCCAGGGCCTCGCCGCGTTGCTCGGAATGCTGAACAGTTGCGCCAGCAACGTGACCGTGGTCAACATCGATAACGGTTTCGGTGCCGGCTACGCCGCCAGCCTCATGAACCGGCTATGAAAGAACTGGCACTCCAAGGTCTCACCGTGGCGCACGCACGAGTGAGTGTTGAAAAACTCCTTCACAGGCTAAAAGCCTGTGCCACCCTGGCACCGCAGGCTGTTGGTCCTAGGTGGCACAGGCTTCAGCCTGTGGTCTGTCAGGTAAAACGGAGTTTTTAGCAGCCACGAGTGCGTGCGCGACACTTAGCCGCCCGAAAGGAACGATCCTTGCGGGTACTTTCAGCGGAGCGAATTACTCTTGGGCCGACATCTGCGAGTCGGCATCACGCCAGGCGCTGAGCTTTAACCGGCGGCACACCCAGCACAGGCCTTCGGTCGAATTGGGAGCGCACTCGCCTCCGCACACCACGCAAAGCGCCGGCTTCTTCACCCGGTCGGCCTCGATGGCGCGGCGCGCCTGCTCCACGATCGCTTCGGGGACCACGGTCTCGCGGACCGGAGTCTCGGGATCGGGCGTGCGCTTGCGTTTCACAACTCCACTATAACAGGAAAGGTCAAGCCGCCCGTACCACGAAAGAAACCGGCGGCAATATGTACCCCGCGTCCAGCGAGCCGAGGCAGCGCGGGCATTTCTGCCCCGGCCGGACGATCGCCCGGCGTTCGCGCAAGACCACGTCGGCTTCCACTGTGTGCGTGCAGATCGGACAGTAGACCTTGCGGCTGGAACCGGGTTCGGCGCGTTTGGCTGGCTTCACGGGCACTGCTCCTCACGCGTTTTGACGCGCGCTGCGAACAAAAGGGATCGAAAAATTTTGTCGAGCGGGTTACACTGGATTTTCACTCCACATGTCAGAAACAGCCGTCGTGTTCCCCGGGCAGGGGTCGCAGTTTGCCGGGATGGGCAAGTCGCTCGCGGATTCCTTCCCGGAAGCCGCGCGAGTGTTTGAAGAAGCCGACGACGCGCTCGGCTTCGCGATTTCGCGATTGTGCTTTGAAGGTCCCGAGGACCAGCTCCGGCTGACGGAAAACACCCAGCCCGCGCTGCTAACGGTCTCCATCGCCGCCTACGCCGTGCTCCAGTCGCGGGTCGAAGCCGCTTATGTCGCGGGCCATAGCCTGGGCGAATATTCCGCGCTGGTGGCCGCTGGATCGCTCAACTTCGCCGACGCGCTGCGCCTGGTGAAGAAGCGCGGCCGCTACATGCAGGAAGCCGTGCCGGCGGGCGTGGGCGCGATGGCGGCTTTGTTGAAGTTGCCCGAAGACCGGCTCGCCGGCGTGCTCGCCGAGGCCGCGCAGGGCGAAATCGTCGCGGCGGCGAATTTCAATACTCCCGAGCAGGTGGTGATCGCGGGTCACGCGGGCGCGGTGAATCGCGCAATCGAGCTCGCCAAGGCCGCCGGCGCAAGGCGAGCCGTCCTGCTTCCGGTGAGCGCTCCGTTCCACTGTCCGCTGATGAAGCCGGCGCAGGATCGTTTGAAACCCGATCTCGACGCAACCGAGTTTCGCGAACTATCGATTCCCTTGGTCAACAACTGGCAGGCGCGCGAGGTCCGCACCGGCGCCGAGGCTCGCGAAGGATTGTATCAACAAGTGCCTAACCCGGTGCGCTGGACCGAATCGGTCCGTGTGCTGATCGCCAAAGGCGCCACGCGATTCATCGAGTGCGGCGCGGGCGGCGTGCTCAGCGGCCTGATCCGCAACATCGACCCGTCGGCGCAGACCGCGAAATTCGGAGAAGCCGGGGACGCTGAAAAAGTGGCCGTGAATGAACGTCAGTGAATATAAACTTTTTATTCACGTTTATTCACGTTCATTAATGGCCAAAATCATTCCGCCTTTGCGACGACCACCAGCGATAATCCGCGCCAGGGTAATATGCCATCCACGCGACGCCAGAACCACACGCTCTTGTCGAAAAGCTTCAGCGCCAGCTTGGCGATCTTTTTACGGTGCAGTATTTTACCGTAAATCCACCAGGAAATCGCACCGAATTTGTTAAGTTGATGCGTGTGTTCCACGTGGAACTTTGCTGTATTTAGCATCGCTGTGATCTCCCCCGCGGAAAAGCGCCGTTTGTGACCCAGGGCGAGATCGAGCGAACCGAACAGCGAGCGTCCCTGCGGCACCAGCACCACGATATTTCCGCCGGTTTTGACCGCGCCGCGCAGCAACTCCAGCACGCGCTGTGGATCATCCACCGTTTCGAGCAAGTTCACGCACACCGCGGTGTCGAATTTTTCCGGAAGCTGCGCGTAATCGGCGGGATTTTCCGGCGAAAGCCGGCATACGCTCACGTTGGGCGTGCGCAGGAAGCGATTGCGCAGCGCGTGCAGATACAGCGGATCGCCCTCCGCCGCGACGTAGCTCAGCTTGCGCGACATCAGGCGCGCGGTCAGATTTCCGATGCCCGCGCCGATCTCGAGCACCGTATCGCCCAGCTCCGGCCGCAGCACGCGCGTCACCCAGCTTAAATATTGCGGCGTTCCGGTGAGGCTGTTGAGCAATCCGCGGCCGTAGGTGGGAACGTACAGGTCGTCCACCAGCCAGAAATAAAAAATCACGCCGAACGCTTTCAGTCCATCCTTCCAGCCGATTTTTTTTCCTTCTTCATAGGTCCGGCCGTGGTAGCTGATGGGAACTTCGTACACGCGCAGCTTGCGCTTGGACGTTTTCATGGTGATCTCCGGCTCGAAGCCGAAGCGGTTGGAGCGGATGGGGATGCTTTTGAGCAGGTCGGTGCGAAAAACTTTGTAGCAGGTTTCCATATCGGTGACGTTCAGGTTGCTGAACATGTTGGAAACCACCGTCAGGCCCTTGTTGATCATCGAGTGCCAGAACGGCAGCACGCGCGACTGCTCGCCCGCGAGATACCGCGATCCGAAAACCGCGTCGGCGTGGCCGTCGAGCAGCGGGCGCAACAGCTTAATGTACTCCGACGGATCGTATTCGAGATCGGCGTCCTGGATCAGGCAAAAATCGCCGCTGGCTTTTTCGATCGCGGTGCGCACCGCGGCGCCCTTACCCTGATTCACCGGATGGCGGAACAGGCGGATGCGCGCATCGTTTTCAGCCAAATTCTTCAGGATCTCCGAAGTGCCGTCGCTGGAGCAGTCGTCCACCACCACCAGCTCGCGATCCATGCTTTCCGGGAGCGGAGCGGCCAGCACCAGCGCCAGGCTTTTTCCCACCACGGTTCGCTCGTTGTACACCGGAATCAGGATCGAGAGAAGCATGCGAATCCCCCAGTATAATCAGGAATGGCTTCTCAACCGCACATGGCTCCCCAAAATGTAGTGCTCGAAACGCGACTCGCCGGCCTCAAGCTGCGCGGGCGCGGGAAGGTACGCGATATTTACGAAGACGGCGCGCGGCTGCTGATCGTCGCGACGGACCGGATCTCGGCGTTCGATTACATTCTGGCCACCGGCATCCCGGACAAAGGACGCGTGCTGACGCAGATGACGCTGTTCTGGCTGGATTTTCTGCGTGATGTAGTCCCCAATCATCTGCTCTCGACCGACGTTCCGGCGGAGGTTGCCGGACGTTCGATGTGGGTGAAGCGCTGCGAGATGATCGAGATCGAATGCGTGGCGCGGGGCTACATCTCCGGGTCGGGATGGAAGGATTACCAGCGCACCGGCGCGGTGTGCGGAATTCCGCTGCCCGCGGGGCTTCGCGAGAGCGATGCGCTGCCGGAACCGATCTTCACTCCGGCGACCAAGGCACAAAGCGGTCACGACGAAAATATTTCCTTCGAGCGCACGGCCGAGCTGATCGGCGCGGATCTCGCCGCGAAGCTGCGCGACCTGACGCTTTCCATTTACAAGCGCGCGGCCGATTACGCGCGCGCCCGCGGCATCATCATCGCCGACACCAAATTCGAGTTCGGAATCTTCGACGGAAAGATCACGCTGGCAGATGAAGTCCTGACGCCGGATTCGTCGCGCTTCTGGCCGGCCGACCAGTATTCGCCGGGCGGCGCGCAGCCCTCTTACGACAAACAATACGTGCGCGACTATCTCGAATCGATCCACTGGAACAAGCAGCCGCCCGCTCCGGCGCTTCCGGGCGAGGTCGCGGCCCGGACCAGCGAAAAATACCGCGAAGCATATCGCGCGCTCACCGGAAAATCGTTGTGAACCTGCTGGATATTCTGCTGGCGATCGTCGTCGGCGCTTCGGTGGTCGCCGGATTCATGGCGGGATTCGCGCGGGCGGGCATCGGCTTCATCGCCACGGTTTGCGGCGTGCTGTTCGGCTTCTGGTTCTACGGAATTCCGGCGGAATGGATTCATCATTACGTCCATTCCGAGACGCTCGCGAACCTGCTGGGATTTTTCGCCGTGCTGTGCGCTTTCGGCTTCGCCGGCGCGATTTTTGGAAAGCTGCTGTCCATGCTGTTCCGCTGGACCGGGCTAACGTGGCTCGACCGGGTGATGGGCGGCGCCTTCGGACTGGTGCGCGGCGGCGTGATCGCGGTCGCATTTGTCGCCGTGCTGCTGGCGTTCACGCCCAAGCCGCTGCCCAACTGGATGGTGAATTCGAGAACGCTGCCCTACGCCATCGACGCGTCGCATTTGTGGGCCGACCTGGCGCCCAACGCCATCAAGAACGCCTTCGAGGACAGTATGCGCGAAATGCGCCGGCTGTGGGACGAGCAGATGAAGAAGAATCACAGGAAAGAGGACATCCGCAAGGTGGAAGCGTGAGGTTATGTCATAATGGCTTGCCCTGAGGGTCGGCCGTGCGATCGCGGCGAACATGGCGGACAGGATTTACTCTTCCGCGAGGCGCGAACATTATTTACACATCTCGTGAAGACGATAGGAAAGCCCTGCGCTATTTCCGCAAGTTCGCCGACCAGCACGTCAGCTTCACGGACTGTATTTCCTTCGTTGTCATGCGACGGCGCGGCCTGGAGACCGCTTTCACGTTCGACCGCCATTTCCTCCACGCCGGATTTCGCGTGATGGGAGCCCGATGAACCTGTTCATCTTCGATCTCGACGGCACGCTCATCGATTCCAAGCAGGATCTGGCCAATTCGGTGAATGCCACTCGCGCTTTCGCGGGTCTCGATCCGCTGTCGAATGAAATCGTGTCTTCCTACGTCGGCAGCGGCGCTCCCGTGCTGATCCAGAGAGCGTTTCCCGGCGCAAGCGAGGCCGAGCGCGACCGGCTCCTGCGCTACTTCCTCGATTACTATCGCGAGCACATGCTGGATTCGACCACGTTGTATCCCGGGGTTCGCGAGATGCTCGAGCGCCTGCACACGGCGGATGCCGCGCTGGCGGTGCTCACCAACAAGCCCGTGCGCTTCAGCGTGCGGCTGCTCGAGGGGCTCGGCATCGATCTGCTGTTCTTCCGCATTTACGGAGGCAACAGCTTTGAGGAAAAGAAGCCCAGCCCGGTGGGGATCAACGCGCTGGTTTCGGAGTCGGGAGCCGCGCGCGAGCGCACTATCATGGTCGGCGACAGCGCCGTGGATATCATGACCGCGCGCAATGCCGGCGTGGTCGCCTGCGGCGTGAGCTGGGGATTTCAGCCCGAAACCTTCGCCTCCGCTCCACCCGATTTTGTGATCGAAGATCCGCGCGATCTGCTGGAGCGCGTCTAGCTCGTTTTACCTGGCTCGAAGACCACAGGCTGAAGCCTGTGCCACCTGAGGTCAACTTGCCATGCCAGGGTGGCACAGGCTTTCGCCTGTGAAGAGAGTTTTGCAGCAGCCTCCAGGCGACAAGCTGAGGCGGTTTTCCGCTGGACGCTTCTGTTATTCTGAAATTGCAGTGCTTCCCAAGCTTTTTCAAATTGGCAGTTTCTATCTACCCACTTACGGCGTGTTGGTCGCGCTGGGCTTTTTGGCCGGATTGACCATCACCGTGCGCCTGGCGCGGCGCGCGGGAATCAACGGCGAACTGGTGACCAATCTCGCCGTGTATTGCGCGCTTGCGGGACTGCTGGGAGCCAAGCTCCTGATGCTGATGTTCGATTGGGGCTCGCCCGACCGGCCGCCGATTTTTTCGCTTGCCACTCTGCAAGCCGCGGGTGTGTGGCAGGGAGGGCTGGTGCTGGCGTTCGTCACCGCATTGCTGTATATGCGGCATGTGAAGCTGCCGGTGCTGGGAACGCTGGACGCCTTCGCGCCGGGGATTGCGCTGGGGCATGCGATCGGACGCATCGGATGCTTCGCGGCCGGCTGCTGCTGGGGCACGCAGTGCAACCTGCCCTGGGCTGTGACGTTCAAGAATCCGGACGCCTTCGCGCTCACCGGCGTTCCGCTGGGCGTTCCGCTGCATCCCTCCCAACTTTACGAGATGACCACGGAGTTCGCGCTGTTCACGTTCCTGTACTGGCGGTTCGGGAAGGTCCACCAGGCCGGGCGGATCATGGGGATGTACCTGGTGCTGAGCTCGATTGCGCGGTTCCTGATCGAGTTCACGCGCTACCACGAGCAGGGGCTGCACTTGGGGCTGTCGCTGACGCAGTGGATCGCGATTCCGGTGGCGGTTGCGGGCGCGATGCTGTGGATGGGCGCGCCGAAGCCGCTGCAACGGCCGGCGACGGCTTAATCAGTTCCCCGGATTTCAGAGGCTGCTCGAAAAACTCCTTCACAGGCTAAAGCCTGTGCCACCCTCGCATCGCCAGTTGTTGATCGCAGGTGGCACAGGCTTCAGCCTGTGGTCTCCGAGTCAGCTATGACGGAGTTTTTTGAGCAGCCTCTTTAATCCGCGCGGCGCTTTAGCGCTGCTCCCGGCCAGCAAGGCTGAAGCCTTGCGCGGGCTCGAAGCCCGCCGTCCGGTGAAAGTCAAACCGTGTGTCTCGCGCTGATCACGCGCGGAATTCCGGCGAGGTCGTTTTCGACTGCGACCTCATGCCAGCCGCCGAGAAGCGCGCCGACGGCTTCGGCTGAGCGGTACCCGATCTCCACAATCAGCCAGCCGCCGGGCTCAAGAACGCGCGCGGCTTCGGGAATCAGGCGGCGGTAAATCTCCAGCCCATCCGCGCCGCCGTACAGCGCGACGGCGGGTTCGTGCTCGCGAACTTCACGCGGAAGCGAATCGCTTTCGGGAACGTAAGGCGGATTGGAGACCACCAGGTCGAAGGAAGCGGCGGCGAAGGCGGCGGCAAGGTCGCAGGCGGCGAAGCGGACCGGCGCATTGAGGCGGCGCGCGTTTTCCGCCGCGACGGCGAGCGCTTTCACGAAAATATCGCTCGCCGCAACGCACGCCCGCGTTTCGAGCGCGAGCGTAATCGCGATCGCGCCCGATCCGGCGCCGATATCAAGGATGGAGCGCGCGGGCTGGCGCAGCGCGGCTTCGATCACGTGCTCGGTTTCGGGGCGGGGAATCAGAACGTCGGGCGTGACGCGGAATTCGCGCCCGAAAAATTCCTGGCGGCCGGTGATGTACTGCGTGGGGACGCCTTCCATGCGCTGGTGCAGATAGCGGCCGTAGTGAATCCACCACAGCTCACGCAGTTCTTCTTCGGAATGCGCGTAGAGCCAGGCGCGGTCGCGGCCGACGGCGTGGGCGAGCAAAACCTCGGCGGTGAGCCGCGGCGCGTCGATTTTGGATTGCTCCAGGAGCTTTTGGCCCTGGAGCAGCGCGGTGCGGAGATTCATGATGGGGCTCACAGGCTAAAGCCTGTGCCACCCGTCCTTGTGGCACAGGCTTCAGCCTGTGGATTCCGGAGCCTCTTCAGCCTGTGGACTCACGCCGCCTGCTCGCCTTCCTGTTTCAGCTTTTTCATCTGATCGTGCGCCGTCAGCGCGTCCACGATCGCGTCCAGCTTGCCGTCCATCACCTGGTCGAGCTGATGCAGCGTCAGGCCGATGCGATGATCCGTCACGCGGTTCTGCGGAAAATTATAGGTGCGGATTTTTTCGCTGCGGTCGCCCGAGCCGACCATGGTGCGCCGCTCCGCGCCGATCTTTTCCTGCTGTTTTTCGAGCTCGATCTCGTACAGCCGCGAGCGCAGCACGCGCTCGGCTTTGGCGCGATTCTTAATCTGCGATTTTTCGTCCTGGCAGGAGACCACCAGCCCGGTGGGGAGATGCGTAATGCGGACCGCGGAATACGTGGTGTTGACGCTCTGGCCGCCGGGGCCCGAGGAACAGAACGTGTCGATGCGGATATCCTTGGGATCAATCTTGATCTCCACCTCGTCGGCTTCCGGAAGCACGGCGACGGTGATCGCGGAGGTGTGGACGCGGCCCTGCTGCTCGGTTTCAGGAACACGCTGCACGCGATGCACGCCGCCCTCGTATTTGAGCTGGCTGTAGACGCGATTTCCGCTCACCAGCGCGGTGACTTCCTTCAAACCGCCGACGCTCGATTCGCTGGCCGAAGTCACTTCCACTTTCCATCCGCGCGATTCGGCGAAGCGCCCGTACATGCGAAAGATTTCCGCGGCGAACAGCGTGGCCTCGTCGCCGCCGGTTCCTGCGCGGATTTCGAGCACCACGTTCTTCTCGTCGTTGGGGTCCTTGGGCAGCAGCAGAATTTTCAGCTCTTCCTCAAGCTGCGCGACCTTCGGCTGGAGTGTCAAAACTTCTTCCTGGGCCATCGCGCGAAGATCGGGGTCTGACTCTTCGAGCATGGCGCGGCTTTCTTCAAGCTGCCGGTTCGACGAGCGCCACTCGCGGTACTTGCCCACGATTTCTTCCATGTCGTTGTGCGCCTTGGCGACCTTGCGGTACTGCGCCGGATCGTTGATGACTGCGGGATCGGCCAGCTGCGCGCTCAAATCATCGAAGCGCCGCTCGATCTCCTCGAGTCTCTTTTCGTATTGCATGCGCGATTAAGCGATGACCAGCTCGCCGCCCTGTTTTTCTTCGAGCGCCATAGCGCCCTCAAGCGCGTGAATCGCGACGGCGGCCTGCGAATCGTCGGGAGTTTTCGTGGTGATGCGCTGAAGCCACAGTCCCGGCTGGCTGACCAGTCCCAACAACTGGCCCTGGCGCCTGGCGGCGAAGCGGATGATCTCGTAGCTCACGCCGGCGATCAGCGGAAGCAGCGCGATGCGCACCAGAAATCGCATCCAGAATCCGGTCACCGGCAGCAGAGGATACAGCAGGAACGCGACGCCCAGCACGATGGCCAGAAAATTCGTGCCGCAGCGCGGATGGAAGGTGACGAATTTCTGAGCGTTCTCCACCGTCACCGGCTGGCCCGATTCGAAATTGAAAACCACTTTGTGTTCGGCGCCGTGATATTCGAACACGCGGCGGATGTCCTTCATGCGCGAAAGCAGGAACAGGAACGCCAGGAAAATCAGGATGCGTATGCCGCCGTCGACGAAGTTGGTCGCGGTGAGACCGGAAAGCGCCGGGACCGTTTTGCCTACACGCGTGGCCAGAAACAGCGGAACGAATTTGTACAGAAAGATGAAGAACGCCAGGGTGAAGATGACGTTCAGGGTCATCATCCAGGAGGAAATTTCCAGCGGTTTTTCGCCCTCGGCGAGCTGCGCGTTGGCGGAAAATCGGAGCGCCTTCGCGCCCAGCGCCATGGCCTGGCCGAGCGTCCCCAATCCGCGCAGGACCGGCCATTTGAAGATGGGATATTTTTCGGACATCCGCGGAATCGCGCATTCTTCTGTGGCAAGCGCACCGTCCGGCCGCCGGACCGCGACGCAATAGCTGTGCGGAGCGCGCATCATCACGCCTTCCATCACCGCCTGGCCGCCGATCAGCGTAGTTTCCTCCCCGCTTTCAAGGATCGGAAGCATCTGCAAATGAGCCAAAAGGCGAAACGTTCGTGCGATCACTGTCACGAATACGATTATAGCGACTTGGAACACATGGAGGCTTCTATGAGTCTTGAAAAACGCATCTTCTTGCTGCTGGCGGCAGCGCTGCTGCCGGTCGCGGCGCTGGCCGATATCAACAGCACGGCGACTGTGAACGCCGGGCAGAATTTCAATTTCGACAGCGGCGCGGTGGTGTCGTCCGGCGGCGACATCCAGTTCACCGGAAGCCAGATCACGTTTGTCGGCAGCGCTAAAGGCGGCTCGCTCGCCGCGCTGGGTATTTCCGGCTCAGCAGGCTTCTCCGAGGTGATGCAGGGGGGCCAGGCAGAACTTCAGGCGCTGGCGGGTTTCGCGACCAGTTCCCCCATTCCGGCGAGCTCGATCACGGCCGGTACGGGCAACGGTACCATCATCGCCCTCGAAACCAACGGCGGCAACTCCGCGGCATTTCTGGTCACCGCGCTCAGTTCCGGCTCGATCAGCTTTCAATTCATTACTTATGAATCCGGTACAGGCGGTCCTCCGGCGCCGAAAATCACCGGAATCTACAACGGCTCGAGCGTGATCGGCCCCGGCTACGTCAATTCCGGGATTTCCCCCAGTACGCTGTTCGCGATCCGCGGCTCCAATCTCGCTGATCCGAACGCGCCGGTGGTCAATCAGGATTCGAGCAAGGGGCTGCCGACGAACCTCAACGGGGCCACCGTCAGCGTCAGTGTCGGCGGTCAGAACTTTACGCCGGCTCTGTATCATGCGCTGTCGTACGAGATCGCAGGCGTTCTGCCGGCGGGCACTCCCAGCGGAACTGCGACCTTCACCGTCACCTACAACGGCCAGATGGCGCAGGCACAGGTGCAGATCATCCCCAGCGCTTATGGCATCGATAACTTCGAGGGAAACACCGCTGTGGTAACGGACGCCGTCAGCTACAAGCTGATCGCGTATGTCAATGGAGGGGGCAGCCCTGGCACCCAGGCGTCGGCGTATCCGGGTGAATACGTGACGATCTGGGGCACCGGGCTGGGATCCGATCCGCAGGATAGCGACACGACCAGCAACGGCCAGCAGCACCAGATTTCCACGCTGGTGCAGGTGTATTTTGGCGGCGTGCAGTCCACCAACGTGACCTACTCAGGCGAGGGATATTATCCCGGCGTTCATATCGTAGTCGCGCAGGTCCCGCAGGGCGTTTCCTTGGGCTGCTACGTTCCCGTCGCGGTCATCACCGGAAGCGGAGCGAGCGCGGTAGTCAGCAACACGCCGACGATTCCCGTCGCCGCCGACGCCAGCACTGAGTGCACGGAATCGCAGTACGGTATCACCGGCACGCAGATCGCGAGTCTGGGCGGCCAGGCGAGTGTGAAGTCCGGAACGATTCTGGTCGGCCAGACCACCTCGCCAGGAAACAACGGCGGCGCGCCGACGACCATGGATTCCGCGGCCGCGATCTTCACCGAGACCAATGCGGGAGGTTACGGCGGCAACGGCGGATCGGTTTCGGCGGGCGCCTGCATCCTGAGCGAGCCTCCGCCGGCCGACGTGAACACGCCGCAGGTTGTCGCCATTGACGCGGGCACGGTCAGCGTAAAGGATCCAACCGGCGTAACCACAACACTCACGAAAATCTCGCAAGTGCTGGGTTTCTACGGCGCGCAGCTTGCATCCGGCGCGGTTCCGGCAACCGGCGGAACGTTCACCTTCACCGGGACCGGCGGATCGACAGCACCGTTCATCGGGCCGTTCAGCGCGAACATCAATTTCCCGAACCCGATCATCTCCTGGCAAAACCAGGGCTCCCTGGGAGCGGTGACCCGAGCTTCGGGCGTTCAATATACCTGGACCGGCGGTGCAGCGGATACTTTCGTCACGATGTCGGGAAGCTCGGCCTCGGCCGCTGGGGTGAGCGGCAGCTTCACCTGTATCGCGCCGGTTGCAGCGGGGCAGTTCACCGTGCCGGCATACGTTCTCTTAGGACTGCCGGCGGGGACCGGAACGCTGTCGATCGAAAACACGAGCGCGCTGTCGACCTTTACCGCATCGGGTCTCGATCAAGGAATCGGCCTGGGGTTCGTGCAGTTCCAGATCAACAGCGTGTATCACTAGACCGCTCGGCGAACGCGCGTTCTTTGGGACCACGAAAAGCGCGGTGGCAGTTTACTGCCCGAAAATAAATCGTCCGCGCCGGGGATCGGCTCCGCCGTTCAGCACGCCGTTCTTCACCAGGATCACCACCGGCGCGGACGCGTTGGCCCAGTCGCCGCCCATGATCACTTTGTGCCCCAACTGCTCCAGTGTTTTCGCCGTGGCGATCGGAAACCGGCCTTCGAGCATCACGCGCCCGGGAACGAACTCGTGGAATCCGAAGGAAGCATAAAAATGCTCGGTCTGAAATCTGGGCGACTCCACGGCCTGCTGCGGCGTCATTCCGAAATCGATCATGTTCAGCAGCACCTGGAGCAGCGCCTGGTCCTGATTGTCGCCGCCGGGCGTCGACATGGTGATATAAAGCTGCCCATCCTTAGTAATGATGGTCGGGCTGAGCGTCACGCGCGGGCGTTTTCCCGGCGCGACCTGATTGGCGTGCCCGGCCGTCAGCACGAACGATTCACCGCGCTCGGAAAATGGAATTCCGGTATCGCCGGCGATCACCGACGGCAGCCACGCCCCGCTCGGCGTCACCGACACGCCGTTGCCCCATTTATCGATCACGTCGACGCAGGTAGTGTCGTTGCCGCGGCTGGGACCGTTCGAGCCCGTGGCCGGCGCCGACGCTCCCAGGTTCCCCGGACGGCTCTCCATGGACGCGTGCTGCGGATCGATCAGCTTGCGCCGCTCGGCGGCGTAGGATTTCGACAGCAGAGTCTCTTCCGGAATTTTGCTGAACTTGGGATCGCCGTAATACCGGTCGCGATCGGCGAAGGCCAGCTTCACCGCCTCGATTACGGTGTGCAGATATTGCGGGCTGTTGTGGCCCATCGATTTCAAATCGAAGCCTTCGAGAATATTCAGCGCCTCGATCATCACCGGTCCCTGCGTCCAGAATCCGGGCTTGTTGATGGTGTAGCCGCGATACGTGGTGGTGCGCGGCGTATCGGTTTCGGCGTGAAATTTGGCCAGGTCGTCGTAGGTGATCAATCCGCCGTTTTCGTCGTTGAACGCCGCCAGCCGCCGCGCGATGGATCCTTTATAGAACTCGTTGTGCACCGCTTGGAGCTTCGCCACGCGATTTCCGTGCGCCTTCTTCTCCGCCGCGGCCATTTCGCGCAGCGTGCGCGCCAGGTCAGGCATGTGGACCATCTCGCCGGGCTCGGGAACGTGGCCGTCGGGATAGAAAAACTTCTCCGACGTCGGAATCATCGAAAGCGTGCGGCGGCTTTGCTGTAGAAGCTGCGAAAAAATCTCGGTAGCCGGAAATCCGTCGGCGCGCTCGATGGCCGGCTCGACGACCTGCGCGAAGCTCATGGTACCGAACTTTTCCAGCGCCAGCAGCACTCCGTCGACAGTTCCCGGCGTGATCGCGGCCGGAAGGCCCGCGCCCGGAATCGGCGGAAAATGGCCCGGATCTTCCCACGGCTCGGCTTTGCGATGCTCGAAAAATTCCGGCGTCGCCTTGGATCCCGCCACGCCGATGCCGCTGATCACCACCACCGGTTTGCCGGCGAGCTTGACCATGATCGGCGCCTCGCCGCCCAGCCCGATATGATCCTGTTCGGTTACCGTCGCCGTCAGGATCGCCGCCGCGGCCGCGTCCACCGCATTGCCGCCCTGTTCGAGCATCCGGTATCCTGCCTCGACCTCCATGCTGTTGCCCGCCCCGATCATCTGGTGCGTGCCGCGGACGGGCGGGAACATGGTGCGGTCCTGAGCGGTCGCGCTCAAGGAGGCCACCAGGGCGAGTGCGGAAACCCGCAGGCCAAACCCCGCTCCCTTACGGTCGCGGCTCTGTAACGAGCCGTGAAAACGACGCGCCGATTCCGAGCCGCACGCGTCAGCAAGCGGTTTTTCGAGCCCTTCAGCCTGTGAGCGGGTGAGCCGGTTCATACGATCATCCTCTCATGTTTGGCATGATGGAAATTGCGCTCGCCTCTGCTGGCCATCTTTCTGATCGTTGCCGTCGATGTGCTCGGCCTGACGATCATGATCCCGCTGCTTCCGTTCTACGCCGAAAAACTCGGCGCGACGGCGACTGAAGTGGGCCTGCTGATCGGCGTGTACGCCGCCTGCCAGCTTATTTCCGGGCCGCTGCTCGGCCGCGCCAGCGATTTCACCGGAAGAAAGCCGCTGCTGATCGTCAGCCAGATCGGAACGCTGATCGGATTCCTGGTGCTGGCCTTCGCGCCCAATCTGTGGGTGGTATTTCTCGCGCGCATCATCGACGGCTCGACCGCGGGAAACCTGTCGCTCGCCCAGGCCTACATCTCCGACGTCACGCGGCCCGAGGAGCGCGCCAAATCTTTCGGCGTGATCGGCATCGCCTTCGGCATGGGCTTTTTGATAGGACCGGCCATCTCGGGTTATTTGGCAAAGTTTAGCTATCAATGGCCGATCTTCGCCGCCGCCGCGCTTTCCTTCACCAGCATCATGGCGACCACGTTCCTGCTGCCGGCTGCAAGAACTTCCGCCGCGCCGGCCGAAGGTCCCGGCGGACGCCGTCTTTCGCTGCTGCAATGGGGCGAATACGCGCGCTATTTCCGCCAGCCCGAGCTCGCCACGCGCCTGTTCCAGTTTCTGTGCTTCGGACTGTCGTTTTCGATGTTCACGGCCGGATTCCCGCTCTACGCCGAGCGGCGCCTGGTCTGGCACGGCGCTCCTTTCGGACCCGAGCAGGTCGGCTTCGCGTGGGCCTACGCCGGATTCCTGGGGATTTTTCTGCAAGGGCCGATGCTCGGAAAGATGGTGCGCCGTTTTGGCGAATCCAATCTCAATCGCACCGGATTTGTGGGCTACGCAGCGGGCTACGCCGTGCTTGCGTACACGTTTAATGTGCCGATGCTGATCGTCGCGACCACGATCGCGTCCATCGGCACGCTGGTTCGTCCCACGCTCACCAGCCTGATTACGCAGGCCGCTCCACGTGAGGAGCAGGGAGTGGTGCTGGGCTTGACCCAATCGCTGACTTCAACCGCGCAGATCATCGGGCCTCCGCTCGCCGGATTCCTGATCCAGCACGAGTTGCTTTCCGGCTGGGGATTGACCGCCGCGGCGTTCGCTTTAGCCGGCCTGGGGCTCGCGTCGGCGAAGTCGCGAGTCGACGCGCACGTGAGTCAGGCTTGAGATTTCAAATTGCAATCTCAAGTTAGGAACAAATGACCATCGCCCTTGACGCGACCTACAGTCTCGGCCGCAATCTTTCCGGCGTCGGCGTCTATTCGCTCGCGATCCTGACCGGCCTCGCCCGCGCGCACCCGGAGGAGGATTTCCTGTGGTGCTACCGGCCGCATCGTTTCGTGCGGTCGTATCGCGAAAAAATTCCCGGGAACGCGTTTCGCCGATTGCTGGTCGGCGCACCCCCGGGCGACCTTTTTCACGCATTGAACCAGCGCCTGGATACGCGTCCGCGCCGTTCCGTGACCACGTTTCACGATGTGTTCGCGCTGACCGGCGACTACTCGACGCCCGAATTTCGTGCGCGATTCGCGGAGCAGGCGCGCCGCGCGGCGGAGCTCAGCGACGCCATCATCGCCGTGTCGCAATTCACCGCCGCGCAGGTGGAAACGCACCTGAAAATTCCAGCCGAGCGCATTCGCGTGATCCCGCATGGCGTCCGCATCCCGCAAGCGGCGGCGGGGCCGCGCGAAAAGCTGGTCCTCTTTATCGGTGC
>Ga0335077_10002596_pt1 | contig 21599 bp, 24 predicted proteins | sample Lox_Sample_31_FD_207151 | JGI IMG/M metagenome (GOLD analysis project Ga0335077, IMG submission 207151) | Soil microbial communities from Loxahatchee National Wildlife Refuge, Florida, United States - Lox_Sample_3.1 | ecosystem: Environmental > Terrestrial > Soil > Wetlands | place: USA...
TGATCTCCTCGGGGGTGGCCGCGGCGCCCTGGTTGAGCGTGACGAACGCCTTCGGCCGCTCGCCCCAGTGCGGGTGCGGGACCCCGATGACCGCGGCTTCGAGCACGGCCGGGTGGGCGGCGATCGTCTGCTCGACCTCGATGCTGGAGATGTTCTCGCCGCCGGAGATGATGATGTCCTTGCCGCGGTCGCGCAGCTCGATGTTGCCGTCGAGATGCCAGACCGCCAGGTCCCCGGAATGGAACCAGCCCCCGGCGAACGCCTTGCCGGTGGCAGCCTCGTCGGCGAAGTAGCCGCTCATGACGTTGTTCCCGCGCATGATCACCTCGCCCATGACCTGACCGTCCTGCGGGACGTCGTTCATCTCGGCGTCGACGACCCGGACCAGATCGGCCGAGGGGTAGGCCTGCCCCTGGCGGGCCAGATGCCTCGCGCGCTGGTCCACCGGGAGTTCGTGCCATCCTTCCTGCTCGGGGCACACGGTGATCGGGCCGTAGGTCTCGGTCAGGCCGTACACGTGCACGACGCGGAAGTTGAGCTCGCTCATCCGGGCCAGCAGCGTGGGGGAGGGCGGGGCGGCGGCCACCATCGCCGTCACCGGACGCTCCAGCCGGTGCGCCCGGGGATGGTTGAGCACCATCAGCTGGACGGTCGGGGCCCCGTTGTAGTGCGTGACCCCCTCGCCGTCGATCAGCTCCCAGATCAGCTCGGGGTCCACCGCGCGCATGGTCACGTGGCGCGCCGCGACCGCGGTGACCGCCCACGGGAAGCACCAGCCGTTGCAGTGGAACATCGGCAGCGTCCACAGGTAGGCCGAGTCGGTGCCCAGGCCGGCCACGATCACCTCGCTCAGCGCGTTCAGGTACGCGCCGCGGTAGGTGTACTGCACCCCCTTGGGCCGCCCGGTGGTCCCGGAGGTGTAGTTGATCGAGATGGTCTCCTCTTCGTGCTCCAGCCAGCTGGGCGGCCGGGCCGACGAGGCGCCGGCCAGGAACTCCTCGTACGGGTCCCCGGGGACACCGGTGTCGTCGCAGCGGATCACGGTCACGCCGGGTACGTCGGCGTGTGCCTCGAGCGCGGCGTCGACCAGCAGGTACCTCGCGCCGCTGTGCTGCAGGATGTACCCGACCTCGGCGCTGGACAGGCGGTTGTTGACCGCCACCAGGATTCCGCCCGCGGCCGGCACGCCGAAGTGGGCCTCCAGCATGGCCGGCGAGTTGAACAGCAGCGCGGCAACGCGTTCTCCCTTGGCCAGGCCCGCCGACCTGAGCGCGTTAGCGAGCCGCCAGGACCGTTCGGCCAGTTCCCGGTAGCTGTACCGCCGCTTGCCGTGCACCACGGCAACCTTGTCCGGGTACATGTACGCGGCCCGGTACAGGAAATCGACCGGGTTCAATTCCGAACGGAACGCGGTGCCCGCCCCGGCTCCGGCTCCGGGTCCTCCAGGGTTTGGCGAAAGCGCCTCGCTCATCGGCTGCCTCCTGTCGGCTCAAGCAGGACTCCTGGGTTCATGATCCCCGCTGGGTCGAGTTCGGCCTTCGCGCCGCGCAGCGCGGCGGCGAACAGCGGCGGTACCTCGGCCAGGTACCAGCGGCGATGGTCGCGCCCGACGGCATGGTGGTGGGTGATCGTGCCGCCGAGCGCCGCGATCGCCGCCGAAGCCGCGAGCTTGATCTCGTCCCACTGCTCCAGTTGCCGGCCCGGCCGGCCGGGCGCGAACACCGAGTAATACGGTGCGGGGCCGTCCGGATACACGTACGCGAAACGGCACGAGACCACGCCGCCGCCGCAGGCCTGGTGCACCGCTTGCCTGGTGGCCGCCAGCACACCCTCGTGGAACTCCCAGAAGCGGTCCCAGGTAACGGCCGTCTCGAAGGTCTCGCTGATCAGCCCGAGCCGGACCAGGCCGTCACGCAGGTGCCCGCCGCGCAGGAACGCGGCCCGCCAGACCGCGGCCGGGTCGCTCTCCCCGCCGCTCTGCCCATCACGGGCCCCGCCACGGGCCTGGCCGCGATGGCCGGCGCAGATCTCCAGCGCCCGGGCCAGCCACGGCCCCAGCTCGTGGTCCGCCGACTCGAAGCCGAGCACGAGAATCGCGTGCGACCCGTCACCGCTGCCCGACATCAGCGCCTCGTCGTGGCCGAGCAGGCGGCAGTTGGCCGGATTCAGCCCGGACTGCGCGAGCTCCCGGGACGCCTGCACCGCGTCAGCGAAGTCGGCGAAGAGCACCGAGGCGCCCGCCCGGAACCGCGGCCGCGGCTGCAGGCGCACCCACGCCTCGGTGATCACGCCCAGCGTGCCTTCGGAACCGCAGAACAGCCGATCCGCCGACGGGCCCGCACCGGAGGCCGGCAGCCGCCTGGTCTGCAGCACGCCGCGCGGCGTCACCACGCGGACGGCCTCCACGAACTCGTCGATGTGCGTGTGCAGCGTCGCGAAGTGGCCGCCCGCGCGGGTCGCTATCCACCCGCCCAGCGTCGACCACTCGAACGACTGCGGGAAGTGCCGCAGCGTCAGGCCGTGCGGCTTCAGCTGCGCCTCCAGCGCCGGGCCCAGCGTGCCCGCCGCGATCCGCGCGGCCCGCGAGGTATGGTCGACCTCGAGCACGCCCTGCAGGTGGCGAAGGTCGACGCTGATCACGCCGCGGTAGCCGTCGCCCACATCGGGCTCGACCCCGCCGACCACGCTGGATCCGCCGCCGAACGGGATCGCCGCGGCACCGTCATCGCCGCACCATTCCAGTACCGACACCAGCTCGTCCTCGCCGCGGGGGAAGGCCACCAGATCGGGCGCATGCGCATAGTCCCGGCGGAAGGCACGCACCAGGTCGCGGAACGACCGGCCGTACGTGTGGGCCGCCCGGTCGTACGGATCTGTGCTGAAGACCGGATCGAGCGACGCCGGCGGCACCAGCCGCGGCGCGGGCAGGTCCAGCTCGGCCACGCGGGGCGGCTCCTGCACGCGCACGCCGTCGATTCCCAGGCGCTCGGTGAAGACGGCCCCGAGCTGCTCGATCTCGCTCGCCGTCAGCCCTTCGCCCTCCAACCCCCAGCCCCAGAACTTGCGCCTCGCCATCGCCCCTCCCGGCCGACCCGCCCAAACCCCAGCCCCAGAAGCATCCCTCTGACGGGTCGAGCGCCGCAAGGCCGGCTAATCGGCCGTCCAGGGCCGGAGCTTGTCCGGGTTGCGGACGGCCCAGATGCGGGTGATCCGGTCGCCCGCGACCTCGAACGCGAACACGGTCACGGTGACGCCGTCTTGCTGGGCGATCAGGCCGGGCTGGCCGTTGACCATGCGCTCCAGCAGCGTCAGGCCGAGGACCTGGTCGGCCACGCCGGCCACGTAGCGGGCGATCTGCTCGGCGCCGTTGATCGGGTGCAGCGCGGCCGCGGCCCGGCCGCCGCCGTCGGCGATCACGGTGGCACCGGGGTCGAGCAGGCCGATGAGGGCGCCGATGTCCTTGGCTTCCCAGGCCCGCTTGAAGTCCCGGACCAGCCCGGCCTGCGCGGCGGCCGGGGCGGGGGGAGCCTGCATCGCGCGGACCCGGCGGCGGGCCGAGGAGGCCAGCTGGCGGCAGGCCGCGGGCGTACGGCCGACGATCTCGGCCACTTCGGCGAAGGAGTAGCGGAAGACGTCGTGCAGGATGAACGCGACGCGCTCGGCGGGGGGCATCGAGTCGAGCACGACCAGGAAGGCCATGCTGACCGACTCATCCATGGTGACCCGGTCGGCGGGGTCCGCGCCGGGCCGGGCGCTGGCCCATCCGGTCTGGCCGGGCAGGGGCTCGGGGATCCACTCACCCACGTACCGCTCGCGCCGGGCCCGGGCCGAGCCGAGCAGATCCAGGCAGATCCGGCTGGCCACGGTGGTCAGCCAGGCGCCGGGGGACTCGATGACCTCCTGCTGCTCCCGGGGCATGGCGTACCAGCGGGCGTAGGTCTCCTGGACGGCGTCTTCGGCCTCGGCCAGCGAGCCGAGCAGCCGGTAGGCGAGGTTGATCAGCCGGCGCCGTTCGCTCATGACCGCGCTCAGGCTCGGGTCGGTCCGGCTGTCTCCTGGCCCGGATCGGGTGCTCATCGTGCCCGTGCCTCCATTGGTCGCGTCTGTCCCTACCCAGTCCGACGAAACACCGCTCCGGAATGTGAGCCGGGCGCGCCGCCTCACATTCCGGCGGGCTGCGCAGTCGGACTATTACGACCAACACCTTCCAGCAGACAAAGGAGATAATCATGCACGCACCGTCTGGACAGATGACCGCACCCGTGGTGCAGGCTCTGCTGAAAGACGGGGCCCTGGCCGGGGAATGGGCCCTGGATCCGCGCAAGTCCAGCATCCGGCTGAGGAGCAAGTCCATCGGCCTAGTTCCGGTGAACGGCGTCTTCCGTGAGGTCAGCGGGCACGGCACCGTCTCGCCGGACGGCGAGGTCAGCGGTACCCTCACGGTTGCCGCGGCGTCCATCGAGACGAAGAACACCCGGCGCGACACGCACCTGCGCTCGGCCGACTTCTTCGACAGCGACAACCATCCCGACATCACCTTCACCGCGGACCATATCCGGGCCTCTGGCCGGGGCGTCGTCGTGACCGGCATGCTGGCCGTGCGCGGCCGTACCCGGCGCCTGTCCTTCGATGCCGTGGGTTCGGTCCAGGGCGACGGCGAGATCCGGCTCGACGCCGAGGTCCGCATCAACCGGGCCGACTTCGGTATCACCTGGAACTGGCTGGGGATGGTCGCGGCGACCAGCACCCTCACCGCCCACGTCGTGTTTACCCGGCGGTGAGCACTGGACCGATCATCGACTGGACCAAGGTCCCCTGCCTCATCTCGGCCGCGTATTGCCGGCCGATAACACCGAACTCGAGCATGGCGCTGGCGACACGCTGGATGGTCGCCTGGATTACGGGGCCGACCGGGTATGTAGCCGGTAGCGCCATGGCGGCGGTCCCTGGGGCGGGAGTTTGTCGCTCTGGGCCATGATGGCCTGGACCGCGGAGGCGTCGTGGTTGGCGATCACCTGTCCCTGCTCGATCGCCCGGATGAACGCGGCCGTCAGCTTCGGGTGCTGCTGCGCCCAGGCTCGGGTATCGCCCAGTGCCGCGTGTGGGGATAGCGTGAGGCCATGGACGAGGAGCGGGCCGGCTTGGCGGCCACGGTCCTGGTGAACGGGCAGCGACGGGAGGTGCGCACCGAGCCGGACACCGCGCTGCTGTACGTCCTGCGGAATCACCTCGGCCTGAAGGGGACCAGGTTCGGCTGCGGGCTCGGCTTGTGCGGGGCGTGCCTGGTGCTGGTGGACGGCCAGGTCGCCTACTCGTGCGACACGCCGCTGTGGGCCGTGCAGGGCAAGGAAATCACCACGGTCGAAGGGCTGGGCCCCCCGGACCAGCCGCATCCGGTCACCCGGGCGCTCATCGCGAGACAGGGCGCCCAGTGCGGCTACTGCCTGTCCGGCGTGATCATCGCGGCGGTCGGCCTGCTCGGGCGCAACGCCGATCCGTCCGGCGACGAGGTCCGGGCCGCCCTGGACGGCAACCTGTGCCGGTGCGGCGCGCACAACCGCATCGTCCGGGCCGTGCTGGATGCGGCGGCCGAACTGCGGGCCGACCCGGAGGGGACGGCATGAACCCGCCCCGGGACATCGCGCTGCCGCCCTCGGCCGCGGCGAACCCGCGGCTCGGCGACTGGCTGCGCGTGCTGCCCGCCGGCGTCATCGAGGTAAGCCCGGGCAAGGTCGAGCTCGGGCAGGGGGTGCTCACCGCGCTGGCCCAGGTGGCCGCCGAGGAACTGGACGTCAGCCTCGCACGGGTGCGGATGATGCCCGCGGTCACCGGCCTGAGTCCCGACGAGGGCTACACCTCGGGCAGCCTGTCCATCCAGCACTCCGGCGCCGCGCTCCGCCTGGTCTGCGCGGAGGCCAGCGGACGGTACCTGGCCGCGGCCGCGGCCAGGCTGGGCGTGCCCGCGGACAAGCTGACCGTAGCCGACGGCCAGATCCTGGCGCCGAACGGCCGGGCCAGCAGCTACTGGGAACTGGCCGACGCCAGGCTGCTCGACCAGCCCACCGCCGGCGGTTACCCGCCCAAGCCCGCTTCGGCGTATCGCCTGGTCGGCACCAGCCCGCCCCGGCTAGACCTGCCCGACAAGCTCACGGGCCGCCCGCGGTACACCCATGACCTGTCACCGGACGGCCTGTGTTACGGCCGGATCGTCCGCCCGCCCTCGCGTGCCGCGACGCTCGCCGCCCTCGACCCGGCGGCGGCGCTCGCCCTGCCCGGCGTGCTCGCGGTGGTGCGGGACGGCAGCTTCCTCGGCGTGGCCGCCGAGCGCGAGGAGGTCGCGCTGCGCGCCGCCGACCGGCTGCGCGCCCACGCCGCCTGGGAGCAGCGCCCGACCCTGCCGGACCCCGGCGAGCTGCCGGCCTTCCTGCGCTCCGCGGCCGCCGAGACCACTACCCGCTGCGCGCCGAACTCGCCCGCGCCCTCGGCATCGCCGAAGACGACATCACGGTTACCCACGTTGCGGGCGCCGGCTGCTACGGGCACAACGGCGCCGACGATGCCGCCCTGGACGCTGCCCTGCTCGCCACGGCCGTACCCGGGCGGCCCGTCCAGGTCGTCTGGAGCCGGGCCGACGAACTCGGCTGGGCGCCGTTCGGCCCCGCGGCCCTGGTCCGCGTCGCCGCCGACGTGGACAAGACCGGGAACGTCCTGTTCTGGCGGCACCAGATCTGGGGGAACGGGCACAGCACCAGGCCCGGCTCGAACCCTTCGGTCGCGCTGCTGGCGGCCGGCCACCGCGCGGGCGGGCGGGACATCGAACCCGCCGCGGAACCGCCGATGTCCCGGGGCGGCGGTGCGGGCCGCAATTCCGTCACGGGTTACGACTTTCCCGCGTACCAGGTGGTCAACCACCGGCTGCTGGACATGCCGCTGCGCACGTCCGCGCTCCGTTCTCTCGGCGCATTCCTCAACGTGTTCGCGGCCGAGTCGTTCATGGACGAGCTCGCGGCCGCGGCCGGCCGGGACCCGGTCGAGTACCGGCTGGCCTGCCTCACCGACCCGCGCGCCCGGGCCGTGGTCGAGGCGGCGGCCCGCCGCTCCGGCTGGGGCAACCGGCCGCCGGCGGAGTCTGTCGGACACGGCATCGGATTCGCCCGCTACAAGAATACCAGCGCGTACTGTGCCGTGGTCGCCGAGGTAGCCGCGGTCAGCGAGATCCGGGTGCGACGCCTGACCATCGCGGTCGACGCCGGCCTGGTCATCAACCCGGACGGCGCCGAGAACCAGGTCGAGGGCGGCGCGATCCAGGCTACCAGCTGGGCGCTGAAGGAGCAGGTGCGCTTCGATCGCTACGGCGTGACCAGCGACTCCTGGGAGACATATCCGATCCTGGTGTTCTCCGAGGTGCCGGCCGTCGATGTCGAACTGCTGCCCGGCCACGGAAACCCGGCGCTCGGCATCGGGGAGGCAGCACAGGGCCCCACGGCGGCTGCCATCGGCAACGCCGTGTACGACGCACTCGGGATACGGGTCCGCACCCTGCCGCTCAGCGGGGAACACATCCTCGCCGCCATGCCGGACTGACCGGGCAAACGTGTTCGCCGACCCGGCGGCAGCCGGAACTGACCACGGCGCCGGGTCAGAAGAGAGTCGGCGGTCCGGCGGGGATCGGCTCCCGGAGCGGCTCGATCTCGGGCACCCGGGCTCGCACATCGTCGTGGAACCGGCGGGCCAGCTCGAGCGCGCGGACGTTGTCCGGCGTATGGATGAAGACGGTGGGGGAACGCCCCTCACGCAGCCAGCCGGCCACCGTGCCGAGCCAGGGCTGCCATCCCGCGACGGTGCGCGCCAGGTCGTCCCGGCCGATGTAGCGGACGACCGGATAGTGAGTCAGGGCCCGTGACCGGCGGGGTACGCGCGGCTTCTGCCGCCACGCCGCCCGTTCGGCGTCGCTGACCGGAGGGCTCTCGAACAGGACGGTGGTGTCGAAGGTCACCCATTCGGCGCCGACGTCCCCGAGAGCCCTCTCGAGCTGGTGTTCCGATCGCGGGTCCTCGAAGAACGCGCGGTGCCGCACCTCGACGCAATACCGGTACTCGTGCGGGAGGCGGTGCAGGAATCCGGCGAGAGCGTCCAGATCGGCCGGGCTGAAGGACGGCGGCAGCTGAACCCAGAGGCTGTGGGCACGCGGCCCGAGGGGTTCGATCGCGGCCAGGAAGGCGCGGAGCGGGACGTCGGCGTCGGCGAGGCGGCGCTCATGGGTGATCGGTTTCGGCAGTTTGAGGACGAACCGGAAGTCAGGATCGGTCTGCCCGGCCCACGATCTCACCGTGCCGGGGGCAGGTACCGCGTAGAAGGTGGTATTGCCCTCGACGGCGTTGCACCAGGTCGCGTACCTACGGAGCCGGTCCCGCGGGGACAGCCCGGGAGGCAGGTAACGGCCTTGCCAGGGTGCGTACGTCCACATCGCGCATCCGACGTGGAGTTCCATGACTCGAAGGTACCGGCGGTGATCACGCTAGCTGGCTGGCTCTGACGGGGCGATCCCCGCCGCGGCCGCGATCCTCGCCGCCTCCGCCTCCGGGTCGCCGCCTTCGGGCAGGGAGATGACGAAGCGGCTGAAGCGTCCCGAGGTCACGTTCACCCGGACCGCCGGCTGGCCGGCGTGCAGGATGCAGAAATCGTAGCCGTCACCGTGCCGGCGGGTGCCCAGCACCGTTCCGGCAAAACTGATCCCCGCCATCCGCCACCCCCGCAGGCCCAGCCACGGCCGAGGATCGGGCGCCACCGAGAGGATGGAGGAGAGGCGGACCCGGATGTTGCCGTGGAAACTCAAGATCTTCTCGCCCAGGGTGAGGCGGAACACCAGGTCTTTGTCGTCAACGATCAGCTCGGCCATTTGGGTCGAGGATACGCGCGCCGGCCAGGCCGCGTCTGGTCCGGTATCAGGCTTTACATGGATACCTCAGGTGCCCAGGTTGTAGGCGATCGTCGCCCAGTTACTCGGGTCGTCCTGCCGCTGGAACGAGATGCCACTGCAGTTGCTCGGCAGGGCGACGGTGACCTTCTGGGTGGCCGGGCCGACGGTCACGATCGTGATGTTGGCGAAGCCGTGCGCGTCACCGGAGTACGGAGCCACTCGCAGCCGGTTCGGGGTCTTGCCTTCGCCGCCGGGGTCGCAGAAGAAGGCGATCCACTTGTACTGGCCCGCCGCGAAGGAAACGGCACCGTACCTCTTGTCGTTCTGGATCTGCATTTCTTCCTCCTCCAGGAGAGGCAAGCTCGAAGTCGGGGTATGCCAGCCCAGATCTGACAGGCTGGCGAGAGTGCCATGGTAAATGGATGTGTCGCAGAAACCGCAGCCGCTCCAGTTCGTCCTGTTCGCACCGGTCTGGCCGTCCGTGCTCTGCCACAGGGTGTGCGGCAGCAGCCCGGCCTCGGACGCCTGGTACGCCGCTATCCAGGTACGGCGGGCTGAGTTGAAGATGGGCGCGAGCCCCGCGCTGACGGCGAAACTCTGGCCGCTGTACAGCCACGAGCGCTGGCTGAGCGACAGGGACATGAGGTGGTACGCGTCGTCGATGATGCCGAACCACTGGCTGGCCCGGCCTGACTGGTCGCCCGATCCCTCCTCCAGGTCGAGAATGGGAATCTCGCCCTCGTTAAGATGCGGGCCAATCCAGTTGATGAATGCATGGGCCTGCGAGCGCACATCCTGACCCGATCGCAGGTACTGATACAAGCCGCAGAAGCCGAACTTGAGCGATTTGATCGTCGCACGGTTCGACACCAGCATTCCGTCAAGGTGGGAATTCCCGTAGCCGACACGGATGATCGCCGCCCCGCCGTTCTGAGACTTAATCCCCGCCCAGTTGGGGGCATTGCCGCTCGCCGGGGACTGGAACTCGCTGACATCCGGCAGCTTGACAGTCAAGCCCCTTCGCCTCCTTCTTTCCCGATGACAATCGCCAGGCTTGATCCTGGCACCTGCAGCCCGAAGACCTGGCATCGCCGTCACTTCTACCAGGAAGCGGTGCCCGTCAGCCGTTGATCGGGATCGCGGTTCCGCTCACCTTGATCCCGCTACTGTCTCCAGGGGGCACGTCGACGAGCAGGCGGCTTGGCCGGCCCATGTCCTCTCCTTGGCGGATCGTGACCCGGACCGGAGGCGTGACGAGCTTCAGTGACCGCAGGTATGCGCCGAAGGCCGCGGCGGCGGCGCCGGTGGCCGGGTCCTCGACGATTCCGCCCGGCGGGAACGGGTCGCGTGCATGAAAGATAGTCCCGGTCTCCCGCCAGACCAGGTGCAGCGTGGTCCAGGCGCGACGCGCCATGAGATCGCTGAGCGCCTCCTGGTCGTAGTGGAGGTCGGCCAGCCGCGCGCGGGAGGATACGGCCAGGACCAGGTGATCGTTGCCCGCGTTGGCGATGCGCGGCGGGAGTTTCGGATCGAGGTCCGCCGCGTTCCAGTGCAAGGCGGTCAGCGCGGAGGCGAGATCGGCTTCATTGACCTCGCGCAGGGCCGGAGCGACGCTCGTGAGGGTCGCGAGGATCCGGCCGTTCTCGGGCCAGGTGCCGACCCTGACTTCCCCGGCGGAGGTGACGAGCCGGAGATTTCCGGTGCCTTCCCGCTCGGCCAGCGCCACGGCGGTGGCGATCGTGGCGTGACCGCAGAAGGCCACTTCCGCCCGAGGGCTGAAGTACCTGATCCGGAAGCGGTGCCCGCCCGCGCCCTCGTCCTTCATCAGGAAGGCTGTTTCGGAGTAGCCGAGTCCGGCGGCGATCCGCTGCATCCGCGTGTCGTCCATCCCCCGCGCGTCCAGCACTACGCCGGCCGGATTGCCGCCCTCGCCGTCCACGTCGAAGGCGGCGTAACGCAGAACGGTGTCCATGCTCTCGAGTCTGCATCCCGCGATAACATTGAGTCCAACGATGAAAATAGATGAACCTCATCGGGAAATACGATGGACACGCGTCTGCTCAACAGCTTCCTCACCGTCCTGCGCGTCGGCGGGATCACCACCGCGGCGGCAGAGCTCGGATTCGTGCAGTCGACGGTCACCACGCATATCCAGGCATTGGAACGCCTGGTGGGAACGCCACTGCTCGACCGGCATCCCGGCGGCGTCTCTCCGACCCGGGCCGGCTCGCTGCTCGCCGAGCGTGCCCAGCAGATCCTCGACCTCGAAGACCGCATGCTCACCGAGCTCACTGACGCCGCCGCCGTGCCGGCCGGTCCGGTACGGCTTTGTGCGCCGGAGTCGGTATGCGCCTACCGGCTGGCACCCTTGCTGCCCGAAGTGCGGACGAGGCTCCCGGGCATAGGCCTGTCCCTGTTCGCCGCGGGAACGCGGGCGGCGTTGACCGCGCTGGCCGACCGCCGCGCCGACCTGGCCCTGATCCTCGGACCCGCGCTGAACCCGCCCGCCGTCGACGTGGCGGATCTGGGGGCACAGCAGCTGTCCCTCATCGCGGGCGCCGCCACCAGCCTTCCCCGGCACCGCCCCCTCACCCCGGCGGAACTCGCCGCGGCCAGCGTCCTGCTGCTAGAAGAAGGCTGCGCCTACAGCGACGAACTCGCCGCGCTGATCGCCGCCGCCGATCCCACCACCACACCCTCCCGATTCGGCGGTATCGAGACGGTGAAGCGGTGCGTGGCCGCCGGTCTGGGCCTGGCCCTGCTGCCGACGGTCACGGTCGCCGACGAACTCGCCGACGGCCGGCTCATCGAGCTGCAGCCACCGGGCGGCCTGACTCCGCAGCACCTCTGGCTCGCCTGGCCTTCGTCCCGATGGAGGTCCCCCGCCGTCCGGGCCGTCCACGCCACCTTGAGCCGTCCCGGGTTTGCTGCCGCATCTGCTCGGGCTGGAAGGATGTTCGTCATGCCGAACAAGACCGATCCCGCGCTGCGATGGTGAGAAATCGGCTGGTGCAGCTCGGGATACTGGGACCGTTCGAGGTTCGCACGGACGACGGCGTCGTGGCCGACGTGCCGGGTGCCCGGCTGCGCGCACTGCTGATCGCCCTTGCCCTCGAGCCGGGGCGTGTCGTGCCGAAGGCGACGCTCATCGACTGGATCTGGGGTGAGCAGCCGCCTGCCGACACGGCGAATGCCTTGCAACGCCTGGTTTCCCGGCTGCGCAAGGCGCTGCCGGAGGGGTTGATCGAGGGCCAGCCGGGCCCGGTTGCGCACCATGACCATCGAGCAGCTCGCCAACCGGCTCGATGACCGGTTCCGCCTGCTGACCAGCGGCAGCCGTACCGCATGGCCGCGGCACAAGACGCTGCGCGCGGTGGTCGACTGGAGCTGGGAACTCCTCACCGAGGCCGAGCGGATGGCGCTGCGCCGGCTGTCGGTGTTCTCGGGCGGGGCGAGCCTGGAGGCGGCCGAGCGGATCTGCGCCGCCAGTGCGGTCGAGCAGGGTGCGGTAAAGCCGGACGAGGTGCTCGAGTTGCTCACCTCGCTGGCTGAGAAGTCGTTGCTCGTCACCGAGGGCGACGGCGCCCAAGGCGACGGGGCGCTGCGGTACCGGATGCTCGGCACGATCAAGGAGTACGCGGCGGACCGGCTCGCCGAAGCGGCGGAATCGGACCTGGCCCGCCAGGCCCATCTCGGCTACTTCACCGAGCTCAGCGAGTCCGCGGAGCCGCACCTGCGCCGCGCCGAGCAGCTCGAGTGGCTCGCCCGGCTCGCGGCGGATCACGACAACATCGGGGCCGCGACGCGTGGCGCGATCGCGGCCGGCGAGGCGCAGGCGGCGATGCGGCTCGCGGCGGCGGCCGGCTGGTACTGGTGGCTCTGCGGGCGCCGGTCCGAAGGCTTCGAGCTGATCGTCGCGGCCACCCGCATCCCCGGCGAGGTGACCGATGAGGTCCGGGCCATGGTGTACGCGCTGGTGGTGAACTTCGTCGCCTCCGGGCGGGGCGATGGTCACGAGGCCGCGGAGTGGATCCACCGGGCGTACCTGTTCAGCCAGCGCAGTCAGCACGGCAACCCGCTGCTGGCGTTGGTCATCCCGCTGGAACGCATGCTGCAGGCGCCGGGCGCCGCCTTGTCCGCGTGGGAGTCGCTGCTGGACAACGAAGACCCCTGGGTGCGCGCCCTGGCCCGGCTGCAGCTCGGCAAGATGCGGATCACGCTTGGCCGGGCCGGCTGGGATGGGGAGGCCGATCTGGAGCTGTCGCTGGCCGGGTTCCGGGCGCTCGGCGAACGGTTCGGAATCTCGTTCGCGCTGTCCGAGCTGGCGGAGCAGATCGCCAAGCGCGGCGAATTCGCCGGCGCCAGCGAACTCTATGAACAGGCGGTCGTGGTCGTCACCGAGATCGGTGCCACCGAGGATGTCATCCGGATGCGGACCCGCCAGGCCCAGATGTACTGGCTGAACGGCGATCGGGACGCGAGCGCGGCCGCCATCGCCGAGGCCGAGCGGAGCGCCGACGGTGTCACCTGGTCGTATGCGCTGGTCGAGCTGGCGCTGGCCAAGGCGGATCTCGCCCGCTGGGGCGGCCACGACGAGGAGGCCCGCCGTCAGCTCGGTGTCGCGACCACCTTCCTGGGCGGCGACGCGGAGCTGGCGAACATCCGGGCCGAACTTCACGACGTGCTCGGATACCTGGCCGGCGATCTCACCCAGGCCCGTACCCACCGCGTCGCGGCCTGGCAAGCGGCGTCCGAGGCGGGGCTCGCACCCGTGATCGCCAAGGTTATCGTCGGGGTCGCGGACCTGGCCCTTCGCCTCGGTCAGCACGAGCAGGCGGCGCGATTGCTCGCAGCCAGCGTCGGCGTGCGCGGGCTGCCGGATCGCTCCGACCCGGATGCCGGCCGGATCGAGCAGGCGGCGCGGCGTCACCTCGGCGAAGCACGGTTGGCCGAGGTGACACGGGAGGGTACGCAGGCGAGCTGGCCGGAGCTGGTCGAGGCCACGCTCGCTTCGTGACTCTCCTTGAGTCTCGTACGTGATCTGCTGGTGAGCGCGGGCCTGGAAGGTCAGGCTCGCTTCTTGAAGGTGGCGAGCGACCACAGATAGCCGACCAGGGCGATCCCGGCGCACCAGGCGATGGCGCTGATCGCCTTGCTCGCGGACGGTTCCCCGGTCAGCAGTCCGCGCAGGGTCTCGATGATCGGGGTGAAGGACTGATACTCCGCGAACTGCCGGACCCCGGCCGCCATCGTTGCGGCCGGCACGATCGCGCTGCTCAGGAACGGCAGCAGGATCAGCGGCACGGCGGCCATACCCGCCGATTCCGGTGATTTCGCCGCCAATCCCAGGGCGACGGTGAGCCAGCTGGCCGCGAAGGAAACTCCCGCGATGAGGCCAATCGCGCCGAGCCATTCGGGGAAACTCGCATGCGGGCGGAATCCCATCGCGAACGCCACGCCGATGATGGCCGCGATGGCGACCAGGCTGCGGAGCATGGTCTCGACGACATGAGCGCTCAATACGGCACTGCGGGAGATATCCATCACCTTGAACCGGTTGATGATCCCCTTGGTCATATCGGAGTTCACGGCCACCGCGGTCCCGCTCAACCCGTAGCAGATCGTCAAGATGATCATGCCCGGCGTCAGGTAATCGACGTACTTGACCCCGACGTCGAAGGCGCCGCCGATCACGTAGACGAACATCAGCAGGAGCACGATCGGGAACAAGACCGCGTTGAATACCGTGACCGGGTTCCGGACCGTGTGCTTGAAGTTACGACGCAGCATGATCGTCGCATCGGTGCTCATCGTGCGTTCTCCTTCGTGCTGGCGTGGCCGGTCAGGGTCAGGAAGACGTCATCGAGGTCCGGGGTGTGCACCGAGAACTCTTCGACCTCGATCGAATGATCATCGAGCTGGTTGAGCAGGGCCCGTACGGATTTCGCCCCGCCATCACCGGGGACCCGTACGATCAGGTCGTCTTCGTCGTCGCGGGTGGAGCCGGTCAGGAGCCGCATCGCGGAGTCGGCTTCGAGGTCGCCGCCGAACCGGAGCCGCACGTAACTCCCGGGGATCTGGCGCTTGAGCTCGCCGGGAGTGCCCTGGGCGACCAGATGGCCCTGGTCGAGCACTGCGATCCGGTCCGCGAGCCGGTCGGCCTCGTCGAGGTACTGGGTGGTCAGGAAGATGGTCACGCCGTCGGCCACCAGCTGGCGGATGATGTCCCACATCGTGCGGCGGCTGCGCGGATCCAGTCCGGCCGTCGGCTCGTCCAGGAAGATGATCTCGGGCCTGCCGACCAGCGTCATGGCCAGGTCCAGCTTCCGGCGCATGCCTCCGGAATAGGTCGATGCCAGCTTCTGGGCCGATTCGGTCAGATCGAATCGCTCCAGCAAGCCCGTGACCACCCGGTTGGCTTCGCCTGAGCTCAGCCGCACCAGATCCGCCATCAGCTGCAGGTTCTCCTGGCCGGTCAGCAGTTCGTCCACCGCGGCGAACTGGCCGGTGACCCCGATGGCCGCGCGCACGGCTTGGTCTCGGTCGCCACATCGTGCCCGGCGACGCGCGCCGTTCCGCCGTCGGCCGTTATCAACGTGGTCAGCACGTTGATCGTCGTGGTCTTGCCCGCCCCGTTCGGGCCGAGCAGGGAAAAGATCGTCCCGGTTTCGACATCGAGATCGATGCCGTCGAGGACGAGCTTGTCCTTGTACGCCTTCCGCAGCCCTGAAGCCGCTATCGCTGAATTCCTCATGCGTCCAGATTCAGCGCCCGGGCCGCCACCCGCCTGACACGCGCCTGACACCAGCGCTGTCACGGCGATCTGGCTCGCTAGTGGCGGGATAGCGTTGGAGGCATGGCGATCTTGACACGAACCCTCGGGGGTACCGGAGCGGACGTGACCATCCTCGGCTACGGCGCCATGGAGCTGAGAGGCCGGCCGCGCGGTCCCGAGACCGCGGACGAGGACGCCGGCCGCCTGCTGAACGCGGTCCTTGACGGCGGCATCAACCTGATCGACACCTCGCCCGACTACGGCCGCAGCGAGGAGCTGATCGGCAGCTACATCGGCCACCGCAGGGACGAGTTCTTCCTGGCCTCCAAGTGCGGGTGCCCGCTCGAGCTCCCCACCGACGTGCCTCCGCCTTATCCGCATGACTACAGCCCGGGGAATGTCCGCGCTAACGTCGAGCAGTCGCTGCGGCGCCTGCGCACCGACTACCTCGACCTGGTCCAGGTGCACATGTCACCGAGCAAGGCGACGCTCGAGGAGAACCACACCGTCCAGACGCTCAAGGACCTCCAGGCCGAAGGCAAGGTCCGCTTCATCGGCATGTCGGGCATCCTGCCGAACCTGCCCGGTCACCTCGCGATGGGCGTCTTCGACGTCTTCCAGATCCCGTACTCGGCGGTCCAGCGCGACCACGAGGACCTCATCACCCAGGCCGCCGGCGCGGGCGCGGGCACGCTCATCCGGGGCGGCGCGGCGCGCGGCGCCGCGTCGGAGGAGAAGAACTGGCGGACCGGGCCGCTGACCCAGGAACCCGGCGTCGGCCACCGGAACTGGGAGACCTCCGGCATCGCCGGCCTGCTGAGCGAGGCCGGCATGAGCAACATGGAGTTCGTCCTGCGCTTCACGCTCAGCCACCCCGGCCTGTCGACCACGATCGTCGGCACGTCGAACCCGGTCCACCTGGCCGCCAACATCGCCGTCGCGGAGCGAGGGCCGCTCCCCGCCGACCTCTACGAAGAAGCCAGGAAACGCCTCCCGCTCCCGGATGCCCGCTAAGGGAACGGTCCGGCTGCACGCCTTCCTGGCCGTCGCAGGGTCTGACGTGCTTATACTCGCCTGCGTGGCGGGGATCCGGGTGGTCGAGGTACTGGCGGCGCTGTCGCTGACCACCGATCTTGCCTCCGGCGTGGCCTTCGAGTAGCGGAGGTCAGCCGGCGCGCGGGGCGGTCACCTCGACCCGGATCTGGCCGGCGCGTTCGCTCGCGGTGCCGAAGCGGCCCTGGCCCCGCTCGCAGAACCGGACATCCTGGCCGCGGTCATCGCGGCCGAACCCGGTACGGCCAGCCTGGCCGGCGCCGACGGGATGCGGCGCATGTGCCAGGCGCTGGCCTGCGTGGTCGACCTGAAGGGCCGCTACCTGCTCGGGCACTCCCATCACGTAGCCGCCGTCGCGGCTCGCGCCGCGGACCTGGCCGGGCTCGGTGCCGAACAGTGACCTGCTGGCCAGCCAGACCCAGGTCGTCGCCCAGATCGTCATCGAGCTGACCTACCCGAGCGGCGGACGTCTCCGCGACGAGGAACTGCACCTGTGGCGCTTCGACGACGACCACAAGATCGCCGCCCTGCGCCACTACGTGGACACGGCCAAGCACATCGCCGCCTGGAACGGCGAGGACACGACCCGCCGCGGCTCCTGACGACCAACCCGGGCGGCTGTGGCTGTGCAGCTAGTCTGTGCCCCATGGTTGCCGGTTTGCTGCTCGTGATCAGCTTCGCCGTGATGGTGGCCGGCGCGGCGGTGTTCACCAACGCCGTCGAATGGGCTGGCGTGCGCCTCGGCCTCGGCCACGGCGCGGTGGGCAGCGTCCTGGCCGCCGTGGCCACCGCGATGCCGGAATCGCTGATCCCGATCATCGCCATCATCACCGAGGGCAAGCAGGCAGGCCCGGTCGCGATCGGCGCCATCGTCGGGGCGCCGTTCCTGCTCGCCACCCTGGCCATGGCGGTGTGCGGCGGCGCCGCGCTCATCTACCGTACCCGGCGCACAAGCGCGCGGCTGCAGCCCGACCGCAGCGCCATAGCCAGGGATTTGTACGTTGTCCTGGGTGCCCTGCTGCTGGCCATCAGCGTCGGGCTCGTCGGCGCGCGCCCGCTGCGCGTCGCCGGCGCGGCGGTGCTGGTGGCCGCGTACGCGGTTCTCACCTGGAAGACGATCAGCCAGGGCAGGCAGGAGGGCGGGGCAGACGAGCCGGCCAGCTTGTACTTCGCCATCAGGAAGAACGGTCCGCCGGGCAATCTCCCGATCCTGGCCCAGATCCTGGTCAGTATCTGCATGCTCATCGGCGCGGCGCAGCTGTTCGTGAGCAGCATCGAGCACCTGGCGCACGGGCTCGGCGTCGACCCGCTGATACTGACGCTGGTGATCGCGCCGCTGGCCACCGAACTCCCGGAAACGCTCAACAGCGTGATCTGGATCCGCCAGGATAAGGACACCCTCGCCCTCGGCAACATCACCGGCGCCATGGTCCTCCAGTCCATGCCGCTGGTCGCTTTCGGCATGCTGTTCACCGACTGGCGGCTGACCGCTCCCGCGCTGACGGCCATGCTCGCCGCGCTGGCCGGCGCGGCGCTCAGCCTGCTCGCCGTGCTGCGCGCCCGCGGCTGGTCAGCGCCGTTCGTCGGCTACTCGGCTGGTTTGTACATAGGAGGGATCACCACGATCCTCGCCGTCACCTAACCTCGCAGCGGTCCGCGAAGCCCTGACTGCGCAGCCCGAGGGCCGAGTTAACCCGGCTGCGCAAGTTCTCGATGCCGACCATGACCGTCAGCTCGACGAATGCCGGCTCGCCCAGCCGTATCAGCAGATCCCGGGCCAGCTCATCCGATACGGTCGGCTCGGTATCGCACATGGCCTCGGCGTATGCCATGACCGCCAGTTCCGGTTCGGAGAACAAGCCCTGGTGCTCCCGCCAGGCGGGGACAGCGCGCAGCTTCTCCGGTGCGATTCCGAGCTTGCGGCCCTCCCAGTATCCGAAGTCCATGCACCACGAGCAGCCGATGCGGGCGGCCGCGGTCATAACCGCGAGCTCCTTGAGCACCGGGTCGAGCCGGTTGAATCTCGCCACCGCCTGCTCGAAGCGCAGCTCCGCGTAGAGCACCCGGGCGTTATGCCCGAGAGCCTTGCCGGGATCGACCATGTCGCCGTACCGGCGCCGGCAATACCACTCGACGACGCGGAACAGCGGTGTGCGGGGCGGGTTGAGCGAGATGCGGGCCATCGTGCGCCTCCTGGTGATCCGGCCTCCTCCAGGAAAGACAGCACAGCCATCCCGAACGTGACATGAGCCGCCGGATCCAGGCTCGCGATCGCGGCTCAGCGTGGGAGTTGCTCCGGGGGGATGGAAGCGAGCGCGTCGCGAAGGGCCGCACGGGTCGCGACACCGAGCTTGGGAAAGGCCCGGTGGAGATGACCGCCGACCGTCCGGGGCGACAGGAACAGCCGTTCCGCGATCTGCTTGTTCGTCAGGCCCGATGCCGCGAGGCTGACGATCTCGAACTCCTGGACCGTCAGGCGGTCCAGGACGTTGTCACCCGCACGCGGCTTGGTCTGTCCAGTCGCCCGAAGCTCCGCGCGCGCGTGGTCCATCCACGGCCGGGCCCTGAGACACTCGAAGATCTCGAGCGCGGCATTGAGCTGCACCCGGGCCGCCACCATCGCCCGGCGACGTCGCAGGCGCTCGCCGTAAGCCAACCTCACCCGGGCAAGGTCGAACCGCCACCGCTCGATGTCAGGGAGCGCCAGCGCCGCCTCGAACAGCTCGGACGCCGTGTCATCGGGTGCCGCTACCGCGGCCGAAGCCCCGACCACGAGCGCGAGACGCGACGATATTCCGGCGAGGTTCGCCTCTTGCATCGCGGCGACGTGCGCCGCCGCCTCGGCATCGCGACCCGTGCGAACCGCGGCCTGGACGAGGTCCATGAGCACGGTCAGCGCGTGCGGTACGTGCGACGCGAGGGTTCCGGGCGGGCTGATCATGCACGCTTGCTGATAGGCATCCTCGAAGTCACCTCGCCCGAGCGCGGCCAGCCCGCGTGCCTGCCAGGCGTACCACTCAACCGCGCCGAACCCACGCGGTCGTGCCCACTCCACGACGGCATTCAGTTCTTCAGTCCGCCGGTCGTCGCCGCGTGCCGACGCGATCAAGGCCTGGACCAGCTTGGCCGGCCACGCCAAAAGCCCGTATCCAAGCTCATCGGCGAGCCGCAGCGCCTCGTCGAGCAACTCGTCTGCTTCGTCCCGGGCGATCTCGTGGAATGGCTGCCACAGGTCGGCCGTCCCGCCGTAGTAGCACACCATCATCAAAGTGTTGAGCGCTTCCTCTAGAAGCGGATCCGCGTTGTCGTACGCGCCGACTCGGGTCTCGATTGCGCGCACGAGCAGACGATTGGCGGTTGCGATGTCGCCGTCGGCGTTCAGCAAGAAGGCGGATGCGGCAACCGCCGCCTGAAGGGAGCCCTCGAGGTCCACCTCGCCGTGGCGGAGCTCGGCCAGCATCTTCGAGGCGTTGCCCAGGTCACCGGCCACGTCGGCGCCGATGTAGGCGGCCGCTGCCAGTCGCCGGTGTCGCTCGGCGCTCCGCGGGCTGAGCTCCGACGCGCGAGTCAGCGCCTTGACGCAGCCGACGGCGTCGCCCCGGGCGAGGATGCGGGCCGCGGTACCTTCGAGCTGGACCGCCACCGACTCGTCCGGATCGACGACCGCCTCGGCGAGATGCCACGCCTGCCGGTCGGGCTGGGCTGCCCACACGTCGGCCAGCACCCGGTGCGCGCTTCGACGATCTTCGGCATGCGATAGGTCCACGGCGGCCGAGCCGAGCGCGCCGGCGCGCGGCGCGCGGTGGAGATTCCGGGCGCGTCGCACGCGGCCTGTGTCTCGCACCCCGAGGAGACAGCCGAGCTCATCCTCCAGGCCGCGGCGCTGCCCGTGACTGCCTGACCCCGACCACCCGCGCCCCCGCTTGGAGGAAAGATGACCACCCCGACCGACGATAACGCCTTCCTGCACGAGCTCGAACTCGACGTCAGGACAGAACTGACCCTGACCGTGACCAGCCAGCCGCAGGAGGAGGCCGCCGGCGTGCCGATCGATGAGTGGCTATCCGATCCGGCTGATGATCAGCGCTACGAAGTCGGCCTCCGTACCCTTTTCGGCGCCGTCGAGGCCCTGGAAGACGCCTCGCCCTGCCATACCCTGTCAAGTACCAAGCCTTCTGGCGGGTGCTCGCCGACATCGGAGTGACCCAGGAATACCTGATGGATCGCACGGGCGCCAGCCCGTGAGCATCGCAAGGACCTGGAGGGCGCCGTGAGTTCATCCACCGCCGGGAGAAGCGGTCAGACCGTGATCGCCGGCGCGGGCTACGCCGGGCTGCACGTCGCCCTGCGCCTGACGGCCAGGCTGCGCGGCAACACCGAGGCGATGCTGACCCTGGTCGACCGGCACGACTACCACCAGGTGCTGACCGAGCTGCCCCAGGTCGCCGGCGGCACCCGCGCGGCCGGCGCGGTACGCATCCCGCTGCAGGACGTGCTGGCCACGCGGGTCCGCTTCGTCCAGACCGAAATCAATGGCTTCGACCTGGTAGGCCGGCGGCTGCTCACCGGGGCCGGGCCGATCGGCTGGGGGCGGCTGGTGCTGGCGCTGGGCAGCCGGCCCAACGACTTCGCCATCCCCGGCCTGGCCGAGCGCGCGCTGTCGCTGTACTCGGCCAGTGACGCCGAGCGGGTGTGGGCGGCGGTCAGCCAGGCGCTCACGGCGGCCGCGGCCGCCGCGGGCCCCGAGCGGCAGCGCCGCCTGGCGACGGTGGTGGTGGGCGGCGGCGCGCGGCTGGGACCCGGTAGCCCGGTAGCCAGCCGCGCCTGGATGTCGGCGGTGACGGAATCGGG
>Ga0335077_10002599_pt1 | contig 21587 bp, 20 predicted proteins | sample Lox_Sample_31_FD_207151 | JGI IMG/M metagenome (GOLD analysis project Ga0335077, IMG submission 207151) | Soil microbial communities from Loxahatchee National Wildlife Refuge, Florida, United States - Lox_Sample_3.1 | ecosystem: Environmental > Terrestrial > Soil > Wetlands | place: USA...
AACTACCGCCGGGAGCGATTCGTTCAAGATTGTTTCGAGCGCGAAGGCAATTGGCCACGACGGTTTGCATGACGTCCTAAAGAAGAGCAGGGGCGCGGCAACGGACCACGCTCTTGTTTACCATCAGTCAAATCCGACAGTTTATAGCGAAGAATTGATGGCGGAGAGGGTGGGATTCGAACCCACGGTACGGTTTCCCGCACGCTCGCTTTCGAGGCGAGTACTTTCAACCACTCAGTCACCTCTCCGCGGTGGTTTCCCTCTAGTTTAGCAAACTGTTCCCGCAGGAGGCTATGGCTACGCAACCTTTAATTTCGGTAACCGGCGTGTCGGCGAATTCTGATGTGGATCAGCGGCGCGAGGCAAAAAACGACTGGAGCAGGGAAGCCGACTCTGCGGCGAGAAGGCCGGGAGTTACGTCCACAGCGTGGTTCAATTGCGCGTTGGCCAGAACGTTGAAACAGGAGCGGAAGGCCCCGCCTTTGGGGTCGTCCGCGCCGTAGACCAGGCGGGGGACTCGTGCCTGGACAATGGCGCCAGCGCACATAGCGCAAGGCTCGAGCGTGACGTAGAGAGTCGTGCCCGACAAGCGGTAATTGCCCAAGACCTGCGCAGCCCGGCGCAATACGACAATTTCGGCATGGGCGGTGGGATCATTGTCGCGGATTGTCCGATTGCCGGAACGCGCCAACACGACTTCCCCATGGGCGAGGACAGCGCCAATCGGGACCTCTCCGGACGAGGCGGAGGCGCGAGCTTCTTCGAGCGCCAGTTGCATGAACTGCAAATCATCGGGCATTTCGTTCAAGAGGATAGCACGGCGCTGGAAAAGGTCAGCAGCTCAGCGGCGTTTCAGCGCCTCGAGTTCTTCCAAGGTGCGCGGCCAGTCGGAACGCAAAAGTCGCGAGAGGGCGCGATCGGCAAGCACTCGTCCATTGGTCTGGCAATGGGCGCAGTAATTGGTCTCGTTGTCGGCGTAACGGATGCGCAGAACTTTCTCGCCGCATCGTGGGCAAGCTTTCCCGTAACGCCCGTGAACCGTCATTCCCTCGGGGAAGGCCGTGACCTTCTCCGGAAACGAGGTCTTCGCTTCAGCCTGAAAACGATCGATCCAAACAGAAAGAACCGATCGCGTCGCGTCAAAGAGCCGTGCCCATTCGCCCGCGGTTAGTTTTTGGGTATGCACTATCGGGGAGAGCTGGGCCGCATGCAGGATTTCATCGGAATACGCGTTCCCGATGCCGCTGATGATTCGCGGGTCGGTGAGCGCACGCTTCAAGGTGCGGTTCTCCGCAGAGAGCGCTGCGCGGAAAGCGTCCAGATTACTGCCGAAGACTTCGATCCCGCCAGGGTCCATTGCGGCGAGTCTCTCTTCGCCTCGAATCACATGCAATGACGCGCGTTTCTTCGATCCGGCCTCGGTCAACGCGAGCGAGCCATTCGGGAAGTCGAACACAGCCAGATTCATTCGGCCGAGTTTCGCATTCACTGGCCGCCAGTGCAGCCGCCCGGCAATCATCAAATGCAGCACTAGCCAAAGTTCATTCTCCAAGCCAAACGCGATGCGCTTCCCGATCCGCCGCAGTTCGCGAACGTGCTTTCCGTGCGCTTCGGTGATCGGCGGGTCTGCCGTCCGCAGCAGGAACGGGCTGGCGATGCGAATGCGCTGGAGTGGCTGACCCAAGATCCGGCTCTCCAGAGCCGTGACATAAGCCAGGATATCGGGCAGTTCCGGCATATGTATCAGATTGCAGGCAGCGGTGGAATGTTTGCAAGCGGCGAAAAAGAGCGTGGCGAGAGTCCTTGACAACCCGGCGCTGGGGAATGAGACTGAAACTATGAAACAACTCGTGGAAAGAATCTTCCAGGCGGATTTCCTGAAAGGGATGCGCGTCACGTTTCGGACGCAGTTTCCGAAGAATATTTATACGGAACAATATCCACTGGAGCGGCCCATGGTGGCCGAGCGGTTCCGCGGCGCTCCCCGCCTGAACAACAATCCGGAAACCGGCGAGACCCTTTGTATCGGTTGCAACTTGTGCGCCCTTGCTTGTCCGGAGAACCTGATCGTGGTCGGCTGGGAACGCGACGACGCCACGCGGCGCAAAGTGCTCACCACCTTCACCTATGACACTTCGCGCTGCATGTTCTGCGGGCTTTGTGAGGATGCCTGCCCGACCGATGCGCTGGAACTGACCCAGGATTTTGAGATGGCATACTACAGCCGGGAAGGCGCAATCTGGGATCGTCACCGGCTGGAAGAAGGCTGTACTCCAACGCGCTACACGCGTTAAACGAAAAATCCATGCAGATCCGCCGAGATCCCGTATCGCAGAGTTGGATTGTATCCGGCCAGCGCGAACCGGCCGTCGAAACAGAAACTCCCTGCCCGCTCGATCCCGAACGACTGGACGATTCGAAAAGCATCTTCACGTGGCCGCCGGAAGGCACTTGGCAGGTAAAGGTAATTCCTCATCCCAATCCGCTCTACAGCATTGAAAATGAGCCGGGAAGAGTGGCCGAGGGAATCTACGACAAGATGGGCCCACTCGGCGCTCATGAGATCGTCATCGAGTCCAGGCAACACGACAGGAAGTTGGCGCAACTGAGCGACGACGAGATCGATCGTGTGCTGTGGGTCTGGGGCGCCCGGATCGCCGACCTTAAGAAGGATGCACGCTTCAAGTACGTCAGCGTGTTCAAGAATCAAGGCGGCGTGGCCGGCGAAGAATGGACTCACGCGCATTCCGAGGTGACCGCCACGATTTTTGTGCCTCGCCGGATCAAATATGAATTGAGCTCGGCGCACGAATGGTACAAGGACCGCGAGCGCTGTGTGTTTTGCGACATCGTGCGCCAGGAGGAGAAACAAGGGAAGCGGATCGTCGACGTGCAGGGCGATTACTATGCGCTCTGTCCCTATGCTTCGCGGGTGCCTTACGAAATCTGGCTGATGCATCGCCGGCACAACCATCTTTTCGAGCAGCCGCGGCCGGGCTCGAACCGGCGTCAACTGGCAGCGCTGCTGGGGCGCGTTCTACGGCGGCTGGATAAGCTCGCACCGGCGTTTCATCTTGTGGTGCACACGGCGCCGAATACGCGGAATAAAAAAGGCGAATTGGCGGGTTATTGGAAGACGCTCGCCGACGATTACCACTGGCACATCGAGATCATGCCCATCGTCGAAAAGCGCAGCAAGTCGTACAGCATCAAAGAAGTCTACTTCAATGCCGTCCTGCCGGAGCAGGCAGCCGAGCAATTGCGCGCCATCGATCCCAATCCATGAAACGGCCAGCCCACCGCCGGTTGGAGCACGGGGGAATTGTGGGCAGCCTGATTACGCTGTTGTGCCTGGTGGTCCTCTGCGCACTCATCTACTTCGCGCGTCATCCCATTATGCGATTCGCGGCGGAATCCTGGGTGGTGAATGAACCGGCCCCGCGGGCCGACGCGATCATCGTACTGGGAGACGACAACTTCTATGCTGATCGCGCAACCCGGGCCGCGGAGCTCTCGCGTCAACAGGTTGCGCCCGTGATTGTAGCCAGTGGCAGGAGGTTGCGTCCAAGCGCGGGAATCGTCGAGTTGATGGAGCATGACCTGATCGAGCGCGGTGTGCCAAAAGAAAAGATTGTGCTTTTCCCGCACGACTCGGACGGCACACGAGAAGAAGCGGCAGGCCTGGCAAAACTGGTGAGCGACCACCACTGGAAGAGCATAATCGTGGTGACATCGAACTATCACACTCGCCGCACACGATACATTTTTCAATGCGTTTTTCCCGCGGGAATCAGCACCAGCGTGGCCAGCGCGCGCGACGGCGATTTTGACCCGGAGAACTGGTGGGAGAAGCGAAAATCGGTCAAGCTTTTTGCGCGAGAGATTGCCGGCATGCTGGTGGCAATGTGGGAACTGCGAGGAGCGGAGAGCAGGGAAAAACCGTCGCCCGGGGATCCCCAAAACCCCCAAGTAGGGCAGATGTATGGACCCAAACGGCACACTCCCTGTGGAAAATGCCTTTCTTCTTCTTTACACACCATAAGTGCTGTACTATCATAAAGATTCTTAGTCGCGACGCTCACCAGCCTCGACAAGCGGCTTTGAAAAAACAAACAGTTCGTTCGAGGTGTCCCCATGTGGCGTAAAGAAGATGGGAATCCGCAGGCGTCTCCCGAAGCCTCGTCTAGTTCTATGAATCCCAATACTGCCGGAAAAGTCGGATCTGCAGTTCCTACCTTGTCAGGCAAGGCTTCTGCCTGCGTAAGTCAAGGCATCAAGATTAAGGGTGAGCTCACTGGCAGCGAAGACCTGTTTATCGACGGCATGGTCGACGGGAAGATTCACTTGGTGAATTCGGTCCTTACCGTTGGGCCAAACGCCACGGTGAAGGCGGAAATCGTCTCGCGGGAATTGGTAGTGCGCGGGCGCACGGAAGGGAAGTTGACCGCGAGTGAGCGCATTCAGATCTGGCATACCGCAAGGGTGCAGGGTGATTTGAAGGCCGAGCGCATCTCGATCGAAGAAGGCGCAGAAGTACACGGCAATTTGGAAGCCGGCAAGGCTTCGAATTCAGCTCCGCTAGCAGAACAGGGGAGTCATGGGAAAAGGGGCGACACCAAGAGGGACGTTGCCGCGGGTGACCAGAAATCTGCGTCTGGCGCGGCGACTGCCGGTGCAGATTAGCCATGGGATTACTGAATAAACTCGGCATAGCCATTGGAGCGCATGGATCCCGCGGAAACGGAACGTCCCTTCCTGAAGCTAGAAATGGCAATCACCGCCACAACGGCTCTCCGGCAACCGGGCCTCATCGCGAACCCTCCTTGCGGGAAACGACGCGCGTCTCGAATGCCTTGAAAGATTTTCTCTGGAACCTCGACGGTTTGGGACACGGAACGCTTCTCGACCTTGGCCCGGCGTGGCAGACGACGCTTAGCTTCTTCATCGAACGCGGTTTCCGCGTTACTTCCGACGATCTACTCCGTTCCTGGGCGAGCTTTCTGGCCGAACAGGACAAGCTTGCGAAAGAACAGCTTCCCAAGGCCGAGAATTACGCGGAACGGACTCCGGAAGCCATGGCCAAGAAGTTCCTGGCCGAAAATATGGAGTATCCGGCGAACAGTTTCGACGCCTTGCTGTTGTGGGACGTTCTGGACTATCTTGAGCCGACTCTCGCCAAGCAGGCGGTTGCGAGCCTGACCGAAATGTTGCGGCCGGGCGGCGTTGTGCTGGCGCTATTTCATAGCAAAAAGCCCGAATCTTTTCAGCGCTACCGCGTGATGGATACCAACACACTGCAGGTCCTCGAAACCAAGCCCGTTGTGTCCGCGCAGAAGGCCTACCAGAATCGCGAAATTCAGGAATTGTTCGGGCGTTACCGCACCATGAAGTCCTACGTGGGGCGCGATCAATTGCGAGAGTCCCTGTTCATCAAGTAATCCGGATATTCACAGTCTAATTGTCTGATTCCTTGGCAGATACGGTATCTTCACTGTTACTGTCCCAGAATTCTCTTGCGGCACGCCCCTCACGGGCGTACAAGGAAGCTGTGAGCTACACAGCTCCGGAGGGGAATGAATGATTCCACCGGGCTTAGGAGCGTTACAACGCTGAGCACACCGCGCACGCGGTGCGATTCGCGGCTGAACAACAACGCAGCAATCGTTGCTCGACACGCGATGCAGCACAAAGCAAAAAAGGGCCTCGACTTTGCCGAGGCCCTTTTCCATTTCACCTAAAGTTCCCGCGAAAAATCGCAGATCCAATTCGAAGTGGGCAGTTTCAGCCGCCGAAGCGCGATTCGAACATTCGGATGACGGCATTCTGTTTGGCGATAATCTGCGCTTGCCATACCAGGACAATCGACATGACACTCATCGCGAAAATGCAGAGCGCGAGGACAATACCAGTCTGCGTTTCCGTGGCGGGCAACTTGATTAGGCGGCGAATCGAATCCATGGGTTCCCTCCCCGATACGGGCACCATCGCAAGTGCCAGTCAACTATACAGAGCAATCAGGCCGCCAAAAAATCCAATTAGTTCCGGTACGTCTATAACCTCGTTTTTAGCGGCTTTTCTGGTGTTTTTGTGCCGCCGCAAGTTTGGTTCTCAGCACCCACGGTAAATCCCCTCGCTCTTTGTCCCGACATTTTCCACTGACTAAAATTGTCGGTTTCGGATGCTCTCAAGCACCAGTTCCCAAGTGTCCGTGGCAAACAGGGGCAGCGTCTTCGGCGTCGGGCGATTCTGGACTCTTATCGCACCGGCATCATCGTGGCGGCTGGTTAGGACGATTCCACGATCGCAAAGCGGCATCAACTCGAGGCTTGCCGGTGAGCTCGCCAGGGAAATCGAAAACGCGTGAGCGTGCAGCGCCCGATCGTACAGCTTGCCCAGATGTCGAACGCATGACCCCAAGTCTGAGCCGATGGCCAGCGACCAGAGCGAATCGACGCGCCGGACCACCAGCTTTCGGTGCCGCGCCAGCTTCCGAAATCGTTCGATGTCCTCGGCGTTCGCCCCGGCAAAAAAGAAGAGCTCGTCGAAATCCCGTTGCCGCAGAGCCTCAGCAGCCTCGCGGCTCAGTCCTGTGTTCTGAACCAACTCTCTCGGCGAGAGCGAACGCAAAGGGACCGCGGCAATGCTTGTCTCTTCAGCCAGCGTCTCCAGTGCGTCAGCAGCCGCTGGTTGCACGGAAGCTACGGGGATGCACGTGAACCTGCCCAGACGGATGGTTCGCTCTGCTTTCAAGTGAAAGTAGTCTTCCGGAAGAAAGGCTCCCGAACCACCTTCGGCGATGAAGGGAGCCGCGTGCCCGAGTTTCCGGATGGGAAGGTCGAGTTGATGCCTGCTCCGCGAAGTCACCCAGACGCAGGGAATTCCAGCGTTGGCGAGTCCGTCCAGGAATTCCGGGAAACCGAGCAGGGCCTTACCGGAAACGGGGATAAAGTCATCGATAGCGCAGAAAACCAACGTGGTGTGTGCGCGCAAACCCAGTTAGTCCTCGCCTGTGATTGTAACGGAATCGCATGCCCCCCCCCCAAAAAAAAGAAACGGCGGAAGGGAAGTCCCTCCCGCCGTCTGATGAAATTGAAGCTTGAGTTTTAGCGGCCAGACTTCGTCGCGGCCGTCACGGGCTGCGAATTGGCCTTCGGAACGCTCAAGTAGCCGCTGATCGTGTTCTTGCCAACTTTGTTGATCACGATCTCTTCGGGCAGGTGCGTGCCGGACTGGTAGAAGAAGATAGGCGCGTTGACGTTGGCATTCTTCGCCTCATACTTCTTGTCTTCCACGGTGTAAACGATGTTGGAGCGGTTCTTCTTTTCGTTCACGCCCTTGAGTTCGATGGTGGCGTTGCCGACTTTCTGCGGCTGATTTTTGCCGGTGATGGTGAACTCGATGTACTCGCGTTCGCCCTGGCGGCGCAGCACGTCGATTTCGTCGTGATTGCGGGCAATCAACGTGCCCAGTTCGCTGCGGGCCATGTTGAGGTCATTCTTGGTCTTGTCCAGATCCGCGCTGACGTTGGTCACCTTGGTGTCCACGGTTTTCACGTCATCGGCAGTGGCCTTGGTGGCTAGTTCCGTGTGCACAGAGGTATCCAGGGTCTTGACCGTCTCGGTGATCTGGGCGCTCTGCGCTTCGGCTTCCGTGCGAGCCTTCTTCAGCTGGCCCTGGGTGATCTTGAGCTTGTCGGTAACAACCTTCAAGTCGCCCTGCAGGTCGGTGTTTGCCTTCTCGTTAGCCGTCAAGCGGTCCTTGAACGCGCTCATGTCTTGCTGGTAAGTGGTTTGCGCAGCTTTCAACTGATCGGCCACTACCTGCTTGGTCGCGTCGAGCTTCGCTGAATTGCTCCATGCGAAACCCAACGATCCCAGTGCGATCAGTGCCAGGAGCACGATCGCGGGGAGTTGCCACGCCGGACTGGTCCGGTTTTCTTGAACGATATATTCTTCAGACATGTTAAAACTGTTCTCCTCACCCCTCAGGGTTTGCAATCTATCTTCGGGCAGCGCTGAACGCCACCGGCAGTGAAACTGTACAAATGGGACTGCAAACGTCGTGCCGCAACCTGTCCATTCGGTCAGTGCTCTAACTTGATGAAATACAGGGTGTTGCGTAGCCAGTTGGAAAGTGAGGGCAGTACTAGTTCCGGCAATCTTTACTCGAAGATGAATGCAAACGTTAAATTCCTACGCAGTGCCGCCGAACGGCATTTTCACCCCCAAAGCCGTGAAATCTCGCCGTAATTGCTCCGGGGATTGGAAGTGAATGCCTTGCATTCCTAGTCCTCGCGCCGCTTCCACATACGCCGCTATGTCATCGATATAGACCGCCTGGTCGGCTTGAGCCTTGCAGGCTCGCAGCGCCTCCCGGAAGATCAGCGGATTCGGCTTGCTGGAACCGGCGACGCACGAATAGGTGCGGACGGCCTTCGGAAAATGGTCGAAGAATTTGTAGGTCGCTTCGAGATGCGCCACGTGAATCGGGTCGGTGTTGGAGAGCAATCCCAAGGTGTAAGACTTCGCTAACCCCGCAAAGAGCGAGTCCGGATGGATCGGTTCCGGATCAAGAGCCGAGTTCCAGACTTTCCTGAACTCCTCGAAATTCATCCGGAGCCCCAGGCGGTTGCTTAGATTCTGGTGCCAGTCGCGCGCGGACATGCGACCTTCCTGCCAGTCTCCCCACCGCGGATCTTTCTCGATCGCGGACCACAACTCCTCCGGCGTGAGCTGCAGGCCTGCCGCCAGTCCTTGCTGCGCCCGCCGGATGTCTACCCGCACCAGCACGCGCCCGATGTCAAAGACAATCGCCTTAATCTGCTTGCTTGGCATGGCCTAGTGGTCCTCTGAGGGAGAAGGAATTGCCTTCGGCGCCGGAGCAGAGTGCCGCGACCGTAAAACGCCGATGATTGCCGGCAGTATCGACAAAAAGACCACGATGGCAATGACATAGTGGATTCGCTGGCCAATGTTGGGAATGGAGCGCCCCAGGAAGTATCCGCCCAGAATCATCGTGCCGACCCAGAAAATGCCGCCGAAAATGTCATACGTCAGGTAGCGCAAATACGGCATCCGCGCGGCGCCGGCTACCGGTGGGCAAAATGTGCGGATGATTGGCGCAAAGCGAGCCAGGATCACGGCTCGGCCGCCGTACTTCTCATAGAACTCGTGCGCTCGCTGCAGGTGACTGCGCCGGAAAAATAGCGAGTCTTCCCGGCGATACAGAGCGGTACCCATGGCGCGGCCAATCCAATAGCCGAGCTGGTCTCCCACAATCGCACACAGCATGACAGGTAACAGCAGCCACTTGAGCGGGATATCTCCCGCCGCGGAAAAGATGCCGGCGGTGATCAGCAGGGAATCACCAGGCAGAAAAAAGCCTACAAACAGCCCCGTTTCGACGAAAACAACAAGGCAAACCAGGGTGGGACCACCCCATTGAATCAGTTGTCGGAGTCCCTCGGGACTATACAGTGAGTAAAGCAGTTGGCGGAGTGATTCCAGCAAGCCGGTTCAAGCCTTTCCGTTACCGCCGCGAATATTGGGGAGCGCAAATTCACAGCATGTCCCCAGACCATAAGATAACAGAACACCGCGGGATTCTCCCCACTCTCCTGCCAGCTGGCAATGGCATGGCAAACCGGTTGCACTAACCAGTTCGGCGCGTTCACCCGAGTGACTCCGCGATGAGATATTCGCCTTGGCTGCCCGGTTCCTTCGAGGACTCTTCCAGAATATCGAGCAGTCTCCGGATCTGGGGTAGCGCGTTGCGCGCGACGCTGGCGCCCGCTTCGATGGCTTCGTCAATGCGATCGAAGTCATCCCAGGCGATCGTTTGCACCGCCGGGCGCAGCACCAGATCCGCGTGCCGTTCCCACGCCTCGAGTTGGTGTTTCTGCGCAGCACTCACCGCCCGGCTTACCACCTGAAAGATGTTCTTGGGTGCTCCGCGACGGCCGTCGTGCAGCGCGACCGATACGCCCACCACAATCGCGGCGCCTATTTCTCGCGCGGCGCGCGTTGGCACCGGTGCCACCAGGCCGCCATCCGCCAGAAATCGCGTGCCAATCTGCACGGGCTCGAACAGTCCTGGAAACGCGCAACTGGCCCGGATCGCTTCCGTCAATTCCCCCTGCTTGAACACCACCGGATCGCCGGTGTCGAGATCCGTCGCCACAATTGCCATCGGGATTTTCAGATGTTCCATTTGGCGGGAATCGAAAAAGCGATGAAGGAGATCCTCCAACCGATCGTTGCTGGCCAGCCCAAATCGGGAGACACGCCAGCGCGCGAAATCGCGAAACCGAATCTCGCGGCACTTCCCGACAATCCGGCCGAGCGGCGCGCCACTGGCATACGCGGCGCCAATAATGCTGCCCACGCTACTTCCGCTGATGCACGCGATCGGGATCTGATGCTCTTCGAATACCTTCAAAACCCCCAAGTGCGCATAGCCTCGAGCGAACCCGCCGCCCAGCGCCAGGCCGATTCCCGGGGCCAGCCTGGGCTTCTCCACGAATTTAAAGCGCGAATAGAGATCGGGTGTCACGAGCGGTAGATTCTCATCCGGCCACCTGCCAGCGCGATGGAACAGGCGTTCCTCCCAGGCAGTACGAACGTACCCCGCTAAGGCGTTAAGTGAAAAAGGGCAAGACCTGTCCGACAGTACGGAAATACTAGCGCAGTACCCTCGCTGTACCATTGTGGCTCGCGGACCCTTCCGCGATTCTACCCCTGGCATACGGAACTCTGTCTCGCTGAGGGGAGAAATATGCAAAACGGGTACAACGCTTGGTTGGGTCATGCCGTGGTTCTGCAGGTCGCGCTGGGCGACATTCAGGTTCCTCTGCGGGGAAGGCTCCTCAAAGAAGGTGGGGACACGGTTCGTATGCGCATCGGCGACGGCTGGGACGTGGATATTTACAAGAACATGATTTTGAAGGTCGAAGAAGACGGCCTGGCTTTGATGCCAGCTTGAGGGAGGGCTCATGGACAATCAGATTCCCAAGTATCTGACGCAGAAACGCGCGGCCTATTTGCTGGGGCTGCCCGTGGAAGAATTGTCGCGCATCTCGCATGAGACCGGGATTGGTCACATGGAGCAAGCCGGCAACGTGCAAGAGTGGTTCTTTACCTACGAAGAATTGCAAAAAATTTGCGTGCTGGCGACACAGCAACACTTGGTCACGCACTAACGAACTTCCTCTGGCCCCCCTCAGAGTTACCCCCGCCCCGGCTCGCCTACCCCGCGAGCCGGGGTCTTCTTTTTCGCTCCGCCATTTCTTGCTATGCAGTCGTTTTCGGTCCACGACGCAGACATGATTCTCGCATTTGTGGTGTCGGCCTGCGTCGCGCCCGTATAGTTGCCTGTGCCATCGAATCGAGTGTTCGTCTCCCGCGCAGGTCGTCCCCGCGTCGCGGCGATATGGCTCCCCCACGCGCCATGGCCTGAATGGTGAGTATAGTAGCCACTTAAGCCAACCTACCGGGCCCGTAAACCAATTGAGGCGACCAATTGAGGCGAAAATTGACAGTCTTCAGTCTCTGAAGTAGCATCACGGCACCAGGTAACCGCCCGTCCTTGGAATCTTGATCGGGTTCCTCTCACCGCTGCACTCGACCAGGTCGCCACCGGAGGATGGAATGAAGAATAATGCTACTGCTGTGAAGATGTGCGTCGTTGTTCTCTCCGTATTTTTCAGTTTGGTTGGTTGTCAGAGTGATTCCAGCAACAAAGCATCCACCCCCGGCGCGGAACAGGTTGTCAGTGACGCCGTCGACGCCTACGTCTATGGCTACCCGCTAGTGACCATGGACATGACGCGTAAATTCATGACCAATTACGCGACTGTCCAAGGCAATCGGGGGCCTATGGGGCAGATTATCAAGCTGCGGACTTACCCCGCCGTAGACGACCACGCGGTCACTGCGCCAAACGCGGACACTCTTTACACCATGGCGTTCCTTGACGTATCGAAGGAACCGTGGGTCTTCAGCATTCCCGACATGGGTGACCGTTACTACCTGATGCCCATGCTCGACGGCTGGACGAATGTTTTTCAGGTTCCCGGCAAGCGCACCACCGGAGGCAAAGCGCAGACGTACGCCATCACTGGACCAGGATGGTCAGGCACGCTGCCAGCGGGAGTCACGGAATATAAGTCGCCCACAGGCATTGTCTGGATTCTGGGCCGGATTTATTGCACCGGGACGCCTGACGATTACGCCAAAGTGCACGCCCTGCAGGATAAATTCTCGCTTGTTCCGCTGAGCTACTACGGCAAGCCGTATACACCTCTGCCGGGCGAAGTGGACAACAATCTGGACATGAAGACTGCCGTGCGTGACCAGGTCGATTCGCTGGCGGTGAACGACTATTTCAACTACCTCGCCAAACTGATGAAGACCAATCCACCGGCCGCCGAAGATGCGCCGATGGTCGCCAAGATGGCCAAAATCGGCCTGGTCCCAGGGCAGGACTTCGACCCGACTAAGTTGGGAGCTTTTGACAAGGAAGCCATAAAGGTTGTACCAAAACTGGCCCAGGTCAAAATTATGGAGCATTTCAAAAAGGCGGCCGTGCCCGTCAACGGATGGGTGGCCCTGACGAATCATATCGGGCTGTACGGCACTGATTATCTGCAACGAGCGTTGGTCACCGCGATTGGGTTGGGTGCCAATCGCCCTCAGGATGCTATTTACCCGACTTCGGAAAAGGATGCGGATGGCAACGCGTATGACGGCAACAAGAAGTACATGATACACATTGATAAGGGCCAGATGCCTCCCGTTGACGGATTCTGGTCACTTACCATGTACGACGCCAATTTCTTCTTCGTGCCGAACCCACTCCATCGCTACACTTTGAGCTCACGCAGTAAATTTGTTACCAATGCCGATGGCTCCGTGGACCTGTATCTACAGGCCGATTCACCGGGAAAGGTCAAGGAAGCGAACTGGCTGCCGACTCCGAAGGCCAAGTTCATACCGATGCTTCGTCTATACTGGCCGAAGGAAACACCACCTTCCATCATTGATGGCAGCTGGAAACCGCCTGCAATCAAAGTCGCCCCGTAGTCTTGGGATTGGACTTAGTGTGACCCAAGAGGAGATTGCGGCCGAGATTCAAAAGTGGATCGTGCTACAGATTGAAACGTCCACTCGTAGGTTGGAGAAGCAAGCAGTGACCGCCTATGGAGAACGCAATCGGCGGATCACCGAATTGTTCGCTCTCTTGCCGAGAAATCGGGAAAGTACGTACTAGGCCCGGGGATCGCGTCGATCTCAGAGCCTGTCCGTCCGTATTTAGGGCAATTTAGCCGCACGCGCACTCATGAAGTCGGGTGCCCAAAATCTGTAGCGCTTTTTCTTAACACTTCGTGTGGCATCCGGTGCGAGTTCCTGCCACGTCATGCATTGCATGCTGCGTCCGGCGGAACGGGCCTATTGAAACGGTTTACAAAGCCTTTGACTTCCGCCACAAACGCGGCGAAACTGGGCGCAATCCACTCCATTCAGGGAACAAGTGACGTGGATTTGCTGCGTGTTAGTCGCTCCGTTCGCGCCGGCGTAAATGAAATCTTCTATCCTCGGATGAAGGCGGGACCATGACAGATTCTGCGAGTAGCAAAGCGGGTTACAACCGTTTTCTCTTGCTGGTGGCGGGCCTGGGCGGGCTGCTTTACGGCGTGGACGTCGGCATCATCGCCAGTGCCTATCCCTATCTGGAAGCCACTTCCCCGCTCAACAGCAGTCAACTCTCGATTGTCGTGGCGGCGGTCCTGCTGGGCAGCGTGATTTCCACATTATTCGCCGGGCTGCTGGCCGACTGGATGGGACGCAAGCGGCTGATGATCCTCAGCGGTTTTATGTTTGTCATCAGCATTCCTGTGATCGCGCTTTCGCAAGGGTATGGCCCGTTGGTGCTGGGCCGGTTGCTGCAAGGAGTCAGCGCGGGCCTGATCGGCGTGGTCGTTCCGCTCTATCTCGCCGAGTGTCTTTCCGCCGGTAGCCGTGGCAAAGGCACGGGCGTTTTTCAGTGGCTGCTCACACTCGGAATTGTCTTCGCTGCATTGATTGGGATGTATTTCAGTTTCCGGGTAGAGGAAGTCGCGAAGCTCGGCGACACGCTAAAGCTGCTCGCCTATAAAAACCTGGCCTGGCGCAGCATCTTCTGGGTTTCTTTGCCCCCGGGAATTCTGTTCGTCATCGGCAGCTTCCTGGTCGCCGAGTCGCCGCGATGGCTGTTCAGCCGCGGCAAGAAGGAAGCCGCCCTCAACGCTCTTCTGCGTTCGCGTCCAACCGATCAAGCAAATTCCGAGCTGCAAGAAATGGAAGAGATTTCCGCGGCAGAAAGAGTCGGCAGCGCTACGGGCGCGAAAGTCAAAGAGTCGCTTCTTCGCCGCAAATACGTAATCCCCTTCATCCTGGCTTGCATCATTCTTGCCTGCAACCAGACCACGGGCATCAATTCCATCATCGGCTACAACACCAATATCCTCATTCAAAGCGGGCTGTCCGATGTCGAGGCCCACTGGGGCTACGTCATCTTCACGATCATGAATTTCCTGATGACCATCGGCGGCGTGTTGCTGGTGGACCGCAAGGGGCGCAAATTTCTTCTCTCTCTCGGCAGCGCCGGCATTATCGTTTCATTGATTCTGACGGCGTTGCTTTTCCGCAAGCCGGAGAAGCTTCGAGTCGATGCGCGCAATACCGTTCAAACGATGGTCAGCGCCGACCAGAAACTGGCCCTGTCCTATGACCCCAAGGCGGCCGCCGAATTGCTCGCCACGAGTGGCGCGGCCCCCGGTTCCGGCCCAACCTCGCTAAGCATTATCTATTCCTACGGCGATTTTCGCGCCGCGTCCAAAGTGGCGCGCTCCGACGACCTGGCCGCGAAGCCGATTGAGATCGCGCGTGAGAGCACGATTCCAGCCAATAAAGTCGTCGCCTTCTTCTCCAATCCCTTCGGCGATCTCGATGCCGCTCGTACCGCTCCACTGAAGATCGAAAACGCGTTGATCACGCCGGTTCCCAGCCAGAAAAACGGCTGGCTCGTCGCGCTTACCCTGTATTTGTTTGTGGCGTTTTACGCGGTGGGACCCGGCGTATGCGTCTGGCTGGCGCTTTCGGAATTGATGCCCACGCGCATCCGCTCCAACGGCATGAGCATCGCCCTGCTGATCAACCAGGGTTTCTCCACTGCCATCGCCGCGATCTTTTTGCCCACGGTTGGCCGTTACGGCTACGCCACCATGTTTTTTGGCTTTGCGGCTTGTACCGTGGTCTACTTCATCACCGCTACCTTCTTCCTCCCGGAAACGAAGGGCAAGACGCTGGAAGAGATCGAGGCCCATTTCGAGGGCAGCAAAGTTTAATCTGCACGCGCGTTTGTCGAGGCCTTTCGATTGGCATTTTTCGGCTGCACTGTGGCATTGTATCGGCCATGCCGTCCCTCTGGTTGATCCATCGTGCCTGAAACATCCTCGTTTACTGCGCAGAAAGGCATGCACCACGCCCTGGTCGCCGGCTTTCTCGGCTGGACCCTTGACGCATTCGACTTTTTCGTCATCGTCTTTCTGTACGATACGCTCGCGCATGAGTTCCACGTCACAAAAAAAGCCATCGTCTTCACCACCACCGCTACCTTAGCGCTTCGGCCGGTGGGCGCTCTCCTGTTCGGTTTGCTCGCCGACCGCTACGGCCGCCGCATTCCCCTGATGGCCAACGTCATCTATTTCTCAGTCATCGAACTGCTGTGCGGATTTGCTCCCAATTACACCGTGTTTCTGATCCTTCGGGCGCTGTTCGGTATCGGTATGGGTGGCGAGTGGGGAGTGGGCGCGTCGTTGGCCATGGAAGCAGCTCCGCCAAAATGGCGCGGCATTCTCAGCGGCATTTTGCAGAGCGGCTATTCCAGCGGCTATCTGCTGGCGGCCGTCGCGGCGCGGTTTATCCTGCCGTCGCTCGGCTGGCGGTGGATGTTCTGGATCGGCGTGCTGCCCGCGCTGCTGGCGCTCTACATACGCACCAAAGTTCCAGAGTCGGAAGCCTGGAAGCAGCATCGCGTCGCCACTACCGGGCAAGTGATTCGCGTTGCGCTGCAGCACTGGAAGCGCTTCGTCTATCTCGCCGTGCTCATGACCTTCATGATGTTCCTCTCGCACGGAACACAGGACCTGTATCCCGATTTTCTGAAAGAAATTCATCACCTATTGCCTTCCAGCACCGCCACGATCGCTATCATCTACAACGTTGGCGCGGTGATCGGGGCAATGATCTTCGGCGCTCTTTCGCAGCGCATCGGCCGCCGAAAGGGAATGATGGCGGCGCTCGCATTATGCCTGCTCGTGATTCCCCTGTGGGCGTTCGGCGGCAGCATTGCCGTGGTCGTTACCGCCGCTGTGCTGATGCAGATGGGCGTGCAGGGCGCGTGGGGCGTGATCCCGGTGCACCTGAATGAACTCGCTGCGGACGCCGCGCGCGGGCTCATGCCGGGTTTGGCCTACCAGCTGGGCATTCTCTTTGCCTCGCCGACGAATTCCCTTCAGTACGCGTTGCGCGAACGTTTCGGCTATAGCTGGGCGCTGGCCGGCTTTGAAGTGGTGACCATTCTCTCGCTAACCCTTCTCTTGTGGTGGGGCGCCGAGGAACACGGCCGCAGTTTCATCACCCACCGCCCGCTGGAGACTCCTACTACTTAGTCTTCACGTCCGCCAGTACCGCGACGCCGTATTGCGGCAGTTCCACTTGCTTGGTTTCGTGCTGATCCAGCAACGACTGCATCGTTCGCGGAAGCGCGACACTTTGCTTCTCGCCGCCGAAATTGATCAGCACAAACACACTTCCATTCCCCCCCGTGCGGCGGCTCACTTCAATTCCGTCCGCAACGGGGCCGAATACCGGCGAAATGCCGCTCGACTTGGCCATCCACTGCGCCGCCGCGGCTACGAGATCGTTGCTCAACATTCCGCCGATATACGTAATCTGCCCCCGCCCGACTTTTCTTGTCACCACTGCTGCTTGGCCGTCGAGCCATCCATTGCTTTTCCCGTAGCGCAGCAATACTTCTGCATCGGGCGACGTAGTCGTCAGAAATTCCGCCCACACCGACACTTCTCCCGAACCCAGCGGGCCGCTGGCGGGTATCGCTTTTTCCAGTGCGTAATACTGTTCCACTTGGCCGCCAAGCGCTTCGGCGAGATAGCCGGGCTGGCGAATTGGGAGCAGGGCATCGAATTCATCCTTTAGCCCGGAGCGCGGCCCGAGCACCAGATGGCCGCCATTCTTCACGTATTCTTCCAGGTGTTGCGCCCGTTCTTTCGGAATCAGGCACAGGTCCGGCGCGACCACCAACTTATACTGATCAAGCGCAACGTCCGGGCTAACAATGTCCATCGACTGCGAGATCTTTCGCAACGCGTGATAGTAACTCTTGAAAATGGCGAACTGATCGTACTTCTCCGTGTGCTTCTGCCAGTTGATGGCCCAGCGGCTTTCGTAGTCCTGCAGCAGTGCCACCTCAGAGACCACGCGCGTATCGCGAAACGTTCCCTGCAATGCGCTGAACTCGTTCGCGGTTTGCGCTACTTCCGGCAGCAATGGTTCGGGCTTTCCATCCGGGCCGACCAATGTGCCGTGAATCTCCTCTTGCCCGTTCAACGCGCTTCGCCATTGCCAGTAGCTCACTTCATCGGCGCCGTGCCCCACGTCGTGCCAGGCCATAGCGCGTACCTCACCCTTGTCGAGCGAGTTGTTCAGTGGCGACCAGTTCACGAACCCGGGCTGCGTCTCGATGATCCAGATGTTCTCGCGTTTCAGCCCGCGCATCGCGTCGTGACTGATTCCGTTCGCGTCCGGGTCCAGGTGGCCCGTGCCGACGTAATCGTCCCAGGCGACGAAGGTGAGCGGCTTGGTGATTACGAAGTGATCGATGGGGTCGAAACCATATCCCATGAAATTTCCGGTGAGGAACTGACGCGGGTCAGCGTGGGGGCGGATTGCATCGATCTGATTGTGCTGATAGCCCGTCCAGGCGTAGGTAGTGAATTGCTGCCAGGCCAACATCAGCCCGGGATTATTCTCTCCCACCGGAATCGGAATCTCTCCCCAATTGTCGTAGGTCTGGCTCCAGTACGTTGTGGTCCAGCGCTCATTCAACGCGTTCAGCGTTTTGTATTTTGCTTTCAGCCATTCCTGAAATTGACGGCGCGCTTCGTCGTTGTACGACATCATTCCGTAGCCATACTCGTTGTCGATCTGCCAGCCGACGACGTTCGCGTCGTGCCCGAACCGTTTCGCCATCTCTTCCGCGATGCGGTGGCACAATTCCTTGTATTTCAGGGAAGTCACCGAACCGTGCGCGCGGTTGCCGTGCAGTGCTCTTTTTCCGTTCTCGTCGACTCGCAGCGTTTCGGGGTATTTCTGCGTGAGCCATGCCGGAGGCGCCGCGGTCGGCGTGCCCAGCACAATCGCGATGTGATGTTTCTCCGCTTGCCGGATCGCGCGCTCCAGCCAATCGAATTGGAAATATCCTTCGCCTGGTTCCATCTTGCTCCACGCGAATTCTGCAATCCGCGCCACATTCAAATGCGCGTCTTCCATCATCCGCAAATCCGTCTCCCAGCGTTCCTCCGGCCATTGCTCGGGATACCAATCCGTGCCCATCAGCAAGGCGTTGTGTCCGGGCAATTGCGTGGGAGGAGTCTGTGCCGGGGCGTCCGCCGAACTCCCCTCCAGGAAAACGGGAGCCCAAAAAATCAGAACCGCAGTAACCAGGAATCGAACGGCGTGTCCACAGGCCATCTTTAGCCTCCAACCGAAATTTTGATCTGGAGCGAATTAGGGAGCGACGGTGATCTTCTTCCCTGAGTATGTTACCGATTTATCCTCTTCTTGTGTCAGCCCGCCCCCGATACCGTGGCCTTCGCGCACAAACACGATTCGAAAGCTGCGCGCTTCCAGCACTCCGGGAAACGTTCCCGCGCGGTCTCCGATTGTCAGCGTGTGCGACGCTTCGTCCCAGGTCATCGCGATCGTGGCATGCGCGCCATGCTCGTAGTTGTAATTGTCGTTCTCGTCTTCGTACAACGTGAACGACGCGTCGGCGCCCCGGTACACGCGGATCTCCAGCGGATCGGCTGGTTTTTCGCTGGCGTACTCGATGTCCGGACCCAATGCAATAATCGATCCCGCGCGCACGAAGAGCGGCAGCCGCTCAATGGGAGCCTGCGCCTCCGTCGCACGCGCTCCCGGCAGGCTCGCGCCCGTCCAGAAGTCGTACCACGTTGCGTCTGGAAGATACACGCTGCGGGAAACCGCGCCAGGCTCCACCACAGGATTTACCAGCAACGCCGGTCCGAACAAAAACTGGTCGGCAATATTCTGTGCGCGTGTGTCTTGGCGGAAGTCCATCACCAGCGGCCGCAAGATGCTGTAGCCTTCGCTCGTTGTCTTCCACGCCAGCGAATAAATGTATGGCATCAGGCGATAGCGAAGCTGGTCGTAGCTGGTAAGGATTTTCTGCGCTTCCGGACCGTACGACCAGATTTCATTCTGATTCGTCGTGCGGGTTCCGTGGGCCCGGAAGATCGGCGAGAAAGTGCCGAACTGGAACCAGCGAATATACAGTTCGCGATACTTCGGATCGTCCGGATTCGCGGACACAAATCCCCCAATGTCCGTGGTCCAGTAAGGAATCCCGGAAACCGATAGGTTCAGGCCGGCCGGAATCTGCCGCCGGAATGTCTCCCAGTTCGCGTCCACGTCTCCAGACCACACGGCCGCCGCATTGCGCTGAATCCCCGCGTATCCCGAACGCGACAAAATGAACACGCGCTTCTGATCCGACGCCGCGCGCTGCCCCTGATACACTCCCGTTGTCGTCAGAAGAGGGAACTCGTTCGCGTAGCGCGCGCCGTTGCCCAGCGCCACCTTGTGCGTGACGAGCAGATTCGTCTCCAACCCTTCCGTCTCCGGCTCCGTGGTATCCAGCCACCACGCGTCCACGCCGATCTTAAACAGCGCGTCGTCCATCAACTTCCAGTAATATTTCCGCGCTTCCGGATTGAATGCGTCGTACAGCGCCATTCCCGCGGGGTGAAAGCCGCTGACCTTCGTCTTGGCGACGAAGAATCCGCGCTTGTCCATGTCCTCGTAGACCGGCGATCCCGGGCGAAAATACGGCCACACGGAAAACATGATGTGTACGTGCTCTTTGTGCAGTGTGTCCATCAACCCTTTCGGGTCGGGATAATTCTTGTTGAACACGGGTTCGCCCATGGTGTTCCACCAGAACCAGTCCTGCACGATGTTGTCGATCGGGATGTGCAGCTCGCGGTATTTCGCGGCAATCGTCTCCAATTCCTGCTGGGAGTCGTAGCGGTTCTTGCACTGCCAGTAGCCGTACGCCCACTTGCCAAACAGCGGAGCTGGTCCGGTCAGTTCGCGGTAGCTGGCGATGATCTTGTCGAAGTCCGGCCCGTACAGGAAGTAATAGTCGACCGAATCCGCCACTTCGGAGCTGATGTACAGCGCGTGGACGAAGCGGTTATTGAAGCGCGTGCGCGAGCCGTTATTCCAGAAAATTCCATAGCCGTTGCTCGAGAGCAGCAGCGGCACGGAAATATTCGTATTGTCCTGCGAAATATCCACCGACTCGCCACGGTAATTCAGCACCCCGGCCTGGTGCTGCCCCAGTCCGTAAAACGCCTCCTGCGTTTCCCACATATTTGTGAAGCGCTCGGAATGCAGCGTCTTCTCGCCGTTCACCTCGACCGGCGTGAGAGTCCGCGTGTTTTCCTGCGTCAGCTTGTGGCCATCGGAATCGAAGAAGGCGATCGAACTGTCGTCGCGCGCGATATCCATCCGAATTACTGGTGTGGTCAGCGAAATGGTCTTCGCATCGGTGGTGTGCAGCGAGAACGCTGTCTTCGGCCACGCCGTTTTGGTCACCAGGAAATCCGCATGCTGCGGCGCTTCGCGTTCCAGCGAGTAGGTCACGCGCACCATCGAGTCCGTGCAAACCTGCAAGCGCAAAAAACCCCGCTCCAGCACCAGCAGCGTGCCATCGGCCTGCGGCTCTACGCTGCTTACCGAGTTCCGGGGCAGCCATTGCGCCAGAAGCCGCGCCGGCCAGGTGAAAATCGTCAACAGAACTACGCACACAAAAAGGCGGGACAGGGTTCGCATGGCCGCGGGCCGCTCCATTCCGTTTCCGTTAACGTTCGGACAAATACACTGTAGTGAATGTCGCACCGCGCGGTTGTGCATTGCAAGTGCTTGCCGAATTTTTCGCGGCGTGCCCATGGGCCGCCGTTGCACGTGGGGTCCCTGTTCCCCGATCTGGCTGTGTAGTGGCGGGTCTTCAAACTCGCAGATTTTTCTTTGCCGCCATATTGCCCGGCGGATTTTACACTCATCCTAGCTGTGCTAAAATAATGAAACACTGCGCGCCCTTAGCTCAGCTGGATAGAGCGTCTGGCTACGAACCAGAAGGTCGGGAGTTCGAATCTCTCAGGGCGCGCCATTCTTCTTCTTGATTCCCCTAGACTTAAGCGGCGACTGACTGCGTTTTTGCTTTCG
>Ga0335077_10002600_pt1 | contig 21584 bp, 17 predicted proteins | sample Lox_Sample_31_FD_207151 | JGI IMG/M metagenome (GOLD analysis project Ga0335077, IMG submission 207151) | Soil microbial communities from Loxahatchee National Wildlife Refuge, Florida, United States - Lox_Sample_3.1 | ecosystem: Environmental > Terrestrial > Soil > Wetlands | place: USA...
GGCCACGCCGGGGTTGGAGCTCTGCCAGGTCACCGAGACGGGACTGCCAGCGGAATCTCGCACAATCAGTGTCGGCGTCAGCCCGACTGTGACCGTGACTTGCGCGGGCTCGATCGTCAGCGGCGGCTTGATTACGGTGACCGGGAGCCGCGCGCACTTCCAGGTCCCTGGGCCGAAGCCCACCGGTCCCCCTTGCGTGTAGTTTCCGGAGCTGGTGGCCTGGACTTGCGTCGCGTCGACGGCAAAGTGCCCCGCGATATTGTTATAGATATCCAGTGAGGGGTGATAGAAGCCGCTGAACGTCCCGGTGGCATGGTCAACCGCGCCACTCCATATGAGGTGCCCGGGGTTGTCGTCCACGACCACGTCACCTTGAATGAGCATCTGCCAGCCTGCCGGTGCACCATCGAACGAACACTCGTATAGGCCGTCGAAGGTGAAGGGCGTGGCGGCGACGTCGATCGTGAAGGTCACGGAGGGCGCCCCTGACGTCGCGGCGGTCATGCGCTGCGTACCGGCAGCGTGGAACGTGCTGGACCACATCGCCGTGCCATCAGCATCCGTAACGGTGAGGGTCGGACCGATATGTTCGCTGTCGGCTGTGGGCGCAAACGTGACGCTGGCTCCCGCCACCGGAGCGCCACCCGCATCTGTCAGCCGTGCCACGAGCGGCGCCGTCGGGGTGTGCTGCGACACCGACTGACCATCGCCGCTCACCTTGACCAGGCTGGCAGTGGGCGGGGGTCCGTGGCTGGTATCCGAGCTGCTACTGCACGCGCTGACGCAGCCGATTGAAACCGCCATCAGCACGCGGCAAGACAGACGCGCTTGCTCTTCCCCCCGCAACCGTCACTCCAGGAATCTGCGGCTACCGCCTAGCCAGTGTAAGCCCGCGCGGGGCCGAAGCGGGCCTCACCCGAGAATTCGGGGCGCCGGACGGTTATGCCGGCTGCTCCGGCTCACGCATTTGGTGGATGCGCCCATACTGGCGTTCGCGCACGGTGCCGCGGCGGGCGGACAACGACGGGGGAGCGATGATCGATGTCTACGGCATGAGCAGTCCGAACGTGGTGAAGATCACCATCATGCTGGAGGAGCTCGGGCTCGCCTACCGGCAGCACCACGTCAACGTGTTTGCCAAGGAGCAGCACCACGCTGAGTTCCTCAAGATCAGTCCGAACAACAAGGTGCCGGTGATCATCGACCAGGCCGGTCCCGAGGATGCGCCGCTGGCGGTGTTCGAAAGCGGCGCCATCCTCATCTACCTGGCGGAGAAGACGCAGCGGCTGCTGCCGGCCTCGGGAAGCGCGCGCGCCGCGGTGCTCGAGTGGCTCATGGTGCAGCTCAGCTCCGTGGGGCCCATGTTCGGGCAGCTGGTGCACTTCACGCTCCATGCGCCAGCGGGCAACGACTACGGACTGCAGCGCTTCACCGGCGAGGTGCGCCGCATCCTCGGCGTGCTCGAGCGGCGGCTCGCCGAGAGTGCCTGTCTCGGCGGCGCGGAGTACTCGATCGCCGACATCGCCACCTGGCCCTGGATCCGTACCGCCTGCACCATCTATCCGTGGCTCACGGCGCCCGCGGACGGGGCCGGTGCGCTCAGTGCCTGGCCGGCGCTCGAGGCCTGGTTCGCGCGCATCGGCGCGCGCGCGGCGGTCGCACGCGGGGTCGCCAACGGCGAGCGCTTCCTCGATGCGGACCGCGCCGCCTTCAAAGGCGCGGACGCCGATGCCTTCGACCGCTTCTTCAACCGCGGCAAGTACGCCCGCTAGAGGTCGCGCCATGAAGTTCTGGCAGATGCTGACCTGGATGGAGCCCGAGCAGATCCTGGACGTCGCCCGCTTCGCCGAGGAAGTCGGTTTCGAGGGCGTGATGCTCGGGGATCACGGCGTCTATCCGCGCGAGGTGAAGGCGCCTTACCCCTACTCGGCCGACGGCAAGCCGCCCATGGCCCCGGATGCCTACTACCCGGACTGCTGGGCGACGATCGGCGCCATCGCCGCGTGCACGCGGCGCATCCGCTTCGCGGTCGCGGTCTACGTGCTGCCGCTGCGCAACCTGTTCGAAGTGGCGCGCGCCACCGGCACGCTGGCGCTGCTGAGCAACGATCGCTTCATCCTCGGCGCGGGCATCGGCTGGATGAAGGACGAGTTCGACATCTACGGCGTCGACTTCCATACGCGTGGCCGCCGCTTCGATGAGCAGATCGAGGCGTTGCGCGCCCTGTGGGGCGGCGGCATGGTCGAGTACCACGGCCAGCTCATCGACTTCCCGCCGTTGCAGATCTCGCCGGCCCCCAAGCGGCCGGTGCCCATCTTCACCGGCGGCGCCGCGCCCGTGGCGCTCAAGCGCGCCGCGCAGAAAGCCGACGGCTGGATCGGCGCCGGCAACACGCCCGAGGAGGTGCCGCAGATCCTCGCCGAGTTCCGGCGGCTGCGCCGCGCCGCCGGCCGCGAGGCACTGCCGTTCGAGACGGTGATCGGGCTGTCGAGCCCGCCGGAGCTGGCGATCTTCCAGCGCCTGCACGCCGAGGGCATGAGCGGCGGGGTGAGCTACCCGTTCAAGTACACCGTGGGTGAGCGCTCGAGCCTGGATGCCAAGAAGCGCGTCATGGAGGAATTCGCGCGGCGCTTCATCCGCCCCTTCGCGGGCAACTGAAGGCCGGACGGCCGCACCCTCGGGCGCTACGGCCGGCACCGGCCCCGCAAGCGCTAGTTGGGCTTGCCGCTCGCCGAGAGGCAGGTCTTCATGAAGCTCTTGCGCTCATCGCCCTTGAGGCTCTTGGTGTTGGCCTCGGCGTTGCAGGACTTCATCTTGTCCTGCTGGCTGTTGCCGGTGGAGCTCGGCGCCTGGTGCGACAGGCAGTCCGACATGAAGGACTTGCGCTCATCGCCCTTGAGGCTCTTGCTGCTCGCCTCGGCGTTGCACTCCTTCATCTTCGCCTGCTGACTGTTGGTGGCCAGCGCCAGCGGCGCCTGCGTAAGCAGCAGCGCCACGGCTGCGCCGAGCGTTACCGATGCGATCGTGCGTCTCATAGCCTCTCCCCTAGTGCGGTCCGCGCCGCCTATGGTACTCCCGCCGGCCACGCCTACTCCATGTCGGGGTACGGTCCGCGGCCGCCCTCGGCGATGAAGCGCTGGATGCGGGCCGTGAGGATCGGCAGCGGCACCGAGCCGAGCTCGAGCACCGCATCATGGAAGGCGCGGATGTTGAAGCGCTCGCCCAGGGAGTGCTCGGCCTGGGCGCGCGCCTCGAGGATGGCGCGCTCGCCGAGGTAGTAGGACAGCGCCTGCCCCGGCCAGGCGATGTAGCGATCGATCTCGGTGCCGATCTCGCGCTCGGGCAGCGCCGTGTACTCGCGGAAATAGGCGAGCGCCTGCTCGCGCGTCCAGCCCTGCGCATGGATGCCGGTGTCCACCACCAGGCGCGCGGCGCGCCAGATCTGGTAGCCGAGCATGCCGAAGCGCTCGTAGGCGCTCTCGTACATGCCCATCTCCGTGCCGAGCTGCTCGCAGTAGAGCGCCCAGCCCTCCCCGTAGGCGGAGATGTAGGTCAGCTGGCGGAAGGCCGGCTGGTCCTTGTGCTCCATCGCGATCGGGATCTGGAAGGCGTGCCCGGGAGCGGACTCGTGCAGGGTCAGGGCGGTGAGGTTGTAGAGCGGGCGGCTCGGCAGGTCGTAGGTGTTGAGGAGGTACACGCCCGAGCCGCCGCGGCCGGCGGTGTAGAAGGGCGCCAGGTCCGCCGGCACCGGGCGGATGGCGAAGCGCGCCCGCGGCAGGTAGCCGAAGTACTGCGCCGCCTTGCCGTCGAAGCGCTTGGCGATGTAGGCGGCGTGCATCAGCAGCTCCTCCGGGGTCCGCGCGTAGAAGCGCGGGTCGGTGCGCAGGAACTTCTGGAACCCCGGGAAGTCGCCCTTGAAGCCGCTGTCGCGCATCGCCTGCAGCATCGCCTCGTGCAGCCGCGCGACTTCCTGCACGCCGAGCGCGTGGATGGCCGCGGGCTCCATGTCGAGCGTGGTGAACTCGCGGATCTTGGCGCGGTAGTAGGCCTTGCCGTCCGGCAGCGACTCGGCCGCGAGCGTGGTGCGCATGCCCGGCACGTACTCCTCGCGCATGAACTTCAGCAGCTCGCGGTAGGCCGGCTGCACCGCCTCGGCGATGACGCGCAGCGCCTCAGCGCGCAGGCCCTCGGCCCGCTCGGGCGCGATGCCGTTCATCTCCAGGAACGGCGTGTAGAGCAGATTCTTCTCCGCCGGCGCCTCGATCACGGCGCTCACCGAGGCATCCCGGCCCTCCATGGTGATGCGTGGCGGGGTGAAGCCGCGCTTGAGGCCGGCGCGCATCTCGTCCATCTGCTCGTGGAAGTAGCGCGGCACGTCGCGCAGCTGCGCAATCCAGTGCTGGTAGTCCTCGAGGTGCCGGAACGGGCGCCGCGCGGTGAGCCCCAGCGTGGTCCAGAAGGTGGTGTCGGAGTTGGCCGGCGCCTCGAAGTCGCGGAAGCGCTGGTTGGCGAGCAGTACGGCGATCTGCGCGCGGTACACGTCGTAGTTCAGCTGCTCGTTCGCCGAGAGGCGGGCACGCTCGATCCCCGCGAGGCGCCGCTCCACGTCCTCCCAGTACTTCAGGCGCACCTCCTGGGTCGCCGGGTCGACGTGCGGCAGGTGGTCGGCGATCGGCCGCGTGCCGTCCTCGTCATCCGGCTGCTGCTCGCTGCGCCACTTCCACTCGCTGCTGTAGATCGCCTGCAGACGCTCATCGGCCGAGGGCGCGGCCGCGTGGCGGGTGCAGGCGTCGCACATGAGCCCGAGAACGGCCAGCCCCAGCAGGGCCCGGCGACGGCGCTGTCTCATACGCGTCCAGCTTTCAGCGATGTTGGCGTGTACTCGCACGCGGACGCGCAAGCATACTCACAACCATTGCATGCCGCTCGGAGGCTGCGGTACAAGAGCGCCGGTGATCGTCAAGTCCGTCCTCGCCATCTGCATCGGCTCGAGCCTCGGGGCGCTGCTGCGCTGGTGGCTGGGACTGATGCTCAACGCCCACTTCCCCAGCATGCCGCCGGGGACGCTCGCGGCCAACCTGATCGGCGGCTATATCATCGGGGTGGCGGTGGCGGTGTTCGCCCTCTACGGCGCCATCGCCCCGGAGTGGCGGCTGTTCGTCATCACCGGGTTCTGCGGGGGACTCACGACCTTCTCCACCTACTCGGCCGAGATCGTGACGCTGCTGCAGCAGGGGCGCATGCTGTGGGCGGTGGGCCATGCGGCCGCGCACCTGGCCGGCTCGGTGCTCATGACCTTCGCCGGCATCGGTACCGTGGCCTGGCTGCGCAGCTGAACGGGCCTCACGGCCCGCAGCGCTGAAGGAGGCTTCCCATGCAGGGCTCGTTCCTGCGCTTCTACGTGCACGAGAGCCAGCGTCACCGCCACCGGCTGGTGTGGGAATGGCTGCTCGACGAGGCCAACACGCTCGGCATCCGCGGCGGCTCGGCCTTCCGCGCCATGGCCGGCTTCGGCCGCCACCACGTGCTGCACGAGAGCACCTTCTTCGAGCTCGCGGGCACCCTGACCGTGGAGGTCGAGTTCATCGTGACGGACGCGGAGGCGCAGCAGCTGCTCGCGCTGCTCGAGCGCCACGGTGTGCGGCTCTTCTATGCGCGCGTGCCGGCCCAGTTCGGGGTGCTGAACCCCGATGCCGCCGATCCGGCGGCGCCGGCCTGAGCGCGCGGTTCGTGGGCTATTTGCGCTCGAGCGAGTGCAGCGGCACTGCCGCGGAAGCGCCCGTGTAGCGCGGGCGGTCCGGCTCGACCGCCGGCAGCGGGGCGCATTCCCTGAGCGAGCGCAGGCAGCGCACCGCCAGCTCCTGGTACTCGCGCGTGCCGGTCGCCTTCCAGCTGAGTTCCGTCTCCTGCAGCGCCCGCACCACGCGCGCCGGCACACCCAGGGCGAGGGTGCGTGCCGGCACCACGAAGCCGGACTTCACGAAGCTCGCCGCACCGACGAAGGCCTGTTCCTCGACGACCGCGCCGTCCATGATGACGGCGGCGATCCCGATGAGCGCGCCGCGGCGGATGGTGCAGCCGTGCAGCACCGCGGCGTGCCCGATGTGCGCATCCTCCTCCAGCAGCGCGTCCTGATCCGGGAAGCTGTGCAGCACGCAGCAGTCCTGCACGTTGGAGCCGGCGCGCATCAGGATGCGCCCGAAGTCCCCGCGCAGGCAGGCGCCCGGGCCGACGTAGCAGCCGGCGCCGACGATGACGTCGCCGATCAATACCGCCTGCGGGTGCACGAAGGCGCTGGGATCGACCACCGGCACCAGACCCTCGAGGCTGTAGACCGGCATCTACTTCGCCCGGCCGCGCGCGAGGAATGCGCCCACCGCCTCGCGGAACTCGGCGGACTTGAGCTGCGCCGAGAAGATCTGCGCCTCGGCCTCGATGCGCTCGAGGACCGCGCCCGGGTCCCCGCGCAGCAGCCGCCGCGTGGCACTCAGGGCGTAGGGGGGCTGCCGCACCAGCTGCTGCGCCATGGCGCGCGCCTCCTGCATGAGCGTCGCATCCTCGACCACGCGGTTGATCAGCCCGAGGCGCTCGGCCTCGACGGCGCCGAAGGCCTCCCCGAGCAGCAGCAGCTGCGCGGCGCGCTGCGGGCCGAGCTGCCGTGGCAGCAGCAGCGAGCTGGCCGCCTCGGGCACCAGCCCCAGGGAGACGAACGGCATGGAAAACTGCGTGCTGCGCGCGGCGATGATGAGGTCGCAGTGCAGCAGCATGGTGACGCCAATGCCGACCACCTGCCCGTGCACCGCCGCCAGCAGCGGCTTGCCGCAGGTCGCCAGGCGCTGCAGGAACGCCATGACCGGATGGTCCATGGTGAAGTTGGGTCCGGCGAGGAAGTCGTTGAGGTCGTTGCCCGCGCAGAACCCCGGCCCCTCCCCGCTCACGAGCACCACGCGCACGGCGGGGTCGGCCTCGGCCCGTACCAGCGCCCGGCCAAAGGCCTCGTACATGGCGAAGGTGATGGCGTTGCGCTTGGCGGGGCGGTTGAAGCGCACCTCGCACACGCCTGCCTCGCTCGTGACGAGCAGCTCCTCGCTCATCCGCTCACTTTGCCGAGCGCGCCACTGGCGCGCAACTGGGCGAGCTCCTGGGGGTTCAGCCCGAGCCGCTCGCGCAGCACCTCCTCGGTATGCTCACCGAGGGTGGGCGGTGCGCGGCGATACTCGAGCGCACTGCGCGAGAAGCGCGTTGGCTGGCCGACCTGCGGCACGCGCCCGGCGAGCGGGTGCGGCAGCTCGAACCGCAGCCCCCGGTGACGCACCTGGGGCTCGGCGAAGGCCTGCGCGATGTCGTTGATGGGACCTGCCGGCACGCCCGCATCCCTCAGGCGCGCGAGCCATTCTCCCGTGCCCCGCAGCCCGAGCACGGCCTCGATACGCGCCGTGAGCTCGGCGCGGTGGCGCACGCGCGCGGCGTTGTCGGCGAAGCGCGGATCCTGCTCAAGTCCGGCGAGGCCGCAGGCGGCGCAGAAGCTGGCGAACTGGCGGTCGTTGCCAACGGCGAGCATCAGGTGGCCGTCCGCGGTGCGGAAGGCCTGGTAGGGCGCGATGTTCGGGTGCGCCGAGCCGTGGCGCGTCGGCGCACCCCCGCCGATCAGGTAGTTCATCGCCTGGTTGGCGAGCCAGGCCAGCTGGCTGTCCAGCAGCGCCAGGTCGATGTACTGGCCGCGCCCGGAACGCGTGCGCTCATAGAGCGCACCCATGATGGCATTGGCCGCGTACATGCCCGCCATGAGGTCGGCGACCGCCACCCCGACCTTCACCGGGCCGGCCCCCGGTGCGCCATCGGGAAGCCCGGTGATGCTCATGAGCCCTCCCATGGCCTGGATCATGGCGTCGTAGCCGGGCCTGCCGGCCTCCGGGCCGTCCTGGCCGAAGCCGCTGATGGCACAGTAGATCAGCCGGGGCTGCAGGCGCGCGAGCTCGTCGTACCCGAGGCCGTACTTGGCCAGCCCGCCGACCTTGAAGTTCTCGATCAGCACGTCACTGTCGAGGGCCAGCTCGCGCGCGAGGCGCGCCCCCTGCGCATGCGCCAGGTCGAGCGTCACCGAACGCTTGCCGCGGTTGGTGCTCAGGTAGTAGGCGGACTCGCGCGTCGGCGTGCCGTCCTTGGCCACAAGCCACGGCGGCCCCCACTGGCGGGTGTCATCCCCGGTGCGCGGCTCCTCGATCTTGATAACGTCCGCCCCAAAGTCCGCGAGCAGCTGCGTGGCCCAGGGGCCGGCGAGCACCCGCGTCAGGTCGAGCACGCGCACACCGGCGAGCGGACCCACGGGCGTCCTTCGGCTAAGCCGGCCCGCGCGCGGCGCGCCTCATGGCGCCCCCGGCTCGCGGAAGTTCTGGGTGCCGTCGGCGGCGAGCCACACGAGCGCCGCCCAGGCGGCGACGTTCTGGTCCAGCTGCACCCGGTCGACCTTGTCGAGCGTGTCGTCGGCCGTGTGGTGCAGATCGAAGTAGCGCGTCGCGTCCTGGTTCAGTGCGAAGGCCGGCACGCCCGCCTCCACCGAGGGAGCGACGTCGGCACCGGCATCGCGCGGCGCATGGCTCTCGGCCAGGATCCCGAGCGGCCCGAGCACGCGCAGCACCGTGTCGGCGAACTCCCCCTTGAGCACCGCGTGCGGCAGGGCGAATGCATAGATGCGGTCGGCGCCGAGGTCGCTCTCGGCGGCAAGCGCATGCCGCGGCAGCTCGCCGCGGTGCGTGTCGGCATAGGCGTGGCCGCCGAAGACACTGCCGGGGGCCACCGGCTGCGCGATCTCCTCGGAGCCGAACAGCACCACGCGCACGGTGCGCTGCGGCTTGTGCGGCAGGTCGCGGATGAGCTTCGCGGCCGCCACGATGATGGCCGTGCCCGCGCCGTCATCGACCGCGCCGGTGCCCTGGTCCCAGCTGTCCAGGTGCGCGCCCAGGAGCACGAACTGCTCCAACGGGCTCTTGGCGCTGCCACGAATGTCGGCGACGACGTTCTGCGAGTGCGCCCCGCTCACGGTGCTGGCCGTGGAGGAGAGCTGCACGCGCGGGCTCTGCCCGAGCGCGGCGATGCGCTCGAGCTGGTCGGCATCCGGGTTGCTGAGCGCGAAGGCCGGCACCGGCACTCGGCCCTCGACGTAGGCCGTGGTGCCGGTGTGCGCGAAGCGCGCCGTGCCCGTGCCGGCCGAGCGCAGCAGGAACGCACTCGCGCCGGCCCTGGCCGCCGCCGCCGGGCCTTCGATCCGCGCCGCGACCGCGGGGCCGTAGCCGGCACCGTCCTCGGTGCGCACCATGCGCAGCGTAACGCACGCGATCCGGCCGGCGAGCGAGCCGGGCGCGACGGCCTGCAGCTCGGCGAGCGTGGGGAACAGCACCACGTCCGCCTCGATCCCCCCGGCGGGCGTGGGCGGTGACTCCCCGAGGGCGGCCGCGACGAGCGGCTGGCGGGTGGGGGCGATGAGCTGCGCGCTCTCCGTGCCGCGCACCCAGGCGGTGATGGGGAAGGACTCCAGATGCACGTTCTCAAAACCGAGCGCCTTGAGCCGCAGCACCGCCCATTCCGCCGCCGCCTGCTCGTTGGGCGAGCCGGCCGGGCGCGCCCCGAAGCGCGTGGTGAGCTCGCTCAGCCAGCCGTAGGCGATGTCATGCCCGGCGAGCGCTGCATCCCGCAGCTGCGTGGCGACGGTCTCGGGCGCGACGGCGGCGGGGGCAGCATGCGCCGGGGTGCCGATCTGGCAGACGAGGAGCACGCCGGGCAGCCAGGAGGCGCCGGCGCAGCGGGTGGTCTTGAGCACGATGCTGTCGGGCAAGCCGGGAATGTTCTCAGGAGCGGCGCATTCTACGGGATGCGCCCGTCGCTGCCACCACCGCCGAGCGCCGCGGCCAGCCCGGATTCCCGCTAGGGCAGCTCGCTCACCGGCCGCGGACGATCCAGGTGGAAGCCCTGCGCGTAGTCGACGCCGATCACCTTGAGCGCCTCGAGCACCGCGGCGCTCTCGACGCACTCGGCGATGGTGGCGATGCCAAGCGCCCGGCCGACCTTGCCGATGGCCTCCACCATGCTGCGGCTGACGGCATCCTCGGTGATGTGGCTGATGAACTGGCCGTCAATCTTCAGGTAGTCGACCGGCAGTGACTTCAGGTACACGAACGAGGACACGCCGCTGCCGAAGTCATCGAGCGAGAACTTGCAGCCGCGCTGCTTGAGCTCGCTCATGAGGAAGCGGGCATTGGCGAGGCTGGTCACCGCGGCGGTCTCGGTGATCTCGAAGCACAGTGAGGCGGCGAGCGCTGGATCCCCGACACTCTGCAGTACGAAGTCCACGAACGACTGCTCGTTGAGCGAGGTGCCGGAGAGGTTGACCGCGAGCAGCGGCAGCGGCCGCCCGTCGCGCTGGCGCGCGCGCAGCAGCGCGAGCGCCTGCTCGACCACCCAGCGGTCGATGGCCGACATGACGTTGTAGCGCTCGGCCGCCGGGATGAACTCGGTCGGTGCCACAAGCTCACCGCTGTCATCGCGCAGCCGCACCATGAGCTCGTGGAAGGCACGCGCCTCACCGCCGCCGAGCGCCACGATGGGCTGGAAGTGCAGCTCGAGGCGCTCGTCCTCGGCGGCGCGCGTGACCCGCGCCACCCAGTGCATTTCGCGGTGGCGGTGCGAGACGCCGTCGGCGCCGTACACGTGGATGCGGTTACGCCCGGCGTCCTTGGCGGCGTAGCAGGCGATGTCCGCGGCCGACATGACGCCGGCGACATTCTCGGTCTCGGCGCGGATCTGCACGATGCCGATGCTGGCGCCGACCGAGAGCGTGCTCGCGCCCCACACGAAGCGGAAGTCACGGATCGACTGGCGCACGTTCTCGGCAATGCGCGTGGCCTGCTCGAGCGTCACGCCCTCGAGCAGCACGCCGAACTCATCCCCGCCCAGGCGCGCGATGGTGTCACTGGTGCGCACGCGCGTCTGCAGCAGGCCGGTCACATCGCGCAGCAAGCGGTCGCCGGCCTGGTGGCCGCAGGTGTCGTTGACCACCTTGAACTGGTCCAGGTCGATGTACAGGAGCGCGTAGCTGCCCTCGCCGCGCTGCGCCGACAGCAACGCCCCATGCAGGCGGTTGTCGAACTCGCGCCGGTTAATGAGGCCGGTGAGCGCATCGTGGCTCGCCTGCCAGGCGAGCGCGCGGCGCAGCCGCCGCTCCTTGGTCACGTCGTGGAACACGACCACCGCGCCGATCACCTCGCCCTGGCGGTCGCAGATCGGCGCCGCCGACTCCTGGATCGCCACCTCGTGGCCGCTGCGCGTGAGCAGCACCGCATGGTCGGCGTGCGCGGCCCCGCCGCTGGCGCGCCCCAGCGCGGCATCGAGTGAGCTCTCGAGCGGCTCGCGCGTGATCTCGTTCACCAGGTTCAGCACCGCGCTCGCCGGCTGGCCGCGCGCCTCGGCGAGCGTCCAGGCGGTGAGCCGCTCGGCCACGGGGTTGATGTACTCGACGCGCCCCTCGGCATCGGTGCTGATGACGGCGTCCCCGATCGACTGCAGCGTGACCTGCGCGCGCTCCTTCTCGGCGAAGATGGCCTGCTCGGCGCGCTTGCGCTCGGTGATGTTGGCGAGCGAGCCCTCGTAGCCGATGTGCGCTCCGGAGGCATCGCACAGGCGGCGCGCGTTCTCCAGCACCACCAGCTGCGTGCCGTCGCGGCGGCGCATGAGGAACTCGGCATCGCGGATCTCGCCGGCCGCATCGACGCGGCGGCTGAACTCGGCGCGATCGGCCGGATCCCAGTACAGCTGCTCCGCCGAGGGCAGCGCGTACATCTCGCTGGCGCTGTCGTAGCCGAGCATCGCGACGAAGGCCGGGTTAACCGACAGCAGGCGGCCGTCGCGGCTGCTCTGGTAGACCCCTTCCGCGATGCTCTCGAACAGGCCACGAAACTTGGCCTCGCTCGAGCGCAGCGCCCCCTCGCCCAAATCCCGCTCGATCGCGATCCCGGCCAGCTGCGCTGCGCGCGCCATGACCTCCGCCTCGGCCGGGCTCGGCAATCCCTCTGCGCCGCGGTAGACCCCCAGGGCACCGAGCATCTGCCCGCCGGCGGCCTCGAGCGGCAGCGCCCAGGCGGCGCGCAGTCCCGCCGCTTGTGCGGCAGCGCGCGCCTCCTGCCAGAACGGGTCCTTGCCCACGTCCGCCACCAGCACCTGGCGGCCGAGGTAGACGCTCGCCGCGCACGAGCCGTTGCGGATGCCGACACGGGCATGCTCGAGGGCCGCGTGCAGCGCGGCACCCAGACGCGGCGCGATGAGCGAGGCGAAGCTCTTGGCATCGGCCGCAAGCAGGGCGATGCCGGCCGTGGCCCCGGCGATCGCCGACTCCACGAACACGGTGATGGAGGCGAGCACCTGGGGGAGCGGTGCGCCGCGGGTCATCTGCTCGAACACCCCGCGCTCGGCGGCCGCCACTCGCTCGGCGCGCTTGCGCTGGGAGATGTCGGCGATGCTGCCGCGCACCAGGCGGCGGTTGCCGCTCGGCAGGCACACCAGGCGCACCTCGCACATGATCTCGCGCCCGGCGGCGTCGCGGTGCGCCCACTCGAACTGCTGCACCTCGCCCTCGAGGGCGCGCTCGACGTACACGTGTGCGCGTCCCTCCGAGGCGCTGCCGTCCGGCTGCACCGGCGGGCTCAGGCTCACCGGGCCCATGGTGAGCAGCTGCGCGCGGCTCAAGCCGAAGAGCTTCTGCGCCTTCTCGTTGGCGTCCACGAAGCAGCCGGTGTCGATGTCGAGCACCACGATGGCGTCGGGGGCGTGGTCGACCAGCAGCTGGTAGCGCTGCGCGCTCTCACGCACCGCCTGCTCGGAGGAGTGCCGCTCGCTCACGTCGCGCAGGCACAGCACGTACATCGGCTGCGAGGACAGACGTGCCTTGCTGACCGCGATCTCGGCGGGAAAGGCGCGCCCGTCTTTGTGCTGCGCCCACAACTCGCGCGCCGACAGGTCGAGCGCGGTGTCGCCCAGGCTCGCCGCGAGCCGCTCGAGCGCCTCGGGCACGCTCTCGCCGCTGGCCATCTTCGGCAGCAGCAGGTCGATGCGCTTGCCGCTGACCTCATCCTCGCTGTAGCCGAACACGCGCGCGCCGGTCGGGTTGAAGGTGCGGATCATGCCCTCGGCATCGAGCAGCATGACCACGTCCTTGATGTGATCGAGGATCACCTGCAGCTGCTCGCTCGACTGCGTACGCGCCTCGAGCGCCAACGCTTGTGCCTCGTCGGCCATCAGGCGCATGGACTCGACAATGCCGCGTCGCTCGCGCTCGCTGGTGACGTAGTGCTCGTTGATCAGCCGCAGCAGCATCGGCACGTCCGGCACGGCATTGCCGGTGCGCAGCTGCAGCTCGCGCAGCTGCGCCTTCAGCGAGGGATGCAGCTCGGGGTAGCTCTCCGCGTGCGGGCGTGCATCCGCGCGCACCAGCGTGGTCGTGGCCCCCGGGGTGATCTCGGGCGAATCGGGGCGCGTCCGGGAAGAGTGCGTTTTTGACATAAGCGAGGCGGCTGGACCCGATTCAGATCATACGGGGCGTCCCTGGGAGCCCTTGTGAAGCCCCTCGCGAATCGACAAGGCCGAGCGCCGCGCGCGGGCCGGTGCGGAACGCCCGTCGCCTCAGCGGGCCGCTGGCGCGGGGCTGGGGGCGGCGCTGGCCGTGGCGGGGGCGCCCGGCTTGGCGGGTGCCGGCAGGTCGGGCAGCCCGGAACCGGAGATCACCGGGAACTGGTAGGCCTGGGTGGAGCTCTGCCCGCCCATCTCCACCGTCACGGTGGCGGTGAGCGTGTAGATGCCGTCCTGCTTGGGCAGCAGCTGGATGCTGCGCTCGATCGGGGTGTTCTCGACCGGCTTTTCGGCCTCGGCGAGCTCGCCCGTACCGACCAGCTCGAGCCCCTCGTCAGCCTCGACGCGCCCGGTGATGCGGTCGAGGTTGCTCGCGGTCGGCACGATCTGCACCGTCACATCGAGCGGCTGGCTGGGCACCGGGCGCGCGTGCAGGCTGAACTTCACCTGCACCGGCTGCGGGGCGGTGCCGGGCTTGGTCTGGGTGACGGCGCTGACGAAATTGGCGCCGTGCACGTCACCCTTGCGTACCTTGCGCGCGGTGTTGGCGGCCTGGGTGGCCGCATCGTTACTCGAGCCGCAGGCGCTCAGCAGTGCCGCCAGCACCACTCCAAAGAGCGCGTTGCGCGTCAGGTTTCGCATGGCTGCACGCGTTAAGTTACCTGCCCTAAGAGGACGCACAATAACCCGGCGGGTACACCGGGTGCACGTGCGCCGTTCCGCATTTTGGCGTCGCGCTCAGCCGCGCAGCAGGGGCGGATCCGCGATCTGCTCGACCTGCTCGAGCAGATCCTGCAGGTAGCCCTCCCAGTAGCGCTCCTCGCCGAACCAGGGGAAGGCGCGCGGGAAGGCCGGATCGCCCCAGCGGTGTGTGACCCAGGCCGCGTGGTGCAGCATGCGCAGGGCGCGCAGTGGCTCGATGAGGCGCAGCTGTGCGAAGTCGAAATCCGCGAACTGCCGGTAGCCCTCGGCGAGCTCCTGCCACTGGCGCTGCTGCTCATCGGCCGAACCCGACAGCATCATCCACAGGTCCTGCACGCGCGGCCCCGAGGCGCAGTCATCGAGGTCGACGAACACCGGTCCCTGCTCATTCCAGAGGATGTTGCCGAGGTGACAGTCCCCGTGCAGGCGGATCTGCGCCACGGGGCCGACCGCCGTGAAAGTCGCCTCGACCTGCTCCAGCAGCGCACCGCTCACTGAGACATATCGCTGGTGCAGCCGCTCGGGCAGCAGCTCGCCGTCGAGCACCTGCTCACGCGCCGCCCAGCCGAGCCGCTCGATGCTGATGCTGGGGCGCACCTCGAATGGCCGCCGCGCACCCACCTGGTGCAGCCGCGCGAGCGTGCGTCCGAGCATCTGCCGTGCCTCGGGTGCATCCAGCTCCGGGGCATGCCCGCGCAGGAAGGGAAAGGCCGCGAAGCGGTAGTCACGAAAGCGCAGCAGCGTGGTACCTGCCACGGCGAGGGGGGCTGCGACCGGCAGCTCCTGCGCGGCCAGCTCCAGGGTAAAGGCGTGCTCCTCCAGGATCTGTGCGTCGCTCCAGCGCTGCGGGCGGTAGAACTTCAGCACCAGCGCGCGCTCGCCGGCGCCCAGCTGATAGACGCGGTTCTCGTAGCTGTTGAGGGCAAACAGCCGCCCGTCAGGCTCAAGCCCCGCCCAGGCGGCGGCATCCAGCACCAACTCGGGTGTCAGTCCTGCGAAGGGCTGCACAGTGCCGGCGTGTGTTTTGTTTATCATCGCCTCTCCATGGAGCACGGCAGCATATTAGTCACCGGCGGGGCGGGCTATATCGGCTCGCATGTCGCGCTGCAGCTGAGTGCGCGCGCCGAGCGCGTGGTCATCCTGGATGACCTCTCGCGCGGCTTCCGTGAGGCGACGCTCGGGGCCCCGCTGGTCATCGGCAAGGTGGGTGACCGCGCCACGCTGCTGCGGCTGCTGCGCGAGCATGAGGTGGACACGGTGATGCACTTCGCCGCCTACACCATCGTGCCCGAGTCGGTGCAGCAACCGCTCAAGTACTACGCCAACAACACCTGTTCGACGCGCACGCTGCTCGAGTGCTGTCTGGAGAGCAACGTGCGGCACTTCGTATTCTCCTCCACCGCCGCCGTGTACGGCGTGCCTGCCGATGGCTTCGCGGAGGAGAACACCCCGACGGCGCCGATCAATCCCTACGGCACCTCCAAGCTCATGTCGGAGTGGATGCTCGCCTCGGTGGCGCAGGCCTCACCGCTGCGCTATGCGGCACTGCGCTATTTCAACGTCGCCGGCTCCGATCCCGCCGGGCGCATCGGCCAGGCAACGCCCAACGCCACGCTGCTCATCAAGGTGGCCTGCGAGGCCGCGGTCGGCAAGCGCGCGCAGGTTGCCATCTTCGGCACCGACTACCCGACACCCGATGGCACCGGCGTGCGCGACTACATCCACGTCGAGGACCTGGCGCGCGCGCACCTGGATGCGCTCGCCTACTTGCGCGCCGGCGGCGCCTCGACCACGCTCAACGTCGGCTACGGGCACGGCTACAGCGTGCGCGAGGTGCTCGCCAGCGTCGAGCGTATCAGCGGCCGCACCCTCAAGGTGGACGAGCAGCCGCGCCGCCCCGGGGATCCGGGCTCCCTGGTGGCACGCGCCGAGCGCATCAAGAGCGTGCTCGGGTGGCGGCCCCGCCTGAACGACCTTGACACCATCGTGCGCAGCGCCTACGCCTGGGAGCAGCGGTTGCTGCGCGAGCCATGGTCGAGCGCCGCCGCCGGCTGATGACCCGATCAGCGCGCGGCCACACTGATCGCTAGGTAGAATGCGCCTCCATGCGTTGGGGGCGTCCCAAGTCATTGAGCGGACTGATGCTGGTCGGCCTGGCCCTCATGGCCGTGCCGCTGTTGGTCGCCATCCTGATCGCGGTGCTGCAGATCCGCGACCTCTCCGACACCGGCCAGAAGCTGGTGCTGCAGGGGGTCACGAATGCGCGCGCCAGCCAGGCGCTGTTCGGCCAGATCGCATCCCTCGAGCGCACCGCGCGCCTCTACGACGTGCTCAGCGACCCGAAGCTCCTCGAGCCCTTCCGCACCCAGGACGCGCTGCTGTCGCAGACGCGCGCGCAGCTGCATCGCCAGGCCGGTCCGGTCGCGCGCGCCACGCTCGATGAGATCGGCCAGCTGCAGCAGGACCTCCGGGCCGCCGTCGCCCGCGGGCCCTCCCCCAAGGACGCGGCCGCGCAGGCGAGCCTGAACGAGCGCTTCACGCAGCTCACCGCCCTGGTGGAACGGGTGGCGCAGGAGAGCAACGCGGAAGTCGACGCTGAGGTGGCGGCACTGCAGGCGCGCACGCTCGAGGCGCGCAAGCACCTGTTCTGGACCGGCGCTGCGCTCCTGCCGCTGGCGGTGGTGGCGATCCTGCTGCTGACGCTGGGCATCGGGCGCCCGCTGCGCCAGCTCGACCGCGCCATCAGCGAGCTCGGCCAGGGCAACCTCACCAACCCGATCGCGGTCGCCGGGCCCCAGGACCTCGAGCGCCTCGGCGGGCAGCTCGAGTGGCTGCGCCAGCGGCTGCTCGAGCTGGCGCACGAGCGCAACCGCTTCCTGCGCCACATCTCACACGAGCTGAAGACCCCGCTCGCTAACATCCGCGAGGGCACGGAGCTGCTGATGGACGGCGCGGTTGGCGAGCTCGATCCCAACCAGCGCGAGGTGGCGGCCATCCTGCGCGAAAACGGCATCAAGCTGCAGCGCATGATCGAGAACCTGCTGTCCTTCAGCGCCTGGCAGACCTCCAGCGTGGGCCTGGAGGCGACCGAGTTCCGCCTGCGCCCGCTGGTGAAGCAGGTGCTGGAGAACCAACAGCTGACGCTTCTGTCTCAACGCGTGCGGCTGGATGTGCACGTCGAGGACGTCGTGCTCGTGGCCGATCGCGGCAAGATCCGCCTGATCCTCGAGAACCTGGTGTCCAACGCGGTCAAATACTCGCCCAAGGGCGGCACGATCCACCTGATGGCGCGCACCAGCGGCGCGCAGCTGGTGCTGGATGTGGCGGATGCCGGTCCCGGCATCTCCGCCGAGGACCGCGTACACATCTTCGACGCGTTCTATACCGGCCGGGCGGCCAAGAGCACGCAGGTGAAGGGCACGGGCATCGGGCTCTCGGTGGTGCTCGAGTTCGTCGCCGCGCACGGCGGCGCCGTGCAGATGATCGACGGCCAGTTCCCGGGGGCGCATTTCCGCATCACCATGCCGATGCGCGCCAGCTCCGGGGGCTCGGGTCGCACCCGCAAGGCGCACGCGCATGCGGCCTGAGGCGCGCATCCGGGGGGTCGCGGCGGTGGCCCTCGTGCTGCTGCTGGGCGGCTGCGCGGCGCTTTCCGGCCAGCACGCGCCCGCCCCCGCCCCGCCGGTGAATCCGCAGGCCACCGGCGCCAGCATCCTCAGCGGCTATCTGGAGATGCTGCAGAAGCTCATCAGCGGCCAGCCGGCCGAGCAGGCCGAGATCGTGGCGAACGCCCAGCACGACTTCGACCTGGCGCCGACCCCGAGTCACCAACTGAAGCTCGCCCTGATCCTCGGCACCCCGGGCCATCCGGCCACCGACCGGGCCCGGGCCCAGGGACTGCTGCGCGAGCTGATGGCAAGCCCGGAGATGCTGCTGCCGCCGGAGCGCGCCCTCGCCTCCCTCGAGCTTTCGCAAATTGACGACCATTTGACGCTCGAGGCGGAAAATCGCAGGCTGCAGCAGGAGGCGGTGCGGGCCGATCACGAGCGGATCGCGAACGCCAACCATCGCCTGCAGGCGGAAATGGACGAGAATGCCCGCCTGCGCAAGGAGCTCGACGAGGCGCGCGCCAAGCTCTCGGCCATCGCCAACATCGAGCGCTCGCTCAATGAGCGCAAATCCGGCACACCGAACCGTTAAGGCTGCCGCGCGAGGGACAGGAGCTTGAATCAGACCGGTAAACGCAAGGCCCGCATCCTGGTGGTGGACGATGACCCCGGACTGCTGCGGCTTCTGACCATCCGCCTGCGCGCGGAGAGCTACGACGTCGAGGCCGTGGAGAGCGCCGCGCAGGCGCTGGCGGCCTCGAGCCGCTTCCGGCCCGACCTGGTGATCACCGACCTGCGCATGGACCAGATGGATGGCATCGGCCTACTGAAGGAGCTGCAGACCCGCTGGCCGGGCCTGAAGGTGATCATCCTCACCGCCCACGGCACGATCCCCGATGCAGTGCAGGCCACCCAGATGGGTGCGTTCGGCTTCCTCACCAAGCCGGTGGACAAGCAGGAGCTGCTCGACCAGGTGCAGAAGGCGCTGCGCATTTCCGGCTTCGGCGCCTCCGACGAGGACTGGCGCGCGGAAATCATCACGCGCAGCGCCGCGATGGAGGAGAAGCTCGCCCAGGCGCACATGGTGGCCGGGACCGATGCGCGCGTGCTGATCACCGGGGAGAGCGGCACCGGCAAGGAACTGCTGGCACGCGCCATCCACAAGGGCAGCCCCAGGCGCAACAAGCCCTTCGTCGCCATCAACTGCAGCGCCATGGCCGAGGACCTGCTCGAGTCCGAGCTGTTCGGCCACGAGAAGGGCTCCTTCACGGGAGCGACGCGCGCGCACCGCGGCCTGTTCATGGCCGCCGACGGTGGCACGCTGATGCTGGATGAGATCGGCGACATGCCGATGCGGCTGCAGGTGAAGCTGCTGCGCGTGCTGCAGGAGAACGTGATCCGCCCGGTGGGCTCGACCGATGCCATCGCCGTCAACGTACGCGTGATCTCGGCCACGCACCGCGACCTGCAGCAGCTGATGGCCGCCGGCCAGTTCCGCGAGGACCTCTATTACCGCCTGAACGTGGTGCACATCGAGATGCCCTCGCTCAACCGGCGGCGCGAGGACATCCCGCTGCTGGTCGCGCATTTCCTGGCGCAGATCGCCAAGGAGTCCGGGGTGCGCAAGATCTACGCCCCCGAGGCGGTGGAGCTGCTGGCCACCGCCGACTGGCCGGGCAACATCCGCCAGCTGCAGAACGTCGTGCGCCAGAACGTGGCCTTGTCGCAGACCCCGATCGTGCCGGTGGAGCTCGTGCAGCAGTCACTCGGGGGCACCCCCGGCCGGCTGCCCTCCTTCGATGAGGCCCGCGACGAGTTCACGCGCAGTTACCTGTCGCAGATCCTGCAGATCACCGGCGGCAACGTGAGTCAGGCGGCGCGCCTCGCGCGGCGCAACCGCACGGACTTCTACAAGCTGCTCGCGCGCCACCAGCTGACGCCCGAGGAGTTCAAGCAGCGCTAGGCCGCCGCGCTCAGGCGCGGCCGAGCCAGCCACGCACCCGGCTGCGCCAGCGCGGGCCGAGCGCCCCGCCGGCGAGCCGGCGCACCCGGCTCTTCGCCGCCGCGGCGAGCACCGCGCTGCCATCGCTGACCGGCACCTCGATCAGCGTGACGGCACGCTCGCGCACGCAGCGCCCCAGGCACTCGAGCTGCTCGTCTGCGAGCGCGTAGCGGGCCCCCACCGCCGCGGCCAGCGCCTCGAAGTCCAGCCGCGGCAGGGTCACGCCGTAGCTGCGGCCGCTGTCGGCGAGCTGCTGCAGGCGGATCTGGTTCAGATAGCCGTCGTTGAAGACCACGGCGGTGAGGGCGAGGCACTCGCGCACGGCGACCGCCAGTTCCAGCGCGCTCATGAGCGCACCGCCGTCGCCGAGCAGCGCCACCACGGGGCGCTCCGGCGCGGCGAGGCAGGCGGCTATGGCTGCCGGCAGCCCGAAACCCATCGCCTGCAGGTCGGTCGGCAGCAGCAGCCCGTGCGGCGAGCGCACCTCGAAGTAGCGCCGCGCCAGCACCTGGTGCAGGCCGCTGTCGGTCACCACCAGCGCCTCATCCGGCAGCGCGCGGCGCAGCGCCGCGAAGAACTCCGCCGCCGGCCGCTCGCCGTAGCGCGGCTCCGCACCCGCGAAGGCGGCACGTCCCACCGAGGCGCGCCAGGCGGCCAGCTCCTCGTTCGTCCAGGCGCTGCGCGGCGTCGTGGCCGCCTCGGGCATCGCCAGGAACTGCGCGGCATCCGCCACGGCACTGAGGTTCGCGGGGTAGAACGCATCCAGGTTAGCCGGGCCGGCATCCACGTGCAGCAGCCGCTCGCGCGGCAGCTGCAGCGCAAAGCCGGCGGTGCCGTTGTGGGCCAGGCGCGCACCCAGCACCAGGATCGCATCCGCCTGCGCGAGAAACCCATTCATGGCCGCGGTGGTCTCGCGCAGTGTGTCGTAGGGCAGCGCCCAGGGCGAGTCCTCCGGCACTATGCCGCGGCCCGAGGCCGTGGCAAACACCGGCGTGCCGGTACGCTGCACGTAGGCCCGCAGCGCACTCGCCGCACCGGCACAACCCTGGCCGATGAAGAGCACCGGTCGACGTGCCGCCTGCAGCCGCGCCCACACCGCCCGCGCGCCCGAAAGATCAGCCGGCGCCGCCGCCGGAGGGCTCGCAGCGCTTGCCGCGCCGAGCTGCAGCAGCACGGGTCCCGGCTCGCCCGAGCGTGCGGTCTCCCAGGCCGCACCCAGCACCGCCCCGATCTGCTCGATCGCCGTGACCCCGAAGATCGCCTTGGTGACGGGGCGCGCGAGCGCCACCTGATCCAGGCCCTGATGCGTCAGGCGCAGGTGCGTGCCTGTCGCGGGAGCGCTGACGATATGCACGAGCGGCGCGGAATCGAGCCATGCCTCAGCGAGTCCCGGCAGCGCGTAGGCGAAGCCGGGACCGGGGACGGTCAGCAGGAGCCCGGGGCGGGAATCGATGCGGCCGAAGGCTCCGGCCATGAAGGCGGCCGCGAGCTCGTGCGTCGGAACCACGAGGCGTGTCGGGCTCGCGCGCAGGGCCTGGAACAGCACCTGGTTGGGGCTACCGGGCAGGCCGAACGCGACCGGTGCGCCGAGGCGTGCGAAGCTCGCGCACAGCGCTTCGGCCGCGGCCCGGCCGCTGAAGACACTCATGCGCGCTTCA
>Ga0335077_10002601_pt1 | contig 21580 bp, 20 predicted proteins | sample Lox_Sample_31_FD_207151 | JGI IMG/M metagenome (GOLD analysis project Ga0335077, IMG submission 207151) | Soil microbial communities from Loxahatchee National Wildlife Refuge, Florida, United States - Lox_Sample_3.1 | ecosystem: Environmental > Terrestrial > Soil > Wetlands | place: USA...
AATGCGCCGCAGACGCTCGTCGGCTATCTGGGGCGAACCGCGATCATGTCGGCATGGTTTCATGTCGCCCGCGAGGAACGGGAACGTGAGCCTGGCTGGCTCTCGAACGGCGTTGGCGTGTTGCAGGGGCTCTTGAAGCGCGTGATCGTCCGCCACCACTAGCGGGACCCGCTCGATCCGCGCCGACGATCGCCGCGCCGCCGTGGCCGCCGGGTTTCTCGGCTGGACGCTCGACGCGTTCGATTTCTTCCTCGTCGTCATGTCGCTCACGGCGATCGCCCGTGAGTTCCATCGCTCCGATGCCGCGGTCGCGTTCTCAATCGCGCTCACGCTGGCGTTCCGTCCACTGGGCGCGCTGATCTTCGGCCTCATGGCCGACCGCTACGGCCGCCGGCTGCCGCTGATGCTCGATCTCGTGTTCTACTCGGTCATTGAAGTGCTGTCGGGACTCGCGCCCAACTATCTGACGTTTCTCGTGCTGCGCGCGCTGTTCGGGATCGGGATGGGCGGAGAATGGGGCGTGGGCGCCTCGCTCGCCCTGGAAAAGGTCCCGGCCCGGTGGCGCGGCATCGCATCCGGGCTGCTGCAGCAGGGATACGCGGCCGGGTACCTGCTCGCCGCATTGTGCTATTTCGCGCTGTTCCCGAAATGGGGATGGCGGCCGTTGTTCTTCGTGGGCGGTCTTCCGGCTCTGGTCGCGCTGTACGTGCGGTCCCGGGTCGGCGAGTCGGAGGTATGGCAGCGTTCCAGGCACGCGAGCTGGCGCGACCTGGGGCGTGCGATCGTATCGCAGTGGAAGCTGTTCCTCTATCTCACGCTGCTGATGGCGATGATGAACTTCGTGTCGCACGGGACGCAGGATCTCTATCCCACGTTCCTCGAGCGCGACTGGGGGTTCGGTCCGGGTCAGCGCGCCGCGCTCACGGCGCTGTCGATGCTCGGGGCGCTGGTGGGGGGTGTCGTGTGCGGCTCCCTCTCCGACCAGCTGGGGCGGCGCGGCACGATGATCGCCGCACTCGGGGGCGCCGTGCTGCTGATTCCCCTGTGGGCGTTTGCGCCATCGATTGCGCTGCTCGCGGTCGGGGCGTTCGCGATGCAGTTCATGGTTCAGGGCGCGTGGGGCGTCGTGCCCGCGCACATCACCGAGCTCTCGCCGGACGGCGTACGCGGTTTTCTACCGGGATTCGCCTATCAGTGTGGCGTACTCATCGCGGGATCGATCGCGACCATCGAAGCCACGCTGGCAGCACGAGCGAGCTATGCGCACGCAATGGCTCTGACAGCCGTGACGGTATGCACGCTCTGTGCATTGGTAACAGCCGTGGGCCCGGAGCGGCGGGGGATTACCTACGGAACGTCGACGCGTTGACCCGAACGCCGGCGCGTGGTCACTTCAGCCGAGCCATCACGAACTCCGTGTTCGCCCTGAGCAGCCAGTAGGCGTTATCCGTGACCGATTCCCACGCCCCGGGAGAGTGCTTTCCGTTCAGCTGGCGCAAGAACGCCTCGAGCTGCTGCGCCGCCGGCTGCGGGTGATTGCGTGAGAGTTCCTCGCGCGCGGCGGCAACCTTGTTGAGCAGACTGTTGCAATCCCCACGATTCGTGATCCATGCCAGGGTGCAGGCCTGGATCTGCAGATTGTAGAGCCGCGACAGCAGGGCTCCGGGGCTTTGATCAGCGACTGCGGCAATGCCAACCGTCTGACCCTGTCCACCGTGTTGCGCCATGCCCGCCGCATCGGCCGCGAGCGCGGAACCGGATCGGCCCTCCACCCAGTACGTCACGATGTCGGGCAGCCCCGACGCGGCGGTCAGGACGAACCCGGTCCGAAACGTGCCGGGAACCACGTCCGCCGCCGCCGACCCGGACCGCCAAGTCGCGAGCGAATCCCCGGGCTTCGGACTCTCGAGCACCCATTCAGAACTGGGCCCTTCCATCCGTTGTACGGGCGCGCGCACGGCCACCACCACGACACTCGCGGTTTGCCTCCCCGAGGTATTCACTCGGTATCGCACGAAGATGCTGTCGGCAATCGACAGGGAATCCGGGGAAACGGTCTGGGCCGCGCCTCCGCGCGCGATCCCGGCACACAGGAGAGCTGCGCACACAAACCTACTCGGCATCGTTCATCCCTCCTCGGGAATCAGTAACAGCTTTCCTGTGGTCGCCCGCCCTTCGAGATAGCGCTGCGCCCGACCTGCCTCACGCAGTGGGTATTCTCCTCCGATCGTGAGCTTGAGCGCACCGCTCGCGACCCATCCGAATAGCTCGCTCGACCGGGCCAGGAGCTCGACACGTGAGGCCATGTAGTCACCGAGCTTCGGTCGGGTGAGAAACAGCGAGCCTTTCTGATTGAGCAGCTGCGGATCGATGGGCCCCACGGGACCGCTCGACTGTCCAAAGAGCACCATCATCCCACGCGGCGCGAGACAATTCAAGCCCTTCGCGAACGTGCTCCGCCCAACCGAGTCGTAGATCACCTGCACGCCGTTCGATCCGGTGAAACGCTTTACTTCGGTTTCAAAATCCTGCTCCGAGTACAGGATGACCTCGTCCGCACCCGCCGCGCGCGCGAGGGCGGCCTTCTCGCGCGTGGACGTGGTCCCGATGACTCGCGCTCCGCGCCGCTTCGCGATCTGACACAACAGCAGTCCGACGCCGCCGGCCGCGGCATGCACGACACACGTGTGGCCGGCGGCGAGCGGGAAGGTCGTAGTGGCGAGGTAGTGCGCCGTCATGCCCTGCAGCATCAACGCGGCACCCTGCTTCGTGCTCACGCTATCGGGAAGCAGCGCCACACGGTTGGCCGGAACACTCGCACGCTCCGCGTAGGAGCCCTGAATCCCGCAGTACGCAACGCGGTCTCCCGGTTTTACGTCGCGCACGTCCGGCCCCACCGCGACCACCGTTCCGCTTCCCTCCTGCCCGGGCACGAACGGAGTCGTGAGGATGTACAGGCCGGTACGCTGGTAGACGTCGATGAAATTCACGCCGATGGCTTCGAGACGGACGACGGCATGGCCAGGGAGCGGACGCGGATCATCCACGTCCTCGTAGCGCAGGACGTCTGGACCGCCCGTCGAGTGTACCCGAATGGCTTTCAGGGGGCCTTCTGGCGCGCCTTCCCCACCGGTACGAAGCGCAGATCCTGGTAGTCGTAACTGAAGTCGGCGAGCGGCGAGACGGGCGCCATGACGAATTCGGCCACCGTGCCGTCGGGATTCAAATGAAACGTGAGATACGCTTCCGCGAGGTTCGGCGTTCGCCAATGCGTGCGGAACGTGTCGTACTGCCAGTGCTCGAGATCGCCGGTGAATGCCGGAGAATGCGTGAAGCGCAGCACCAGCCGATTCTTCTCGAGGGTAATCGTCGCGTCTCCGTACAGCGCGTCCACATAGCTTCCCGCGTAGCTCGCGGACGCCAGCGATGGACCGGAAGTCGAGTCTCGCGAACCCTGCGCCGCGCGCATGACGGAGTCCGCCTGTGCGCGATCCCGATCCGCGACCGTGGCGAACGCCTTCACCCAATCGACCGACGGCGCGCCCAGGAACCCGTCGAGCAGCTCGAAGGTAAGCGCATCGGGCAGGTCGCTTTCGCCGTTCGTGAGAATCACGATGCCGAGGCGCTCGTCGGGAACGAGCGTGGTGCGCGACGTCATTCCGGCGAGCCCGCCTCCATGCCACACAATCTTGCGCCCCCGGTAATCCCGCAGCCTCCATCCCAACCCATACGCCGCGAAATTGGGACGCAAGGGTACGAGGAGGGACTCGGGGTCTGTAATCGGGAGAATGGTTTGCGCCGACCACATCTCGCGCGCGTCACTCGGGCGCCACAGGGTCCGGCCATTCGCCCGCCCGGAGTCGAGCTGCACGAGCAGCCATTTCGCGAGATCGGTCGCGTTCGAGATGATCGCTCCCGCGGGCGCGATGTTGTCGACTGTATCCAACGGCACGATCCGGAGGTCTCCAGCGAGGAACGCGTGCGGGGTGGCCAGCGGGTCCTGCGGCCGGAGATCCGACATCCCGACCCGCGTCTCCCGCATGCCGAGCGGATCGAGAATCCGGTTCTGCACAAACGCGCTCCAACTCTTGCCCGTGATCGCGGGGATGATCTCTCCGGCCGCGGCGTACAGGACATTGTCGTAGGCGTATGAGCTTCGGAAGCTCGTGACCACGGGGGCCGCGCGCAGTCGCCGGATGATCTCGGCCCGACTATAGTCTGCGTGCAGCCACAACAGATCGCCGGCGCCGAGCCCGAGGCCGCTGCGATGCGTCACGAGGTCGCGAACGGTGAACTCCCGCGTGACCCAGGGGTCGGCGAGCTCGAACCCGGCCAGATGGCGCGTCACCCGGTCGTCCCAGTCGAGCGCACCGGAGTCGGCCAGCATGGCGAGACACGCGGTCGTGAACGCCTTGGTATTCGAAGCGATCTGGAACAGCGTGTGAGGGTCGACCGGCTGGCGCTGTCCCACGGTGCGAACCCCGTAGCCCTTGATCAGGAGTACCTTGCCGTTCTTCACGATCGCGATCGCCGCCCCGGGCACGTGAAACAGCCGCAGCGCGCGGGAGACGTCCGCGTCGAATCGCGCCGGGATCCCGGACCGACGAACCGGGACGGGGGCCGAATGTTTCGCGAGGCCGACGAATCCGATGACCAAGGCGGCGGGCAGGAGTTGACGGGTCACGGACGCGAAGCATATCGATCCTTCGCGCCCGCGGGTAGGTGTTCTGCGCTATCTTGCTCCCCTTCCTGCTTCGGCCGGCAAACGGAGGTGTTGGGATCGTGATGTGGCTCGTCGCGGCGCTCATGCTGGCGGACTCGACTCCAAAAAGCCTGAAGGTCGTCCTGTCGGCAGCCGAGACGTTGCACGTCGAGCAGCGCGGCATGGGGGAACCCGTCGTGCTGATCCCGGGGCTGTTCGGATCGACCTACTCCTTTCGGAATATCGCCCCGCTGCTCAATGAGTCCGGATACGAGACGTTCACGATCGAGCCGCTCGGCATCGGAGAGTCATCCAAGCCGCCGACCGCGGACTACTCCCTTGGCGCCCAGGCACGGCGGGTTGCGGCCGTGCTCGACACGCTCGGCGTGCATCACGCCATCGTGCTGGCGCACTCCGTAGGCGGGTCCGAGGCGTTCCGCCTCGCGTATCTGCGGCCCGACCTGGTCGGCGCATTGATCTCCATCGAAGGCGGCCCCGCGGAGACCGCAGCGACCCCGCAGTTCAAACGGGCCATGAAGTACGCGCATTGGATCAAATGGCTGGGCGGCGTGCGGCTCATCCGGTGGCAGATCCGGAAGATGCTGGCCGCGTCATCGGGCAACCCGAGCTGGGTCACGGAGGAAGTGGTGGAAGGGTACACGGCTCCCGCCGCCCGGGATCTCGACGGCACCCTCAAGGCATTCCTCGGTATCGCCGCCTCGAAGGAGCGCGATCGCCTTGCCCCGCATCTCTCCGAGCTGCGCTGCCCCGTGGTCGTGATGGTGGGAGGGGCGCCGCACGAAGGCGATGTCAGCAGCGCCGAAATCGAACAGCTGCGCAACTCGATTCCGCAGATCGCGATCGACACCGTTCCGGGCGCAGGGCATTTCATCCACGAAGAGCAGCCCGCCGCGGTCATGGCCGCGGTCCGCCGGACCGCGCAGGCACTGAACGTGGGTGTCATGGGGAATACCGCCGACCCGTGAGCATCTGTTCGCCAGCATGCGAATAGCGCTCGTCGCCGAGGATTACTACCCGCAGCTCGGGGGAGTGCCCGAGCACGTTCATCACCTCGCCGTCAACCTGATCGGCCGCGGGCATCGCGTCACGGTGGTCACGTCGCGCATGCGCGGCGCTGGCCAGGACCCTCCGTTCGTGCGGCGCGTCGGCACGAGCATCGTGATCTACGCGAACGGCGGCGTCTCGCGCATCACGGCGGGCTGGCGGCTCACTCACCACTTGACCGAGATCTTCCGCGCGGGGCGATTCGATCTCGTACACATTCATGGCGGAATCGCGCCCACCTTCGGGCTCGTGGCACCGGTCGCCGCCTGGCGGCTCGGCATCCCGGTCGTCGCCACGTTTCACTCCTGGTTCCCGCGGTCGGCCGGGTACCGGATCTTCCGACCGATATGGCAGCGCATGATCGACCGGCACGCGGCGGTGGTCGCGGTCAGCCAGCCGGTGATCGACGCCCTGTCGCGCTATTTCCGCGCGAACTGGGAAATCATTCCGAACGGCGTAGACCTGGGATTCTTCCAGCCGGACGGCCGCCAGCCCACGGATGCGCTGCGGCGCGGGCCGAGGCTGTTGTTCCTCGCGCGGCTCGAGCCCCGCAATGGGCTCGGAACCGTGCTCGAGGCGATGCCCCGCATTCTCGCGCGGTTCCCGAACGCCCAGCTCACGGTAGCGGGCGACGGACCCTGGCGCGCGCATTACGAGCGGCGCGCGCGGTCACTCGGCAGCAGCGTGCGCTTTCTGGGCCGCGTGTTCGACGATCGCCCGCTGCACTACGCGACGTCCGATTTGTATCTCTGCCCCACCAATCGCGCATCGTTCGGCGTCACCTTGCTCGAGGCGATGGCGTGCGGAACGCCGCTGCTCGTGTCGGACAACGTGGGGTTCCGCTCCGTACTCCGCGATGGCGCCGAGGCGCAGATCGTCCCGAACGACGATCCGCGCACCTGGGCGGATTCCATCGTGACCTTGATCGAGGACCCGGCCCGGCGGGACACCATGGGACGCGCGGGCCTGGCCAAGGCGGCGGACTACGCGTGGCCGCGCGTGGCGGATCGAACTCTCGCGCTGTACGAGCGGGTGCTCGCGTAGTGTCGGATCTTGTTCTGCTCGGATGCGCGGGAGTGTTGGGCCTCGGGACGCTTGCCCTGGGTGTGTACGATCCGGAGAGCACGCTGTTCGGGCCCGTCGTGGGACGCGGCGCCGGCGATCGGCGCGTGCTCTATCTGACCTTCGATGATGGCCCGAATCCCACGGCGACCGAGTCGATCGTCGCCACGCTCGAGCGTGAGCGGGTGCCGGCCGCCTTCTTCATGGTCGGAGCACACGTGCGCCGCTTTCCCGACCTTGCGCGGCACGTAGCGGATCACGGATTCGAGATCGGCAACCACACCGCAACCCACGTCAAGCTGCACGTCCTGGGACCCAGCCGGATTCGGGCGGAGCTCGACGGGGCGCATGACGTGATCCAGACCACCACGGGACGCACGCCGCGAATGTTTCGGGCGCCGCATGGCTACCGCAATCCTTTCGTAGCCCGCGCAGCCCGGCGGCACGGCTACGCCGTCATGGCGTGGACGTTCGGCGTGTGGGATTCCGCCCAACCGGGAGCCGAGGTGATCCGGCGCCGCGTCCGCGCCAAGTCGAAACCCGGCGCGATCGTGTTGCTGCATGATGGAGACGGGTACGATCCTACTGGCGATCGCAGTCAAACCGCGCAGGCCCTTCCGGGCATCATCGCGGACGCGCGGGCAGCAGGCTACGCATTCGGCTCACTCTCGGAACTCGTCGCATGAGAGGCGTGATGAAACGGTGGCTGTGGGGCATTGGGATCCTCGCCTGCATCATCCTCGGATCAGTCCTCGTGTTCCGTTTCCCGTGGGACCGGACTTTGGACGCCCTCGAGGAGGTCAATGTCGGCCTGCTCACGACCGCGCTGCTCATCAACCTTGCGTCACCCCTGACCAAGGGATGGGCCTGGCATCTCTTGCTCGGCACGGTGAGCCCGAACCGCTTCTGGATCGCACAGGAAGCGAACCTCCTGGGCACCGCCGTGAACAGCATCGCCGCGGGAGTAAGCGGTGAGGCGGTGCGGGTCACCCTGGTGCGGCGCCGCGACGAGGTGCCGGTGCGCGCCGCCGTGCTTTCGATCGTGTGGTCACGTGGCGTCGAGGCGCTCGGGCTGACGCTGTTTCTCGTGCTCGCGCCGTTCGTGCTGGAGCTGCCGCCGCCGCTCCGCGGCCTGCAAATCGGTGCAGCGGCAGCGCTCGTGACCGTGCTGCTCGTGGCGCGGTTTCGCGGCTGGAACGATCTGATCGATCGCCTCCCCGAAGCGCTGCGGACGGGCGCGTCCGAATTCGCCGCCATGAGCAGCGGCAGCCGTTTGATCGCCCCGACCGCCCTCGCCCTGGTCTCCTGGACCGCGGAATGGGCCACGTATCATCTCACCCTGCACGCCGTGCACATCCCCGTCAGTTATGCCGCGTCGTTCACCGCCCTCATCGCGGTCAACCTGGGTGGGCTCATCCGGATCACACCGGGCAATATCGGGGTACTCCAAGCGGCTATGGTGGGGGCACTCCTGCCGTTCGGAGTCGAAGCCGACCAGGCCGTGGCGGCGGGGTTCGCGTTGCAGGCCATCGAAGTGCTTCCCGTTCTGGCGCTCGCGGCTGTCGTGACGGGCCGGGCGGGGCTCGCGAATCTGATGACGGGTGCGGAGCTTCGCGAACCAGGCTGAGCGCCGCGGCGGTTGTATCTTTAGCCGCTCACAATCCAAGAACTAAAGAGGGAGTCATGACGCTAGAGAGTCGCTCGCTGCTCGTACTTCTCGCCTTCACCGGTTCGATCGCCGCCTGTGACAACCCGCCGGTACAGGGATTCCCGTTCATCTCCGACGTCAACGGAGCCTTCAGCGCGGAAGGACCGGTCGGGAGCACCGTGATCGTCGAGGGGATCCAGTTTGGAGACGTCCAGGGCACGAGCACGCTGCTGTTCACGAACTCCCTGGGCGCGGCCATTGTCCCCGCGAATGTTTCGCAATGGAATAACACGTTCATCGTCGGCACAGTCCCAGCGGGCTCGATCACGGGACCGGTCGCGGTGAACAACGGCAACGGCTTGAACAACGGCCTGGAGGTGTTCAACGTCACGCCGGCCAGTGCCTTCTCGCCTACCAGCATCACGTCGTGGGCCATCCCGCCGGCGCTTCCCGCGGTCCTGTCCGGTCAGGCCGTCGCGACCGGCAACATCCGGTCGAACGGCGGAACCGTCCGCGCGATCTACGTGGTCGGTGGTGAAGGCGCGGGTGGAACGCCTGGCACGAGCGTGTACTTCTCGACGATTCCCGCATCGGGATCCATCAGCTTGTGGACCAGCACGACCGCTCTGCCGGCCGCACGCGCGTTCGCGGCGGCGGTCGTTGCCACGCCGGGCAACAGCGCGGACACCGCGAGCCTGGGCGGGCACCTCCTCGTGATCGGCGGTACCACGGATTCCGCCGGGACCTCGAGCAACGTCGTGTACCGCGGAACGATCAAGGCCGACGGGAGCATTCTCGCAGGCAGCTGGACGCAGTCGAGCACGTTGCCCGCGGCCATCCATGCGGAAGGTGCGGCGATCTTCATGGGTCACCTGTATGTGTGGGGTGGCGCGGGGACGAACAATGCTCCCGTAACCAGCGTGTACCGCGCCGTGATCCAGCCCGACGCCAGCATCAAGACAGGTGACTGGACTTCTCAGCCCGCCCTTCCCTCCGGACGCGCGCGGTTTGGCTACGGCCAGTACAACGGCGTGCTGTACGTGTTCGGCGGCGACGGGACGGCCCACTCGCCCAATGACAGCACGTCCGCTTCAGCGTCAGCTACGATCTACTACGCGAAAGTCGACCTCTACAGCCGCAACGTCGGGGCGTGGGCCGCGAATCCGAACAGTCTGCCCACGGCACGCATGGCCGAAGGCGCCATCGTGATGGGCCCACCCGGAAGCGGCAGCGCGATCGTGTTCAGCGGGCTCTCGCCATCCGCCAGCAACGACGTGTACGCGGCCATTAACGCCGACGGCACCGTGGGTACGTTCTCGAACATCGCCGTCAATCTGCCCAGCCCCGTGTACAACGAGGCGGCGACCGGATACGTCGACGGCAACGGCGGGTTCCATGCGCTCGTGTCCGGTGGCGCCAGCCGCACCGCGCCGGCCACCCGCTCGGGGGCGGTCGTCACGGCGCCCTGAGGTCGGCGCTCGGAAGAAACCGCGGCGGACGACGCATCTTGCTGGCCTGCTCGTACGCGTACGCCACGCGTACGAGCAGTGGCTCACTGTACGGCTTGCCGATGAGCGAAATCCCCACCGGAAGGCCGGCCACGAACCCCGCCGGCACCGTGATACTCGGATAGCCGGCCACTGCGGCGGGCGTCGAGCTCGATCCCACGAAATGGTCGCCGTTGACGAGATCGATCGTCCAGGCGGGGTTGCCGGTCGGAGCCACGAACACGTCGACGTTGAACTGCGCGAACGCCGCCTCGAGACCCTGCTTGATCGCGAGTGTCCGGCACTTTTCGACAGCCGCCGCATAGCCCGCGTCGTCCAACCCCCCCTTCGCATCGGCTTTCACGAAGAGATCCTGGTCAAAAAACACTAGCTCCTCTCTCGCGTGCGCAAGATTGAAATCGATCAGATCGCGCACGCTCCGGTACGGCACGCCCGCACCGAATTCGGCGAGGTAGTTCTTGAGGTCAGCCTTGAATTCGTACAGCAGCACGTCGAGCTCCGCGTCGTCGTACTCGCCCACGTGCGGGATATCCGCCGGATCGACGATCACGGCGCCAAGCTGCTTCATCGCGTCGATTGCCGCCTCGGCGACTTTGTCGGTCGGTGGGTGATAGCCGAAGAGCTTGGTGCGCGCGACGCCCACGCGCACACCGCGCATGCCGTTGGGATCCAGTGCGGCGACATAGTCGGACCGGTGGCTCTCGGCGCCGGCGGTGGACGCGTCGCGCGAATCCGCGCCGGTGATTACGCCCAGGAGGAGTGCGGCGTCGGCCACCGTGCGCGCCATCGGCCCGGCCGTGTCCTGACTGTGGGCGATGGGCACGATGCCCCAGCGGCTCACAAGCCCGAGCGTGGGCTTGATCCCCACGAGCGCCTGGGCGCTCGACGGGCAGACGATCGAGCCATCCGTCTCCGTTCCGATCGCCGCCGCCGCGAGATTGGCCGCGATCGCCGCTCCCGATCCCGAGCTCGACCCGCACGGGCTGCGATCGAGCGCATACGGGTTGCGGCACTGGCCACCGCGGCCGCTCCAGCCGCTCGACGAGTGCGTCGAGCGGAAGTTCGCCCACTCGCTCATGTTGGTCTTGCCGAGAAGCACGGCACCCGCGGCCCGCAGCCGATCGGCCACGAAGGCATCGCGTGGCGCCGTGGCGCCGACCAGCGCGAGCGAGCCCGCCGTGGTCGCCATACGATCGGCCGTGGCGATGTTGTCTTTGAGCAGCACCGGAATGCCGTGCAGCGGCCCGCGCGCCCCGTTCGCCTTCCGCTCGGCGTCGAGCGCGTCGGCAATCGCGAGCGCATCGGGATTCACCTCGAGCACCGCCCGGATCGCCGGGCCCCGCGTGTTCACCTGTGCGATGTGGGACAGGTACGCCTGGCACAGCGAGCGGGCGGTGTACTTACCGGCCTGCATCCCCTTGGCCAGGTCCGCGATCGTCGCTTCTTCGAGCTCGAACGGCGGCATCACGGCGGGGGATTTCGACGCTGTACGGGGTTCCTGCGGAACGGCGGCAACACCGGCCACCAACGCGGCGGTTTCGGCGACGAACTCTCGACGAGTAGTCACGCGCATACACCAAAAAGGGGGAGTGCTAACATAGCCCACGTATTTCCTTGACGTATTTCCTTGACGTTCTCGTACTTGACGTATCTCGTCCTACCAGCGAGTTTCACCCCCGAGCGAAAGAGCCGCGGGCTGCAGTGCCGCGTGCTGAACACCAGAGACTGTAGCTAGAAGGACCTGGGCTGTCGCCTCAGGTCTCTTTTTTGTTTCTGGTCGGCAACTCTCCCCGTAAGGGAGGACCGTTATGGAAGTCACGCTGGAGGAGAACGACCGACTGGACTTCATTCTCAAGAAGTTCCGCCGGCGGGTGACCAAGGCGGGTCTGTTCCAGGATCTGAAGAAAACACGGTTTTACGAGAGTCGCTCTGCTCGACGGCGGCGGAAGGACAAGGCAGCGGCTCGCCGCAAGGTGAAGGGCGCTCGTCGCCGAGAACAGTCTTAATTACCGAGGAGTAAGTACACAGTATGGCACGCATGACCGGCACGGTGAAGTGGTTCAACGACGCCAAGGGATTCGGATTCATCACGCCCGAGGGCGGCGGCAAGGATTGTTTCGTCCATCACACGGCGATTCAGGCCGAGGGATTCAAGTCCCTGGCCGAGGGCCAGCGGGTGGAGTTCGACGTCGTCGAGGGCCAGAAGGGCCCCGCGGCGCAGAACGTGGTGAAGCTCTAATCAGCGGCAGAGCCGAACAAGAGGACGGCGCTCGCGTAACTGCGGGCGCCGTTTTTCGTTGGTGAACCCCCTCAAACCGGCCGAGCGTTTCCTGCGGCGCCGCTTCCTGGCGCTCACCGACCGCCCGTTCGCGGGAGACTTGGTGAACGAGCCGCGCGATGCGCTCGCGCTCGGCCCCAGTCCTCGCATGCTGCTGCTCCGCCCGGACCGGATCGGTGACGTGCTCGTGTCCACGCCCGTGATCCGCACGCTGCGGCAACAATTTCCCCAGGCACAGATCGATATTCTGCTTTCGCGCACGAACTACGGCGTGCAGCCAGCGCTCGCGCGCTATATCGACCATGCCTGGCGGTACGACAAGTCGTTCGTGGGGGGATTGCGGCTCGCGCGCAGCGTGCGTCGCCAGCGGTACGACGTCGTCATCGATCTGATCGATAATCCCTCGACCAGCGCGCAGCTCATCGCCATGCTATCGCGCGCGCGGTTCCGAGTTGGCATTCGGCACGAGCGCTCGGCCCACTACACCCATGCGGTCCCGCTGCTCGATCGGCAGACGGTGCACATCGTCGAGCGCATCGCACAGCTGCTGCTGCCATTCGGGATCGATCCCCGACGGATCCCCCTCGATCTCGAATACCCGCTCTCGGACACGGATCGGTCGCAGGCGCGCTCGCGAATCGGACCCGGGCGCGGCCAGCCGCTGCTCATCGTCAATATCTCGGGCGGCGGGAAGGGATTGAGCCCCGCCCGCTACTGGGGCCGGGACAACTTCGTCGAATTTCTGCGCTGGGTGCGTGGCCGCGAGCCGCGCTTCGAGATCCTGATCGGCGGCGCGCCCGACGACATGGCCGAGGTTCAGTCGATCGCAAACGCAACAGAGGCGGGGGTAATCCCCGCCTCGCCGTCATTCCATGAATTTGCCGCTATGGTCCATGAAGCCGACGTGTTACTCACTCCGGATACGTCGGTGCTACACCTCGGCGCGGCGTGGAAGATTCCGACGATTGCGCTGTTTCACGCTCCGTCCGGGGCACCGCTGCCGTGGTACCCCTACCGCTCGCCTTATCGCGCGCTGTTACACGCTGATGGTGTCGCGCGGATTCCTGTCGCGTCGGTGCAGGAGGCATTTACATCGCTCCTCGCCGAGCGGTTGCCGAGCACGGCACCGGCACCCGAGCGATGATACATCCCCGGCGTCCCCATGGGATCGGGCACGTTCGAGGGTCCGTTACTTCCGTGGCAGCCCAACGCAAACGCCGCGATACCGAGGGAGGCGAGAACGTGCTTCATCAGCGGCTCCGGACGCACTCGGCCAGTGGCACGCTTGCAGTGGTGCCACTCGTGCAGGTCGTGGCCGCCTGCCCCACCTGATATGACATGGGGTTGTTCATGGGGTCGGGCATCGTGTTCGCCGGCGGGCCATTGCCGCTGCATCCCACGGCGAGCAGCGTCAGGCCGAGCGCCGCGAGCACGCGGCGCGCTTGACGAGAATGTTTCTCAACGAACGACACTGACTAGCTCCTTTCGTTGCGATACAATGCTCCCGCCCGAATCCGCGGCAGATACGACGCGGTACCCCATCGGATTCATGGGGTTCGTCGGATCGGGCGTGATCGTCGCCGGCGGGCCGTTCCCGCCGCCGCACCGAGCGGCGAGGGCCGCGAGCGTCATGGCTGCGAGCGCATGGCGCAAGATGGAACGAGCCGATTCAGATCTCATGAAGCACCAAGTGTAGGTGAGTTTACCCATCAATTCAACCATCCCGTGCGCGTCCCGGTTCCCCTGCGTTGTTCCCAGTCATACGAACGGGCTCTCCGCTGTGCAGCCGAGAGACTCGGCTACCTCGGGCGGAGCTTCCACTGATGGGGCGCGACTCTCCAGTTCCTCACGCTGAGCTTCCATTGATAGGCCGTGACGCTCCAGTTCGTCACGCTGAGCGTCCATTGATAGGCCGTGACTCTCCAGTTCCTCACGCTGAGCGTCCACCAATTGGCCGTGACTCTCCAGTTCCTCACCTGAGCGTCCACTAATTGGCCGTGACCCTCGAGTTCCTCATGCTGACCGTCCATGAATCGAGCGCGACACTGGGTTTCCCCGCGCTGACCTTCCATTGCTTGAATGCGACACCCGGCCTCCCCGCGCCGAGCTTCCATGGATCGACGCGAATTCTCGGTAACCCGACGCAGAGCGTCCATGGATGGGAGCAGCTTCTCGGCAGAACGGCGCAGAGCGTCTATGGATCGGAGCAACTTCTCGGGAGATGGGCGCGGAGCGTCCATTACGCGGCGCAACTTCTCGCCAGCTGAACGCAGAAAGTCCATGGAGCAGGGCTGAGGGTCGGCAGCTCAGCGCAGAGGGTTACGGGATCTGCTCGCTCCTCGACATTTGCAGCACAGCGTCCCGGGCCTCACCGGCTTCGGCCAGATTGCCGCCCACTGTTTCCCGCAGCCACCTGTCAGCGTGCCGGTACAGCTCGCGCGAGTAGCGTCCGCGCACCCCGTAGTCTCGATCGGTAGACGCTGCCCAGTCCGTAGGCCCCACAGCGCGCTCCCCGAGCTGCACGAAGTACGGCGTGTTCTTGATCGGGTACGCCACGGTCGTGAGGAATGTGTCGGGGCTGGCGCGCTTCACGAGATCGACGGTCGCCGCCATGTCCTCTACGGTCTCGCCGTCATAGCCCCACATCAGAAACATTCCGACCTGGATCCCGTGGCGCTTGGCGGCCGCGGTTGCGAACAGCACCTGCTCGACCGTCACACCCCGCTCCATGGCATCGAGAATCCGCTGGCTGCCGCTCTCCGCGCCGATCCAGATCCGGAAGCACCCCATCTCGGCGAGCGTCGCGAGCACGTCGTCCTTCATCATGCGATCGGCGCGGGAGATCGTCTCGAAGGGAATTCGGAGGCCGCGCCGCTTCAGCTCGGCGGCATAGTCGAACAGCCAGCGATGATGAATCGTGAACACGTCGTCGGCGTACCAGGCCATATCGGGCTTGTAGCGCTCGACGATGTGCTGTAGCTCGTCCGCCGTCCCCGTCACGCTGCGGCGACGGTGGCTGTAACCGAACACCGCGTGCGAGCACCAGCGGCAGCGATACGGACAGCCGCGCGCGGTGATCAGATTGACGCTGCCCATCCCGTGGTGCGTGCGCCAGGTATCGACGTAGCGGTCGATGTCGATCGCCTCGCGATCGGGCCACGGCAGCGCGTCGATGTCCTTGATCTGCGGCCGCTCGGGCGTAGTCACGATGTTTCCCGCCTCGTCACGAAACGCGATTCCCGGAATCCCGTGCAGCCGGTGCGGGCCGAGCGCATCGATGGCCGGGAGCAGCTCGCGCATGGTCTCCTCGCCCTCCCCGATCACGATCACGTCGGCGCCGTGCGACAGGTATTCGGCGGGATAGTTGGCCGACTCGGGGCCGCCGAGCACGACGGTCCAGCCCGCGTGTTTCGCGGACTGCACGATGGCGAGGACCGAACTGCGGGTGATTAGGTTTGTGTAGATACCGATGACACCCACGGGTGGCGTTGTGAGGCGGCGATTGAGGTCAGCGCGGGTCGCAAACGTGGTGTCGAAGACCTCGACCGGTATTCCAGACCGTTTCAAATAGCCAGAGACGTACAGCAGACCCAACGTCGGATACGGCTTCATGATCGCCTGCTCTTTCGGATCTTCGCCGACGAAGTACCCGTGGGTCAGTAGCACCGGTGCCATATGTGAAGGGTAGTGACGCGCTGTTGTACCCGCCAGCGAGAGGACTAGATTCGCCAGCGTGACCTCTGCAGTGTTCGACCCGCTCGCCGAGCGATACGACAGCGATTTCACCCAGTCTGAGTTGGGTCGGTTGCTTCGTCGGCGCGTGTGGCGATGGCTCGACCGCGCGTTTGCGCGCGGCGATCGCGTGCTCGAGTTGAATTGTGGAACGGGCGAGGATGCCGTGCACCTCGCGGCCCGTGGCGTGAACGTGCTGGCAACGGACGCCTCGGAGGCGATGCTCGAGATCGCGCGCAAGAAAATTGCCTCCCGCGAGCTGCAGGGTCAGGTAGACGTGCAGCAAGTCGAACTCGGGCAATTGGATGTACTGCTTGGGTACGCGGGGAAATTTGACGGGGCGTTTTCCAGCTTCGGCGGACTGAATTGCGTTGCCGAGATTGCGCCCGTCGCCCAAGTGTTGGCCGACCTCCTCAAGCCGGGTGCCCACGTCGTCGTATGTGTCATGGGGCCCCTGGTCCCATGGGAGTGGGTCTGGTTTCTGACCCAGGGTGAGTGGCGCAAGGCGTTTCGCCGGCTCGCGGCGCGCGGTACGTCGTGGCGGGGAATTACCGTCAGGTATCCGACCCCTACGCAGCTGCGGGAGGCGTTTGGGCAGGGGTTCATTTTGCGGCACAGTGCCGGTCTGGGGGTACTGGTTCCTCCGACGTTCGCCGCAGAGTGGGCACGCCGTCATCCTGGATGGCTCGAGCGCCTGGATCGCTGGGAAACGGGTCTCGAGCGTTGGCCGCTGATGGCTTGGCTCGGAGATCATTATCTGATGGAGTTCGTACGAGCATGAAGCAGCGCGTGGTCCTGTACAACCCGACGGCCGATTTTCACACCATGCCGCTCGCGCTGCTGGCGATCGGGTCGCACCTCGATCGGCAGCGGTTCGAGCCCATCATCATCGATGGGCGGCTCGAGCGCGATCCCATCGGTCGAGTACTCCAGGAAGTCGGTGAGGCACTGTGCTTTGGTGTCACCGTCCTGTCCGGTCAACCGATCCGCGATGCGGTTCGGGTTTCGCGCGCGGTGAAGGCGCGCCATCCTGAGCTGCCCGTGGTTTGGGGCGGATGGCATCCGTCGATGTTCGGGAAGGATTGTCTCGAGGAGCCCAGCATCGACGTTACGGTTCAGGCGCAGGGCGAGGTCACGTTCTCGGAAATCGTGGATCGCCTCGCCGGCAAGAACACGCTCGACGGATGTGCCGGGTGCACGTACCGCGGCGGCGATTCGGTCGTGGACAACGGTGCCCGCCCGCTTGCCGATGTGAACACGCTCGAGCCTCACGACTACAGCTTGATCGACGTGCAACGCTACTACGCCCTGAAGGGCAAGCGTCAGCTCGATTACATCACCTCACAAGGCTGCCGGTTCCGTTGTGCTTTCTGCGCCGATCCGTTCGTGTATCAGCGGCGCTGGGTCGGCCTCGAGCCCGCCCGGGTGGGCGCGGAAATCGCCGAGCTGTGGCAGCGCTACGGGTTTCAGGACGTCAATTTTCAGGACGAGACATTCTTTACATCCACGCCTCGCGTCGTGGCGATCGCCGAGGAGTTTCTCGGCCGCAAGGTCCCCATCACGTGGGCCGCCACCATGCGGGCCGACCAGTGCTCACGTCTTCCGGACGACGCGCTCGCGATCTGCAAGCGTTCGGGATTGCGTCGCGTGCTCGTGGGTGTCGAGTCCGGATCCCCCGATATGCTGAAACGCATCCGGAAGGATGTGACGATCGAGCAGGTCCTGGAGACGGCCGAACGATGCCTCAAAGCCGGGATCCGCGTGCGTTTCCCGTTCATTGTGGGATTCCCGGACGAGGACGAGGAGAGTGTCTCGGCCACCCTGGCGCTGATCAAACATTTACGGACAATGAGTGCGGATTTTGAAACTCAGATCTTCTATTTCAAACCGTATCCGGGGACATCGATTACGCAGCAAGCAGTCGCGCGTGGTTATCAGTTGCCCCGGACGCTCGCTGAGTGGTCCGACTTCGATTTCGTGGGCTCGCGGGGGCCGTGGGTCTCAGACGCAAAGTATCGGCGCGTCGAACGCTTCAAGTTTTATCAACGGCTCGCGTGGGATCGGGCACCGGGGTGGAAAAGACCGCTGCAAGCGCTGGCGCGCTGGCGTTGCCGCAATGACGTATACGGTTTGCCCGTTGAGAAGCTTGTACTAAGAAACCGTCCAGCGCTGGCGTAGGTGCGGCCCGGTATCTCAGGCTCCCGCGATGGCCCGCCGCAACTGGTTGCCATCCGTAGAGCGATTCGCCCCTTCCCGGGCCCGCAGCAGCTCCCACTGATCGTCGAACGCACTGAAGTGCACGGAGCGAGTCTCGGTGCGAGCGTTCACCTCCTGATGCAAAAGGTCGCGGATCTCGCGGTAGAAATCCGTCGTGTACGCTCCGCGGAACATCATGGCCAGATCATCGCTGTCCGACCAATTGGCTTTGCCGCGAAGGTCAGCCCGAACACGTTCATAGAACGGCGTCCCCGGAAGCGGGTATGCGACTGACACCCCGATGTCGTGGGGCTGCGCTTCGCGGATCAGATCACGCGTACTGAGGATCGCGTCCCAGTCTTCACCGGGATAGCCGAGTTGCACAAACCAGCACGCGCGGATGCCGTGCTCCTTGAGCGTCCTGGTCGCGGCCCGCACGTCATCCAGCGTGATGCCCTTGTCCATCGCGTCGAGCACGCCCTGGGACCCCGACTCAACGCCGAGCCACACTTCTTCGCACCGTGATTCCGCGAGCGCCTTCACCGCAGCCGGCGTCATGAGATCCGCGCGCGATTGCATCATGAATGGGGTCGCCGCACCACGCACCACGACCTCGCGCGCAAAGTGCTCTATCCACCGCGGTGTGAGCCCGAAGATGTCGTCGGAGAACCAGAGGTGATCGGCACCGACCGCCTTTCCGAGCTCTGCCAACTCGGCGGCCACGTTTTCCGGGCTGCGCTGCGTATAGCGCCGGCCGAACACCGGTTTTGCGCACCAGTTGCAGGCGAACGGACAGCCGCGCGATGTCGCCAGATTCCAGGACAACCGCCCGTGCGCCGCGGTCCACGCCACGCGGTAGCGCTCTACGTCGATCAAGTCCCAGGCGGGGAACGGCAAGGCGTCGAGATCGGGAATCGGGCGACGCGCCAAGGTCCGATGGACGGTGCCTCTGCCGTTCAGCGTTTCGCGGATCGCGAGCCCCGCGATGCCGTGCAGCTCGGTTCCACCGTCTTCCCAATGCTTGAGCAACTCCAGCAGCGTTTCGTCAGGTTCCCCTACAATCACCGCGTCGGCGCCGACATCGAGATATGCGAGGGTTTGATCGGTCGCATCCGACCCGTTCACCACCACCCGGGCGCCGGCCGATTTCGCAGCCGCAATCATTTCGAAGGCGGCAGCTCGCATGCGCGTCGTACACATCTTGGTGAGGAAATTGAAATTATCGTCGAGGATCGCGACCACTTTGGGGCGGGCTGCTCTCAAGAAGTCGCGGTACTCGTCTACGCCCTCCGAAAGCATAGTATCGAAGAAGGCGAAGGGGTGGTTGGCTCTCCGCAACAACGCGGCCACGATCAACGTGGAAAGCGGCGCGTACGGCTTCATCTTCCGCCACTGCTTTTGGTCGTACCTGAGGTAGTACGAGTGCGTCAACAGGACCGGAGCGCTCCTGTTTGAGGAACCTCTCACTGTGAATCCCCCGAGTCAGGGTTTGCGCACAGGTCCGAGAGTAACCGGACAGCACCGTGCAAGTCTCGAGCTCCGAAGAGACGGTAGGCCGCGCGCCGCGACCAGTGTTCCGCAATGGTGGGCGGAGTTCCCCCCCAACGCTCCTGCGGAATGGCTCCCCTTTTAAACTCGTCCAGAAAGCGCTCAGGCGACAGCGCCTCGAGCCGGGCAGCTTGCCCCTCGAACGGGCCGAGCAAAACGACGGCACGCCTTCGTGCCTTGCGTTTGTGAGGGGTTGAGGACGCGAACAAGTCCAATCGCCGTTTTTCCCCGGAGCCCGCGCTCCCAGCACCGTTATAGCCAAGCGCCTCGTACATCTCGGGCGACAACAGGGGATCGCGCACGGCTGCGACGAGTTCGTCCGGATCCTCACGCGCGACGAGAATCGTTTCGTCACCCAGCACTTCGAGCCCGGCGCGATGCGCGGCCGCGACCAGCGTCGATTTCCCCGCTCCCGACGGTCCACGGAGCACCACCGCACCCGCCGCGCCGACGACGGCACCCGCGTGAACGACGGCATACCCGCGCCAAGCGAGGAGCGTCGCAACCGGCGTCTCGAGACCAAGTCGGGCTACGAACGAGGGTTCCGAGCGCAGGAATGCTGTGCTCACCGCGACCGTCGCGGTGCCGTTGGCCCAATCGATGTGAACAGAGAGACGATTTTCGAACGTGAGATCGGCGTAATCGTCTCCAACTGACCATCGTTCACCCTCGGCGAATGGCGCGCCGTTCCCGAGTGGACCCACGACAGCCTCAATCTTCAACAGAATGAGGGGGTGAGTCTGCTCAGCGCGAGAGCACCGGCACCAAAGAGAATCCGCTAGCCCGATGACGCGTGCGTCGTCCGCCTCGAGTCGGATCGCTGCATGAGGTAGCTGAAAATCGACTGGCCGTAACTCCGCCTGGGTGCTCGTCGTAGGATAAGCCCTTAGGTCAGCAGCGAAACAACCTAATCCGGTAGCCGGTGATTATACATTCCGTCGTTACCTACGTGATGTACTAGACCTCCGTTGACTCTGGAAACACGGTAGGCGAGCCTTCTGCCCATGAGCAGTCATGGGGCGCCGGCCCGCATCGCCGTGGTCAGCGCCTACTTGGATCCCCTACGGAGGAACCCGGAGGAGTTGGTATCCGGGGTGTGGCGGGACTTCGGACGGGTGCCCGGCGCGGCCAAGCGGGCCGGCGTCGACGTAACGGTTCTCGAATCAGCCTGGAAGAACGCGGAGCTCGAGGTCGAGGGGGTCCGCTGTCACTTCGTTTGCGAGCCTCGCGATCCCTTTGTGTCATTGCCCGGCGGCCGCAAACTGCGTCGAGCCCCTCATGAGCTGCTAGCTCGAGTGCAATCCCACCAGCCGGACATCATCCACTACAAAGGACTGATCCTCCCCGCCCAGGCGCGCAGGCTCGCCCATGCCCTGCCCGGCGTCCCCATCCTCGCGCAGGACCACGGGACCAAGTGTCCAACGGGGTGGAGGGCCCGGTGGTATGGATGGGGGTTCGCCCCGCTGACAGGAGTCATGTTCACCGCGCGCGCTCAAGCCCTCCCGTTCATGGCGGCGAGGGCGTTGCGACGAGATCTGCCTGTGTTCGAGGTCGTGGAAGGCTCTTCGCCATTCATCCCGGGCGACGTCGCAGCGGCACGAAACGCAACCGGGCTTCGCGGTGATCCTTGTCTCCTCTGGGTAGGAAATCTCGACGCAAACAAAGACCCTCTCCTTGTGTTGAACGCAGTCTCACAGTTCGCGGAACATTCCCCTGGAGTCCGCCTGTACATGTGCTTTCGGCATGGGCCCCTCCTCGCCAACGTGCGGCAGCGCATCGCCACTGATCCGCGGCTGTCAAACCGCGTCGTCTTACTCGGAGAGATCAGATATCCGGTAATT
>Ga0335077_10002603_pt1 | contig 21576 bp, 12 predicted proteins | sample Lox_Sample_31_FD_207151 | JGI IMG/M metagenome (GOLD analysis project Ga0335077, IMG submission 207151) | Soil microbial communities from Loxahatchee National Wildlife Refuge, Florida, United States - Lox_Sample_3.1 | ecosystem: Environmental > Terrestrial > Soil > Wetlands | place: USA...
GCGATTACATTTCTCCCACTAGGTGTCATTACGCTCTTGGTCACACCAGTCGTGACCGTGATCGTAGCCCTTGCTCTCGGAGTCAGCCGGTCATCTCCGTGATTGGCGAAATATCGCCATATCGCTCATTGACCTTTGCCGACATTCACTGATAACGCCTGATTTCGTCGTTTGTTAGGCGGGGTCCTTCACTAACATGTGGCGCTCAAGCGCCGTGTTCGGTAGGAAAATTAGGGAGAATCTCACAGCCTTGCGTGTGCTCGGAATCGAAACGAAGTCACTGCACGGCAACCAGCAATACAAGTTCGATCCTTCGGATGAGCAGATGAATCGCTGCCGCGAAGCGTGGAGCGACTCGGCCCCGGCTCGGTTTCTTTCCGACGAAGCGCAGGAAGTACCCTCCGCCAGTGACGTCCTCTAGGTGGAGCAAGGGTGGGGGACCGGGTGGGGGACCGGGTGGGGCAACGGGTGGGACAGGCTTATTGATTCTAAAGGCTGGGGTGGAGCACGTGGGGCATTCCGTCATTAAAAGTTTGTGGAGAAAGAATTCACCCCCCAAGTAGCTACATCAGATGTGTCCACACAAGAATAACAATAGGGGAAGTTGCCCCACCTGCCTCACCTGCCCCTTCAGTCCGTTTGCGACGGCTGCATGTGCTATGCGGGGATCGCCACGTGCCGCAAGCTTGCGAGAATGCCCCGGGCTGCACATGACTCAGGAGGAGCAACGCTTGATTCATCCCCTTTCATTTGTCGGGGTCTTTTTCTCCACGGTCTCGGTAGACGACGTGGCCTATGCGGTCGCATTCATTCTCTTCGGCGAGGGAGATCGTTGTCGGCTTCTCGCCAGTCGGAACCGATTCGCAGCGCAGATGATCCTCGAATCCGGGGGCCGAGAATATGGCGACTATGCTGGCGGATCCGGTGCCGGTGTTCTTGAGGCTGACCCACGTGTGCTGCGGAATGAACACCATTCCTCCCGCGTGCAGATCGCGCTCCCGATCTCCAACATGTGCGTGGATGGTGCCTTTCTCGATCAGCACGATCTCATCCTGCTCCAGATGCTTGTGGGTTGGTATAGTTGCGCCGGGGGGCATATCCTCTCCACCAACGAGCACCAGATGCTCGGAGCCATTGGCTTTGGGAGTGACCTTGAGGATGAATCCGCCGATGTCGGCCTCGCCCGGTTCTGGCCGCCAGAGACGCGCCTCGCCTTCATTTTTTTCCAGCAACAGTGGGGTTGCGCCAGCCTGTGCCGGTTGCGAATTCGCAGCCTCGGTGCCTGCGACGCGAGTTTCCTTCCCGCTCACGAACACCTTCATGGAGTTCTCGCTTTCGCCCGACTCGTCGGTGTATTCGAAGCCTTCCGAGACAACCTTCATGGTGTACCGGGTGTGATACACCCTCCCGCCAAACACGCTATCGCCAAGCCAAGTCCATACGTCGCCGCTCACCGCACCGGTCTTGTCCTCGACTCCTCCTGAACTGTCAACTCCGTGGTATCGGTAAGTCTTGGAAGTCGGATCGTAGTAGTAGAAGGAAGTCTCAGAGTATTTGCTTCCGGGTCTGTAGAGTGCTGACTCGCAGATCACGGCGAGGCCTTCTGCCGTCCATCTGCAATCGTCGGTGCCACTGAATTTCATCGCTGGCGAGTTCGGCCCCATAAACCCTGCTTTCAGTTCGTCTTCGACAGTGAACCGTCCGACCATTACTGCCAGCTTCTTCACTTCCGGGCTAGGCGTTGTCTGAGACTGAGCGCGAAACACGAATATGCTCGAAGCGCATGCCAGCACAAATGAGAGCAGCAACGTTTGAGGGCCACTCATTTGGATCCTCCCTTCAGAAGTGCCACGGATGCTAGCACAAAACGAACGAGAATCAGGAAATGCGAAAAGTTGACCTTGAAGCGCCGATGGCACTGAAAATCCTTCCCCCTCGAGGGCCCCTCCCAGTCGTCACGATGTTGACGCGAAATTCGGATGTTTGATTGACTTGCCACTGTCTCCGATCTAACCTGCCGCTCATGAATCGCCGCAAATGTCGCCCCTGGTGCGCCTCGTCGAGTGATACCAGGTGATACCGTTTTGCTCCGGCATATTGATACAGGTGCCTCGCTTTGCTCGATATTTCGGCGCGCGGCCCAGACGCTGTGAAGCTCTTATTGTGTAAGGTTCGGGGAGACCAGAGTGATAACGGAATTTTTGAGTAATGTGATCTGCGCAACGCTCCGTCCCAAGCGGACTTCACATCTACGTTCTGCGCCCGAATTGGTAAGCACTACAACGAAGGAACTATTAGGGTTGTGAAATGCGCAGTGCTGAACGTTCAGGTCTGCGCACTGAGATTCCACTCGGATTGCCCCTCTCTGTACAAACTTCGAGAAATGCCCGAGTGCCCAGTACATACCGCTGTAAGAAATATTCTTCGTCTGGGAATCGATGATCATCGCGCCACCTACGCCTCCCCCTGCACTGCCAACGTAAGGCCTGCCATGCTCGTTGGTCGCCAGGTTCCATACGGTAATCGAACGGCAACAATTCCTCAGTACGTCGGTAAAAATCTTCCCCCATTTTGCCCACTCATATTGGTAGTTGGCTGACATGTAGTCCGGCCCACCCTCAGTCCAATACATTTCGACTTCGGGAAATGCATCCTGCACCCGATTGATCCACCCCGGCTCGCCGACATATCCATGCCATGCGATCGCGTTGGTGTACTTGGGAACATCGGGAGTTTCCAGCTCACCAAGTGCACGCCCCCAGAGATCGTAATTGTGGTCGATGATCCAGATTTTCGTCTTTACTTCGGCACGCTGAAATAAGGGTCCGAGATGCATGGTAAGGAAATCGGCTTCGTAGTCCTGCGGCCAGGCGCAGGCCGGCATGGTTCCATCCTGATCGGTATCAACTTCGTTCTGGATGGTCACAGCTTGAATCGGTACGCCTTCTGTCTCATAGGCGCGCAAAAATTTAAGAAAATAATTCGCATACGATGGCATATAGGTGTGGCGCATGCAGCCACCCAGCATCGATCCGTTCGACTTCATCCATCCCGGCGGACTCCATGGCGAGGAAAATAAAAACAGGTCGGGATTTATGCGTCGTACCTCGCGCAGGATAGGCAAAATATATTCGCGATCGTGATCGATACTGAAGCGCGTCAGCTCGGGATCGACTTCACCGTCATCGTAGCTGTATACCTTAGTGGCTGAATCAGCCGATCCGATGCAAGTCCTGCACACGTTGAGCGCCATTTGTGATGGATCGAACAGGGTATGAAACAATTCGGCGCGGGCCGCTTCAGAGAGCTGATTGAACATGTAGCAAGCAGCATCAGAGAAGGCGCCGCCAAAGCCAAGGATCTCCTGGTGAGTCTTGTGGGGATCGAGCGTGACTGTCACAACTTCACCGGCTTCGCGCGTATTGCTCCACTCGAGTGTCCCGCCTGGAGTAATTCTTCGTTTCTCGTCAGTTATCCAAAGTTGGATCATCTGAAAATGTGCGGCTGAGAAAAATCAGGACGCCGCTGGTTGCACGATCGTTGTCACTGAATTTGCCGAAAGCAAGAGTTCCGCCGATTTTTCGTTCAACCGGAGCTCACAAGTCTTTCGCGCACGCGGATTCGTGATCACGAGAACCAGCGAGCCATCGGGGTTCTCGAAAGCGCAGTGGGCGAGTTCTTTCGTCGAGGACTGAGATTCAATGCGAACAGCGCTGCGCCGAATGAATCGCGAATAATGCGCCATCGCCCAGTATTGGCCGCTGTGGTAAATGTCTTTTGTTTTCGAATCCATGGTCAGCATGCCGCCGAGAGGATAGGGCCCGATATTCGGTCCACCACGCTCATCGGTGACAAAGCACCAACCGGTAACTGAGCGGCAGCCATTCTGCAGGATCTCGCTGAATTTCTGTCCCCATGTGGCCCAGCACCTGAGATATTCCGGATCGTCGTGGTCCGGACTTCCTTCGGTCCAGTGCATTTCGACGTCAGGAAACGCGCTTTGTACGCGCATCATCCACTCCGGTTGTCCGGTATATCCGTGCCACGCGACCGAGTTCGTGTACTTGCGCACGCCCGGAGTTTCGAGCTCGGCGATTGCCCGCCCCCAGAGGTTGTAGTTGTGATCGATGATCCAGATTTTCGTTTTCACTCCGGCTCGCTCGAACGCCGGTCCAAGATGATCAGTTACGAAGGCTGATTCGTAATCTTGCGGCCAGAAGCACGCCGGCATGAGTCCTTGCTGATCGGCGTCGACTTCGTTCTGCACCGTGATCGCCTGAATCGATACGCCTTCTTGTTCGTATGCTTGAATGAATTTCAAAAAGTAATTCGCATAGGAAGGCATGTAGGTGTGGCGCATGCATCCGCCGAGCATCGAATTGTCATCCTTCATCCACCCCGGCGGACTCCAGGGGGAAGAAAACAGAAACAGGTCGGGATTCACGCTCTTAGCCTCGCGCAAAATCGGGAGAATGTACGCGCGATCATGTTCAATCGAAAACCGCTTCAAGTCGGGATCCGGGCTGCCGTCATCGAAGCTGTAAAGCGAGGCGGAATGATCAGACGAACCAATGCAACTGCGGCAGACGTTCAATCCCATCTCCGAGCAATGAAACAAAAGATGAAACAGCTGTTCGCGCGCTGAGGGCGCGAGCTCATTAAGCAGATAACAGGAGCCGTCGGTAAATGCGGCGCCGAAACCGAGAATTGGTTGAAACTTGTTCCCGCGATTGATGGAGATTACGTTTTCGGAAATAGCTGATGGCGATTTGTTCCATAAAAGAGCCGGGGCGGGAGATAACCTTTGATCATCGTCGGTTACCCACACCTTCGCGGCGTCGGGTAGAATTTCAGACGCGTAAAATTCGTGAAATCGGGTTGCGGCGGAAAGCGCAACAGGGTCTGCCAGCGCTGCTCCGATGCCTGCTGCGAGAAAGTCACGTCGTGTTGTTTTCATTTGCTTTCAGCCAAGCATCCAGACTGTCCAGCATGACCATTGCTACTCATTTGTTTCTTTCACAGTTGAAATCGACTGCATTCGTTTCAACCATGCCGTCGTGTTCTCAGGGCTCAACAAATATAGCTGCATACTTCCGCTGACCTTGTTGTGTGCAACGCCTTCGTTCGGGTCATCGGAGCGTAAGTCGCGTCCCTGGCCATAATTTTGCCACCACTCACCCCAGGCCACGGCGCCGGTGCCACCGAACCAGTCGTTCACGTTAACTTCGATCAGGTCGGGACGGACTGAGGCGCGCAAGTGCTGTGAGCCGATGGCCTCGACACCGATGCCGTATCCTTCCCTATCGGTTAGCGAGGCAAAAACAAAATTGCGCTTGATGCTGCGAAAATCATTCGTCCCGAGAGGCGTGTCATCGAGCTCGTACGGTTGTGTGGGAGGTACCGACTGCGGCCCCGGCGCATGCGCCATTGCGATTCCATCATTGCGTCCGATGTGATCATCGGGATAAACGCTCCATTCGCCGATGCGGCGCCACTGCAATTTGTCGCACCAAAGCGGCACGCCAAACTGTAAACCAATTTCGCGCGCCCGCGTATCCGTTCCGACGTAGGTAAAGTCGTAATTCACTCTAACGCTTCCCTGTGGAGTGAGGAGAAATCGCAATTCGCCGGCGAAGTCGCGATAGGCGCCGGTTTCGATCACTTCGTAACCAGCTTCGACGGGATGAATTTCCAAAGGCTTGGTCAATCGCCATGTTTCGAAGATCGGGAATTCGTCAAGCGTGGATTCGATTGGAAGAACGTGCAGCTTGGGGGTTTGATACAAAACCGAATGTCGATTTACCAGCGCGCGACGGATGCGGCCGTTCGCGCCATCGAATGCAATCTCGAAATTGTCCCCGATGAAACGTTCCATCGGTCCTCCCAGCCATCCCTCATGGACGTAACGAAGGGATTCTGGTTTCGTTGCGGGTTCGGCCGTCGAGGCCGGAGCAATTCCCAACTGCATGCGATAAGGAGCTATTACGCGTCCGTCCCGATCTACAAAACGAAGCGATAGTACTTCGCCGGGCTTGGTTTCCGCTCCCACCATGACGGAAATCTCGCCGCTGCTGCGAGGCAGGATATCAGGATGAAGAGTTCCCTTTTGTTCTCCTACTGACCACTCCAGACTTAGCTCGGACAAATTCGTGAACTCGTAACGGTTATCGACTGGAAATTCCGCACGCTCACCGGTCTTCCATTGGGGCAAATCACGCTGCTGCATGTGTACTGGAGACATGAGCATCTTGAAATGCCAGAACTCCGGCTTCTTGCGCCGCCAGCCGTCGACCAATCCCCACGGAGCGTCACCGACAATGCCGCGCCCAGGCATGCGATAAATGCCGTCAAGCGCATGTTCCGGCCGGCCGATGCTGCCGCGTCCATATTCGGAGTCGCGACCGGGAACTAAGAAAATGTCGTCGACCCACGCCCAAAGCATGCTGCCCTGCACGTTCTTGCTTTTCTGCACTGCGTCCCAGATGTCGATGAGAGGATCGATGTAATAGTCGCGGTCGCCGGGGTCGAGCCACATCTCGCGCGTGTCACCCCAAAGATCTCCCTGAAAAATGCAGAAGCTCTCATCCCAAATGATAGGTACGTTCACGTCCTCACGTTCCTTCATGCGGGCGAGCGAAATGGGATTGTGCATCGTATCGAGCTCGAGAGTTGCGCTCTGCCCGGCGCTTGTGGGGCGCGTGTGATCGTGCTCTTTCACGAACCGATGCGCAGCCTCGAAGTCTGGCCCCCAGGTACTTTCATTTCCCACCGACCAGATAATCACGCTGGGGTGCGAGCGGTCGCGATCTAAAATTTCGGCGGTGCGTTGAACGAAGGTGGGCAAATATCGCAAATCGGAACTTTCATCGACCCAGCAGAATGGAGCTTCTGCTTCGACGTAGAAGCCCATTTCATCAGCATCGTCATAAAGCTGCTCGATTGGAAGGATGACTTCTGTGCGAAACGCATCCAGGTTTGCTTCCTTCATCATTTCGAGATCACGACGAAGGAGACCAGGAGTGACTACACGGCCGGTAAGAGGAGTCGCTTCGTAATAGCCGGTTCCGCGCAGTTTCACAGGAACACCATTGATCAACAACTCCGTTCCACGAATCTCCACCTGGCGAAAACCAATTTGCCGTGACACGCACTCCGTCCCTAGGCTTGCGCTCAACTTATATAAAAGAGGATGTTCGGCCTCCCAGTGTTTCGGATTTGTAATTTGGAAGTCGATCCGTTTCTCGATACGCGACCAGGGCGCGAGCGTTACGTTCAGCCGATCATCCGTGAGCGGGACAGGATTGCCCTCTGGATCTTTCAAGGATAAATTCAACGGCAACTCGCGGACCCCGTGCGCCGATTCATTCTCGACTGACAGATCCAAAGTCAGGGTGGCGTTTCTGTAGCTGGAATCAAAGACTGTCTGCACATGAAAACGTCGAACGTGGACTTCCGGCAAGCTGAAGATATGAACCGGACGAAAGATTCCCGCGAGCGGAAAATTCGTGTAGTGACTCATGTAATCCAGGTGCGATGACAGGGTATGCTCTCGAACCCTCACGGCAAGCAGGTTGGCAACGCCAACGCGAGCAGCATCAGTTATGTCGAGTTCGAAAGGCGCAAAGCCTCCCTCGTGCGAACCGATGCTCTTGCCGTTAACAAAAATTTCGGCTCCGCTGTAAACGCCTTCAAACAGCAGCTTGATGCGGCGTCCGCGAAAGCTCGCTGGAATGTCAAATGCTCTGCGATACCCACCAATACCCGTCGCGCTATCGAAATCCTCCATGGCCCAGTGCGACGGAATTGTAATGCTCTTCCAATCAGAATCGGAGAAGTTAGCTTCCGCAAAGTTGGTTGGAGGATCTGGCCTGAAGCGCCATGTTCCATTCAGATTTACGTCAATCGAGCTTTGATCGGGCAAGCTGAGGCCGGGACTAAGATCCCCCGCTTTCACAGTGCATTTTGCGGAGATTCCGCCGGGAATCTGAGCGGTGGTTGTTAGGTCACCTTCGAGTCCTACCGGCATTTCGATCGAGAATGTGCCGTCTTCCCGCGTTTGGGCCGAGCCGCGCCACGGTTTTTTACCGGCTGTGCCTTCCATTTCAACGGCGACATTCGCAAAGGGGCGGGTTCCGAATCCGTCAGTGACTATACCGATAATATGGTTAAGCAGATCAGATCCAAGCACAATAACCGGCGGATCATTTCTGTCATACACCTCAATTTCATTGATACTGATGTGACCGGCAAAATGCGAAATGCGAAGTGCTGTTGTCTTCTGTGGCGCAAACTGCGCGAGAATCAGCCGTGTAAGCAAGTGCTGCGAATCGCCGATTGCCTGCAGCGGACGCCATTGTCCATCCGCCCCACGTGTCTCAAGTTCAACATGCGTCAGTTTTGGGTCGCCGTCCTGGCGAATGACAACTTCTTGAAATTGCACCGGAGTTGGCCAGTCCAGCTCGACCCAGGTCTCGGCGGGATCGGTTCCGTCCTTCTGGTTCCACTGAGTCTTTGCAATATCGCCATCGTTGATATTTTCAGGCCTGGTGTCTTCAGAAGAACTCGAAGCTGTGGCGCGTGCAGAACGCGCTAGGTTACCAGTTGGCGTTTCTTGCGCAATAAGCCATGGAGCCAAAAACGCCAGAACCAGCGCGGCTTGCGCAGTTCGTTTTAGGGGCATGATCGACAAAGCAGGTTGACTCTCACAGAGTTGTTAACGGCACATGTGCTGCTCCCAATCGTCGGCGAACATATTCAACTTGGCGTCGGAATCTTCGGGATGGGCCGAAAAAGCTGACTCGTTTACTTCAATTCCCCAGCCGGGAACAGTTGGCACTTCGTAATACCCGTCTTTCACACGTGGCGTTCTCGACGTAAGTTCCTCGCGCCACGCCACGTCGTAATCCTGAAATGTTTCGAGAATCAGGAAATTCGGTATGTTCGCGGCCAAATGGATTCCGGCTATTGTCTTTAACGGCCCATCGCAGTTATGCGGAGCAACGCTGACATAATGCGTTTCAGCGAGTGCTGCGATTTTTTTGGTCTCGAGAAAGCCGCCGGAATAGGTAATGTCCGGTTGAATCACATGCGCGGCTTTGTGATTGAGAAGATCAAGAAATCCAAACCGGCTGTAAATGTGTTCGCCGGTCGCAACGCGCAATGGTGAGCCGGCGACCACCTGCGCCATGGACTCGTTGTTGTGTGCAGGAATCGGTTCTTCGCACCACGCGGGATTCAACGGAACCATCGCCCGAATCGCTTCGAGCGCCATAATTGGGCTGAACCGCCCGTGAAACTCAAGAAGAATATCGGTTTCTTCTCCGACGGCTTTCCGAACCGCTTCGACTGTCTGTACCGCGCCGCACAACTCGGCGCGCGAAATCTCGCGGCCACCCGGACCAAACGGATCGAATTTCAACGCTTTGTATCCGCGCGCGACAACTGCACTCGCCTTATCCGCCACTTCCGAAAGATCGCCGATACTGCTGTACCATCCATTGGCATAGGCTTTTACGCGGCTTCGAACTTTGCCGCCAACCAAGTTGTAAACCGGTTGCCCGCAAGCCTTCCCAACAATGTCCCACAGCGCCATTTCGATTCCCGCCATCGCGGAGAACATGACCGGACCGGTGTTGTGCTCAATCTGGTAAAGACGAAACCAGAGGTCTTCAATATCGAAGGGATTCTGTCCGACAACATAGCGGCGGCCGAAATCGAGCACCAGCTCGCGAACCGCAGTCTCCTTCCATCCCAACGTCGCTTCGCCCCAGCCGACTAGACCCGAATCTGTTTGGATTTTGACGAAAGTAAAATTGCGCCAGCCCGCGCCAATCAGGAAACAGTCAACTTTGCTGACTTTCATGCCTGCCCTTGAGAGTCCTTTAAATGTTTCGCAACGCGATCGAGACTATTGCGCCAGGTATCCGCCATCTATCGTCCAGTTCGCGCCATTCACGTACCGGGCCGCGTCGCTACACAGATATGCGACTAACTCGGCGATCTCTTCGCAACTGGCGAAACGCTGAATCAAGTACTTTTCAAACAGTCTCGGCGGATCGATCACGCCTGTTGCGATCAGGTTTTTAGTTACATACGTCTCGACAGCCCCCGGACTGATTGTATTTACTCTGATGCCGAATTCCTTCATCTCCACCGCCATCGCGCGAGTCATGGCAGTCAACGCTCCCTTAGTTCCGGCGTACGCCACAAGGTTTGGATTGCCCGCCAACGCGTTCACAGACCCGATGTTTACAATCACGGGGTCTCGCGGCCGGGACGCGGCCTGAGAGATGTGGCGGAGAAATTCCTGCGCGAGAAAATAGGGCGTCCGCTGGTTGATGGCCACGACGCGGTCGAACTCCTCTCTCGTAACTTCCAGCATAGGTTTATGAAAACTCCAAGCCGCGTTGTTGATGAGAGTATCGGCGGTGCCAACCGTGCGGGATATTTCGTCAATGATGACTGTGGCCGCGTCGGGCTCGGCTAAATCTTTTACCAGGGCAAAAGCTTTTCCGGAGACGAAATCCTCTTCGTTAATTCGCGAGAGAACCGTGGCATCGCAATCCACGAGCAAAACTTGAGCACCGTCCGCGGTGAGTCGGCGTGCGATTACAAGCCCCAATCCGTTTGCCGCACCGGTAATGACGGCGCGACGAGGTTCAAGCCCGGTCTTTATGTCCCCTTTAATTTCTTTCGGCCCCAAGAACTGCTCCTCGCAACCTGTATCACTAACTTTCGCGGATGCGGTATTGAAATGGCCGCGTTGAGCGGTCGACCTCTAAACGCCCGGTTTCGACGCCCCGATGCAAATGGCCTGAAATTGCATTTGCCAATTCGAGGTGCACGCCATAGGGCCATTCGCCGAGCTTTTCGGAAAGTCTCTCGCAAAGCTCCCGCATGGTTACTCCCGACCTTCTTCGCCGCAGATATTCAGCGATCAGGAGATCTGCGTACATGACAAAGTCCCTCGATTGAGCGCAAAACTGCCGAATCGACTCCTTGCCGCGCAATACTGGCCAGTGACAACCGACAATTATCTCCGCGGGAGAATTCTCTATTATGCGGATGGTCTGCAGATATGCATCGACGTACAAGTACGTCGGACAAAGCGCCCAGCCGCCGTTCAGCGATCGGTAACCTGCACCTTGAATCGCGTCGCCGTAGAAAAGCGTGCTATTGTTGCGGTCATACACTCCCAGGTGGCCATAACTGTGCCCTGGTAAATGCCAGATCTCGAGTATCCGATTTTCGCCCAGGCGAATGGTTTCGCCGCCGATGAATGTGACACTTACAGCTTGGGCTGTCGACGAGCAATTTTTGATCTGTTGTGCCGTTTCCTCATCGAAAAAAATTCCGTGGTCCTGCCGAAAACCGTCATAACGAAACTCAAACAGATCATGGGGAGACTCAACCAGCTTGCAATCGGCATCGCCACAGGCGATCTGAACTCGCGGATAGCGTTTCTTAATCTCGGCCGTGCCACCGCAGTGGTCACCATCAGGATGAGTCACGACCAGCCACGCCAACTCGTCCGCATCTATACCGGACTGCATTAAATAACGCGGCACATCTTCGGTTGCATGCTTACGTGTTCCGCAATCAATCAGCATGGCGCCGCCGTTATCCTTTAACAAAGGCAGGTATAAAGGCCGCCCGACGATTTCGCATTCGATCAGTTCAGCTCCGGGATAAATCTGCATGATCGGCCTTTGCCCGCACTCTGAAATCGTCGTTTCTAATGGCAATGTTCTGAAATTCGCGCGACGCATTCTGTAGGCCGCGGACCAGCAACCAATGGTCGTTTGCACAGGTCACCATTCGGGCGCCGCGGTCGAGTTCCAATTGCGCCATTTCAGGAGTTTCTGTAACCGTCCCCCACGATTTGCCGGCTTTGGCCGCCGCGTTCGCCACTTTATCAAATGCCTGCTGGATCAGGGGATGCTGGCGTTGCAGCGGAACCCCGTAACTCATAGTCAAATCCGCCGGACCCACGAACAGCAGATCGACTCCGTCAACAGAGGCAATCGCGTCCACACAATCCACGGCTTCACGATCCTCGATCTGCACCACTAGAAATATCTCTCGATTCTGTTCAGCCAGATACTCGGACGGATCAGAAAGACCGTACTTCGCATCCGCACCGGCATGGTCGAATCCGCGTTTTCCCTGAGGTGGAAATCGACTCCACTCCGACCATTGCCGAGCTTCTTCAGGGCTGCAGCAATGGGGAACCATGATCCCGTTCGCTCCGAACTCAAGTGTCCGCATGACACTTGCGTATCCGTCCTTGCAAATACGAACCATCAGGTCGATCCCGGTTGCCCGGCATGCCAAGGACAATCTGTCGATCACCTCAAAACCATGCGCCCGGTGCTCCATGTCGAACCACACCACATCGAAGCCTAACTCACCGACAAGTTCCGCCAGCCACGGTTCGGTCACGCGATTGATCCCGATAACTTTTACGAAATCTCCGGCTTGCAGTTTTGTTCGCAGCCTGCTTTTCACCAATTATCACCCGTTAAAGTCACCACTACATTCACCGACTCGAGGCGATGATACTGGCGTTGCGCGTCTTAAGTCAAATATGCGACACTTGTCCGTAATACGGGATACAATCCCGAAAGCGTATTTAGTGCTGAAAAGGAGTCACGGTGCCAAAGAAACATTCCAATGGGCCACGTCGCATTCAAGCCGACAAAAACTACATTGAGGTAGCGGGAAAGATTTTCGCGGTGTTGGAGTATTTCGTCGACGCCGGGAGCACGAAAAAATCGATGGCGTTTGCTGATTTGGCCCGCACGTTGCCATTTGCCCGCACTACCGTGCACCGAATTCTCTACTCACTCGAGAAACTCGGTTATGTGGAGAGAGATGAAATGACATCGCGTTATCATCTCGCGGCCAAATTTTTTGAGCTCACGGGACCTGCCACCAATTTTCGCCGCCTGCAATCGATTTCCCGGAGCAGTATGCAACAACTACTTCTTCGATTTGGAGAGACGGTGAACCTCGGGATCGTGGAGGACCATCAGATTACTTATATCGAGGTTCTGCAAAGTCCCAGTGCGCTGCGCATTGCGGCCACGCCCGGCGAAAGGAATCCCATGCATTGCACAGCGTTAGGCAAAGCTATGCTTGCCTTTCTGCCTGAAAATGAGGTGGGAGCCACTCTCGAACAGTGGCCACTGGTCAGGCGCACTCCAAGAACTATCACTCAAAGGAAACACTTGTTGGAGCACTTAGCATCGATTCGAGAGCGCGCTGTAGCTCTCGATATGGAAGAAAATCTCATCGGAGTGGTCTGCGTTGCCTCTCCGATTTTCGATCAGAGTGGCAAAGTGATCGCAGGTCTCAGTGTGTCCGGTCCGGCCGCTCGCATGATGCCCAAGCTGGCGCAGGTGCAAGAAGAAATCCGCAACTCCGCATCAGCGATATCCCGCATGTTGTCCCCCAGCGCGCTGGCCGCAAATGTGCTGTCGCCGTACAAGCGGGCAAGCACGCCCGGTTCAGGTGACACTACTGCCAAACCGGCGCGACTGGCTGTTCCGTAATACGGATATAGTTCCTTTTTTGCTTGACGCTGGTCTGCGCTCTTCTGTAGCATGGCCTCCGTTTTTGACAGCCAACAATCTATTCGTGCGCGTGGTCTGAGTGCTGTCACTCGAGAGGGGGCTATGACCGCACACAAGAACGTACTCCGCTTCGTCGCCTGTTTCTTAGCCTTAATAGTCGGCTCCGGGATGCTATTAGCGCAGATTGATCGCGCAAACATTTCGGGCACCATCACCGATCCATCAGGCGCAATAGTTGCCGGCGCGCGCATAACCGTGACGGATTTGGATACTGGGCAATCCGTGACTGTGACAACTGGTAGCGACGGCATCTACACGGTGAGCCTTCTCCATATTGGCCGATATTCAGTCGAAGCAAGCGCTAGCGGTTTTCAAAAGAGTTTGCAATCGGGGATCGTATTGGACGTTAACCAAGTGGCCCGCGTGGATTTGCGATTGAAGGTGGGTACGGCCAACGAGGTAACGGAAGTGACCACATCGGCTCCGCTAATTGCTACAGAAACCTCATCCCTGGGAACGATTGAGACTCAACAGCGAATTGCGGACCTACCATTAAATGGACGTTTGTTCACACAGCTGGCCTGGCTCGGTCCCGGAGTGTCGCCTGGATCCAGTTCTGGAATCGGACTGAGTGGTTCGACTGACGACAATCGTCCCGGCATTCAGCTCTCGGTGAACGGCCTTTGGGGATTCGACAACAACTTCCTGCTTGACGGTGTCGATAACAACGCCATTGGCGACGGTACGATCGCGGTCAATCCATCGCCGGACGCGATCGGCGAATTTCGAGTAGAAGAAAATTCAATGAAGGCGGAATTCGGCCGTGGGGGCGCCGCCGTCAATGCGGCTCTGAAGTCCGGAACAAACGCATTTCACGGTGGGGCATTTGAGTACATTCGCAATGACGTACTCGATGCCAGGAACTATTTCGACACCCCGGCAGACGGGCCAAAGGCGCGCCTGGAGCGCAATCAGTTCGGCGCTTACATCGGCGGGCCAATCATTAAAGACCGCACTTTCTTTTTTGGCGATTATCAGGGCTCACGGCTGCGTGAAGGGCAAGTTGATATCAGCACTGTGCCGACGGTAAGTGAGCGCGGTGGAGATTTCACTGATCGGGGTTACGTGCTTTACGACCCGAATACCACCGACCCGAACACGGGCGCCCGGCAACTTCTAAATCCCTCTGACCCTACCGTCATACCCGCGAACCGCATCGATAAAATCGGGCAGAACATCGTCAACCTGTTCCCGCTTCCGAACCGGCCCGGTTACCTAACTGCCACGAGCGCCAACTTTATTCTCAAACCCGTCGAGATTCTTAACGGAAACCAGTTTGATGTTCGCATTGACCACAAACTCACGGATCACGACCAGCTATTCGGGCACGTTTCGCTCGAAGACCATCCGCAAGTGCAACCCACGCCCTTGCCCGGTCTCGCCGAAGGATGTTGTGGTGGCGACATGAATATGCGTGAGCAGAACCACGCGGTCGGATACACACACACTTTCGGCAGCACGCTGCTCAATGATCTCCGTTTTGCTTACATCCGTTACGCCGTTACTTCTGTTCCGGTCGACTATGGTCAAAATATTTCGGACCAGGTTGGTATTCCAAATGCCAATCATGGAAATCCCGAGACGTCAGGCCTTGCGGACATCAACATCAATGGCTACAACAATCTCGGAAATTCATCCTGGATTCCTGAGTTAGCGGACGACAACGTCTATCAAGTGGCGGATTCTGTCAGTTGGATTCGTGGCAAACATACGATCAAGTTTGGAGCTGACCTCCGCCGTTATCAGCGCAACTTCTATCAATCCGCAAACGCATTTGGGCAATTCTCGTTTAACGGACAGTTCACGCAGGATCTCACCACAAACGGCTCGCCACAAGACGGTCTTGCTGATCTATTGCTCGGATTGCCGAACTATCGTGAGCAGGACGGACTATCGCAAAAGGACCACACCCGCTCCTTTGAGTTGGGAGAATTTGTTCAAGATGATTACCGCGTGACTTCGAACCTGACGCTCAACCTTGGTCTGCGATATGACATCACTTCTCCGGTGGGTGGCGAAGTAGGCAATTTCAACCTCACGACCCACGTTGTTGACCTTAACTTTGGGCCGAATGCAATTTCGAACGCAGGTGTGGATTATTACAAAAAGGATTTCGGACCGCGCGTAGGGTTTGCGTATTCGCCGTTCAACGATCGAAAAACCGTGATCAGCAGCGCATTTGGGATGTTCTACGCGCCTGAAGGAAACCAGTTCAACGATATCGGAGAGAACCCACCGTTCCTTCAGTATTACCAGGTGAATACTTCACCGCTGACGCTTCCCTCCGCCGCCACGATGATCGACTCCGGCTTCCCCGCGCAACTTCCAACTGAAGATCCGCTGAATCCATCCGGACAGGTGAAGACGACCGGTCTGGTGCGCAAGCCGCCCACCATTCTGGAATGGAATTTCACAATCCAGCGGCAGCTCGCGCAAAACTGGATGTTTAATATCGCCTATGTTGGCACACGCGCGACCGGCATTTGGAACAACGAAGACAGCAACCTGGACCAGCCGCAGCAGCCACTCGACACCAATTTCACTTCGAATCCCGCACTCGATCCGTTAGGCACTGGGAATTATGGACGCCCATATTTTAACGTTCTCCCGTTCCTATCGGTCATCAATCCAATCGACTATCCAAACTTTAATGTTTTTTTTAATGGCTTGGAGACGAAACTGGAAAAACGGTTTTCGAGCGGATCAACACTGCTGACTTCTTACACCTGGTCGCACGATATCGGCGACTGGCAGGGCGCGCATACCGGGAATACTCAAATTGCGGATGACCCGAACGCGCAAAGGGGGGACGTCGATCCCGATTATCGTCACCGTCTGACAGTCAGCTACACGTATGAATTCCCCTTCGGCCGCGGCAAGCCCTTTGGCGCGGACTTTAACGCGGTTGAAAATGCGATCGCCGGCGGCTGGCAAGTAAGTGGAATCACCACTGTGCGAAGCGGCGAACATTACACCGCTTTTCTCTCAGGGGATGATACGAACACCGGTACCGCTGCCATGCCGGACCTGATCCATAATCCTTACGATTTTTCATACAATGTTTCTCAGCAGGTTGCGGATGGTTGCCCGGGAGGCCATCAGTCTTTAACCTGCTGGTATAACCCCGCGGCATTCGTTCAGCCTGCGCTGGCACCCGGGCAAAGCGTCGCTCATCAGTTCGGTGATGCCGGAGATGGCGACCTGGTGGGACCACACCAGGTGAATTTCGATTTCTCCGCGTTCAAGAGCTTTAAAATTACCGAGGGATCGCAACTGCAGTTCCGCGCCGATCTCTTCAACATTTTCAACCATCCGCAGTTCGGCATTTCCGGTCGCAATCCAGACCAGGGATCGAACGGAGCGCAGATCACTGGCACTCTGCCTGACAACCAGCGCGAAATTCAATTCGCGTTGCGTTACACCTTCTAAGAGCAGCGGAGCGAGAGCATTTTTGCATGCTTTCGCTCTGCTTTTTTTTGAAGCATGCTTTCGCTCACCAAGGACTAAAATCACGACTCGGCGTAGCCACATCAACCAATTGTTCTTACCGGCGGCGAAAGCGTGAATCGAAGAGGTTTTCTCAGCAGGCTCGGAGCATCCGCGGGTTTGCTTATGACTGGCAATGCCCTGTGGGCGGAGCCAGACTCATTCTCTAGCGGAATCCGTTTTGAGGAGATCGCAGCGAAGAGTGGATTAAACTTTGTGACTGCCAACTGCCCGACGTCGAACAAATATCAGCCTGAGACGATGGCCGGCGGAGTGGCGTTGCTAGATTACGACGGTGACGGCTACCTTGACATTTACCTGGTGAATGGCGCTGCCTTTCCGACATTGGAGAAGGACTCTCCTAAATACTGGAACCGGCTATTTCATAACAATCACGATGGAACCTTCACGGATGTAACCGAGAAAGCCGGAGTCGCCGGTAAAGGATATGGGATCGGCGTTACGGTGGGAGACTACGATAATAACGGCTACCCGGACCTGTTCGTGGCCAATGTCAACTCCAATCAGCTTTTTCATAACAATGGCGATGGGACCTTCACTGACGTAACCGAAAAGGCTGGAGTAGCCGGCGCCGCACTCAATGGGAGAAAGATGTGGTCGGCTGGCGCTGGCTGGTTCGACTATAACAATGATGGCCTGCTGGACTTATTTGTTGTCAATTATTGCGATTGGGACATTCATAATGACCCCGACTGCCTTCTCAATGGCCAAGTGCGCGGATATTGCCATCCGAGATTTTATGCGCCCTTGCACAATACGTTGTATCGGAATAATGGCGACGGCACATTTACCGATGTTTCCGCTGAGACGGGAATTGCCTCGAAGATGGGCAAAGGCATGAGTGTTTCGTTTGCCGATTTCGATGGCGATGGTTTTATGGATGTCTTTGTCGCAAACGACACGACGCAAAATTTTCTGTTTCACAATCTCGGCGGCAAGAAGTTTCAAGAGATTGGAACGGAAGCTGGCGTAGGATATGCGGCATCGGGCATGGCACTCTCTGGGATGGGATCTGACTTCCGCGACATTAATAATGATGGACGCCCCGACATCTGGCACACAGCCATCGAGCACGAGACCTTCCCACTTTACTTAAACCATGGTGCGGGAAATTTTGTCGACGGAACGCCGACCTCGGGGCTCGCCTTGGCCACGGCGAACATCTCAGGTTGGGGAAATGGAATATTCGATTTCGATAATGACGGCTGGAAGGATTTGTTTGTTGCACGCTCGAATGTGATTGACAACATCGACGTGATCTATCCAAATCGCCACTACACAGAGCCGAACTCAGTTTTTCGCAACCTGCGCAATGGCCGATTCCAGGACGTCAGCGCTGGAGCGGGGCCTGCCTTCCAATTGGAATCCGCTCATCGTGGCGTAGCATTTGGAGACTTAGATAATGATGGACGAATCGATGCTGTCGTTAGCGTTTTAAACGGTCCGGCCAAGCTATTTCGCAACATCTCACAAAATGAGAATCACTGGATTCTGCTGAGACTTGTAGGTACGAAAAGCAATCGTATGGGGATCGGCGCACAGATTCGAATCACGACTGCAGATGGCAATTCGCAGTGGAACCATGTGACAACGGCCGTCGGCTATGCGTCGTCCAGTGACCGCCGAGTGCATTTTGGGTTAGGAGCTAACAAGCTTATTCGAGAAATTACGATTCGCTGGCCGAGTGGAGTGCGGCAGCGGCTACAAAACGTGGCCGTAGACCGTGTACTCACCGTTGAGGAACCGCGAAGCAGGTCTGTTTAAGCTCAGTTCTTTATTTCTCGATCACTTATCTATTTCCCGCTGCGGATAGTCCGCACGCAAGGAAACAATTTCATAGGAACGCACCGCAACCGTGATTTCATCCGAATCGATTACTGTGCCCTTAGTTCAACGACCGCAGCATTCCAGGCGGATACCCGAAACAGCAAATCGGCTCGATGTGCAACCGGCGGATTGGCAATCGGGTCAAGCCCGCTCATATCCAATCGCACCGTTCCGCGAAGCATGGCGCTCTCACCCGGCGCGAGCCAGAAGAAATTGTCATCCCAAACCACTGAGCAAGTCTCCGGATGCAGCTCAATCCGAACCGGGTAGGCAGGAACGTTCCCGGCGTTGTCCACAGTGACTGCAACGGTCGCTTCTTTCTGCGATTGACTTGCAAACTTAGCCACCGCGCGCAGCGATGTTGCGGTAGCTTGCACTTGGGGCATCAACCAAGGGCCGGTTGTGTTCAGCTGTTCAGGCACAGGGCCGGCTTGCCAGCGTTTTCTCTGTTCCGGGTCGGCAAGAAATTTCAAGATCCGCAACCAGTACATTCTGCGCGAAACCCTGTTGCCTGCTGCGTCACTCAATGTAACTTCAAAAAACAGGTAGCCTTCCGAAGTGTTCGCGGGGATTTGCCATGAAAAGCGCTGAGAATCACTCGCGCGCCCGTTGGGCGGAATATCGACGGTCCACTGCTGCTCATGCGCAACCCGCAGCTCGCGATCAAAAAGGCGAGCGCGAATGCGAGTTCCTCTTATGCTCTGTTCGGTATCATTGAGCGCAAAGACGGACGCTGTGAATGTATCTCCTGGCCCCCAGGAGAAAAACCCGGTGTCGGCCATCACGTGGATTGGTTCGTTCGCTCGCTTTGCCGCATAAAATGGGATCTGAGGTTGTCCGCACCAGTCGATGAGGTGCCAGCTGTTAGAGATCGGCCCCAGTGAGTTGTAGGTCCAGAGCGCTTCGCCTCCCGTATACGGAAATTGCGCGCGCCAGTTTTCGAGCACACAAGCCATGTTGTGCTCGTATCCCATTTGGCTGCATTCGATTAAATGCTCAAGATCAGCTTTGCCGAAATCCGCATACCACGAGGCTTTCTGCCAGCTTTTAATAAAGGTGTACCAGAGCTCGGCGCTGCGATCGCGAATTGTGGGATATTTACGCTTGAATACCTCGACGTCGTAGCCCACTGGTGTCGCGGCGAGTTCGTCGGCTGGAATAATTCGTTTCAGCAGAGACATATTTGCGAAGCTGCTGAACGACCACTCCGAAATGAAGTTGTGTCCCCGGTCGAAGATCTTGTGGTACCAATTCTCGTCGGCGGTATAAATCTCCTGTGGCTCGTATGCGTGATAATCGCCGCCACAGGGCGAATTCATGCGAAACGCGCGTCCGTTGTCATATCCGGCGAAGATTTCCCGAACTAGACCCAAAAAAGGCTCGATCCCATCGGCGAACGGATCAAATTCATTTCCGCCGACGTAAATTGCCATCGACGGATGCTGGCGCAATCGCAAAACACTTTGCGTCAATTGCTCCCGCCACACCGCTAGCGTGGTTGTTCCCGGTGTGTCGGCCCAGTTGAGCGGGACTTCTTGCCAGACGAGCATTCCGTTTTCGTCGCACAAGTTGTAGAACTGCTCGGTTTCAAAAATTGATGTGCCGCCGTTTAACCGCAGCATGTTAAATCCACTGTGCTTCGCGGCACGGATCATCCATTCTTCGCGCTCGGGTGAGAGAACGAGCACGTCGTCGCTCGTCATCCAACATGCGCCTTTTACATAAAACGGACGTCCATTGACGACCCATAAATACTTGTAGGCTTCGTCTTCCAGAGTTTTATCGGCAGGAGTGACGCGCGGAGTGTCGGGATCGAGCGGATTGCGTTTCAACTGCAACGTGCGCACTCCGAAGCGGCTGGTGATGAAATCGATTTGCTCGCCGTCCTTTATTAGTTTCAACTCCAGACGATAGAGTGGCTGGTCGCCCATTCCATTCGGCCACCAGAGCCTCGGGTTGCTGAGTTCTATCTCGCGCTCCCAAAACGAATTTCCATTCGGAACTTTCTGCCGTGATTTGCCTTCCCATGCAACTTTCCCGGTTGTGTGTTCGACGATTTGCGTTTCGATAATTGCGTCGAACACTGCGCCGGCGTTGGTCAACATGGCCTGCCCCCAAAGCGTCGCAGTATTCAGAGTAATTACATCCGTTCGCACGAGCGGCGCTTCCATGTAGGCTTGACCTGTGGCTATGATCCGAATCGGTTGATACAGTCCCATGGTGCGGTATCGATTTCCCCACTGATAACTTTCCGCATCCTGGGCATCGGGTTTGACAACGCGAGGATTACGGTTTTCACTCGAGCCGTCGAAGTTAGGGAGTAAATCGTGCGGCTCGTGGACCAGTCGGACCAATATCTCATGCTCTTTCCCGGGCGTGACGCGTGTGCTGATGTCGAAGGTCGGTCCGCCAAACGAGCCCTCATGTGCGCCCAGAAATTCGCCATCAAGCCATACCAGGCCGAAGTAGTCCATGCCATCGAATCGTACGCGTATGACGGAATCACGCCAGGAATTGGGAATTACAAAACGCCGGCGCAAATACCAATCTCGTTGCTGGATCCATTGCAGCCTCTTGAAATTTTCTCCATACCACAGATTGGGGATTT
>Ga0335077_10002604_pt1 | contig 21576 bp, 20 predicted proteins | sample Lox_Sample_31_FD_207151 | JGI IMG/M metagenome (GOLD analysis project Ga0335077, IMG submission 207151) | Soil microbial communities from Loxahatchee National Wildlife Refuge, Florida, United States - Lox_Sample_3.1 | ecosystem: Environmental > Terrestrial > Soil > Wetlands | place: USA...
TTCGCGCATGTGGGGCGCGACCGCGCGGCACATGCGGAACGGCACCACGGAGTGGATGTCGATCATCTTCTGGAACCAGTCGTCGCTCATCTTGTGAATCGGCGCGTCGAGCGTGTAGCCCGCGTTATTGATGAGGATGTCGACCCTGCCCCAGTTGTCGATCACGGCCTGAACCAGCTCGTCGGGCACGCCGGGTGCGGTCAGGTCCCCTCCAAACACCATGGTCTCGCCGGCGATCTCGCTCGCCGTCTGCTCGGCGACGTCGCCGTCGAGGTCGTTGATCAGGACCTTTGCGCCGTTCTCGGAGAGGAGCTCCGCGGTCGCGCGTCCGATTCCGCGAGCCGAGCCGGTCACGATCGCCACCTTGTCATCGAGGATTGCCATGTCCAGGCCTCCAATTTCGTGTGCTCAAGGCTGGGCATCATGCCAGCGATGGCCCCGCGCGCGCGTCAGGCAGGGATTGCGGCCGCGCCGGCGCCGGCGCGGATTCCCGACTCGATCGCGCCGTCGATGAACCCGGCCCACCCGTTCGCGATGTCCGAGCCGGCGAACACGATGCGGCCTTCGGGACGCTGCATCGCGGCGTGATGGTGCTCGTACCAGCCCGGGCGGTGGATCGCCCAGGTCCCGCGCGAGAACTCGTCGGCAAGCCAGTCGTGGGCGGTGGCGCCGAGCGCCTCGTACCCCGGAAGGATCGCGTCCAGCTGGGTCTGCACCGCCGGCAGGTCCCCGGCGTCGCAACGGGCGGCGTCGATCCCGAAGCCGATCATCAGCTGCGAGCCGTCGCCGTCAAACGTCTCGGTGCCGAGGTAGCCGAACGGATGACCGGGCCGGATCGAGTTCTGTTGCACCCTTTCCCCGCGGGCGTGGATGAAGATCTTGATCCCGCGTGACGCCTGGCCGAGCGCGATCGCGGCGAGCTTGTCGTCCGGGAGAGCCGGCGCAAACTCGATCGCGCCCAGAGCATTGAGCGGCACCGCGACGACGACCGCGCGTGCCGTGAACCCGTCGCCGGAACGGGTCTCGACCTCGACGCGGTCGCCTCGCTGCGTGATCGCCGCCACCGGGGTCGCCAGCCGGCGCGCGAATGGCGCCCATGAGGCGATCGCGTCGAGCAGAGCACGGGTCCCGCCGAGCATCGTCACGCGTCCGCCGGTGAACTGGGTCAACTCGAGGCTGTAGCCCGATAGCGCGTGCCACCGCAGCACCGACACCGCCCCGGCTTGCTCGAGCGGCGCGTGCGCGAGCGACTCGAGCTCGGCGGTCAGGACGTCCCGCTCCTCGTCGGACAGCGACAGCTCGCCGAGGCGCTCCGCGATGGTCTGGCGATCGAAGCGCGCGAGTGCCCCGAGGGAGCGAACCGGGTCGTGGGGCACCGGCAGGGCCTCGCGGACCCCGTCGACGAACCGGTCCCAACCGCGCCGGGCAATCTCATCCCGCTCCTCGATCGACCCCGTCCGGCGCTCGGAGCCGACATACCAGCCGGCCACGCCGGCGTCATCGCTGACCGCGACGCTGAGGCCGGCGCGTGTGATCTCTGACCACGTGTGGGGCTGGTGCCAGTGGACCCAGGCGCCGCCGTACTCGATCTCCGAGCCGTTCCACGGCGTGGTCCACGTCCGTCCGCCGAGCCGGTCGCGCGCCTCGAGCAGCAGCACCGACCGGCCGCGCAGCGCGGCCTCGCGAGCGGCGGTGACGCCGGCAAAGCCGCCCCCGACGACGATCACGTCGTTCATGAGACCGCCACCACCTCAGTAGCCACCGACGCACGCAGGCACACGGCGGCGTCGACGGCGACCGCACCCTCCTCGTTCAAGAGCACCGGGTTGAGCTCGATCAGCTCGAGCGAATCCTCGGTCAGCAGCTCGCCGACGCGCTGCGCGAGCCGGGCCGCGGCCCCGAGGTCGAGCGGCGCGCCACCGCGCCCGCCCGTCAGGAGCGGGGCTCCGCGCAGCGACCGGAGGGCTCGCTCGATTCGCTCCGCGTCCGCCGGCAGCGGCACGACCGCGACATCACCGAGGACCTCGGTCCAGATACCGCCGAGGCCGATCACGAGCGCCGGCACGATCGCGTCGGTCCGTGCCGCGATGATCAGCTCAACGCCGGGCCTCGCCATGCGCTCGACGAGCACGCCGGCGCCCAGCTCGGATAACCGGCGGTAGGCGGTCCGTACCGCTGCTTCGTCCCGCACGCCCAGGTACACGGCACCCAGTTCCGATTTGTGCTGGACCGACGCGTCGTTCAGCTTCACCGCGACATTCCGGCCGAGCTCGGCGAACGCGAGTGCGGCTTCGTCCTCGTCTTCGACCAGACGGCCCTCGACCACGCTAACGCCGGCGGCGCGCAGGAGGCCCTTGGCCTCGAACTCCGACACCCATGCGCCGTGGCTTCCGGAGGTGCCGGCGGCGCGGGCGGCGGCGCCGATTTGGCGAAGTCGACCCGGATCTCCGACCGACTGCGCCACCGCGGCGGCGCAGCGCAGGCCGGTTCGTAACCCCGCGACAGCGGGGATGCCAGCCTGGATGAACCGCCAGGCGGCCTCGTCGTCGAGCAGCTCGGGGAGCGTCGAAGAGACAATGGTGTCGGACTCGCTGGCCGCGGCGCCGGCGATCACGCCTTCGCGAACGGCATCCCACGACTCCTTGATCGCGCCGTCGAGATCCGCCGGCTGGTCGTAGAACACGAGCACACGGCCGATCGCCGGGTCCCCGCCGAGGGTTTGCACGAGCCCGCTCAAAGCCGGCGCGTCGCCCCAGATCATCGCCGTGTAGTCGAGCGGGTTCGCCGCCGTCGCCGCGCCGGGGAGCAAATCGCGCAGCCGGTCGCACGTCGCCGCCGTGAGCTCCGGCAGTGCGACCCCCAGCCGCTCGGCCTCATCGGCGCCCTGGGCGGAGTCGCCGCCCGAGCACGTCATGATCGCCAGCCCACCATCGCTCCGGGCCTCGCCCCGACCCCGGCCCCGGCCCCCGACCCGCCGCGCCGGCGACACCACGGCGAGCGTCTTCGCGAGCTCGAGCAGATCGTGAACGTCATCAGCCCACACCGCGCCGGCCTCCTCGATCAACGCGCGGAAGATCCGCTGGTCGCCGGCGAGCGCGCCGCTGTGAGCGGCGGCAGCGTGGGCGCCCGCCGCCGAGCTCCCGACCTTCAAGACGGCCACGCGGACGCCGGCGGCCGCGCACGCCGCAAGGCCGTCGCACAGCCCCGGGCCGCCGTCGTCCTCGAGATAAAGGGCGACCGCCCCGACCCCGGGCTCGCCCGCCAGGAACCCGAGATAGTCGGCGGCGCTCAGCACCGCCTGATTCCCGCTCGCGACGACGGTGTGAAACCGCAGCCCGCGGCGAGTCGCCAGCGCGTTCACGGCGACGTTGCCGCTCTGCGAGATCAGCGCCACGGCGCCCGGATCGCGTGGCGCGAGCGCGTCGCCCCACAACGCGGCGCGCTCGTGCATCGCGACGATCCCGTTGCAATTCGGCCCGCACACCGGCAGGCCGTGACGCGCCGCGGCGGCCGCCAGATCGCGCTGCAAGCCGATCCCGCCGGCGACCTCGGCGAAGCCGGCGCTGAACACGACGACGCCGCCGCAGCCGCGCGCGCCTGCCGCTTCCACGGCGGCGGGGACCCCTGTCGCCGGGATCGCCACGACCACGGCATCGACCGCCTCGGGCAGGTCCGCGAGGGAGGGGACGCAAACCCTTCCAAGCACCGACGTCCTGCCCGGGTTCACGCCCCAGACCGGCCCGGCGAAGCCGATCGCGTCCAGGTTCAGGAGCGCCTGGGCGCCATAGCTTCCGGGGCGATCGGTGGCGCCGACGACCGCAATCGACCCCGGATGAAACAGGCGGCTCAGGTCCACGACGAGACGCTCAGTGGATCGTCGCCTCAACCCCGCGACGCTCGAGCGCGCGGGTGATGATCAACCGCTGGACCTCGCTCGTTCCCTCCCAGATCCGGTCGACCCGGAGCTCACGGTTGAAACGCTCGGCGACGTTGCTGCGCATGTATCCGCGCCCTCCGAAGATCTGCACGGCACGATCCGCGCACCGGCCGGCGGCCTCCGAAACAAACAGCTTCGCCATCGACGCCTTGGCGTGGATGAGCTTGAGGTCGGCGCCGGTGTCGACCATCCCGGCGACGTGGAGCGCCAACAGCCGCCCGAGCGTGGCATCGGTGGCCGAATCGGCGAGCGGGAACGACACGCCCTGGTAATCCATGATCCGCGCGCCGCCCTGCTTGCGCTCGAGCGCCCACGCCGTCGTCTCCTCGAGCAGGCGCCACATCGCGCCGAGCCCGTGAGTGGCGATTCCAAGGCGCTCCTCGGTGAACCAGGCGCGCTGCAGGGCCTCGCCGTTGCCGACGCCGCCGATCACGGCGTCCGCGCCGACTTCGACGTCGGTGAACCGGATCGTCGGATGGCCGTGCGGATAGTTGTGGGTGTACCGCGGGTTGTCGACGAACTCCACGCCGCGAGCGTCGGGCTCGACCAGAAACAGCGTGGGAAGCCGATCCGCGCCGTCGACGACGTTCGCCATCACGATCAGCACACGCGCGACGTCGCCCGAGGTCACGAACCACTTCTCGCCGTTGACCCGCCAGCCGTCGGCCGTCGACACCGCGGTCGAGGCGATCCCGGCCGGGTCGGAACCCGCCTCCGCCTCGGTGACGGCATAGGCGTCGCCGCCCTCCCCGCGGAGTGCCGGCACGAGGTAGCGCTCGACCTGCTCGGGGGTCCCCTGAAGCAACACGTTGTAGGCGCTCGGCACGTGCCAGTGCAGGCCGTTGGTGACGCGACCGAACTGCTCGTTGACGAGGAACCAATCGAGCATCGACCACCCCTGGCCGCCGTACTCGGGGGCGAACCGGCCGCCGTTCAGGCGTGCGGCGATCGCCTCACGCTTTATGTGCTCGATCGTGTCCTCGGGAAGCTGGCCGCCCAGCTCCTCGGCCTCGAGCTCGAGCGGCATCAGCACCGTCTCGACGAACGTCCGCGCTCGCTGCTGGAGCTCGAGCTGGTCGGACGTCAGCTCGTAGCCGGCGGACGTGGGGATGACGGCGGTGCTCATGCTTGCTCCTCATCTATTTCGTGGCGGGCAAGCTCGGAGAGCCGCCGCCTATCTGCCTCGGTTCGTCGTGCGCCGCGCCCGGGGAGCGCGAGCACCAGGTTGTGGTGGTTTGCGATCACGGCGATCGCGACTTCGCGAGCCCGCGCGACGTCGGCGTCGGCGTCGTCCAGTCTCTGGTCGATCAGCGAGACGACGTCGTGGAGGTAGCTGTCCCACCGCCGCTCGCTGCCGCGCAGGATCAAGCGCTCGATCCGGGCGGCCTCCTCAGCGACCGATTCGTCGGTCGCGAAACGACCGCAGCGCAGCGTCGCGACCGCGGCCGGAAGCTCGCGCTCGGGTTCGGGAGTCACCGACAGCCAGGGCGCGCGCTTGACCACGGGCGGTAGACTAACGCAAACTGATCACAAAGTCAGGATGGTTCTCAAATGGCAGCTGTCACCGATGTCCAAGCCCCGATGGCCGAGGCGCTCGAGCCCCGGCTGTACCTCGATCCTCAGCTGGTCGAGGTCGAGCAGGAGCGGATCTTCGAGCGGACCTGGCAGCTGATCGGCCATGTCTCGGCGCTACCAGGGCCGGGCAGCTACATCACGGGGTTCGCCGGCTCGCAGCCGGTGTTGGTCGTGCGCGACGAATCGAACGGCCTGCGCGCGTATCGGAATGTGTGCCGCCACCGTGGCTCGTGTCTGCTCAGTGGGTCGGGACAGTGCAAGGGGGCGATCCGCTGCCGCTACCACGGCTGGACGTACAAGTTCGACGGCACGCTCATCGGGGCGCCCGAAGCCCTTCAGTTCGGCAAGCGGCTCGACAAGCCGACGCTCGGGCTGATGTCGGCGCGGGTCGAGGAGCTGTGCGGGCTCGTGTTCGTCAACCTCGATCCCGACGCGACCCCGCTGTCCGACATGGTCGGCGATCTCCCCGAGCGCCTCGAGCGCTACCGGATCCCAACGCTCGAGTTGTTCGGCCCCTCCGGGGGCACGCAGCCGGCGAACTGGAAGGTCGTCGCCGAGAACTACCTCGAGGGCTACCACATCCCGATCGCGCATCCCGGCCTGATGCGGATGCTCGACTACAAGCATTACGACACCGAGTTGCACGAGCACTACGCGTGGATCGAGGCGCCACTGCGGGAGAAGCCGAGCAGCAACCGCCTCGAGCGTCTGTACGCGCAGCTAGTGACCCCGATGCCCGGCCTCACCGAGGAAGACCGCCGGACCTGGCGCTACGTGTTCATCTATCCGAACACGACGATCGACCTGTATCCCGACCAGGTCAACACGTGGCAGATGAATCCCGACGGGGTAGGGCGTACCCGTGACGTGTTCGCCGGCTACCGCTCCGCACACAGCGGCCCGCGCACCCGCGCCGTCCAGCGCCTCAACAACTGGCTGAACACCGTGGTGCTCAAGGAGGACATCGATCTGGTCGCGAACGTCCAGCTCGGGCTCAAGACGCGCGGGTACCGGTGCGGCCCGCTGTCGCGCCGCGAGAGCGCGGTGGCATGGTTTGCGGACCGGATCCGCGCTGATTTGACTCCCGCCCACCCGGCCGCGACGGCGTGAGCGACGGCAAGCCGAGCGCGCGCGAGCGGATCCTCGCCGCAGCTGTCCGCCAGATCGCCCGCGAGGGCATCGAGGGCGTGCGGATCGCCCGGATCGCGATGGAGGCGCGCGTCTCGAGCGCCCTTGTGCACTATCACTTCGAGACCCGCGACGCCCTGCTCGCGGAGGCGCTGGACTACTCCTACCAGCGCGCCGGCGAAGCCCGCATCGGGGGCGACGACGAGCTGCCGGCGGCCACGCACACCGAGCGACTCCAGTCGATGATCGACGGCTGCCTGCCTATGACACCGGGCCTGACCGACGACTGGGTGCTGTGGGTCGAGCTGTGGCTGCGGGCCGCGCGCAGCCCCGATTTGCGCCCGGTCGCCGAGGAACTGTACGCCCGGTTGCACTCGTGGTTCCGCGACGAGATCGCCGCCGGCGTCGAGGATGGCGAGTTCAATCGGTGCGACCCCGACGAAGTCGCCGACCGCACGCTCGCGCTGATCGACGGCTACGGCATCAGAACGCTGATCGGCGATGGCGCTATCCCGCTCGAGCGAGCGAGACGGGCAGTGTTGAACGCGGTTGCCCGGGACCTCGGCCTTGGAGAATCACTGACCCCTCAGGCGGGCGAGCCCGCGCGCAAGGCCGCGCGGGCGGCGTCGCGGCCGGTGCGGACCGCGCCCTCCATGTAGCCCGCCACCCAATGGTCAGAGCCGGCGACGTAGAACGGCGGTTCGTGCGTCCCGTGCAGCGGCCCGACCCGGGTCAGGTCCCCGGGCGCCCAGCTGGTGATGTAGCCCTGCGTGAAAGGGTCGACGCCCCACGCACGCTCGAGCATCGCCAGCGGAAACCGCGCCTCCTCGCCGTACAGCGCCACCAGACCGTCGACGATCGTGGTCGACCGAACCGCCTCGGGCGTCGCCAGGAACGCCGACAGCCGCTCGGGCGGGACCAGCATCGACATCACGCCGGGGCTCTGCGGCCAGGTCGAGCCGAACAGCCACTCGCACTCGGCGAGACCGTTCTGCCCGGCTTCCTGCCAGAACGAAGCGTCGTAGGCGGCGACGACCTTGGCCGCGAGCGCCTGGCGATGTGAGCGGAGCGAGCGCAGGCGGGCGTCGCTCACGCCCGCGATCTCGACGGCGCGGAGCGGCCCGGCGGGAATCGTGCACACGACGGCCTCGGCCTCGATTGTCTCCTCGCCCGGTCCGAGCGTTACCTCGACGCAGCTAGGGCGAACCGAGATCCGTCGCACCGGCGCCCCGAACCGGATCGTTTCGGGCCCGAGTTCGGCGGCCATCGCCGCCGGGACGGCGGCGGACCCCTCGGCCACCTTGAGGCTCTCCCACCGCTCGAGGTCGTAGAAGCCGTCGCCGCCGAGCGCCGCGTGCTTGCGCAGTTCGGCGAGCAGCGAGGTGCGTTCGGGGCCGTCGCAGGCGAGCGATAGCGACGCCAGCTCGTGGCGGCGATGGACGGCGGGGCGCGCGCCTTTAGAGCGCAGCCACTCCGCCAGGCTGACGCGGTCGAGCGCCTCTGCCTCCGCATGCGACCACGGATCGTCGGGGTCGACGGTCGCGGCCAGCTGCGCGAACGCCCGCCCGATGCGCTCCTCGTCGCGCCGTTCGGCGTAGCTCATCCACGGAAGATCGTTACCGACGTACACCCCGTCCACGAGCCCCCAGCTGATCTCGCCAGGATCGGCGACGTAGCTCGGCTCGACTGCAAGCCCGAGCTCGTCGACGAGCTCACCGTAGGCCGTATGGCCCGGCCCGAATACTTCGCCGCCAGCCTGGACCGTGCGTCCGTCGGGCAGCGTCACTGCCTCGACTCGGCCGCCGGCGCGGTCTCGTGCTTCGAGCACGATCACGTCCGCTCCCGAGCGTTTCAGGTCCCGCGCGGCGCTGAGTCCCGCCAGTCCTGCCCCCAAAACCGCGACGTCGACCACTCGGTGACTCCTCCGCTTGACAGCGATGTGCCAATCGCTGTAGTTTCCTGAACCGCCGTTCAGTATACGAATTTGTTCGAGGGTTAGGGAGAGGGTGAGTCCGCGACCGAAGGTCGAGCATCTGCGTAAGCCGCAGATCATTTCCGCGGCGGCCGACGTGCTCTATGAGCGTGGGCTGTTCGACACCCGGATCGGGGACATCGCCGAGCGGGCTGGGACCAGCGCGCCCACGATTCTCTACTACTTCGAGTCCAAGGATCGGCTGCTCGAGGAAGCGGTCGATCAGACCGACCGCGACTTCTACGAGAGATTGACCGAGGGTCAGGCACGACAGGAGAGCGCGGCCGACAAGCTCGTCCACCTGATCGAGGAGACCAGTCTCGGTCCCGGCGGGCTCAACGACTGGACGCTGTGGATGGAGATGTGGGTCCGCGCTCGTCGCGATCCCGCTGTGCGCGATGCCTACTTCCGACTCGACCGCCGCCAGCGCAAGCTCATCGCGGACATCGTGCGCGAGGGCCAGGAGGAGGGCGCGTTCGACCGCCATGCCGATCCCGACGAGTTCGCGCTGGCGCTGAGTGGCCTGATGGATGGACTCGGCGTTCAGGTCACGCTTGGGCAGCCGGACGTCACCGCGGAGCGTATGGTCGAGCGCTGCCTCGGGCTCGCATCCAGCGAGCTTGGCTGCGAGTTGCGCGAGCCGAGGAGGGCGCGTGCATCCACGTGAGGGTTGGTCGGAGGGAGGGATCCGGCGCAGGCTCAGCCCCGAGGAGGTCGCGATCTCTCGCCGCCAGTTGCTCGCCGCGGGCGCTGGCCTCGCGCTCGGCGGGTTGCTGGCCGGCTGCAGTTCGACGAACCCCGCCGGCGCAAGATCTGCCGATCCGCCGCTGCCGCGCCAGGACCGCCCGGTCACGTGGCCGTTGTACCCCGACAACAAAGCGATCGCCTCCGGTCTCGAGCCCGAGGAGGGCGCGACGCTCCGGCTTTACAACTGGGCCGCTTATGTGAACGAGGCGGTCGTGAAGAGCTTCTGCAAGAAGTACAACTGCAAGTACTCGCTGACGACGTACAACACGATGTCGGAGGCGCTCGCCAAGCTGTCAAGCGGCCAGCTCCAATTCGACGTGTTCTTCCCGACCGTCGCCGTGCTCGGTCAGCTTGTGGCGGCCAAGATGATCCGGCCGCTCAACCACAGCTACATCCCCAACATCGCCAACGCGTGGACCGACTACCGCAATCCGTTCTACGACCAGGGCTGGCGGTACACAACGCCGTACTCGATCTACACCAGCGGGATGGCCTGGCGCAAGGACAAGGTGAACCTTGCCCCCTCATGGAACATGCCCTGGCAGGGCGCGCCCTACGCGGGCAAGGTGGCGGTTCTGGACGACTACCGGGAGACGATCAGCCTCGCGCTCCTGCGGGCCGGCAACCTGGATCTCAATACGACTAACACGGCTCAGATCCACGCTGCCGGGAAAGCCCTCTCGCAGCTTTCGGCCCTCACGAACGTGAGGATCGACAACAACGACTACACCGACGTCCCCACGGGGAAGACCTGGATTCACCACGCGTGGTCGGGTGACATGGCCAGCGCGTACGAGTATCTACCCAAGGGCACGTCCGTAGACACGCTCGGGTACTGGTTCCCGGCCAACCGGAAGGGCCCGGTGGCGAACGACCTCATGGTGAATCTGACCGGCGGCGCCAATCCGGTGCTGTCACACCTGTTCATCAACTACATGCTCGACGTGCACAACGCGCTCGAGAACTACAGCTTCGTGGGTTACATGCAACCCCTCACCGGGGTCACCCCGAAGAAGCTGACATCCGAGCAGCTGCTGCCTCCCCAGTTGGCGTCCACGGTGGTGCTGCCGGACTACTTCCGCAACGGTCTGTTCCAGCTCGAACTGCCTTCCGCCGCCGACGCGGTCTGGGAGTCAACCTGGAACTCGTTCTCGAAGGGGCTGTAGGGCAAGGCATGGCTGCCCATTCGGACACCTACGACCGGCGGAGCCGCGGACTCTGGGTAGGCCTGGCGCTGCCGGGAGTGATCTGGCTGCTCGTTCTGTTCGTGGTGCCGTTCTACGTGATGCTGGCTGTTGCCGGGGGCGGCATCAACGAGTTCTTCCAGACGGTCGTCCCCGTCTGGAATCCGCTGAACTGGTCGAGCTGGAACCTGAGCGCGGTCTGGCATGAGATCTTCGGTCCGGGGTCGTTCATCGGTGCCCCCGCGCTCCGGACCCTCATCTATACCGCGATCGCCACGGTGATCTCGCTGGCGATCGCGTACCCGGTGGCGTATTTCGTCTCGCGATACGCCGGCAGGCGCAAGACGATGTTCCTTGTTTTGCTGATTGCGCCGTTCTGGGTCAGCTACATGATGCGCATGCTGGCCTGGATCGATCTTCTGCAGCAGGGCGGTTTCGTCAATAGCACGTTGTCGTTTTTTGGGCTTCCCGGGAACACCGACTGGCTCGGTGGCAAGTCGGTGACCGTGATCTTCGGGCTGGTGTACGGATACATCCCGTACGTGATCCTGGTGCTGTACGCGTTCCTCGACCGCATAGACCAGAGCATGCTGGAGGCTGCCCGGGACCTCGGGCTCAGCAAGTGGCGGACGTTCTGGCACGTGACGATTCCGTTGAGCAAGCCCGCGCTCATCGCCGCGACGTTCATCACCGTGCTGCCGATGCTCGGCGACTACTACACCAATCAGCTGCTGTCCGCGGCACCCGGAACGACGATGATCGGCAACGTGATCGAGGGCCAGCTCGACTCGCCGGGCGAGATCGGACAAGGCGCGGTGCTGTCGCTGATGCTGCTCGTCGTCCTGTTGATCCCGATGATCTACTACGTGATCAGCACCGCCCGTGCATCGATGGAGAACGCCTGATGGCAAGCACGGTCGATACGTCGGTGACCCCCTCCTCCGAGGCCCCGGCGGATGTCACACAGGGCGGTCGCGCGCGGGGCAACCCGTGGCGCCGGCCATGGGCGATGGAGGGCTTCACGTGGCTGTACATCATCTGGTCAATCGTGCCGATCGCGATCGCGGTGTTGTTCTCGTTCAACAAGGGCGCATCGCAGGCCACCTGGCAGGGCTTCTCGACCCAGTGGTATGTCGGTACACAGGTCACCTCGGTACTCCACAACCCCAGCCTCCATCAGGCCGTGATCCAGACGGTCGTGCTCGCCGTCCTGACCACGGCGATCTGCGTCCCGATCGGAGTCGGCTTCGCGATCGGCATCGATCGCTGGCGCACCCGGACCGCGAACGGGCTCAACGTGGTGATGATCTTCTCGTTCGTGATCCCGGAGTTGCTGCTCGCGGTCGCGCTGTTCCTGCTCGTCACACAGGCCCTGACCTTCATCAAGCTCGGGACACCGGCCGAGGTGGCCGGGCTGGTGGTGTGGAACATAAGCTGGCCCGCGATCATCGTGCGCGCTCGCCTGGCGTCGATCGGACGGTCCTATGAAGAGGCGGCGTGCGATCTCGGGGCGTCGCGACTCGGGGCGATACGGCGAGTGCTGCTTCCGCTGCTGAGCCCAGCGATCTTCGCGAGCGCGGTGCTCGTCTTCGCCAGCACCGTCGACGACTTCGTGATCGTCGAGCAGCTGTCGTCGACCTCGAACACGCAACCGATGTCGGTGCTGATCTATTCCAACGTCCATGCGGGGCTGAGTGGGCCGGCCCTCAACGCGCTGGCCACGATCATGCTGTTCCTATCGCTCGTCGCCGCGCTGATCGGTTACGTCGGCTACCGGTGGATGAGCCGGGGCGAGCGGACCAAGGGGAGCGCCGATGCCCTCGCTGGCATCGCGGGAATCTGAGAGGAATGTGAGAGGACTGAAAACATGAGTGGAGGACATGTCAAGCTCGAGTCACTGACCAAGCGGTTCGGGGATGTCACCGCGGTCAACGAGATCTCGGTCGAGATCAAGGCCGGCGAGTTCTTCTCGGTGCTCGGGCCCAGTGGATGTGGCAAGACGACAACGCTGCGCATGGTCGCGGGGTTCGAGCCGCCGACCAGCGGAAAGATCCTGCTCGACGGCACGGACGTCGGAGGCTGGGCGCCGAACCGCCGCAATGTCAACACGGTCTTCCAGAGCTACGCGCTATTTCCGTTCCTGACCGTCGCCGAGAACGTCGCCTTCGGCATGAAGTACAAGTCGGTGCCCAAGGGCGAGCGAGACAGCCGGGTGAAGGAGGCGCTGGAGCTCGTCCAGCTTTCCGGGTACGAGAAGCGGCGTCCCAACCAGCTCTCGGGCGGCCAGCAACAGCGCGTAGCGCTGGCGCGCGCGCTGGTGCTGCGTCCGTCGGTTCTCCTGCTCGACGAGCCCCTGGGAGCGCTGGATGCCAAGCTCCGTCGAACGCTCCAGGTCGAGTTGGGCGCCCTGCAGAAACAGGTGGGAATTACGTTCTTGTACGTCACTCACGACCAGGAAGAGGCGCTCACGATGTCCGATCGCCTGGCCGTCATGAATCACGGTCGCGTCGCCCAGCTCGGCACCCCGGAAGAGGTGTACAACGAGCCCGCCGATGCTTACGTTGCTGACTTCCTGGGTGTGTCGAACCTGATGGACGCCCGAGTCGAGAAGAGCGGGAATGGGCAGGGACCGTGCCACCTTCGCCTGGGCGATTTCACGCTCGAGGCGCAGGCAGGCCAGCTCGATGCCACGGGCGACGTCAAGGTCGCGATCCGACCGGAGCGCATCCACCTCCGTCCGTATGAGACGGATGGCGTCAACTGCCTGCCCGGGATGATCGAGCGCTTGGTCTTCCTGGGTTCGACCACGCACATCTACGTCCGCCTCGCCACCGGTTCGGCTCTCCAGGCGCTGGTGCGCAACGAGGGGGAGACCGCGCCCTTCAGCCAGGGAACGCCGGTCAAGGTGAACCTTCCTGCCGACGCACTTCGCGTTCTGCCCGACCCGGGCGTCAGCGTGAGCGAGATTCGCGACGAGACGCTCGGCGATCAAGCGTTGGACGTGACCAGTACGGTGGCGACTTCGAGTTGATCGCGTATCCCACTCGCACGACCGCGAGCGTCGCCAGCATCAGCGCGGCAAGCGCGGCCAGCGGCACGGCATCGCTCGTCGCCCGGGATAGGCTCGCCGCAGCCGGGGCGCCGATCGTTTCGCCCGTCGCCCACGCCAGGTTGAACAGCATTGAGCCGAACGCCAGCGCGGCGCCGACCCGCTCGATCGCGTCGGTCATGATCGAGATTGCCGGCAGTCCGTAGGCGGTCAGCGGCCCGCCCAGCGTTAGCGCGGTCAGCGCCGCCAGCCACAGCGCCGACTGCGGTACCGGCAGCAAAACGAGCAGGACAGCGGTCACGCTCAGGCCGGCACTCAGCGGCAGCAGGACCCCGCGCCGATCGACGAGGCGCCCGACCGCCGGGTTCAGCAACAGGCTCAGCAGCGACGCGAGCACGAAGGCGATGCCGATCGCCACGGCCGATGACCCAAAGCGCGAAAGGCGGAGGGGGAGCAGCGTGCCGAGTGCGCCGATCGTGCAGGCCTCGAGCAGGACCAGCCAGCAGCCGAGCGCGATTCTGGGGTCTCTTGCCAGTACGCGCAGCGGTGCGCCGGCGCCGAGCGCGGCACGAGGAGGCTCCGGATGCTGAAGCGTCCACGCCGTCAGCGCGAGCGACACGCCGCCGACGCACGCGAACGCGACCCCGGTTCCAGCCGCGACAGCCACCGTGCCGAGCATTGGGCCGATCAGAGTGCCGAAGATCGCCGAGGCGAGCACTGATCCGAGCACCTCGCCGCGTCGGCCGCGGGGCGAGATCGCAATCACCCATGCCAACCCGCCGCCCCAGATGCAGCCGCACGCGATCCCCTGGACGAACCGCAGGCCGTCGAGCGTCGTGATGTCCGAGCCAAACCCGAAGGCGACGATCGCACAGGTGAACAGCAGCAAGCCGACCACGGTGGTGCGACGAACACCCGCGCGGGTGGCTATCCATCCTCCGAGGAGCGCGCCGGGGATCATCCCCGCGGGATAGGAGGCGGCGAGCAGGCCGATCGCGGGCTTGGAGGCTCCGAAGGCGTGCGCGTAGTGCGGCAGCACGGGCGTGAGGACGGAATACAGGACCGCCTCGAACCCGAGGAGCACGCGAATCAGGATGATCGTCCGCTGCTCGGGATCGAGCGCACGCTGGGCCGGCCGCGGCAGGCGTGTCCTGAGCGCGGTCACGCGTTCACCAATGCGTCCGCGAGCCGCCGCAGTCGCGGCGCGAGATCCGAGGTGTCGTCGGATGCGAGCTGGTCGATGAGAAGGCCGTCAGCGGCCGCGAGCAGGAGCGCGGCATCGGACCGCGCGTGCCGCGAGCCGGCTGCGGCGAGAAGCGGCGGGAGCGCCTCCATGTAGGCCTCCGTCCACCGCATGGTCACCTCGCGGAGCGCCGGCTGGCGTGCGGCTTCGAGCATCAGCGTGTACGTCGCCAATAGCCAGCCGCGGCTGGTCTGACCCGAGTCCTCGTTTGGGCCGAGGATCGCGCGGACCGCCAGCCCGAGCGGGTCGGCGGCGCGCGCCGGGATCTCGCCGAGGAACGTGTCCAGCCGCTCGATGTCGCGGTCGGCGGCCCGTTCCAGCGCCGCCGTCAGCATCTGCTCCTTCGATTCGAACCAGTAGGTCGTCGAGGCGAGCGGCAGCCCGGCCGCCTCTGCGACCCGGCGGTGCGTGACCGCATCGACCCCGACCTCCGCGACAACCCGGAGAACCGCGTCGAGCAACGCGTCGCGCCGGGCTGTGCCCCGGGGCCGAGTGCCGTTGGGAGTGCGTACCGTCATAGTGGTACAAATGTACCAATTGCCTGTGGTCGCGATGCGTGGCCCGTCCGGTCGCCACGAGGCGCAACCATCTATCGTCCGGGCGGCCATGAACGCGAACGAATGGCTGGCCGTGTTTGCCGAGCGGCTCGGGACCGAGCCGCCAACGACCGAGCAGTTCAAGAGGATCCTCGACCTGTCAGGCGAGGCCGCGCATTCCTCTGAACGGGTCGCGGCGCCGGCCTCGACGTGGATTGCCGCCCGGGCTGGGGTCGATCTCGAGGAAGCGCTTCGGATCGCGCGCGAAATCGGGGCGGATGACTGACCGCCTGGATGACTGACCGCCCGGGCGATGGCTGATCGCCGCTTCGACATCGTCGTATTAGGAGCCACCGGGTTCACCGGGGCACTCACGGCTGAATATCTCGCGCGGAACGCGCCGGCCGGAACGAGCTGGGCACTCGCCGGTCGGAACGCAGCCAAGCTTGAGACGGTGCGCGACCGCCTGGCGGCGATCGACCCGGGGTACGCGGGCATGCCGCTGCTGCCCGCGGACACCAGCGATCCAGCATCGATGCGCGACCTAGCCGAGTCGGCGAAGGTCGTGATCACGACCGTCGGTCCGTACACCCGTTACGGCGAGCCCGTGGTGGCGGCGTGCGCGGCCGCCGGGACCGACTACGTCGACCTGACAGGCGAGCCCGAGTTCGTCGACCGGATGTGGCTGGGATACCACGACCAGGCCGAGCGGAGCGGCGCGCGGATCGTCCATTCGTGCGGCTTCGACTCGATCCCGTACGACCTCGGCGTCCAGTACACGGTCGAGCAGTTGCCCGAGGGCGTCCCGATCTCAGTCGACGGGTTCATGCGGACGAGGGGGTCATTCTCGGGGGGCACGTACCAGTCGGCGATCGAGATCTTCGGCGGCCTGCGGTCGAGTGCGAAGCTCGCCCGCGAGCGACGGGCGCGCGAAGGGAACCCGGCCGGCCGGAAGGTCAAAGGCGTGTCCGGCAAGCCCCATGCGGACGAGTTCGCCGGGGGTTGGGTCGCCCCGTTCCCGACGATCGATCCGCTCACCGTGCTCCGCTCGGCGCGTGCGCTCGACCGCTACGGGCCTGATTTCCGCTACAGCCACTACGTGGTCGTTGGGCCATTGCCGATGCTCGTCGGGCTCGGAGCCGCGGCGGGGGTCGTGGTTGCGCTTGCGCAGATCCCACCGGCCCGCGGCGCGCTGCTCAAGCTGAAGAGCTCGGGGGAGGGGCCATCCGAGGAGCAACGCGCAAAGTCGTGGTTCAGCGTCCGGTTCAGAGCCAACGCCGGCAACGGGACCGAGGTCCGCACGGAGGTCCGCGGAGGCGACCCTGGCTACGGCGAGACCTCGAAGATGCTGGCCGAATCGGCACTGTGCCTCGCCCACGACGAGTTGCCCGAGCGCGCGGGGCAGCTGACGCCGGCGGTGGCAATGGGCCCGGCGCTCCGGCGGCGCCTCGTGGCAGCCGGGATCGAGTTCAAGGTGCTCTGAGCGATGGGCGCATCTAAGTGGACAGCCGCCGACATGCCCGACCAGGGCGGCCGGGTCGCGGTTGTCACAGGCGGCAACAGCGGGCTCGGGCTGGCGACCGCGCGCGAGCTCGCGCGCGCCGGCGCGCGTGTCGTTCTCGCTTCCCGCAGCGCTGAGAAGGGTCGCGACGCCGCGTCCAGCATCGCCACGGCGGTGCCGGGCGCGGAGGTTTCGCCGGCGATCCTCGATCTCGCGGATCTGGGCTCGGTGCGGGCGTTCGCGGCGAGTGCGCCGGAGCGCGTTGACCTCCTGATCAACAACGCCGGCATCATGGCCGCGCCGCGCCGGTTGACCAAGGACGGCTTTGAAAGCCAGTTCGGAACCAACCACCTTGGGCACTTCGCGCTGACGGGGCTGCTGCTGCCGGCGCTGCTGAAGGCGCCGGCGCCGCGGGTGGTGACCGTCTCGAGCCACCTTCACCGCCGGGGCACGATGCGCTTCGACGACCTCCATGGCGAGCGCAAGTACGACCGCTGGGGCGCCTACGGCCAGTCGAAGTTGGCCAACCTGATGTTCTCCTTCGAGCTCCAGCGCCGCGCCGTCGAGGCGGGTGCCCCGCTGCTCAGCATGGCGGCCCATCCCGGCTACGCAGCCACCAACCTGCAGTTTGCCGCCACCGAGCGCTCGTACGAGAAAGTGGTCGGGTGGATCGGCAACCGTCTGTTCGCGCAGAGCGCGGACATGGGAGCGCTGCCGACGCTGTACGCGGCGACGTTTCCCGGTCTTCCCGGCGGCACGTACGTCGGGCCGGGCGGACGCGCCGAGCAGCGGGGATACCCGAAGATCGTTACGGCCGCCGGCAAGGCCTACGACGAGCAGGCGTGGCGCCGGCTGTGGGAGGTATCGGAGCAGCTCACCGGCATTCACTATGAGTTCGACACGCACCGGACGGCGGCATGAACGACTTTCGAAGCGACGGCCATGCCGCGGTCGAGTGGGCCGCCGACTACCTCGAGCGGGTGGGCGAGCTCCCGGTGCTCGCGCAGGTAGCGCCCGGGGACATTCGCGCGCGCCTGCCGGAGCGCGCGCCGGACGATCCCGAGCCGTTCTCGGCCGTGCTGCGCGATCTCGACGAGATCCTGCTGCCCGGGGTGACGCATTGGCAGCACCCTCGGTACTTCGCGTACTTCGCGACGAGCGCCGCCGAGCCGGGGATCCTGGCCGAGCTGCTCGCGGCCACGCTCAACTCGATCGCGATCCTGTGGCGCACCGCGCCGGCGTCGACCGAGCTCGAGGGCGTCGTGCTCGACTGGGCCGCCGATCTCCTCGGGCTCCCCTCCGGGTGGCACGGGCACATCGAGGACAGCGCGTCGACCTCGACATTCGCGGCCTGCGTCGCGGCCCGCGAGGCCACTGGGCGCGATCTGATCGTGTGCGCCGAGCACGGGCACTCGTCGATCGAGAAGGCGGCGCGCATGCTCGGCATGCGCCTCCGGAAGGTCCCTGTCGACGACCAATTCCGCATGCGCGCCGATGCGCTCGGCGATCTGTCCGACGCCGCCGTCCTGGTCGCCACCGTCGGAACGACCGCCACAGCCGCGGTGGATCCGGTGCCGGCGATCGCCGATGCGTGCGCTGCGAGCGGCACGTGGCTCCACGTCGACGCCGCGTACGCCGGCTCGGCGATGGTCTGTCCGGAATACCGGTGGGCGTTCGCCGGCGTAGACCGCGCCGACTCGCTCGTCGTGAACCCGCACAAGTGGCTGCTGACCCCGATGGACTGCTCGCTCCTGTGGACCAGCCGGCGCGAGGACTTCCGGCGCGCGTTCAGCGTCGTCCCCGAGTACCTGCGCACGCCCGACGCCGAGGATGCGCTCAGCCTGAGCGAGTACGGGCCGGCGCTCGGGCGGCGCTTCCGCGCGCTGAAGCTGTGGGCGGTGCTGCGCTGCTTCGGCCGCAGCGGTCTGCAGCGCCACATCCGCAGCGGGATTGAGCTGGCGTCGCGGTTCGAACGCTGGGTGCAGGAGACCGACGGCTGGGAGGTGTGCGCGCCTCGCCACTTCTCGCTCGTGTGCTTCCGCCTCGAAGGCGAGGACGATCGCAACCGGGCGCTGCTCGAGCGGGTCAACGCGAGCGGGGAGATGTTCATCTCACACGCCGCGCTCAACGGGCGCTACGTGCTCAGGCTCGCGGTCGGGCAGCTATCGACAACCGAGGACGACGTGCGCCGGGCCTGGGATGTGCTTGTGCGCGAGGCCGCGGGCGTATAACGCCGGGACGCCCTCGATCGCAGCTCAGGTAGCCGAACGTCCTACGCAATTTGCAGGAGGAGTGGTGCTTGCACCACTGCACTGAAGCCCCCTTCTGCCGACTACCCGGGGGACGGGACCAAACCACAACAGCGGCAGCCGGGGGCCGCGTAAGGATGTGATTTATCGATGATGTCGGGCATGTATGCCGCGATCAGCGGCCTGGATGCGCATCAGACAATGCTGGACGTAACGGCCAACAACTTGGCCAACGTGGACACGGTTGGATACAAGGGGCAGAGCACCGTGTTCTCCGACGAGCTCTCCCAACTGGTCGCGTCGGGCTCCGCGGCCAACGGGTTCAGCGCCGGGACAAACCCGGTGCAGGTCGGACTCGGGGCGCAGGTTGGGTCGATCGACAACGTGATGACCGCAGGCGGCGTCGAGTCGACCGGTAATGCGACCGACGTCGCAATTCAGGGGAGCGGCTGGCTGCGGGTTGCCAACGGCAACGTGAGCGCCACGCCGCCGACGTTCGACACCACGCAGTACACGCGTGCGGGTGACCTGACCTTCAACGCGTCGGGGTATCTGTCCACGCAGACCGGGCAGTACGTGCTCGGCTACGCCGCCCAGTCGAATGGCGCGGGCGGCTATCAGCCGAACACCACCGGTGGCGCGAACAACGCGATCGTGGTCCCGCCGGGATCGACGAACGTGACGATCGGCCCGGACGGGAGCGTGAACTATCAGACCCCCGCCGGCGCCTCCGTGACCGCGGGCTATATCTCGCTGGCGACCTTCCCCAACCAGGCCGGTCTGCAGCGTGACGGCGGGTCGCTGTGGAGCACGACCGCTGCCTCCGGTGTAGAGACGGCCGGTCAGCCGGGTACCGGCACGTATGGCAAGACGATAAGTGGCGAGCTCGAACAGTCCAACGTGGACATGGGAACGGAGTTCACCAACATGATCGAGGCCGAGCGTGGCTATCAGGCCAACGCGAGCACGATCACGACGGCCGACCAGATGATGCAGACGGCCGTCCAGATGAAGCAATAAGAAGGTCTCCGAGCCCGCGCGGGGCGGCCCGAGGGAAAGCCGTCCCGCGCCTTACTCGGGTAGGGGGAACAGCGTGAGGAATCGGACCGCCGCCTGCTGATCGCCGGTGATCGTGAGAGCCTCGGTCGTGAGCGGGTGGCCGTGCCACAAGATTCGTTGCAGCGTTCCGGAATCGGTGTCGATCGTCGCGAGGGGATCGGTCGCGGCTCCGCGGGCGACCTCGAGCCGTCCATCCTGCAGACTGGCGGCGAATCGCTGCTCGCCGAGGCGGAGTTCGAAGCTCGAGCCTGTCAGGCCATCGGCACCGTCGGGCCGGTACAGAGTCTTGAGCGCGAGCACCAGCGCGTCCATTCCGAGCGGCTCATAACCGTCGGGGAACGGGGCGCGGCTGCCCCAGCGGCCGAGCGCGAGCACCACCGGCTCGAGCTCCTGGCCCCGGGCGGTCAGCTCGTAAACCTGTGACGCCGCCGGCGGAGGCAGGGTGCGGCGATCCACGACACCATCGTCTTCGAGTTGGCGCAGTCGCTGCGACAGCACGTCGGGGCTCACGTGGGGGAGGCCGGCGCGCAGATCGGTGAAGCGCTTCGGTCCGAGCAGCAGCTCGCGCACGACGAGCAGCGCCCAGCGTTCGCCGATCACGTCCAGGGCCCGCGCGATCCCGCACGGATCGCCGTATGTTCGCTTCCCGGCCAAGGTACGGAAGTCTACCACTTGACAGTTGGAAACCAAGACTTTATGGTTGGCTTTTCCAACTAGCGAGTCCGAAAAGGAGCACACTGCATGAGCGAGCGCGACGGCTATCCACCCGGAGTCCCCTGTTGGGTCGACAACCTGGTCGAAGACTCGGCCACGACGATGGCCTTCTACGCCGAGTTGTTTGGGTGGAAGTTCGACGGCCCGGGTCCCGGCGGCTACTACGTGGCCAAGGTGCGCGGACGGGACGTGGCCGGCATTGGGGAGGCCCCGCCTGGCGTGTCAGCCGGGTGGAACACGTACGTGTCGGTGACGAGCGCCGACGACACGGTACGTTCCGCGGAACGCGTCCTGGTCGAACCGTTCGATGCATTGCCGGCCGGCCGCCTGGCCGCACTCGAGGATCCTGCCGGCGCCGTCATTGGCGTGTGGGAGCCGGCGCAGCGCCTCGGCTGCCAGCTGGTCAACGAGGCCTCGGCGTACGCGATGAGCGCGCTCCACACGCCCGACCCCGACACGGCGGCTCGCTTCTACCACGACATCTTTGGATGGGAAATCGACGAGTTCGCTCCCGGAGTGAGCCTGTTTCGCCTGCCTGGCTACGTCGGCGGCGAGCCGGCGCAGCCCGTGCCGCGTGACGTAATCGCGGTGATGGCATTAGATGAGGACCCCGCCCACCCGCCGGCGCGGTGGAGCGTCGACTTCTGGGTGACCGACGCGGACACTGCGGCCGCTCGAGCGC
>Ga0335077_10002605_pt1 | contig 21575 bp, 19 predicted proteins | sample Lox_Sample_31_FD_207151 | JGI IMG/M metagenome (GOLD analysis project Ga0335077, IMG submission 207151) | Soil microbial communities from Loxahatchee National Wildlife Refuge, Florida, United States - Lox_Sample_3.1 | ecosystem: Environmental > Terrestrial > Soil > Wetlands | place: USA...
CGGCTCGCCGGCCAGGCTCCCGAGATCGACGGCGTCGTGCTGCTGAAGAACGCCCGCCTCCGCCCCGGCCACTTCGCGGACGTCGAGATCGTCGAGGTGGACGGCTACGAGCTGGTCGGCGCGTAGCGAGACCGGGCTCGTCGACCGCGCGGCCCTCTTCATCGCGAGCGCCGGCGGCGCCGGCTACTGCCCGGTGGCGCCGGGCACGGCGGGCAGCGCAGTGGCCCTCGTCCTTCTCTGGCTGATCCCGTTCACCCCGGTCGGCCTCGTCGCTGCGTTCGCCGCCGTGACGGTGGCCGGCATCTGGGCGGGCTCGCGCGCCGAGCGCGCGATCGGCACGAAGGATCCCGGCGTCATCGTGATCGACGAGGTCGCCGGCATGATGCTCTCCGTCCTCTGCTTGCCACGGACCGTTCCCATCCTCCTCGCGGCCTTCGTCCTGTTTCGCGTGTTCGATACGTGGAAGCCGTTTCCGGCGTACCAGAGCCAGTCGCTCTCCGGAGGATTCGGTGTCATGGCCGATGATCTGATTGCCGGTCTCTACACCTTGCTCCTGCTCATGGCCGCGCGCGCGGTCGTCGGGCCCGCGCGATGACCGCCGCCCGCGTCCTCACCGTGGCGTCGGCGCCGCTCGGGGCCGATGACCCGACCGGCCGACTCGTCGCGCGCGCGCTCCTCGCCGAAGGCGTTCCGGTCGCCTCGCGCGAGGTCGTGGACGAAACCGAGAGCGCGCTCGAGCCGGCGCTGGCCGCGGCGCTCGAGGCTGGCGGTCTCGTGGTCGTCCTCGCATCTCCGGGAGGCTCCACCGGCGACATCGTGCGGCGGACGCTCTCGAAGCTGGCCGGCGCGCGCCTCGTGCTCAGCCAGAAGCTGCTGAGCGCGCTCGAGAAGGAATTCGCGGCGCGGGAACAGGCCATGCCGCATCGCCTGGATCGGCTGGCGCTCCTGCCCCAGGGGGCCGAGCTGTGGCCCGTCGCATCCGGCGAGCCAGGCTGGTCGCTCGAGGCCCGGGGAGCGCTCGTCGTCGTGATTCCCATCGGCTCGGCCCACCTCGACACGCTCCTGACCGAGCGGCTGCGTCCGCTGGCGCGCCAGCGGATCGGCGGGGCTGATGGAACCGTGGTGCGTACGCTGCTCTGCACCGGTCTCACGCCGGCTGACGCGGAGGATCGCCTCGGGCCGTGGCTGGGCAAGCCTGGCCCGGTCCTGGTATCGGCGGTGATCACCGATGGCGACGTCTGGGTGCGCCTCGCGGCGCGTGGGAGCTCGCGCCAAGCGGCGCTGGACGAGCTGACGGCCGTCGAGTCCGTGGTCCGCCTGGCCCTTGGTCCGGACTGCTACGGGAGCGACGAGGACACGCTGGAGTCCGTCGTCGGTAGACTGCTGATCGAACGCGCGCTCACCGTGTCCGTCGCCGAATCGTGCACTGGAGGGCTCGTGGGTCATCGGCTCACCAATATCCCGGGCTCGTCCCGGTACTTCGAGCGAGGCGTGATGGTGTACTCCAATCGCGCCAAGGAGGAGATGCTGGGAGTCCCGGCCTCGCTCCTCGCCGCTCACGGCGCCGTGAGCGCTCCGGTCGCCGAGGCGATGGTCTCCGGCATCCGTCGCATCAGCGGCTCGCCCTGTGGCATCGCCGTGACGGGCATCGCCGGCCCGGACGGCGGGACACCCATCAAGCCGGTGGGCACGGTCTTCATCGCGGCCGCGTGGCCTTCGGGCCTGCGTGTGCGCCATTTCCGATTCGCCGGCGGACGCGATGCGGTCAAGTCGCAATCCGCCCAGGCCGCGCTCGACATGCTGAGGCGTGGGCTGCTCGAGCGGTGAGAAGGGCCCATCTGCGGCGGTGGCGCCCTCGGCCGCGCGCTCAACGTATGCATCGTCCTCCGCGCGTTCGCGCGAGCGCCGAGATCTCGGCGCTGGTGCTGCTCACGGCGCTGCTCCTTGCCGGATGTCTGCACGCGGCGAGACGCGATTCCATCGAGATCGGCGAATGGCCGAGCTACGGAAACGACGCCGGTGGCACTCGCTACTCGCCACTCACGCAGATCGATCGCGGCAACGTGACGAATCTCCAGATCGCGTGGACCTATCGGACCGGCGAGGTCGGCGGCGTCGCTCCGGGTGGGCACATGGCATTCGAAGCGACGCCGCTCATGGTGGACGGCATGCTCTTCCTCAGCACGCCATACGACCGTGTGATCGCGCTCGACCCGGAGACCGGTGAGGAGCGATGGAGCTATGACCCGAAGGTCGATCGCGCGCGGCGGTTCGCGCTCATCACATCGCGCGGGGTGGCGACATGGCTCGATACGTATGCTCGGGCTGACCGCGTGTGTCGCCGTCGCGTCTTCGTCGCGACGATCGATGCGCGCCTCATCGCGCTCGACGCCGCGACCGGCGTGACGTGCGCTGACTTTGGCCGGGCCGGGACAGTCGATCTGACCGACGGCATCACGGTTGGCGGCGATTGCGGCTGCTATCAGATGACGTCGCCGCCGGCGGTGGTGAGCGGCCTCGTCATCATCGGCTCGTCGATCGGGGACAATCGCGCGGCCGATCTCGAGCGCGGTGTTGTCCGCGCCTACGACGCGCGGAGCGGCGCCCGGCGTTGGAGCTGGGACCCGATCCCGACCCGCGAATCGGATCCCGCGCGTTCAACGTGGGCGGGCGACAGCTGGCGCCGCACGGGAGCCGCGAACGCGTGGGCGCCGATGTCCGTCGACACCGCGCGCGGGCTCGTCTTCGTTGCGACGGGCAGTCCGAGTCCCGATCACTACGGCGGCGAGCGCCTCGGCGCGAACGTGTACGCCAACTCGGTCGTCGCCCTCAGAGCGGCGAGCGGCGACGTCGTCTGGCACGTTCAGGTCGTCCATCACGATCTGTGGGACTACGACGTTCCGGCGCAGCCCGTCCTCGTGAACGTCACGCGCGACGGGACATCGGTGCCCGCCGTCGTCGTGGCGACGAAGATGGGACATCTCTTTCTGCTCCATCGCGAGACCGGTGCGCCATTGTTTCCCATCGAAGAACGCGCGGTGCCGAAGAGCACCGTCCCCGGCGAAGCCGCCTGGCCCACCCAGCCGTTTCCGAGTCGCCCGCGACCGCTCGTCCCGTCACGCCTGACCCCCGACGAGGCGTGGGGGCTCAACGACGGCGAGCGGGACGCGTGCCGAGCGCGTCTCGCGCCGCTGCGATCCGAGGGGATCTTTACGCCGCCGAGCTTCGAAGGCACCGTCGTGTTCCCAGGATTCGGAGGAGGAGTGAACTGGGGCAGTGTCTCATACGACCCCGCGCGCGGACTCGTCATCGCTCCGACAAACCGCCTCGCCTTCGTTCTCGCGCTCGTCCCGCGCGAGCGATTTGAACGCGAGCGAGCGGCGGTGGTACGGCCCGGGCGCGAGATCGGTCTACAGCGTGGCACGCCGTACGTCATGTATCGTGAGGCAATCCTGTCTCCACTCGGGCTGCCGTGCAATCCGCCGCCATGGGGCGGGCTGACGGCGGTCGATCTCGCGACCGGCGACCTGCGTTGGGACGTTCCGCTCGGCTCGTTCCCGGAGTTGTCGAGCATGCCCGAAGCGCGCGAATGGGGCTCGCCGAATTTCGGCGGTCCCCTCGTGACTGCGGGCGGCCTCGTCTTCATCGGCGCTGCACGCGACGCCACGCTGCGGGCGTTCGACGTCGAGACGGGGAAGGTGATCTGGAGTGCCGAGCTGCCCGCGGGCGCACAGGCGACGCCGATGACGTACCGCGCGCGGAGCGGCAAACAGTTCGTCGTCATCGCCGCTGGTGGACACAGCGCTCTGAGGACGAAGATGGGCGATTATGTCGTCGCGTTCGCACTCCCGTGATTGAGCGATCTCAGCCGTGTCGCCCGGAACACGACATCACGCGAGAGTCACGCAAATGACACGGAGAGTGCGACCATGGCGCGCTGGCCGGGCTCTTCAAGCGGGAGAGCAATAGTCACGCATGCCGCGGACGTTCATCGCGGTGTGTCTGGACGAACCGACGCGCGAGGCAGTAGGCGCTGAGATCGAGCGGCTCAAGCCCTTGAGTCGCGCCGTGGCGTGGGTGCCGCCCCAGAACCTACATCTGACGCTCAAGTTCCTGGGCGATCAGAGCGAAGACAACCTGACCGAGGTTCTCCGCGGGCTGGAAGAGGTCGCGGCCGAGCGGGCGTCATTCGACCTCACTCTGCACGGGCTCGGCGCCTTCCCCGGCATGGAACGTCCCCGCATCTTGTGGATCGGCGTGGTCGAGGGAGGGCCTGCGATCCGCGCCCTGCAGTCCGGAGTCGAGGCCGCGCTCGAACGGCGCCAGTTCCCTCCCGAGAGCCGGCCCTGGCATCCGCATCTCACCATCGGCCGCGTCTTCGATCCGCGCCGCTGGCAACGCGATGCGAGCCCCGCCCTCCGAGAGTCGATCGCGCGGGCGGCGACCACGCGCTTCGGCACGCTCGCGGTGTCACGGGTCGCGCTCATGCGAAGCGACCTGCATCCATCCGGCGCACGTTATAGCGAGTTGCGCTCGGTGGCGTTCTCGAGAGGGTGAGCCCGTGGCGGGCCGGCGACCGAGCGTATCCGTTTTGGCGCATTGACACGCGGAGGCGTGGATCGCACACTCCTGGCATGAACGAGGCGCAAATTGACTTCCACGATGCGCCGCCCGTAGAATGATGGAACCGGCCGTGAAATCGCAGATTTGCGTCGTACCGCGATTCCCCGAAGCGGACCTTCCCTACGCAGTCGAGGAGAATCTCTATGGCTGAAGTGAAGAGCGATCGGCGGCAAGCCCTCGAGCTGGCCATCGCCTCCATCGACCGGCAGTTCGGCAAGGGCGCCATCATGCGCCTCGGCCAGAGCGGCGCGCTCGACGAGATCAGCGTGATTCCGACCGGCGCGCTCTCCCTCGACGTGGCGCTCGGCATCGGCGGCATCCCACGCGGCCGGGTGACCGAGATCTACGGGCCGGAATCCTCGGGCAAGACCACGCTGGCGCTCCACGTCATCGCGGAGGCGCAGCGGCTGGGCGGCACCGCCGCCTTCATCGACGCCGAGCACGCCCTCGATCCCGTCTATGCGAAGAATCTCGGTGTCAACACCGATGAGCTCCTGATCTCTCAGCCCGACACCGGCGAGCAGGCGCTGGAGATTGCGGAGACGCTGGTCCGCTCGAACGCCGTCGATGTCATCGTGATCGACTCGGTGGCGGCGCTCGTGCCGAGAGCCGAGCTCGACGGCGACATGGGTGACTCACTGCCTGGGCTCCAGGCCCGCCTCATGTCCCAGGCGCTGCGGAAGCTGACCGCCGCGATCGCGCGCTCGGGCTGCAGCGTGATCTTCATCAATCAGATCCGCGAGAAGATCGGGGTCATGTTTGGCTCGCCGGAAACGACCACTGGCGGGCGCGCTCTCAAGTTCTACGCCTCCATTCGTCTCGACATCCGTCGCCAGGACACCATCAAGACCGGCACCGAGGCGGTGGGAGTCCGCACCAAGGTCAAGGTCGTGAAGAACAAGCTCGCGCCGCCGTTTCGCGAAGCCGAGTTCGATGTGATCTACGGCGAGGGCATCTCACGGGAGGGCGTGGTCCTCGACGCCGCCGCCGAGCACAACATCGTCGAGAAATCGGGAACCTGGTACACCTACGGCACCGAGCGTATCGGGCAAGGCCGGGAGAACGCCAAGCGCTATCTCCGCGACAACCAGAAAGTGCTGGCCGACGTCGAGGCCAAGGTGCGCGCAGCGCTGGGCTTGAAGCCGATCGGCGCCGTGCCGGCAGCGACGGAGAAGACTGGCGCGGCCGAGAAGGCGGCCAGATAGGGCGGCATGGACCTCCAGCAACTCCTGACCGAGTGCGCGAAGCGGCACGCCTCGGACCTGCACCTCAAGCCCGGCAGCAAGCCGATCGTGAGGATTCACGGACATCTCGAGCTTCAGGACGATCTGCCGGCCGCGACCGACGAATTCGTTCGCCGCGCCGTCATGACCTTGCTCGGTGAGCAGCGATACGATCAGTTGCTCCAGGGCAGGGAAATTGACATAGGATACCGGCTGCCGGGCGTGGGGCGCTTCCGCGTCAACGCCTTCCTCAGCCAGGGCGACGTGCGCGCGGTGTTCCGTCACATCCCGGAGCGCACGCCCGCCCTCCAGGACCTGTACCTGCCGAAGGTGCTCGAGCGTCTCGCCATGGAGCGCCGGGGAATGATCCTGGTGACGGGGATAACCGGTTCGGGCAAGTCCACGACGCTGGCGTCCATGCTCGGCTTCATGAACCGCCACCGCAACGATCACATCATCACGATCGAGGATCCCATCGAGTACGTCCATGAGGACAACAAATGTCTGGTGAGCCAGCGTGAGGTGGGCCAGGACTCCCGGAGCTTCGCCCAGGCTCTCCGCGCCGCGCTCCGCGAGGATCCGGACATCATCCTGGTCGGCGAGATGCGCGACCTCGAAACGATGGAAGTGGCGCTACACGCGGCGGAGACGGGCCACCTCGTCCTGTCGACCTTGCACACGCTCAACGCAACCGAGACCGTGAACCGTGTGATCTCGACCTTTCCTCCACACCAGGAAGACCAGATCCGTGGGCAATTGGCGGCGGTTATCCAGGGCATCATCTGCCAGCGGCTCGTCGTGCGGGCCGACGGGAAGGGCCGAGTGCCGGCAGTCGAGGTCATGGTGGCGACCGGGCTGATTCGCGACTCGATCCGCGACTCGGCCAAGACGCTCGAAATCCCCCTGCTCATCGCGGGCGGTCACGCCCAGTATGGGATGCAGACCTTCGATCAGTCGCTGCTGCAGCTGTACCGGGAAGAGTTGATCACGTACGAGACCGCGCGAGACGCCGCGAGCAACCCGGACGATTTCGACCTGAAGGTCAAGGGGATCCTGTCGACGGGGGAAATGACCTGGGCGGCCGACGTGCCCGCCACACCGCGAGGCCCTGCACCGAGCCCGATGCCGTCCGCCCGCTCGCCGTTTCGGAAGAAGCCGGCTTAGCCGTGCCCGCGCCGCGCCGGCCCGCTCGCGCGCGGACGCGCCGGGACCCGCCAGCGCTCGACGCCAAGGGTGCGAAACTCGCGGCCTTCGACCTGCTCGCTCGGCACGCGTGGAGCACGCGCGATCTGACCAGACGTCTCCGCCGTCGTGGTGCTGCGCCCGACGTCGCTCGGGCCGTCGTCGCCGAGCTGGAGGGCCGGGGCTACCTGGACGACGAGGCGTTCGCGCGCTGGTGGGCCCAGGCACGGGCCGAGGGGCGACACGTCGGCAGTCTTCGCCTCCGTCGCGAGCTGGCGGCCAAGGGCATTCCCAGGGATCTCGCCGCGTCAGCCGTCGAGGCAGCGTTCGAGGAGGCGTCAGAGCTGGACCGCGCGCTCGCGGCCGGGCGGCGTCGAATGCCGGCCCTCCGGCGCGCGGCGCCCGACCGCCTCACGGCCAGGCTCAGTGCCTACCTCTTGAGACGTGGTTATCCCCCAGCGCTCACCCGGCGCGTGGTCACGCAGTTGACCGGCGCCGAGCTTGACGAGATTCCCGAGGGTGGCGAGGGCGTATAATGACCACTCCAGACCAGCCATGATCACCGGAAACGATCTCCGCCGCCGCTTTCTCGCGTACTTTCAGCGGAACGGCCACACCGTGGTCCGTTCATCGCCGCTCGTGCCGGCCCAGGACCCGACCCTCCTCTTCACGAACGCCGGCATGGTGCAGTTCAAGGCGGTCTTCCTCGGCGAAGAGCGCCGCGATTACGTCCGCGCCGTCAGCGCCCAGAAGTGCGTCCGCGCGGGCGGCAAGCACAACGATCTCGAGAACGTCGGACGCACGGCGCGACATCACACCTTCTTCGAGATGCTCGGCAACTTCTCGTTCGGCGACTACTTCAAGCCGGACGCGGTGGCCTACTGCTGGGAGCTCCTGACCGGGGAATGGGGGCTGCCCAAGGACCGGTTGAAGGCCACGGTCTTCACGGACGACGACGATGCCTTCGCCCTCTGGAAGAGGGTGGCGGGGATGAGCGATGACCGCATCCTTCGCCTCGGGGAGAACGACAACTTCTGGTCCATGGGAGACACCGGGCCCTGCGGACCCTGTTCGGAGGTCCACTTCCACCAGGGCGATCACGTGTCCTGCGCCGAAGAGCAGGCCGGGCGACGCTGTCTCGGACCAGCCTGCGACTGCGACCGCTGGGTGGAGATCTGGAACCTGGTCTTCATGCAGTTCAACCGGGACGCGAACGGCGTGATGACCCCGCTGCCGAAGCCGTCCATCGACACGGGCATGGGGCTCGAGCGGATCGCCGCGGTGGTGCAGGGCAAGCTCGCGAGCTACGACACCGATCTGCTGCGTCCCCTCATCGGGCACGTGGAGCGGCTCTCGCGCAAGCCCTACGGCACGAACGAGGAGCAGGACGTGTCGATGCGCGTGATCGCCGACCACGCGCGCACGGCCACCTTCCTCATCGTCGACGGCGTCACGCCCTCCAACGAGTGGCGCGGCTATGTCCTGCGCCGGATCATGCGGCGGGCGATGCGCCACGGACGCATGCTGGGGCTCCTCGAGCCCTTCCTGTGGGACGTGACGACCTCGGTCGTGGATGTGCTGGGCGACGCCTATCCCGAGATCCGGGAGCAGCATCCGCGCGTGGTCCAGACGGTGAAGCTCGAGGAGGAGCGCTTCGCCGAGACGCTCGACCTCGGGATGGCCAAGATCCGCGAGTACCTGGACGCCCACAAGGACGATGCGCGGAGGATCGCCGACGGGCGCTTCCTGTTCACGCTCTACGACACCCATGGATTCCCCACCGATCTGGCGGCGGAGGTCTTCCAGGACGCCGGCTGGTCCGTGACACCGGAGAGCCTCGAGACCTTCGAGCGAGAGATGGAGCGCCAGCGGGACCGGGGCCGGGCCAGTGGAGCGTTCCGCGCGGAGGAGGGAGCCGACGCCGGCGCCTTCTACGCGACGATCCCGCAGATGTTCGGGACGCAGCGCTTCCTCGGCTACGACAGGCTGATGTCGCCGGCGCGCATCTGGGTGATCGTCCGGGAGGGGGACTGGACGCGTAGCCGGGAGGCGCGCGAGGGCGAGACCGTCGAGGTCATCCTCGACCAGACGCCGGGCTACGCGGAGTCGGGCGGCCAGGTGGGGGACACGGGCCTCATAGCCGGCCGCGACGGCCGGGGCGAGATCCTCGACACCTACTATCGCGGGCCCAAGGTCATCGTCCACCGCGTCAAGGTGACCCAGGGGGTCCTTCGCGAGGATGACGAGGTTGCGGTGAGCGTGGAGTCGCGCCGGCGCCAGGGGGTGCGGCTTCACCACACGGGCACGCATCTCCTCCACGCCTCGCTTCGCTCGGTGCTCGGCACGCATGTGACCCAGGCCGGATCGCTCGTGGCCCCCGACCATCTGCGGTTCGACTTCTCCCACGGCGCGGGCCTCACGGACCGCGAGGTCGAGCAGGTCGAGCAGCTCGTCAACGAGCAGGTGCAGGCCAACATCGTCGTGAATCCGATGGAGATGGATCTCCAGGAGGCGCTCAAGACGGGCGCCATGGCGCTCTTCGGCGAGAAGTACGGCGACCGGGTCCGCGTGATCAAGATCGGCGATTTCTCGACCGAGCTGTGTGGCGGTACCCATCTCGAGGCTACGGGGCAGATCGGACTCTTCAAGGTCGTGAACGAGGGGGCCGTCGCCTCCGGCGTCAGGCGGATCGAGGCGGTGACCGGAGAGGAAGCGCTTCGTCACGTAGGCCAGGAGGAGGCCGCACTCAGGGAGTCGGCCAGTCTGCTCAAGATCCCTCCGCTCGAGCTGCCGCGGCGGCTCGCCAAGCTCCTCGACGAGCAGAAGCAGCTCGAGAAGCAGTTGGCGCAGCTCGAGGCGCGCCTGGCGAAAGGCCGGGCGCTGGAGCTCGTCTCGGCCGCCAAGGACGTGGCGGGCGTGCCGGTGCTCGCCGCTCGCCTCGATGGGCTCGATCCCGAAGGTTTGCGATCCGTGGTCGACACGCTCCGCGAGCGGCTTTCCTCGGGCGTGATCTGCCTCGGGTCCGTCGTGGACGGCAAGGTCAACCTGGTCGCCTCGGTCTCCAAGGACCTCACGAAGCGCTTCCAGGCCGGCAAGCTGGTGCAGGAGATCGCGAAGCTGGTCGGCGGTGGCGGCGGTGGTAGACCCGACCTCGCTCAAGCGGGCGGCAAGGAGCCCGCGAAGCTGGACCAGGCGCTGGCCACGGTGCCGGGCTGGGTCGAGCGCGCCGCCCGCGGCTAGGCGCGGCGTCGGATCGACCGCACCGTCGCAACCCGACACAAGGCTGCGCGATTGGCCGAGGGGCATCGGTTGCGCGCCTGCGACGCCATTCACCTTACCTCTGAGGCGACCGCCAATCGCGAGATCGGCCTTCCCGTCGTCTCCGCCTCGTGGGTGTCTCGTGTAGAAGCCTTTTGCTAGAATCGGCTTCGATCCAATTCTGGCCCTGCCACGGCCTCCGGGATGATCGAGTGGCTCCATCGAAGGACGGGAGAGACACACCGTGACGTGTTCCGGGTGCGGTGAGGAAAGTCCCGCCGGAGCTCGATTCTGCCACGCGTGCGGCGCTCGGCTGACCGAGCGAGGTGATGCCGTCGAGACCCGCACGATCGGGCCATCTGAGGCGCTGGCTGATTCTGCGATCTCGCGCGCGTTTCGGTGTGCGGACGATCCTGGGCATGCCGCTCCTCCACGGGGGCCGCGCGATCGGCGCCATCCTGATCCGCCGCACGATTGTCCGTCCGTTCTCGGCGCGGCAGATCGAGCTGCTCCGCAGCTTTGCCGAGCAGGCCGCGATCACCATCGAGAACGCCCGCCTGTCGAGCGAGCTGGAGGGGCGCAACCGCGACCTGACCGACGCTCTGGAGCAGCAGACAGCGACGAGCGAGATCCTGCGCGTGATCAGTAGCTCGCCGACCGACGTGCAGCCGGTGTTCGACGCCATCATCAGGAGCGCGGTCGTCCTGTGCCGCGGCCTCATGGGGACGGTGTTCCGCTACGACGGGGAGCAGATCCATTTCGTGACCGGCCACAATCTGACCACCGAGGGTCTCGCCGAGTATCGGCGTGCGTACCCGCGACCGCCGTCGAGAGACCGTCTGCTGGGGCCCACCCTCGTCGAGTGCCGGCCGGTGAACGTGCCCGACGTGCTCGAAGTCGCCCGCCGCGTCATCGGCCAACCGGAGCTCGGCTTTCGGAGCGTGCTGATCGTGCCGATGATCCGAGAGGGCGTGGCCATCGGCGGCATCGCCGTGTCGCGGCGCGAGATCGGAGTGTTTCCGGACAAGCAGGTGGAGCTGCTCCGGACGTTCGCCGATCAGGCGGTCATCGCAATCGAGAACGTGCGGCTGTTCACCGAGCTGGAGGCCCGGAACGCCGAGCTGACCGAGACGCTCGCCCGCCAGACCGCCACGGGGGAGGTGCTGCGCGCCATCAGCCACGCCCAGACCGACGCCCAGCCGGTGTTCGACATCATTGCTGCGAGCGCGCTGCGGCTGTGCGGCGGCGGCCTCAGCACGGTGCACCTCTACGACGGCGAGTTGATCGACGTCGTCGCCCTGGACAACGTTCACCCGGAAGGCGCCGAGGCGATCCGACGTGACTTCCTGAGACGACCCGATGAGAGCAGCGCGACCGGCCGGGCGGTCCTGGCCCGCGCGGTCGTCCAGATCCCTGACGTGTTGCAGGATCACGCCTATGCCTTGAAGGGCCAGGCGCAGACCGCGCGTTTCCGGAGCTTCCTGGCCGCCCCGATGCTTCGGCACGGCGAACCGATCGGAGTGCTCGGTGTCGGACGATCCGAGCCGGGGCCGTTCCCAGACAAGCAGGTCGAGCTGCTCCAGACGTTCGCCGACCAGGCGGTCATCGCGATCGAGAACGTCCGACTGTTCAAGGACCTGGAGGCGCGAACCGGAGAGCTGACGCGGTCCGTCGGAGAGTTGCGCGCGCTCGGCGAGGTCGGGCGCGCGGTCAGCTCGACGCTCGACCTCGAGACCGTGCTCGCGACCGTCGTTGCCCACGCCAATCAGCTCTCGGGCACTGAAGGCGGCGCCGTCTACGAGTACGATGAGGAGGAGGCCGAGTTTCACCTCCGCGTGGCCAGGGGGTACGACGAGGAGGGCGTCGACGCCATACGTGCCGTGGCGATCCGGAAGGGCGAGGGGGTGGTCGGGCGCATGGCGGTGACACGCGCGCCCGTGCAGATCGCGGACATCCTGGACGAAGGCGCCTACCAGAGCCGCCTTCGCGACGTTCTCGTTCGCCACGGGCATCGTGCGCTCCTCGCCATTCCGCTGGTCCGGGAGGACACGCTCATCGGCGGGCTCGTGGTCAACCGCAGGAGGCCGGGGGCGTTTGCGCCCGAGGTGGTCGAGCTGCTGACGACCTTCGCCGCGCAATCGGCCCTGGCCATCCAGAACGCGCGGCTCTTCAAGGCGCTCGAGGTCGCGAGCCGACACAAGTCCGAGTTCCTCGCCAGCATGTCCCACGAGCTGCGCACGCCGCTCAACGCCATCATCGGCTACAGCGAGATGCTCCAGGAGGAGGCGGCCGACGACGAGCAGGAATCCTTCGTGTCCGATCTCGGGAAGATCAAGGCTGCGGGCAAGCATCTCCTCGAGCTGATCAACGCCGTCCTCGACCTCTCGAAGATCGAAGCGGGCCGCATGGAGCTCTACCTCGAGGACTTCGACGTGGCGCCCCTGATCCGCGACATGGCGGCGGTGATCCAGCCGCTCGCGGAGAAGAACGGGAATCGGCTCGATGTGACGTGCGCCCCCGACGTGGGCGCCATGCACGCCGACGTGACCAAGCTCCGCCAGGCGGTGTTCAATCTCCTGAGCAACGCGTGCAAGTTCACCGAGCGAGGCACGGTGTCCCTGGCGGTGTCGCGGGAGGCGAAGCCGACCGGCGACTGGGTGCGCTTCATCGTCACGGACACCGGCATCGGCATGACCGCGGAGCAGATGGCGAAGCTCTTTCAGGAATTCTCTCAGGCCGACGCGTCCACGACCAAGCGGTATGGCGGCACGGGACTCGGCCTGTCGCTGTCCCGACGGCTCTGCCGAATGATGGGGGGCGACGTCACTGTCGAGAGTGAGCCCGGCCATGGCAGCACCTTCACCATCAGGCTGCCCGCGAACGTGGCGGCGCCGGCGCCTCCAGCGCTGGCGGGTGGCCCAGCGCCCGCAGGAGCCGACACGGTGCTCGTCATCGACGACGAGCCGGCGATGCGAGACCTCATGCGACGCTTCCTCGCCAAGGAGGGGCTGCATGTGGTGACGGCCTCGACCGGCGAGGAAGGGCTGCGCCTCGCGAAGGACCTTCATCCTGTCGCCATCACGCTGGACGTCATGATGCCAGGGATGGATGGCTGGGCAGTGTTGACGGCGCTCAAGGGCGACCCCGAGGTGGCCGACATCCCCGTGATCATGGTGACCATGCTCGACGACAAGAACCTGGGCTACGCGCTCGGCGCGTCCGACTACCTCACCAAGCCCCTCGATCGGGAACGCCTGATGGCCATCCTCAGGAAGTACAGACGAGATCTGCCGGTGCTCGTCGTGGACGACGACGCGACCGGGCGCGAGCTGGCCCGGCGACTCTTGGAGAAGGAAGGGTACACGGTCATCGAAGCCGAGAACGGCCGCGCGGCGTTGGAGCGCGCGCGGCAGACCGAGCCGGGGCTCGTCGTGCTCGACCTGATGATGCCGGAGATGGATGGCTTCGAGTTCGTGGCAGAGTTCCGGAAGCGAGAGAGCTGGCGCGCGATCCCGATCATCGTCGTCACCGGCAAGGAGATGTCCGAAGACGACCGCGCTCGCCTCAACGGAGGCGTGGAGAGGATCCTTCAGAAAGGAGCCTCCACCCGAGAGTCGTTGCTACGGGAGGTCCGTGACATGATGACCGCCTGCATCGAGCGGCGAGGGGGAGCCGGCTGATGGCCAAGATCCTGCTGGTGGAAGACAACGAGATGAACCGGGACATGCTATCGAGGCGCCTGCAGCGGCGGGGCCACGAAGTGCTGACGGCCGTCGACGGCGAGAGCGGGCTCGCCATGACCAGGTCCGAGGCGCCAGCCCTGGTCCTGATGGACATGAGCCTGCCCGGCATCGACGGCTGGGAAGCCACCCGCCGGCTCAAGTCCGATCCTGCCACGCAGGCCATTCCCATCATCGCGCTGACTGCGCACGCGATGGCCGGCGATCGCGAGAAGTCCCTGGCTGCCGGCTGCGACGACTTCGACACCAAGCCCATCGACCTCGACCGCCTCCTCGGGAAGATCGGGGCGCTGCTCGGAGGGAAGGCGCAGACGTGAGCAAACGTGCCGAGCCGCCCGCCACGCCGCGGACGAAGTCCGAGGCGCTGGCCCGGATGGCGCAGCTCGATCGGCAATTACGGAGGTTGGAACGGCAGCTCGCGAGGGGCAAGGAACGCGCCGAGCACGCCGTACGCGAGAGCGAGGAACATCGGCAGGCCCTGGCAGAGGCCCACGCGCGGGAGACCTCCACCGCCGAGATCCTCGGGGCCATCGGCAGGGCCACCGGGGATGCGCAGCCGGTCTTCGAGGCGATCGCCGTGGGCCGACATCCCGGTGGTGATGCTGACGATCGTGGACGACCGGAACCTCGGCTATGCGCTGGGCGCGGCCCAGTACCTGACCAAGCCGATCGACCGGGAGCGGCTCCTGGCCGTGCTGGCGCGTTACCGTCGCGATCGTCCGGTGCTGATCGTGGAGGACGACACGCCATTGCGGGAGTTGCTTCGGCGCATGCTCGAGCGCGAGGGCTACACGGTGGTGGAGGCCGCGTGGCGCGGCATTCCCGTGATCGTGCTGACGGCGAGAGACCTCTCCGCGGAGGAGCGTGAACTGCTCAACGGCTCGGTGACGCGGATCCTCCAGAAGGGAGCCTACGGCCAGGAGGCGCTGCTTGCCGAGGTGCGGGGGCTGGTGGGCGCGTCGGTCGGGCAACGAGGGTCCGCCCGAACGGAGCCGTCGTGAGACCTGCTTTGACTCGAAGAGGGTGCCATCGTTGGCTCTTCGGTGGACGAAGGTCGGGCTCCGATCCAACCCGTGGCTAGGTCGGCGGGGCAGCGCCTATCGAGGCGCCGAGCGATGGGAAAGACGGACGCCCTGGAGGAGGGCGCCCGGCTCTCGGTCGCTATGATGTGGGCTGGTCGCTGTTGAAAATGTCGCTCACGGCGCGCCACGCCCCATTGGGCTGGCGCCGGTAGACCACGACGTACTTGCCGACGTCCTGAACCGGCGCTCCGCCTGGAGGTGACAGGGCCAGGGTGTAGCGGCCGCGGCCATAGGCCAGATCGCCGGCGCTGGCGACGGTCGTCGTCTCGAGCTTGATGCTCGTGAGACCACCGTCCATCAGTCCCTGTAGAAAGCCCGCGATCTTGTCGCGGCCCTCGACGGCGGCGTGGTTCGGTGGCATCAGCACCGCGTCCGGGGCGTAGAAGGCCTTGACCAGAGCCGCCGCGTTCTTCGCGTTGCCCGCTTTCATGAACTCCGCATCGAGCTGGCGGATCGCGTCTGCCGCGTGGGCCGGCTTGGCCGCGGGCGCCTTCTTCTGGGCCGTCTTCACTTGGTTGGTCGCCTTCTTCTTGGCCATGGGCGTCCACCTCCTGGTTGGGAATCTACCGCGTGCCGGGGCCGGAGTGCCCTCGCAGCGAGCGACTCTAGGAGTCCAGGGCAAGCCTGTCAAGCGCCGCGTCGAGGGCGTTGGCGCTGACGATGGTACGATGCCTCATCTGATTCTGCGCGCGGCGCCCCGTGAGCGCGACCCAAGTCCGACATGATCGACCACGTGAACGGCGTGACCGTGCCCATCGACAGGAGGATTGCCTGATGCGTCTGATCCGATGGCCCGCCGTCATCGCGCCGGTGATCTTCGCGCTCGCGCATTTCGCGCTGGAGACCCCGGCCCACGCGGCTCCCGAAGGGCAGATGAGCTGGGCCACTCACGTGACACTGGCTCCGCGCTGGCTCGATCCCGGGGAGACGGAGTCGGCGATCACGCCGTTCCTGGTGCTGTACGCCGTGCACGACGCAATGGTGAAGCCCATGCCGGCGGGCCCGACCACACCCAGTCTCGCGGAGTCGTGGACGATGTCCCCCGACGGACTCACCTACGAGTTCGTGCTGCGCCAGGGCGTGAAGTTTCACAACGGCGATGCGATCACGGCCGAGGACGTGAAGTTCTCGTTCGAACGCTATCGAGGTGGCGGGGCGAAGCTGCTCAAGGACAAGGTCAAGGAGGTGCAGGTGGTCGACCTGCGCCGCGCGCGCTTTCACCTGAGGGAGGTGTGGCCCGACTTCATGACCTTCTACGGCACGACCGCGACCGGCGCGGGCTGGATCGTCCCGAAGAAGTACGTCGAAAAGGTCGGTGACGAGGGCTTCTTGAAGGCCCCGATCGGCGCCGGTCCCTACCGGTTCGTGAGCTTGACCCCGGGAGTCGAGCTGGTGCTCGAAGCGTTCGAGGGATACTGGCGCAAGGTGCCGAGCGTCAAGCGACTGGTCCTGAAGAGCGTTCCCGACGAGACGACGCGGGCCGCCGCGCTGAAGCGCGGCGAGGTCGATATCGCCTACTTCTTGAACGGACCCGTCGCCGAGGACGTCCGCCGCACGCCGGGACTCCGCCTCGTCGCGACGCGCACGAACGCGGTCTTCTTCCTGGACTTCGTCGATCAGTGGGACGCGAAGTCGCCCTGGCGCGACCAGCGAGTTCGGCTGGCGGCCAGCCTGGCGATCGACCGCAAGGCGATCAACGAGGCCGAGTCGCTCGGGTTCTCCGGCCTGACCGACAACATCGTGCCGCGCCACATGGAGTTCGCCCTGCCCCTCGAGCCGCGACCCTACGATCCCAAGCGGGCCAAGCAGCTCCTCGTCGAGGCTGGCTATCCGAACGGCTTCGACGGGGGCGACCTCACCCCGAACCCGCCCTACTTCTCGATGGCGGAAGCGGTTGCCACCAACATGGGGGCCGTCTCCATCCGAACCCGCGTGAGGACCATGGAGCGCGCGGCCTGGCTCAATGCCTGGCGCGAGAAGAAGTTGCACGGCGTCGTGCTGGCCGCCCAGGGGGCCGGGGGCAATGCGGCCACGCGCATCGAGGCGATGGCGACGCGCGGCGGGATGTATGCCTATGGCGTGCTGCCGGAAGTGGAGGACCTGTTCCAGCGGCAAGCCCGCGAACTGGACCGGAAGAAGCGGGAAGAGCTGCTCCATCAGATCCAGCGCATCCTGTCGGACCGGGTGGTGTTCGCGCCGATCTGGGAGAACGGCTTCATCCGCGGCGTCGGGCCCCGCGCGGAGGAGCCCGCATTGAGCCTGATCCCGGCCTTTCCCTACTCGGCGCCCTTCGAGGATCTCCGGCTGAAGAAGTGATCACTCACACGGCCTGAAGCAGCAGGCCGGTGAGGTAGCGCGTTTCGGGCACGGCGAGCAGCACGAGGTGGTCCCGGCTCTGGCCCAGGGTCGCGAGCACTCGCATCTGGCGCCTGGCGTCTCCAATCGCCTCCCGGCAGATCGCCTCGAAGAGCGCGGGGCTCACGTGATGCGAGCACGAGAACGTGGCCAGAACCCCGCCGGGCTCGAGCAGCCGGGCCGCGCGCAGGTTGATCTCCTTGTAGCCACGCGATGCCGCCTCCACGGCCTCCTTCCGGCGAGTGAACGGCGGCGGATCGAGCACGATCAGCCCGAAGCGCTCGCCATCGGCCTCGAGTCTCCGGAGCGCGTGGAAGGCATTGGCCTCCCGCAGCAGCGCCCCGTCCCGGATGCCGTTGAGCTCCAGGTTGCGCTGGGCGATGGCCAGGGCATCCGCTGACGAGTCGAGCAGGAGCGCGCTCGAGGCCCCGCGGAGGAGCGCGTGGCACGCGAAAGCGCCTGCGTACGAGAAGGCGTCGAGCATACGGCGTCCTTCGCCATGCGCGGCCACCAGGGCATGGTTCTCGCGCTGGTCGAGATAGAGACCGGTCTTCTGACCGGCGCCGATGGCCACGGTGAGCCGGCAGGCGCCCTCGGCGACCGAGAAATCAGATGGCCCGGGATCGCCGCGCCATGCGCGCTCGGCGGGAAAGCCCTCGATCCGAGCCGCGGACGGATCGTCGAGCCGGTAGATCGATCCCCCTGGGAACAACGACTCGAGCGATGCCGTCACCCACGCCTCGGCACGCCGCATGCCGAGCGTCAGGCACTGGACCACGCTCACCGGCCCGTAGCGGTCCACGACGAGCCCGGGGAGTCCATCCGCCTCGCTCCAGCACAGACGGTAGGCATCGGACAGGAGCCCGGCGGAGCGGCGGTAGTCGAGGGCGGCACCGAGTCGGCGCAGGAAGAAGGCCTGGTCGATCGGCTCGTCGAGACGGGTCAGCATGCGGCAGGCCAGGGAAGTGCTCGGATTGTAAAAGCCGCGACCGAGCAGATGCCCTCCGGCGTCCAGCACCTCGATCGCGTCGCCGGCCGTCCACTGGCCGACCAGATCGGCGATCTCGCCGCGATAGATCCAGGGATGGCCGGCCCTCAAGCGCCGGTCCATCCCGCTCTTGAGGACCAGCCTGGCCAAGGAGCAGGGCTACGTCTTTCGAAGCACCGCGACCATCAGGAGCGGATGGCGGGCCTTCTCCATGCGGAGATGCGGCTTGAAGCCGTAGAACCAGTCCACGAATTCGAGTCCGCCTGCCAGCTGCACCAGGCTTCTGAGCTCCTGGGGGAATACCATCCGCGACCGGTGGTCCTGCCGGTAGACGTGGTGAGCCCCGTTGTCCTGCACTTCCAGCTCCATGTGCTCGGTGAAGACCTGGGTGACGGGATTCACGTCCCTGAGCGCCTCGAACGTGGCGCGCACGATGGTGCCTCCGCGGCGGCGCGTCCACGACCATCGGCGCGCCGGCTGGGTCCACGACGAGCACATGTAGCGGTCGAACACGTAGAGCCCGCCCCGCCGGACGGCCCGTTTCACGCAGCGCAGGTGAGCGAGGATCGCCTCGTTGGTCAGTAAGTGGCCCTGCGAGTCCTGCATGCAGATGGCGGCGTCGACTGGTCTCGGGAGGCGGAACCGCGTCATGTCCGCCACTAGGAGGGCCACGTCGAGGCCGGCGGCGCGCGCCCGCTCGCCCAGGAATTCGATGTTCTCGGGGGAGAGATCCAGCCCCGACATGCGGTAGCCGCGTTCGCCGAGGCGGATCAGATGGGGTCCCGTGCCACACGCGATGTCGAGAACGTTCTTGACTGGTCCACGCGCATAGCGCCTGAAGCAATGGACGAGGAAGTCCACCTCCTGCTTCCGGTTCATGTCGAAGGCGATCTCGTAGAAGCGGGGCGCCGAGTACTGGCCGGTTGCCGTCATCTCGCGCACCAGGTGAGGATCGCCTCCCGCAGGACCCAGGACGCAGTGATGGCCGTGCGGCCCGAGGGATCGAATGCCTCGGCAACCTCCATGAGATCGGTGCCCACGATGCGGCAGGGCGCGAGCAGGCGGATGATCTCGATCAGCTCCGCGGTCCTGAGCCCGCATGGCTCGGGCGCTCCCGTGCCGGGTGCCTCGGACGGGTCGAGCACGTCGACGTCGATGGTCACGTAGAGCGGATACCGGCTCAGCTCCGGGACCAGACTCCGGACCGCCTCCACCGGGTGGATGGCGTGGGCAGGATAGAGATGGGGGGCCTTCCTCGCGTACTCCTCGCGAGCGCCGGTGCGCATCCCGACCTGGTACACGACATCGGGTCCCACGACGTCTATGACGCGCGCCATCGCCGAGGCGTAATTGAAGCGCTCGCCCAGGAACTCCTCGCGGAGGTCGGGATGGGCATCGAGCTGGAGGATCCGGAGCTCGGGGATCGCGGGCGCGAGCACTTCGATCACGGGCACCGTCGCCGTGTGGTCGCCCCCCAGCATGATGGGGAAGAGCCCGGGCCGCCAGAGCTTCGCGATCTCCGCGCGGGCCCGGTCGAGCTGCTGCCGAGGAGTGCCCGTCTCGAGCTCGCAGTCGCCGAGGTCTGCGATCGGCAGATCTTCGAGATCTCGGTCGAGGCCAGGGGAGTACGTCTCGATGGAGTCGGATCCGACCCGGAGCGTGCGCGGACCCGTGTCAGCGCCGTGACGCAGGTTGACACGTCCTTCGAACGGAATCCCGAAGAGGACGATCCGGGCGTCGCGGGAGGACGCCCGGCACGCGATGAACCGCGGCTCGACCGGGATCAACAGCTACGTGAGATCGTCGGGAGCCAGCAGCGTGATGGCGGCCAGGGCGCAGCCCGTGCGTTCCACGCGATGCTCGCTGGCGAAGACCCGCATGTCCCGGATGCGCTCCCCGCGGACACGGAACGCCTCTTCGAGCATCTGCACGATCATCCGCTCCGCCTCTTCCCGGGTGGCCTTGTCATGGAATTCCATGATGACCCCGTTCTTCTGGGGATCCTCGGGACGCGCCCAGCCGACGGCGGCGGCGATCACCTCGCCCGGCACCTCGCTCGTCTGGGCCGAAAAGGCGGTCGGAACGATGGCGCCGGGCTTGATGCGCGGGAGGGGCACGAGCTCAACGCCCGGAGGGAGAATGCTCGAGATCCGGACGAGGTTGATGTTCCCGATGCCCGCCGCCAGCAGGGCGTTGTCGAAGGCATTGAGTGCCGTCGAGCCTTCGGCGTTACCAGCGGTGCCTGCCGCCTTGGTCACTGGTGTCCAGCCCATCCGTTCCTCCTCGCTTTCTCGTGGCGCGCTCTGATTGCTGCCGTTGCCGGCGCAAATTTCGCTCATCGTAGCGGCTCAGGCGCGGAACGCAAGCAAAAAGTTGCCGACGGGGACTGGCCAGCCGCCGAGAGGCGGCGCCGAGAAATCCTGCCCGGAGGGCCACTTTTCCCTTGCAATGCCCAAAAAATTACCCCACAGTGAACAACACTCTGCCCGGAGAAATTGTTTCGGGTAGAGACGAATCAGGGGAGGAGGGAAAGAGTGCACGCACTGGGGCGACACCTGCTGCTCGAGTTGTTCGACTGCGACCCGGACGCCATCAACAGTCTGGACATCGTGAAGACGTCCATGGTGGAAGCCGCCAGACGCGCGCACGCCACCATCGTCGACGTGGTCTTCCACGAGTTCAACCCGTTCGGCATCAGTGGAGTCGTCGTCATCGCCGAGTCGCACTTGGCCATTCACACGTGGCCAGAGTATCGCTACGCGGCGGTGGACGTGTTCTCCTGTGGGGAGACGCTGCAACCGCGCGTCGCCGTCGACTACCTCCTCAAGCAGTTCGGCGCGTCCCGGACGTCCGTCGTCGAGCTGCAGCGTGGCGTGTTCCTCCAGGCGCCCAGTCCCGTCGTGCACAAGCCGATGGCTGTCCGAGGATGACCGCGCCGCTACACTACAAGTGGTTCTTCGAAACCACCACGCCGGTCGAGGGGCACATGCACGCCATCGCCCGGACCATCGTGTCCCGCCAGACGAAGTACCAGTTCATGGAGATCCTGGAGACCTACTCGTACGGCAAGTGTCTGGTCCTGGATGGACGGATCCAGTCGAGCCAGGCCGACGAGTTCGTCTAC